>Ga0210040_10005024_pt1 | contig 16984 bp, 10 predicted proteins | sample CryGeyCG12114_NA_FD_185462 | JGI IMG/M metagenome (GOLD analysis project Ga0210040, IMG submission 185462) | Groundwater microbial communities from aquifer - Crystal Geyser CG19_WC_8/21/14_NA (SPAdes) (version 2) | ecosystem: Environmental > Aquatic > Deep subsurface > Groundwater | place: USA... | reverse complement strand
GTCAAGTAAAAGAGAGCTTTTCCCACCGAGGGGAATGCCCATTGAAAGTCCAAAAGACAGAAAACCTGATCTTAATTTTCCTTTGTAATAAACTGACATGTAAAAACTTTCCCGAGGAAAGTTTGCCAACATTCGATCTTTATGTATACGACAGAGAGAGAGAGAGAGAAAGGAAGAACCTCATTCACTATACTACTAATACTCTCGTATCTTCCGATCCGTGGCTTATTACTACTAACTACAACTACTACTTAAATCTTGTCTTATAACTTTTTGGAATGTGCAAGTGCAAACGTGTTTGAAGGAACGAGCGAACGAGTTGGACATCAGTCTATAATATCCTATCGAGACCGTATAGACATTTTGAGACTACGGACAAAATATCCCTTCATCGGTATAAACCGATGTGAGCAGTCAGTCAGTGACCGCACTTATTTGTCAACGAGTGGTCTTCTTGAACTAACTCATTTTTGGTATTTCTTGCGTGTATCCAAGTGTACACAAAAATTGTCAATAAATGGTTCAACCCAGAACTACAGTTATGGCCAACACTGACACAACGCCGTTTACTGTCCAGGATCTGCTACGACGGGTAAGTTTTTAAAATTGTGCCATCAAGTCTATTAGGTGTCTTTCATACTGTAACTGGCTACGTAAGATATTTACTGTAGTTTTGAAAGGGCTTACAGGGGCGGAAGGTTTTCAAAAGGCGCAACTTTGGAAAATAATTATTGTTTCAACTTTTAATAAGCTGCCAAATAATAGCACAATAATTTCCATACTTGGCACAACTTTGAACTTCAAAGTCAACTCGAAAACACTTACAAATAATAGGGCAGTCACAAAGGAAAACTTATGTGAGTTGATGGTGTAAACGATATTTGTGAAAGTTGGGAAAACAATCCTTTTGTTTAATGCCAGAAGCTCACCCAGAATATCTGTAGTAAATATGGAGAACCAAATACTGTTCACCATGAAACGAAACGGGTAGTCAAGAGTGTAAATGAGATGCGAAGTGTTTTTAATAGGGGAGCAAAATGAAAGTTGTATAAATGAATGGAATTTACAAGCCACGAAGTAAGGATTCATGTTTTAGAAACATCATCGTTATCATTGAGAGGGAATAATAGGAACTACAGAGCTATTAATTTGAAGTACTAATTTTGAAACATGCATATGGAGTTGACTCCAAAGAAATTATTATTTCCATGCAATTGAAGTTAGGGAAAAACGAAACATGGATTCATGATAATTCATACATTATTATGTATCATGGTGTTTAACACTGCTACTGGCGGGATAGCCTATGTTAAAAGTATAATCTAAAGTAATTGAGCCTGTCAGATGAGCCACGAAACTATAAAAAGGCTTTGCCAGACGTTGAGTTAATATAGTAAACGCAATAATGTTCGAGAAAATTCTTCCGATCGTAATATGATTACCAATGGAATGTTGCATAGAAAAGAAATGAAATTTGAATCTAGTTTTACACAGGAAATTCGCAAAAGAAGTTTTTAAATTAAATTCCACACTTTCCAACTTTTTGCTTTCCAAATGGAGCTAATGTTATGATAAAAAGATGAGAGCTGAAGAATTGAGTTTCCCGTATAATATGTATGTCATGAGGAACTTAAAAGCAGAGACGAAGGAATTATGCCGTGTTGAGGTTGAGTTAGCGCACCTGAAGGAAAAAAGAGAAAATTACATCAGCGTAAAAGGGTTTGGAAAACCACAAAACGGCATACTCAAGTAGTTCATTCATCCTACAGTGGGTTCTGTTTTCTCCTGCGGTGAAAAAGTTGAACAAGGGTTCCTTGAGTACACAAGTTATCGTTAACGAGTCTTTTCAGTTATGTTTGCAAAAAAATCAAGTTAATTCCGTGGTAAACAATTTTCACATTACATATTCTGAAAGTTGAAGTTTACTTTGAGCGTGAAAAAAATGTGAAGGTCCCAAATTGAGCCAAGTATAGGAAACTCAGAAGACTTTTTGAGATCTTTAACCAGGAAAACACGGTGTGTTCCCTACTCTATAAGTTGTAACTTAAGTAAAAAGTATGTGTGAAAATCACAAGTTTTTCTTCCAGGATACCACGCAACTTTACGCAAACAAACTACTTTTCCATTCCACCTACAGATATGCTATCACTAAACACATATACACTCAAGAGTTGTGATGAAATTTTTTTTCCCGCATCTACTTCTCTCTAGTGTACACATTCCACTTTTCTCTTCCGGAAACATCACACTGTTCTTCAATAAATGTCCAAAACTTAGACTATCGAACCATTGGTGAATGCATGTACCAAGCAATCGGTAATGGCGCCTTGTTATTTTCGTACTGTAACTGTAGAACAGGCAAAGGGTTCAACTTTTTATCGACACTGTGGCCGCACAATTTATGCAAGTGATTCTGAGATGACACAAATGGGGTGCTACTAAACGGTGATGCTACTCTCGTTATCAATAAATGATTCTGCGGCTCAATATCTATTTTCTGTGAGTGCACGCGAGTAGAGGAGCCCAGTCCCTAATCGAATCACTGCGACAGCTTCATTTTTTATTGAAGTCCCCCTCTCTGCTTTACCCTTGGTCATAGCTGTACTTGATAGCTTTGTATTGGATGATTCACAAAGAATGGGGAGTACTTTGCACGTAGTAAGAAAGTAACTTGAACAAGTGGATAGTATAGACGAGTGAAGATTTTTGAAAGTTGTAACTTATTACTCCAAGTGCTTTTTGCTAATACTATTTGATTTGACAATTTGCTCAAGTATCTTTCTGTATGACCAAACCACGAACTGTCCGGAACAACTTTTTTGATCTTTTATGGAAAAGACCAAAGTCCATCTGCGTCCTTCTTTAATGTCATTTGGGATTCTCTTTTCCATCTAGCCAATCTTTCATAGTGTATCGAGACAAGAGCCCAGTTTTCTTGATTTCAGTGAGTCTAAGTGCATTTCGAAATTAATCTTGCACTCTACTCCTCATGACAGTCTGCATCGTGTGCTGCACTCATAAAGTATAAAAAGTATCACTCCCGTTCATTGCTTGGAAATCTGGAAAGTTTATAATGGCCCATCTTGTTCTCAAAATGGTTTTGTAGCGCTCGTTTTTCATGTGAGTCAAGTCTGTGCATAATATTTTCCCCCCATTGCGTTCTTTCCCAATTTGGCGCCCCTTTTGTACAGCTAGAGTGATGGGTTCATTTTTCTTCACGAGTTACCACTGCAAGTTTGAGACAAGAAGAAATGCTTCTTGTGGTGATATCATAGTCCATTTCGGGAATTGCCTGTTTATCAGTCCTTACGAATTATTAATACCGGATCACTTCCACTGCTTTCTTATGTGCAGTGCAATCCTACAATCGGGTTCAGTCCGCTCAGTAGATTCTGGAAAAAGACGCATAGTTTGTAGCTAACTTTCTTTACAGTCAGGAAATACACTCCACATACACAAGTCGGCAGCTTTCGGTAATACAATTCAAGGTTATTTGTCATTATTATGCATGTATTTGCAAACAATGTCAATAGTCGTACACAGCTGACGTTTCCATCACCATAAAAGGCAAATAAAAGCGTCAATATTGCAAAATTCGTTAAGCCTTTCATAACTATGCAAGTTTACGAGAAGGAAAGAGGCTTTTGAAAGATTCCATTGATTCCTTTAAATCTCACAACATTTGTCATTTAAATTCATGAAAAGCAAATAAGGCTTTGTGTACTAACTTTCTTACCATCGTCACCGTCAAGAAAATATAAGCTTGCACAGCAGCATACATACGCATTCTTTGTCCTCATGTGAACAATCAGTTGGACCTGACAGATTGTACACAAAAGTAGTAAAGACCTCACCGTGTGAAGTTGTGAAGCAACATTTTCCAAAAGCCATGGGCCACAATAATCGTCGACCATGTTTAGAACGTGACATCAAATTCACCGATGCATATCGCTCCTTGAAAACCGTTTGAATCGTGAAACACATGTGGGTCTGAAAGTTGTGGATTTCAACCAAACCACCACAGCTCTAGTTAGTAAATTTGTGTTCCCACACAGTAAGTACTGGACCCGAACAATCCAAATGAGAAGAGAAACCACTGATATGTTGACGATAATGGGAGTAAATGCTTGCTGTAATGTGAATTTACTTGGCCAAAAGTGAAAACGCAAATATACAATTGCACCACATTACTTTTATCGATAAATAAGTTCGTTGTCGATGGCGCACCAAAGTCTGTTATGTATTGTCAACTCCTCTCGGGGAAACAAGTTGTTTTTGCCTGGAAAACACAAAATGTTCAAAAGCCCACTGGGATTCTCCTTTTACAAATAAACTCGAAAACCAATTTTCACTTGAATGCTTGTTGATGTCGGTCCGACCTCTTTCTCCACTTTAAGCTTGTTTGTGTACATCCTCCTAAGAGACTTGTTGAAGTCGAGCCCTTTGCTCCATAAAAAATGCGGATTCCCTCCAGGTTGAGTGATGTTCAAGAACTTTTTCACTATTGGCGATTGGCGTAGTTAAGTCAGTTTGATAGTTATGGCTAGGCAGTTGTTGTTAGTAGAAGTCCAGGCATCAATTCGTAATTCGCGATCCTTCCTAATACCCCTAAACCTAAACAACATCACAAACTAGTTAAAAAGCAAAACGTAACTAAACTTTCGAAAAGTATCCAATTCGAAAATCACAAGCCACTTAACCCAAATTTAACGAACAAATTCAAAGTTTAAATATTTATAATGGGACTATTGATTCATCAAAGATGTGAGTAGGAAACATCGCATCTTTGCTAAATTGAAAAGTAAAATGTGGACAACGTTGTACTTAACCAAATCGGCATTGAACCTGAACAAAGCCATAGGCATAGGAATCATACACAGACAATTCATCTTGATTTCTAGTGAAAGTTTTCATATACTGCCCAGAAAACAAGCAGAATTGAAAATGATGACATTGGTCTTAAGGAAATTTAGAATTTGTCCTTGCTTGTTCTATTCTTGTCTAGTACGCAATATTAAACGTGTGATGGGATGAGACCATGAAAAAAGTTATGTACTCGCAACTGAACAGTAGTCATTGCTTTATTTTTTTCTACTAGGTAATTTGTCAGGCTAGCTTGATTTGTGGCGCTGGTGGGAATACAAGTGACAGTGTGTAAAATGGAAATGAAGTGAAGGAAATCTGTTTCACTACAAAAATGGCAGTAAAGCAAACTACCCGTTGAAAGAACATGCTGTACCGTCTTTATGAATGAACTCGAGTGGGTGCGAAAGATATATGAGGCTTCACCAAGATAAACAACTTGCAATGTCGAACATGAATCCAACTAACTTGCTTTCAATACAAGTTTCATTTGTTGTGTCCGAATTTCCTGTATTTCACGCTTATAGAATAATCCCACTGTGATTAAAACCAATGAATTCACAGTCATTAACTTTTTACAGCTCGAGTGTTTAACCCTGCTTTCCACGGTAGAAAAATCAAAGTTTGCTGCTTAAGAGCGAATGAAAAACTGAATTCAGCAGATTTAATACAGCGCTTTGAATTATAACAAATATTTTTGAACGTTTTATTGATTAATGTCCATCCATCTAAAAAAATAATGCATAAATGCATGCAACCTGACCATGTAAAACAAGATTGAGGCAACAAAGTGCCGCCATCAAAACCATTTATCAATTGTAAGGTGGAGTCCACTGAAACCACAGATAATTTCTATGTCTATATCTCCACATAAGCTAGCTAAAAAACTGTACATAAAATTTGATCTATCCAACGATTTTGGCACATGTACAAAACTATCTGGAAGGGCGGCAACTTAAATAGTGCAATAAAACATTTTCCATTTTGTTCAACAACCTACTGAAGAAACTTCCCTTTATGAAACAATACAGCTTGAGCTCACCAGTTTATGTAGAAATACGTACTGTGCTGTGCTGTATCTCTCGCAGAGATACCACATGGTGATACAAGCAGTAGTAAACACAAAGTTTTGTTCCCAAATTGCTATCCTGTATCATCCATAGGTCCTTTCATCCTGCCCGAAATGCAGGAAGCCAGAGAGCCTGCTGTTTAAAATTCCGGGATCGAACAATGTCCATAGGGTATTGAAATAACTATAGGAATTCTGATAGAATGCACTACAATATGGTATCCCTTCTACCAGAGTAAGTAAGTTAGGCAGAGTCCAAGGTTCGGCAAATGCAATTGCACTCAACAACCACATACGGGAACACTATTGAGGAATTAGTGTATCTACCCAAGTTTAGCTGTTACTGCAGTAATTCACTTTCCTCCTGATCTTAACTAACTAACTTTTTTCTTGCGCACATGGGATAGTACAAACATAAAAACCACTTAGAGTTACTTATACGCTATTTTGCTAAGGAAAGCCGAGATGACTTTCTATTTGTGGTTCTGGGATTGATTAATGGATTTTCAAGTTGGAACTACCCACCACTGCTTTTATTCTTGAATAAGGAGCTGCAGTCTGCAGTTTAGTTCTTTTAGAGAAACTTTACTGTGCATTTTAGTATTCCAAATGTCAAAGGTCAAGAAAATTGTTGGATTGACTGTCTGTCCAAAACTTGGACAGAAAACTTATCATAACTTGATAATAAATTGGTTTGAATCTAAAGTGGATGCCTTATATTTGAGTGATTTTATTGCGTTAGTGAAAATAAGATCAAACGAAGGCAGTATAATAAGTAGAATGAAAAGTGAATATGGGGTAATATAATTTTGGAGCTAGAAAGCTAATCAATTTATTTATATTAAATTTGGAATGAGCAATGGAGCACATTATAATTTTTATTTCATTTCGACTATCCATTTATGTATGAATTAGGAAAGTGAATTCAAACTTTCTAGTCACTTTTTTGCTTGCTAAAATTGAATGGGGACACAGCCTTGTGTAGATTGATGATTTGATGAAGTCAGTATTTCAAAATCAAGTCTTGTCGTTTCCTTCTTTCTGTTCAAATTCTATCAGGTAGTGAAAAGAATCTAATTAGTTTGCTCATTTCTCTCTTGTCATGTTTATTTATGCCAAGAATGTGCTTGTGCATGTTCGTAATTGAAATGATCGTGTCAAATCAACTTTTCAGACTTTGACTACGATAAAAAAACAATAATACTCTCTATAAAGTCACACATGACAAAGACAAGCAATGTTTGATATATTCACTTTAACACCTTTTTTACTGATCCCATCCAAATTGATTTCACATAAAAAATGCTTCCGTTTCTTATCACGATTGCAATTTCCTTTCTAATTGGAAATTAAATGACACGAAACTTTCGTTTAACATACATATGGTGATTCTATTGTACTTTCTTGACTTGAAAAGTTTGCTTACAGCAATTTTCAGGGTACATTGCTAGGTTTGATTACAACTTATATTTACTGACTAACTGCTTGTATAACACAAATTTATTTAGAGTCACATTCGCATTTCATTTTGTGCCTGCACGGTCACTAATTCGAAAACTACCGACAGAAATGTTTATGTTTGCCAATGAGCATAAAGTTCATATAAAGAGAACATTGTGGCAACTAATGTCACTAAACACAGTGAGAGAACAAGTTTCGCCATTACAGTTGCTTACAATGTGTAAATGTGCTTTCTAATGTGGTCTCAAGTTTTAGTCAAATGGCCACCACATGTATACTACGTATAAAAGGTTTAAGAAACCATGTGTACGACTTTGTAACGTATTCTCAAAGGACTGTGTAAATTTGCAAATGCTGTTTTACTTTCTAACTAACTTACAATAGCATAAGATTTCCTTAGTTAGTTAGCACTGATTAAATTATCTAGTGCAACTTTCCCAGTGTAAACCCAGCAGTGGTATATTTTCATTGCAACTAACTATGATTGCCAACGCAATCAACGATTATGGAGGAAAACTCATTATGCTGAAATTTGGTAATCAAAAAGAAAGAAAGCTATTCTCATGCAAAAAAGCTCTTTTCCATACACGCATGCATAAATCTGCATTTATGGAATTTGAAAAATTTCCTGGAATTCTATTGCATTTTTAGCCACTGCAGTAAAACTTGCAGACAGGTCATAGTTTCGATAAATCAATTCACTTTATGGACGTAGCATACACATAATCATAATAGCATCTATAGTACATGCAGGCGAAATATATGAACTGTTTGAGCCATTCTGAATTTCATTTCCTTCATGGTCCCGTTTCATGTGATAAAACTCAAATGCCAACTGTTCCAGTTGCATGGCTCAAACAAACGCAGTATGCTTTTTTTTGGCAAAGCAATCTCCGTCATCCGCTTCGTCTAATAAAACACAGAACAGTCAGAGTGAGTGACTGACTGAAAAAAAGATGAAGATTGCTGATACGCCACCTTGCTCACAGTTTTATTCATAGAATTAATGTATGCGGCTCAGAGTAAGTTTCGGATTGAAAAAAAGTAAGTTCCACAAATCACATTTATCGTCTTCCAGTGACAGGTGAATGGCATATGAATTTCGCTGTACTACTAGTTGTAGGCAATAAATGAATGAAGAATTGTGTGGGTAATGATGAAATGGTATGGACTATAAGAAAGAATTCTCTGGCCTGAATATCTCGATGATGTGTTGCGTTACTTCGTTTTTGGCAACACTACTGAATTATGCAAGGAAAACAAATGAGTCGGAGAATATATAGTCTGTAGAAATAACTAAAACTAAATGATTCCAAAGTAAATAGAACATGATATGAATGTCGCAAAAAATATGAATAACATGTGTGTGGATGTAAAACATTGGGAAGACCATCTGCAAGCAAAATCAAGTGTCTTATAAAAAAATCGCACAATTTTATCAACTGAATTTCATGTTATATTGAATTTACAAAAGTTGTAAATGTTATGATTGCACCAATATAATTAATTGAAGCATCGTATCGTCAAGTAATGCAATAATTTACTCTTTTTATAAAAAAAATTCTGCTTCCATGCACTTTTTCTTTATCGCTCCATTTTATCCACAATGCGTATGTCATTCATTAGTCGCCAAAAAAATTAACTTTTTATTATCCCTACAAGGGAAGCAAATGAAACTTTTCCTCTCAAAACTCTACACATATGCACTTCAATTTACATACAGACTACTACTTATTTCCACTTGTACATTTTTAAGAACCAAGTCCGCTACAAAATGCACCGCTTTTGACTGAGCTGAACCCTATATTCCTACCCTTGCATTCTAACTAACTAAAACTAACCAAACTGTTATCTCTGTTAGATCGGAATAACTTGAAAACCGTAACTACACACACACTCACAGTTGCATGTAGCAAACTTAACCTTATTGGCTCATGCATGGCTCATTAGAATTCACAACAGATTCTAAAACTATATACTTTGCCAGCAAATTGCAACCCTCTCTATTATGGAATCAGTATAGGGTCAACACTTCCCGTTTGCAATTTGCATATCTCTAATTTACCAGCACTTTTTTCTCGGTGGGAGATAATTGCATTTATAAATACTTATGCGTACATGGAACTTTTTGGAACAGGGTGCTCGCTAATTTATTTAGCCACAGAAACTTTTTTTAAAATACACTTGACTATCTTACTCATTGTAACTTACTATAGCTAGCTGAAAAACGACTCTGATTTAATTAAAGTCGTTGAAGAACATTCGTTTGCTTTCACCACTGCACTGTCATTGGGTTGCATGAAAAGATTCATTATTTCAGGGCGTTACTCATCAACTACTTGGAAGCAACTGGAAGAAATTAATGTGGTCTGCAGTTTTTTTTACTTCTATGGTTTTCACTTGTTTTGGTTTCTAGCTGGAAAAAAAAGCTGTCAAGAAAACTTTTACCAAAATAATTAATGGCTACTGTAAATTATGACTGTAGATGTGATATCATTGTGCTGATTACAGAGTTCAACGCATTGAAAGGATATACATTTTTCATGCAATTAGTTAGTTACAACGTGGTGTTTAAATGCAACATAAATTTTATGCGTTTTGATTCTAGCAAAAGGTGCAATGTGATTACAGTCTATCAAAGTTGCATTAGATTATATGGAGACATGTGGCACAGCCTTTACTACGGAATATATAGGGCTACTTACATGGTATAAAATGTTGGTGACAAATATTTATGCGTGAGTGAGAACACACTCAAGGAAAAAATATGAGCCCATTAAATATAAAAGATGATGTTGACTTTGAAGCAATAGGATTGCCCTTGCGCCTCTTGTTTCTACTGCCGCTCACGGCTCACAGCCTGATTGTGTATGTTTGTAGGCTTTAGTGTGTTGTGTGTGAGTACACATCATAGTTTTCTCAACACTACTGCTAAAACCAAACTAACTTCATGCGGACGGAAAGCTCTTGCATGAAAGTTGGTCGTTCCCTCAAATTGTATAAGGGACCAAAGGATGCTCGAGAGTAATTTTTGAAACAAACTATTGGGTATCCCCTGTTATTACACGTGCTACGCATCATGACCTGTTTCATTACTCTGCTACTATGCACAGTAATGTGGAAGTGAATAGCTGCTTTCAAAACGACCTAGGACTTAATATATGGGAGTACAGGGTGCTAAATAGTAAAATAATAAGAATAAATTAGAGTCAAATAGGCTTTGAAAGCAATTAAAAATTCTTTAAAACGAAATTCTAGCTTTATAATTTCATAAGCTGAGTCATTTTTAAGAAAAAAACGTTACAAAAATAACAAAATTACAGAAATAACGGGAAATTGGATGCGAACTTACTTAAACTAAATATTCTATTTGAAACTTTCTCCATCCTGTGTAGCAACTATTCGAAGCCAAAATTGAAGACTACAGTCAATTTTTTAAGCCATTGTATACCTATTAATTTTGCTTGTAGTAGGATGTGTAACATGTTTATTATTTGAGACTAGCCAACTTTTACGAGCACTAGCTGTACACAGGTACCGGAATCTAATAGCAAGTAATAACCATAATAATATTGTGTTGTAAACCAGAGGCTCCTTTGATTTTTTAACCTGGCCGAGTGAATTTATTTACTAGTTTTGATGTAGACATTAAATAAGTGGTTGAAAGCTGGCAATCTTTGCCAAGCAAAACCATTCTCTTTTCTCCATCGCATATATTTTGTGTAAACTAACAAAAAAATCTTGTTACGGAAAAAACTCAGCGAGAGGTCTACAAGACGAGGAAGTGGGAGTCAAGAACGCACATTCATAAAGGTTTCTTATAATACCACATCGCCTTCCATAATAATAATGAAAGTAAACCGTTCTACTCCTTGCACAGGTTGCATTCTACGCTGGCTAACGTTCACTGAGGTTTGCCCGTCATCATATTTCATTTTGTTTCATTCATATTTTCCAGTGAACCAGCCCCATCATTACCCCATGACATATTAGCACAGCTTGTTCACTCTATTCAAATTAGCTAGAAAATGGGTTCCCGAATAAATAGTAACACAATTTGTTTCCCCTTTTGACATTGGTCAACGCCTATTATCCTCATTCCTGTGATCAATATAATGTAATGTGCACGAGAAAGTTAGTTTTCAGCTAAAAAAATGCAACCTAGTAGTTAGTTATGTAAGGTACTCACTATGGCTTTGGGATAAGTTTGAAATACTTACTCTCTGGACTTGAGCAAACTTTGTACCAACCATTGAAAATAAACTTTTAACTCAAGTAAGAATGACGAAACGTTCTGTGTTACGCTGCAAACTTTAGTGACCATAATGTTGCTAAGAAAATTATGAAAATGGAAGCGAGGCTCTTTCCTTTTATGATAATAGGCACCTTGAGTAAAGTTGGCAACAAACTCTGTGCATTTCTTCTATATTGTGCAGGAAAATAATGAAAAGACCCAGTTCTGTAGTTAGTTAGCTAGTGATTAATTGTCTGCGCTTAATTTGTGCTTTACAATATTAGCTTTCAGTATTTCCTGTAAGATAAAGTGCAGCGATTATTTGACCTTTGGAAAATAGCCAGTTTATGTAAAGAAAGTCCAAAAGTTAATGATTTACAAGTTTTTACCGCATTTGATGCACATAACCAGTTCGCAGAGACTAACTAGCTGAAAGCTATGTATATAATTGAGGGATTGGTTAGTCTTGGATTTTAATTATGTGGGGATAGGAGAAAGTTATTTACTCGGATACCCAGACTTTGACAACCTTCCGAGGATAAATATGGGAGAGGAAATGAAAATCAATGAGAGCAACACTATACACAGATAATGAAATCAGGAGCAGGAAGGATTATATTTGTACATAGCAGGGATGCTCACATGCTAAATCAATGTCAAGGGAAAAGAAAATTTTCCGCACAGTCAGTCAGTAGTATAGAAGTATACCTTGGATGAAAACAAAAGCACAGAAGTAGTTAGATACAGTTTTTCTCTCAGGCTATGCCTAACTTTAGGATTATCTAGTTTAAGGCAACTTGTGATTGATCACAGGCTACAACCTACCTATATATCACTGTTGTACGTTGCTCTCGTCACTTCTTTTTTGTGGAAAATATATTACACTATGGTCACGCACCCTGGGAGGCAAACTTTTGCGCTTCAAAGAATCGAACCTTTCACTATTATTTATAAGTTAGTATTGTCCTATGAGACACATAGTAGTACGAGTAAAAACTTATTAGGGGTATTCACGAGTACCGGGGTAACGGGGTATGAGGGTATAAGGGTAACTTTTCTCCATTTAAATACATTACAAAAAGTTACCCTAATACCCTTAGACCCCGTTACCCCGGTGCTCGTGAATACCCCTATCATATTTCTCAATCCTAGCACAGTGAAAAAGCATTTAAAACTGTTTTCAAGCCTTTTTAACTATGATTAAAACATAAATCTAAATTTTTCTTTGTTCATTGAAACCAAGCAATGATGATTTTTTTCCAACTTGCAATTTCATTATTCTCATCTATATTTTCTCGCGTATTGTTTAGTGGCAGTAATAATAATCATAATCACACAGTCTGCACGAAAAGTTTCATTCACTCATAATGAATTTTTTATGTGTCTCCCTGTTGCTACTATCATTATTATTATTACTAAATACTTCCTTTCATCCAGTAGAACATGGCTACATTTTTCTTCCATATTTCCCCCCGTTTCTTTTGTGTACTCCGTCCCATTCTTTCATCTTGCCAAGATTACAGGATTCACGTAGAAAGGAGGAAACGGTAATAGAAAAGAGTAAACCAAGGGGAAAATATTACCACAAAGAGCACTACTACTGGATTAAATAGCTGGTCCACACGCTTTGGTTTCGCCTTTAAATGAGATCTAAGTGATATAATCGCATCTCCCATTTATTATGTACCAGAAGTAAATCGGATTGCACGCTGCTTGGAATCCAGTACGCACTCGTGCGTCTTTTCCCACTCAGGCCATGCGTTAGTTAATTCGTTAAGCAGCAGTGATACATGGGCTTTAGTTACTTCAGTACAGTATCCTGTTAACTACAAAAGCTGGTGTGGACATGGTACACCAAATTTCTATTAACTTCTCATCAAATCTCAGATAGGATTTTGAGGCATTACAAGTCTGGTTTTATGGGAATTCGTACGTATCCTTATCGAAGGAAAAAACCAATCCAACAGGAAAAATCTTTATCCAAGACTGTCGGTTTTGTGATCTGTCAAATATGTTTCACTCACTCTACTGAGTTGTATAGAAATCTCTCCAGTTGGTTGACTGGACAATCTTCTGTCCATCAGGCAACACTCCCTTGTCCAGTTAATGTGAAAAGTAAACTTTTCACTGTGAGTCTTTTCTTGACCCATCAATTGAGCAAATGGAATGTGTGGGATTGCATGCATACGTGCACAAGGAAAACAGATCCTCTGTTTCATTAGACTGCTCCATCCTAAGTGCATCATCTTTCCACCTGGGTTAGTTTTGATTGGAATGTAATGAAAAGTGACAGGCTCCCTATGTGTGGGCAATCATCTCTAGAGAAAAAAATACTTTGACAAACGTGGGATTGTTTTGCAGAGTATCAAGTCTAAATCTAGTTTGAAAAAACAAATGTGCTTACATGGAAAATTGCGATTAAGCAATTCAGTAGTTGCTGCAGCTTCCGCATATCTGACTGATTTTGAAAGTAAATTTTCAAACTATTGATTCACAATGTAGCTAACAATACTCTTGAGGATTGATAACCGTATCCAACGGTAGATTTAAAATTTTAATATTTACATGCACTCTCATGATTTATAATGGGAGGGCGCCGGAAACTGATAATACATATTGGGCAAATGATACCCTGTGGTGTGTTTCCCAATTTGAGGAGCATGGTACTGCAAAAGACTACAAGCACGCATTATGTGTAGGTAGACTATACAATGGTATGTAAACTATGTGTGCATGTCAGTATCGTTTTAATCATCTGTTGTATGTGGTGGGCTGCAAAGTTATGCATACCTTATGTATTTATTTATTACGGAGGGAGAGAAGGGTAGAAAGCGTGGAATTCGAGGAAAGTGGAAAATGGCTGTTGCTCAGCCCTGGCTGCTTTATTACAATGCCCAGGGTTCATTTAATGTTAAATAAAGTTGAATGAATAGAGTGAGAGGAAATAACGATGAAGTGAAAGCACGCTTTCTCCATTGTGTCCATTATATTACTGCTCTGGGAATGATTATTGAAGCATTGGGGTTTCTCTCTACCTTTTCACAAGCAAAACTTATAGTGTGGTGTTCGGGAGTGATATAAATCGTGTGGGTGAGGAATGTACATTTTTATAACACGTAGTTTAACGCATTTTGTAAAATTGAAAGTAAAAAACTGCAGATAAAGGGTATGAATGCATTTTCGTCCACTCGAAATGCATTTCTGTACGTAATGGAATGCGCTTTTATATTTTGGTTCTAAAAGGTTGACTTTGATGTGCGCATTTTCATCCCAGTAGATTTAAAATGCAATTGATGAAAGGCATTTTTCGATTTAATGAATATTTGAAAAATTCTGCAGATTCACAGCTTGATAGTGTTGACACATGACAAAAAGAATCAAGTTTTAAATTATTTGAAATTTTGAGCTTTTGATATAATGATATGAGCAAAATTGCGTAATGTAAGCTCCACAGTGTTTAGAATCTGTGTTAAGAATTTTTGTGACGCATGCAGAGAAATTTTATATTTAGTTTTAAGATATCTGAAAAAGATCTGGCGGTAAAAATTTTTTACACTGGCGCTTATGCCCACACTATAAAATATATCTAAGACTTTCCAAAAGAATCTACAATTGAGTGCAACATTGCATTCCAAACACAATAAAAAACCTTATGGATTTTTTACACTCCTATAAACAATCTAAAACTATGCAGCTGAGCGATTCTCGTTTCTCCTTTGACTTCCGATAATAAAGTACATGAAATCGGGATAGAATCAGATCAACGGGTCCCCTTTCCTTTCAATATAGGGAATCTGTGAAAGACGATGGAAGAAAGCTATCGAGAGATCGTTAAGGAGTTGTCGATAAATCTTCCCCTTTTAGAGCCTAGCCTTGCATAAAATGCTCGTTCAAGGAGATTTTAAAGGTTTACCAATAACGTATATCTTCCAAGAAATGAAGTAAGCCTAACTTTTAGGTACAAGCAGCCTCAAGGTATAAGCCAAGCATTGTCTCCTAAACTTGCTGCATTGCTCCTAATGGCCAAGCCGTACATTCCATGTAAGTAAGTAAGAGACCACAAAACATCATCATTATCTGCAAGAAACGAGTGGCTCATTTTATGGGGAAAGCAGTCTTTATGATTCTTTCAGGCTAAAACTCTATTCTTCTCAGCATAGGCTTTCTTTTTAAGTGATGCACCCTTAATCTCTGCAAACATGTTTCAAAGCTAAAAAAACCATTGTTGTGAGAGTAGGAAACTTTTACGTAAAGTTTATTTTCTATATAAGGTAGAAGGGATAATGACGGCGCATTTTGGGACAAGAAAATACTATACATATGGTTGTATTAGTTAGTGCTCTTAAAAATATTATTGTTTTTGGTAGGACGCCATTTGGAGTTTCATATTTGTCATGTTTTATTTCATATTTAGAGCGGACGGAGACGATGAAAGTTGAAGAGAAAGTTTTTACTATGCTGTAAAAATTATGTTGAAAGAAGCATGATAAGAGATATTTATTTGACAGGTTTACAGAAAACATAGTTTTTATTTGACCAAGCTTTCGTCAAAAATATTTCCATTTCTTCAAGGTAAATATTTGTGATCGATCAGTGGACTATTGTAGGAAAACAGTCCAAAGTCAGAACGTAAGTTATAGAAACAAATTGAAAATTTGAGAATTTGCCACAGCAAAATGTAAGAGTTTCGAAAAAATAATATAAATTTGCAAAGAGGATGCAGCCAAAATATTTACAGCTTGTGTTAGATTGGCCCTATTTTTTCATAGGTTAAAATTTTGTAAGAACAAGGCAAGTTTGCATAAAGTTTTACTGATACAGAGATTCAACGAACTAAATTTTATCATTGGCAGTTAGTGAAACAGCTGTAGATGAATAAAATACTTTTGCTTTCCTGAACTTTGAAAAATTGGCAATAGAATTACCGATGCGCAATTGAATTGTTGAGAGCAATGAAATTACCTCCCTATGCAATGTAACTGTAAAAGGATAAAAGGAATTTGCACTTTGTGATAGTGAAATCGGAAACTGCAAAAGAACAAAGCGTCAGAATAGTTGAAGAAATTATGGTCTTTAGGTCCAAAGGGGAATACAGATATTAACGTCACGAAAAATTGCTTCTCCGTTACAGTTTCACACAATGTATGTTAGCATTGACTTGAATGGTACGACGTATCCATTCTAACTGTTCCCAATATCGATATCCATTTCGGTTGAAGAGTAGATAGAAAACTATTATTAATCTCATCGATATAAAACTCATGGTCTGAATCATTGCCCAGAGGCTGTGTTATGGCTCACTTTTTCGGTTTCAACAGCCTAGTTTCAGAGTGGATTTTTTAGCAAAAAAAAGTACA
>Ga0210040_10005023_pt1 | contig 16987 bp, 15 predicted proteins | sample CryGeyCG12114_NA_FD_185462 | JGI IMG/M metagenome (GOLD analysis project Ga0210040, IMG submission 185462) | Groundwater microbial communities from aquifer - Crystal Geyser CG19_WC_8/21/14_NA (SPAdes) (version 2) | ecosystem: Environmental > Aquatic > Deep subsurface > Groundwater | place: USA... | reverse complement strand
CGGGCTTGACCCCGACCTGGCGGCCGGTGGCGGCGCGGAAGTCGCGGACCGCCTCGAGCATCACCAGGCAGACCGGCAGGGTGGCCGCGGGGGAGATCTTGCCGGTGGAGGTCTTGATGAAGTCCCCACCCGCCAGCATCGCCAGCCAGGAGGCGCGGCGGACGGCGTCCAGGGTGACCAGCTCGCCGGTCTCCAGGATGACCTTGAGGTGCGCCGACCCACACGCCTCCTTGACCGCGACGATCTCCTCGTGGACGTCGAGGTAGCGCCCGGTCAGGAACGCGCCGCGGTCGATGACCATGTCGATCTCGTCGGCCCCGTTGGCGACGGCGTCCCGGACGTCGGCGAGCTTGACCGCGCGGCTGGCCCGGCCGCTGGGGAAGGCGGTCGCGACGGCGGCCACGTTGATCCCGGTGCCGGCCAGCGCCTCCTTGGCCACCCCGGCGAGGTCGCCGTAGACGCAGACCGCGGCGACCGGCGGGCAGGTCGGGTCCTCGGGGTCGGGACGGCGGGCCTTGGCGGCCAGCGAGCGCACCTTGCCCGGGGTGTCGGAGCCCTCGAGCGTGGTCAGGTCGACCATCGAGATGGCGGTGTCGATCGCCCACGCCTTGGACGTGGTCTTGATCGAGCGGGTGCCCAGCACCCCCACCCGGGTCTGGGCGCCCACCTGGTCGACGCCGGGCAGCCCGTGCAGGAACGTGCGGAAGGCGTCGTTCGAGCGGGTCACGTCGGCGAAGGGGTCCGGCAGGGTGCCCGTGACGCCGCCGGCGTCGGCCAGCGAGTCCGGGTCCAGCACGTGGGTCATGACAGTCATCCTCCCCTACTGTGGACGGCTCGCCCCGCTGGTCGCTCCTCGGCATGAGGGAGGCGGAGCACGGTCCGTCGGCGTGCGATGTCGCTGCTTGCGGCTCTCGGGCCGTGACCGGTCCCGTGGCTCAGCAGATCAGCCGGTCCTGGGGGAGCGGGGAGGAGCGTAGGGCTCGGCCGCCCTGTGGCTCACCCGAGAAGCGGCCCTCGTCGACGAGGACCCGACCGCCGACGATGACGGTGCTGGCCCATCCGGCCAGCTCCCGCCCCTCGTAGGGGCTGTAGTCGGTCGCCATGTGCAGGCTGCCGGCGGAGACGGTGCGTCGCTCGCCGGGATCGACGAGGATGACGTCGGCGTCCGATCCGGGGGCGATGACCCCCTTCTGCGGGAAGATGCCGTTCAGCCGCGCCGGGTTCGCGGCGGTCAAGGCGACGAACCGCTCCAGCGGCAGGCCCCGCTGCTCCACGAGCTCGGTGAAGACCACCGCCAGGCGCGTCTCGACCCCGGGCATGCCGTTGGGCATCAGGCGGACGTCGGAGAGCTCGAGCTGCTTCTGCGACCGGTCGTAGCAGCAGTGGTCGCTGCCCACCGTGTCGATCTCGCGCGCCAGCGCCCGGGCGGCGACGCCTTCCACGGTCTCCCGGGCGCGCAGCGGAGGACAGCAGACGTACAGCTCGGGGGACGGCTCCGCGTACTGCCCGTCGTCCAGGGTCAGGTAGTGCGGACAGGTCTCGGTGTACGCGGCGACTCCTCCGCTGCGGGCCCGACGGACCGCGTCGATGGCCCCGGGGGTCGTCTGGTGGACGAAGTAGACCGGCGCGCCCACCGATCGCGCCGAGGCGAGGACCTCGTTGACGGCGGTGACCTCGGCGAGCTCGGACCTGGTGGTCGCGTGCCCGGAGGCGTGGATGTGGCCGGCTTCCTCTGCCCGCCGCTGGTCGACCTCCACGAGGTGGTTGGCCTCGGCGTGGACATAGGCGAGGCCGCCCAGCTCGCGCAGCGTGCGCATCACCTCGACCACGGTGCCGGGGTCGGCCATCACGACGTCCCGGTAGGTGGTGAAGAGCTTGACGGTGCGGACGCCGAGCGCGGCCATCTCCCGCAGCTGGTCGGGGACCGAGTCGTCCCACTCCACGACACAGCCGTGCAGAGCCGCGTCGCACACCCCCTCGGCCGCGGCCTCGCGACGTGCCTTGACGGCATCGAGGGGGCGCTGCCCCGGCATCGGGATGGCGAAGTCGACCACGGTGGTGGTGCCACCCCACACCGCCGCTGTCGTGGCTTCCCGGTACCCGTCCCGCGTGGTGAAGTCGCCCAGGGCCATGTCGATGTGCGTGTGCGGATCGACCCCTCCCGGCATCACGAGCCGGCCGGTGGCGTCCACGACCTGCGCCCCCGTCGGCACGGGATCGCCCGGTGCAGCCAGGCGCGTGACGCGGCCGTCGGCGATGAGCACGGTCGCCGCGCCGTGCCAGTCGTCGTTGACGACCGTTCCCCCCACAACTGCCAGCTGTGTCCCGCTCATGCTCGTCCAGCCCCTCTCGACACCGTCACGCTCTTGACAGACACCGGTCCAACCTGTTGGTTGTCCAACAACCTAGTCGGGAGGTCAACATGGACGCAGAGGACCTGGATCTGCAACCGATCGCCGCGCGGCGCTCGTCACTGCCGAGCGAGATCGCGTCCGCCCTGGCCACCCGCATCCGGTCCGGGCAGATCCCGGCCGGCACGCGCTTGCCGAGCGAACCCGAGCTGGCTCGCTCGCTCGGGGTCAGCCGCAACACCGTGCGGGAGGCGATCGGGGTCCTCCGTGAACAAGGGCTCGCGGCGTCCAAGCAGGGGATCGGCACGTTCGCCCTCGACCCCAGCGGGGACTCGCACTTCCCGGTGGACGTCGGGATCGAACAGCTCACGAGCACGACGGAGATGATCGCGCGGGCCGGGCACAAGCCCGGGTCCCGGGACTACCGCCTCGTGACCGGACCCGGTGACGCCGAGGTGCGCCAGCAGCTCGGCCTCCGCGGACCGGCGCGGGTGCACAGCATGGAGCGGGTCCGTACCGCGGACGACCTGCCGGTGATCTTCTGCCGCGACTTCGTCAGCGCCGACGTGGTCCCCGAGCGGGTGGCCATCCGGTACCGGGGTGACGAGTCCCTCTTCACCTTCATCGAGCGCGAGTGCCACCTCCAGGTGCACACGGCACGAGCGGACATCGTGCCGGCGCTGCCCAGTGCCCGGGTCGCCGAACTGCTGACGGTGTCCCGCCGCAAACCGCTGCTGATCCTGAAGCAGCTGCACTACGACCGCGAGGGGGTGCCGTTCCTGTACAGCGAGAACTTCTTCAACCTCGAGTACATGGGCCTGCACGTCAGGAGGACGCCGGTCGCCTGACCGCTCCACCGCTCCACCGCTCCACCGCTCCACGCTCCACCGCGGCGACGCGGCCGTGCCACACACGTCGATCACCAGCAGCCAGGAGGCAGCGTGTCCCAGATCAACATCCACGGCACACGGCGGCGCATCATCGCGCTCGCCGCGGCCGGTGCCACGGTCCTGACCATCGCGGGATGCGGTGGTGGATCCGCGGACTCGGCGGACTCGGGGGAGTCCGGCGGTTCCTCGGGAGGGACCGCGACGCTGGTGAGCATCCAGTCGGTCACCGACCAGGGCGTCATGCAGGACTTCGTCAAGGGCTTCGAGGCGTCGACCAAGGAGGCCGGCATGGAGTCCAACGTCGTCGTCCTGACCGACCCCTCGACGTACTCGTCGACGCTGGAGAGCGTCTCTGCCCGCAGCGACCTGGTGTTCACGACGTTCCCGCCGATGATCCAGGCGGTCGAGGAGGTCGCGCCCAAGCACGAGGACGTCGACTACGTGCTCCTCGATGCACAGCTGGAGCAGTCGCTGGACAACGTGCAGGAGCTCTTCTTCCGCGAGAACGAGTCGTCCTACCTCGGCGGGATCGTCGCCGGGATGATGACGCAGACCAAGAAGGTCGGCTTCCTCGGTTCGATCAAGCAGGACGTCATCGACCGCTACCTGGTGGGGTTCGACGCCGGCGCCAAGTCGGTCGACCCGAGCATCCAGGTGTGTTACGCCTACGTCGGGTCGTTGAGTGATCCCGCCCTCGGCAAGCAGTTCGCCACCACGATGTACGGGCAGGGCGTCGACATCATCCACGCGGCCACCGCCGGTACCCAGGTCGGCATCTACCAAGCCGCCGAAGAGCTGGAGAAGTACCTCGTCAGTGCCGACGTCGACGTGCGGGACCTGGCGCCGAACTACGGCCTGACCGCGACGGGTCCGGACTTCGCCGGCGCCGCCAAGGTGGCCGTCGAGCAGTACGCCTCCGACTCGTTCAAGACCGGTCTCCAGGTGTACGGCCTCGCCGACGGTGCGGTGCGGATCCTGCCGTACAACGACGACCTGGTCCCGCCGGAGGTCCAGGCGGCGGTGGAGGCGGCCAAGCAGGGGATCATCGACGGCACCATCACGGTTCCCGACGACAAGGACGTCGACTCGATCCAGAACTGCTCCTGAGGCATCACGAACCGATGACCCAGGAACACAGCGCGGACCGGGGTGCCTCCCTCGGGGGGTGCCCCGGTCCCGCGCCACTGGCACTCGAGACCGTCGGGCTGACCAAGACCTTCGGGCCACTGGTGGCCAACGACGACGTCAGCCTCCGCGTGCCGGCCGGCACGGTGCACGCCGTGGTGGGCGAGAACGGCGCCGGCAAGACCACGCTCATGCGCATGGTCTACGGGCTCTACGTGCCCGACTCCGGCGAGGTCCGGCTCGGCGGTGAGAGCGTCACCTTCAACAGTCCTCGCGACGCCCTCGCGGGCGGAGTGGCGATGGTCCACCAGACGTCCCTGCTGGTGGGTTCGTTGTCGGTGGCCGACAACGTCATGCTCTCCCTCAAGGTCCGGGGCCGCAGCGCCCGCCGAGCCGTGGTCGACCGGCTGGCGGCGCTCAGCCGGGACAACGGACTGGGCATCGACCCGAGGGCCGAGGTGGGCTCGCTCTCGGTCGGGATGCGGCAGCGGGTCGAGATCCTCGCCGGCCTCTTCCACGACGCGCGCCTGCTGATCCTCGACGAGCCGACGACCGTCCTCACCCCGACGGAGGTGACGCAGTTGTTCGCAGTCCTGGACGACCTGACCGCTCGGGGTACGACCGTCGTGCTGGTCACGCACAAGCTCCGGGAGGTGCTTGCCGTCACCAGCAACGTCTCCGTCCTGCGGGGCGGCAGACTGGTCGCCGAGGCGCCGACCGCCGAGCTGGACGAGAAGAAGCTGGTCCAGCTCATGGTGGGCCGCGAGGTCTCGCTGTCGGTGCGGGCCTCGCAGCCCGCGGCACCGCCGGCGCCATCCGATGCGGAACCGGTCCTCACGATCGACGACCTGGTCGTGGCTGATGCGCTCGGGGTACGACGGGTGAACGGGGTGAGCTTCGCCGTCCGGCCCGGCGAGATCGTGGCCGTGACCGGTGTCGAGGGCAACGGCCAGCGGGAGCTGGTCGACACGGTGGTCGGCATGACCTCCGCCGCCTCCGGACGGATCCGGCTGGCCGGTGTGGACGTCACCCGCGCCAGCATCGCCCGCCGCCGACGGCTGGGCCTCGGCTACATCCCCGAGGCCCGCCCGACCGAGGGACTGGCCACCGAGCTGTCCATCGAGGACAACCTGGTCATCGGGCAGCACCGCTCGCGCAGGTTCGCTCGCCGGGGCGTTCGCCGGATGGGGGCGACCCGCGACTTCGCCCGCGAGCAGATCCAGCGGTTCGCCGTGGTGGCCGCTGGGCCCGGAGTGGCCGTGGGCACCCTCTCGGGCGGCAACGCGCAGAAGGTCGTGGTGGCCCGCGAGGTCAGCAAGCAACCCCGCGTCCTGCTCGCGGTGCAGCCGACCCAGGGAGTCGACGTGGCCGCCGCGTTCGCCATCCGGCAAACGCTCCAGGAACTCCGCGACGAGGGGATGTCGATCGTCCTGGTGACCTCCGATCTGCGCGAGGCGTGCGATCTCTCCGATCGCGCGATCGTGCTCTACAACGGTGCGGTCGCCGGTGAGCGTGACCGGGACCAGATGACAGAGGAGTCCCTCGGCGGACTGGCGATGGGCATCTCGGCATGACGGCCCGGCAGCCGGCCCTGCTCCGTCGACCCGTTCCGCCTGCCGTCTGGCGGGCGGCGTGGGTGCTGACCGCCATCGTGCTCGCGGCGGTCGTCGGGGGCCTGGTCCTCGCCGCCGTCGGCGAGGACCCGGTGGGGGCCTACCAGGGACTCTTCGACGGTGCGTTCGGGACCGCGGGCGAGACGCGGGCGACGCTGGCGCAGACGACTCCACTGATCCTCGCGGCGCTCTCCTTCGTCGTCGCCTTCCGGTCGGGCATCTTCAACGCCGGTGGCCAGGGCCAGGTGGTGATGGGCGCCTTCACCGCGGCCGCGGTGGGCTCGAGCGCGCTCGGGGACCTGCCCGGGCCGCTGGCCGTGCCGGTGGTCGTGGCAGCGGGCGCGCTCGGGGGTGCGCTGTGGTCCCTCCCGCCGGTGCTGTTCAAGGTCTGGTGGGGCACCAACGAGATCCTCACGTCGCTGATGGCCACCTACGTCGCCAGCCTGCTCAACGACTACCTGGTCCAAGGCCCGTTCCGGGCCGAGTCCGTGCAACCCGGGGCCAACGCCCAGACCGAGAGCCTGCGGGAGAACGCCGTTCTCCCGGCCCTGCTGCCCGGCTCCCAGGTCACGATCCTGCTCCCCGTCGCCGTCGCTCTGGCGGTGCTGGCCTGGTGGGCGTTCCGGCGGACGACGCTCGGCTACGAGTTGCGGCTCCAGGGCGAGAGCCCGCTCGCCGCCCGATCGGGAGGCGTCGCGACCAACCGGATCATGATCACGGGGATGCTGCTCAGCGGTGCGATCGCCGGCGTCGCCGGTGCTGCGGTGGTGGGCGGCGTCTTCCACGCGCAGATCAGCCCCTTCCCGCCCGACATCGGGTTCAACGGGATCCTCGCGGCGCTGCTGGTCGGGGCATCACCGCTGCTGACGCCGCTGGCTGCGCTGCTGTTCGGCGCGCTGTCCCAGGGCGGGCTCGGCCTCCAGATCTTCCAGGGGGTGTCGCAGTACATCGCGCTGGTGCTGACGGCGACGGTCATCTTGTTCATCGCGCCACGCTCGGTTCCCGAGTCGTGGGACAAGGTCAGGCGCCGACTCCGCGCCCGACCGAAGCCGAGGGGGGCACGTGGCTGACGTCATCCGTCTGCTCGGACCGGGGATCCTGCTCGCCGCGCCCATCCTCTACGCCGCGCTCGGCGGCATGTTCACCCAGCGCGCCGGCATCTTCAACATCGGGCTCGAGGGCTTCATGCTGCTCGCCGCCTACTTCTCCGTCGCGGTCGCCGTCGAGACGGGATCGCTGCTGTGGGGAACGCTCGCGGGTGTCGGGGCGGCGCTCCTCGCCGCCACTGTGATGGCGGTGCTCGTGGTCGGCTGCCGGGCCGACGAGGTCATCGTCGGCATCGCGATCAACGTCTTCGGCCTGGGCCTCACGACGTTCCTGCTGGCCGACACCCTCAGCTCGGGTCGCCGTCTCGAGCTGCCGTCCGGTTTCCCCAGCCTGCACCTGTCGTGGTTGACCGACGTCCCGGTGCTCGACCCGGTCTTCAACGACCGCGACCTGCTCGTCTGGGGTCTGCTGCCGGCGGTGGCCGGTGTGGTCTACGTCTTCCGCAGCACGGGGTTCGGCCTGCGCCTGAAGGCAGCCGGAGAGGCCCCGCTGGCGGCGAGAGCGGCGGGTGTACGGGTGGCCGGCGTCCGCTTCGCGAGCATCCTGATCAGCGGCGCGTTCTGCGGCCTCGCCGGTGCCGAACTGGCCATCGGATCGGTGCACCTGTTCAGCGAGAACATCACCTCGGGCCGGGGCATCATCGCCTTCGCCGCCGTGATCTTCGGCGCCGGGTTCGTGGGGCGCACGGCAGCAGCATGTCTGCTGTTCGGCTTCGCACAGGCACTCGCCGGTCTCCTGCAGATCCGCACGAACTTCCCGTCCCAGTTCGTGCTGATGGTGCCCTACCTGCTCACGATCGCCGCGATCGTGCTGCGGGATGCCCTGGGCAAGCGGAGCGGTGGCCGCGGGCAGCGGCCCAGAGCCGGGTCCAGCTCCGAGCATCCCGGTGCGGAGTCACGATCGGCGGCGGAGGTGGTGGTCGCCGGTCACCTCACGGTCGACGAGATCCGCCTGCCCGACGGTCGCACGCTGCCGGACACCAACGGTGGCGCCGCTGCGTACGCGGCGCTCGGCGCCTTCCTGGCCCAGGGCGACGTCCTGGTCGTCGCACGGGTGGGTGAGGACTACCCGATGGACCGGCTGCGGATGGCGCACCCCGACGGCGGCGCGATCGGTACCGACGGCATCGTGGTGATGCCGGGTCGCAGCATCCACAACGTCGCGCACTACGGCGCCGACGGCTCGAGGAACTTCGAGATCGAGGACTTCGGTCGACTGGTCGAGCAGACCCCGCGACCGGAGGACCTCGACCAGCTGGAGCTCGGCGACCGATGGGTGCTGGTGGCACCGTCGACGTTGGCGCAGCAGGCCGGACTCGTCGCCGCGGCCAAGGCGCGGGGCGCGCGGGTCGCCCTGGACACCGAACTGCACTACCTCGTCGAGCCCGGCTCGTTCGACGAGCTGCGCAAGCTGACCCGCACCGTCGACTGCTTCCTGCCCAGCCGGGAGCACCTCCAGCAGCTGTGCGGGGTCGCCCCCGACGCCGGTCCGGAGGACCTCCGCGCAGCTGTCGAACTGTTCGCCGCGCCGCTCACCATCGTCAAGTGCGGCCGGGAGGGGGCGGTCGTCTTCGCACCGGACCAGCCCGGGGGAGTCCTCGTCCCTGCGGTGCCCGATCTCTCGGTCGCCGACCCGACCGGCGCCGGCGACGGCTTCAACGGCGCCTGCCTCGTGGCGCTGGCGCGCGGTGAGTCCCCGGTGGAGGCGGCCGTCGCCGGTTGCGTCAGCGCCTCCTTCGTGGTCCAGGCCGTCGGCGCGCAGGTGCCCGACACCTTCACCGCCGCGGAGCGCACCGCCCGCACGGCGCAGTGCGCTCGTCCACCGTTCACTGATCATCGAGAGGCTCGAATTGTCTGACACCGACGTCCAGCGGACATACACGGCACCGTCGCCGGCCGCTCCTTCGCTCCTGGAACAGGAGATCCCGCTCCAACCGGAGGTGCTCCGCCGCGCCGGACTGTCGTTCGCCGGCCCCGTGCGGGAACTGCTCGCCGCCCTGGCCGACCGCGGCGTCGACGACTGGGTCGTCACCGGTTGCGGCGACAGCTTCTTCACCGGTCTGTGTGCCGAGGTCTGGTTCGCCCGGCTGGCCGGACGCCGGCTGCGCGCGGTGCAGGCGATGCAGCTGTCCCGGGAGACCTACGAGTCGCTGACCGACCGGTCGGTCGTCGTGGCCGTCTCGCACTCGGGGACGACGGCGCGCGTCGTGGAAGCTGCCCGCGCGGCCCGGTCCCGCGGGGCGTTCGTCGTCGCCGTGACCGCCAACCCCGCGTCTGAGCTCAACGGGCTCGCCGACTTCGCGATCGACAACTCGGTGAGCGGGGAGCGGTCCAACACCAGGACAGCCAGCTTCCAGGCGGTGGCGCTGCTCATGCGCATGCTCGCCGAGGAAGTGGGCGGCCACCGGAACGACGAGCTCCCGGCCGGAGTGGCCCTGGTGCCGGCCGCGCTGGAGACCTCTCGCCGCGCAGTCCAGCTGCTGCCCGAGGACGTGCTCTCCGGTGAGCACTGGATCTTCACCGGCAGTGGGCTCGGCTACGCCGTGGCGGAATACGGCATGGCCAAGTTCTACGAGGCAGCCACCCTGCCGGCCCACAGCGTGGAGCTGGAGCAGTTCATCCACTGCGAGATCTTCACCGTCCGGGAGGGGACGACGGTCGTCATCGTCTGTCCCGATGGCCGGGCCACGTCCCGGGCGGTCGAGCTCGCGCAGGGCCTGGGGAGACTCGGCGCGATCACGATCGCCGTCACCAATGACGCGGACCTCGCCGCTGCGTCGACCCACTCCCTCGATCTCCCCGCCGAGCTCGGTGAGGAGGACCTGCCGTTCCTCGGCGTCCTGCCCCTGCAGTGGTTGGCGCTCCGGTTGGCCCTCGCTCGTGGCGAGGACCCGGACGTGGTCGCGAACAAGTGGGTGAACCGGCCGCTGATCGACGACTCGTCCCAGTGGGGGCCTGACGCCTACGCGGTCTCGTCCGACGGCGTGCCGACGGGATCCGACCGATGACCGGCCGGTCGGAGGACGTGGCATCCCGCACCTACCTGCAGGGTCTCGCCAAGCTGCTCGAGCGCATGGAGTCGCAACAGCACGAGGAGATCGAGGCCGCCGCGCGGACCATGACCGGGTGCATCGCCGGCGGCGGCATCGTGCACCTGTTCGGCAGCGGGCACTCGATGCTCCCCGCGCTGGAGATCTTCCCCCGCTACGGCAGCTTCGTCGGCCTGCACCCGATCATCGACCCGCGGCTGTTCTGGTTCAACGTGCTCGGCTCGTTCGGGGTGCCGGAGATGTTGTTCCTGCAGAACACCGAGGGCTACGCGGACGTGCTGCTCGACGGCCAGCACCTGCGCGCGGGTGATGTGCTCGTCGTGTTCTCCCACGGCGGCACCAGTGCCGTCGTCGTCGATGCCGCCCGCTACGCCAAGCGGCACGGCATGACGGTCATCGCCATCTCCTCGTCCCAGGCCGGGTCCGCCACGGCCCGCCACAGTTCGGGGCTGAAGCTCGCGGACCTGGCGGATCTCCAGGTCGACACCTTCGCCCCTCGTGGTGAGGCGCTGGTGGACGTCGAGGGGCTCGAGGAACCGGTCGGCGCCGTCACCACGACGCTGGCGATGTCTGCAGGACTGGCGATCGTGGCGCGGACGGCCGAGCTGCTGGTCGAGGCGGGTCACCCCATCGTGCAGTCGGTGCGGGCGGAGAAGGACGAGACGGCGGCATACCGCAACGTCTACGACGCGTACGAGGCGAGCCTCCGGCGTCCGGATCCGGTCCGTGCCCAGGTCCCCACCACCGAGAAGCAGTAGAGAGGACGCACACGTGCTCCCGATCAGCGTCGCACGGCGTGTCGTGCAGGAGTGTCTCCACCTCGACGGGTCGGAGCGGGTCGTCATCGTGACCGACGAGTCCCCGGGCCACGAGCTCGTGCTCGGCCTCGCCGCTGCCGCCCGCGCCCGCGCGGCCGAGGTCACCGTCATCGGGACGGCGCGCACCCCGGCCGAGCCACACGGCTACCTGTCGTGGCGTCCGGTCGGCCCCGTGGTCGCCGGCGCGCTCCAGGCCTGTGACGTGGCGGTCTTCTACACGTCGACGCTGATGGCACTCGCCCACGACATCAGGGAGGCAGCGAAGACCGGCACCCGCATGCTGTTCATCCCCGCGGACTTCGACCTGCGTCGACCCGTCGTCCTGGGCGAGGACCTGGGTGCCCTCGACGCCCTCGGTGACGCGGTGACCGGTGTGCTCCGGTCAGCTGTCTCGGTTCGCGTGACGAGCGCGGAGGGAACGGACCTGCGCATGACGGCCACCGGCGGAGCCGTCTCACATGACGACTGCCGGGTCCCGGACCCCGGGGACATCGACTTCTTCCCGGGCGGGATGTGGAACCTCGTCCCGCAGCTGGACTCCGTGGAGGGAGTCGTGCGCTTCACCGCGGCACTCCATCCGGTCGGGCGCCTCACCCAGCCGGTGGAGGTGACCTTCGACGGTGGCTTGGTGACCGAGGTGACCGGTGGTTGGCAGGCGACCACGTGGCTCCGCTGGCTCAGGTCGTTCGGAGAAGCCGAGGCGATGCGATTCGCTCACCTCAGTGGCGGGCTGGCCGGTCAGGCACAGGTGATCGGGCACGACTGGGAAGACCTCATCGTCCGCGGATCCGTCCTCGTCGCCGGCGGAGCCAGCCTGCTGTACGGAGGCGCGGTCGCGGCACCGGCGCACTTCGACGGGATCGTCCCCAATGCGACGCTGGAGATCGACGGACGCCGGATCCTCGATGCAGGGGAGTACGACCCGCAGTTGCTGCACGGGAACGACGGGTCGAGGGGGCTCGCCGCATGACGGGGGTGCCGGGTCCCCGTCGAGACCTCATCGGGTACGCGCGGGAGCTCCCCACGGGGAGCTGGCCAGGGGGTGCCCGGATCGCCGTCTCCGTCGTCGTCAACTACGAGGAGGGCTCCGAGCGCTCGCATGCCATGGGCGACCCCGATCAGGAGAGCTCGACCGAATGGAACTCCTACGTGCTCCCTGCCGGGGTCCGGAACCTCGCCATGGAGTCCATGTACGAGTACGGGTCGCGCGTCGGGATCTGGCGGATCTTCGATGCGCTGGACACGTTCGGCGTGACGGCGACGTTCTTCGCCTGTGCGGTGGCCCTGGAGCAGAACCCGCACGTCGCCCGCGCCATCGTCGAGGGCGGTCACGGCGTGGTCAGTCACGGCTACCGGTGGGAGGAGACCTTCCGGCTGGACCGGGACGAGGAGCGCGAGCACATCCGCATGGCGCTGGCCTCCTTCGAGGCATCTCTCGGCTACCGCCCCCGCGGCTGGTACTGCCGCTACGGGCCGAGCGTCCACACCCGCGAACTGGTCGTCGAGGAGGGACTCGACTACGACTGCGACGCCTACAACGACGACCTGCCCTACTTCGTCGAGGTGAGCGGGACGCGGCACCTGGTCGTGCCCTACACCCCGGACGTGAACGACTTCCGGTTCTGGCAATCGCCCGGTCTCTCGACCGGCGGGCAGTTCTTCGAGTACCTGAAGGACACCTTCGACGTGCTCTACCGCGAGGGGGCGCAGCGGCCGCGGATGATGTCCATCGGACTGCACCCGCGTCAGATCGGCCGGCCCGGGCGGATCGCCGGCCTCGAACGCTTCCTCGAGTACACGCAGGGCTTCGACGACGTCGTGTACCTCACCCGGGACCAGATCGCTGACGCCTGGCTGGCCGAGCACGGTGCCCGGTGACCGATGGCGCTGCACGTCCGACGGTGCACACCTGCAACCTCGACGAGGTGCCGGTGGTGGAGGTCGGTGAGGGCGTGGTCCAGCGGGTGCTGGCCGGGGGTGCACGGGGGGACGGGAGCCCGCTGCTGCTCGGCGTCACGACCGTGGCCGCTCGTCGGACCAGTCGGTTGATCGAGCACGACACCGCCGAAGTGGCTCATGTCCTCTCCGGATCGGGATGGATGGTCACCGACTCGGCAGAGCACGCGTTCCGAGCCGGTGATGCGATCCTCATCGACGCCGGGTGCTGGCACGCCATCCGGGCCGGCGAGGCGCCCGTCGAGATGTTGTACGTCTTCCCGTCCCCCGACGCCCCGCCGACCCGGCAGCACCCGTGACCACCCCCGTGTCGCGGGCCGCGCCGTCGTGGTGGCCGCCCGGAGCAGTCGGGTGCTTCGACGACCTGATGGCGTACCGGCTCGTCGGCGCCAGTGCCTGCGCGGACCGCATCACCAGCGCACTGTCCGCCGTCGCCGTCGAGTCGGAACGGCGCCGACGCTCCGTTGCCGCTGACGTCGAGGCGGCCGGTGATCTCCTCTGCGACCTCAAGCCGGACACCGCCCTGTACCGGAACATCGTCCGCGTGATCGCCCGCTCGGCGAGCGACGGCGGTGGCGAGGGCGTGCGCTGGACGTGCGACCGGTTGTCCGGCAGGCGCCGCGCCGCGCAGGAGGAGGTGGTACGGGTCGCCGCCGCGGCGCTGGCCGACACAGAGGTGCTGCTCGTGCACGACTTCAGCAGCATGGTCGTCCGGATACTGGGCGCGCTGGGCACGGCCCGTCGCGTCGTGGTGACCTCGGGGGAGCCGTTGGGGCAGGGCCCCCGCGTCGCACGGCTGGCAGCCGCGGCCGGTCACGCCGTCACCTACGTCCCCGACATGTCCGTCGGTCGGGTCATCGGTGAGGTGGACACCTTCGTGACGGGTGTCGAGTCCTTCTACCGCGACGGGTCACTGGCCAACACGGTGGGCAGCCTCTCCATCGGCCTGCTCTGCCGGCACGTCGGCGTCCCCGTCCTCGCGCCCGCAGAGCTGCTCAAGTGCGATGGCGACGTGCCGACCGCTGTCCGAGCCCGCCTCACCGCTCGACTCCTGACCGCGTGGCCCCGGGACCCGCTGCCCGGCGGTGCGGCGGTCGTGGACTACGTGCTGGACGCGGTGCCGGCCGAGTTGGTGACGTCGTACGCGACGGAGGAAGGGGTGCTCCCGCCGTCGGAGGTGGGTGCCCACGCTGCGGCGGCCCTGGCCGAACCCCTCACCTGACGCTCAGCCGCCGGCTGATCGACGAGCGATGCCGTGCCGGACGGCCGCACGCGCGCATCGCCGCGGTGGTGGGGAGTCGATCAGCGTCCGGTCTGCGCGTCGCCGTCGGCTGGCTCGTCGCCCCGGGGACCGCCGGCCCTGCTGCCGAGCTCGTCGACGAGCAGCCGGTCGCGGCGGACGTGCCGTCGGCGGTAGGCGATGCGGCTGACCATGTGTGCGCTGACCGGTGCGGTGAGCAGCTGGAACACCGCCACCAGCAGCAGCATCCAGGTCACCGACCAGCCGCTGAGCCGGATGGCCCCGCCGACCATGATCAGCAGCACGCCGGCGGTCTGGGGCTTGGTGCCGGCGTGCATCCGGGACAGCACGTCCGGGAACCGGAGCAGCCCGAGTCCGGCGGTGAGGCAGAGGAAGGCGCCCAGCAGCAGGCAGGCCATCGCGACCACGTCGGCGACGGAGTCCACGTCGTTCACGGCCGGCCGCCCTTCCCAGGCTCTGCGGCGCCGAGCGTCTCGACGGCCGGCGGCAGCCCGACGTCCTGACCGTCGTCCGCGGACTCCACGAGCATCCCGCCGATGTACCGGGCCACCGAGACCGTCCCGACGAAGCCCAGCAGCGACACCACGACGAGCACCGGGACGACGGTCGGGTTGCGGGTCAGTGCCGCGTACACGGCCAGGCCGGCGGAGATGATCACCAACAGCGCGTCGGTGGCCACCACCCGGTCCAGCAGCGAGGGACCCAGCGCGAGCCGGACGAGGGCGAGGAGGACGCCGGCGCCCAGCATCGCGAAGGTGATCACGGAGACGATGGTCATGGTGCGTTCCTCCGGGCCGGACGGTGTTCGGGTCGGTCCGGCCGGCGGTCCAGCGCGGCGATGTCGGTGGCCGAGCCGAAGGCGCGCACGACCCGGTCCTCGGTGGCCAGCACCTCGGCGCGCTGCACCTCGACCGCGGCGAGGTCGCGTACCGAGAGCAGGTGCAGCGCGACGGTCCGCCGCTCACGGTCCAGGTCGATGACCAGAGAGCCGGGCACCAGGCACAGCGACTCGGTGATCATGGTCAGCAGCAGGTCCGAGTCCGTGCGCAGCGGCACCGAGATGATGGCCCCGTGCCGCAGCCCACCGGGCCGGAGCGCGTCCCAGGCCACCTGCGCGCTGGACGTGGCCAGGTCGAGTACGAACCGCGCCAGGTAGCGCAGCACCGCGGCCGGGTGGAAGCCGGCGCCGCCGGTCACCGGGGGGAGCGGGAGCAGCCAGGTGACGGCCAGCGCGACCACGGTGCCGGAGATCAGGTTGGCCCACGACCAGGTGCCCCACAGCAGGTTCCAGACCAGCACGAGCGCGATCAGCAGCGGCACCTGGTCACGGAGCCGGCGCAGTGCGACGTCAGGGGCGGTCATCGGGTCGTCTCCTCGCCGAGCACCGACTCCAGGTAGGGCGTGCGGTCCCACAGGTCACCGGCGGCGCGGTCGGTGAAGCCGTAGAGCGGGCCGGCGATCACCGTGAGGGCGGCGGTCACCGCGACCATCGCCATGGTGGCCCCGAGCATCACGCCGGGCAGTGGCCGGTCCGGGCTCGAGCGACGGCCGCGGTGCCGGTCACCGAACCCGTCCTGCGACGCGGTGGTGTCGGTGGCGACTGCGGTGTGCCGGGCCCAGGCCCGCTGACGGGTGGCCGCCCGGGCGCGGCGGCCCCGGCCGGCGGTCGCGCCCGGGGCGTCGGCCGCCGGACCGTCCCCGGCAGTCACGCCGACCGGCTGCGGCTCTGGCTCGGGTGTGGTGTCCGGCCCGGCGTCGGCCGCGGCCGCGCGGGCGGTGTCGGCGGCCGGCTCCTGTGCCACCGGCCGCCAGAACGCGCGCGTCCACACCCGCGCCATCGCGACCAGGGTGAGCAGGCTGGTCACCACGCCTCCGCCGACCAGCACCAGCGCCGGCCAGCTGCCCTCGGCGACGCCGGCTTCGAGCAGCCCGAGCTTGCCGATGAAGCCCGACAACGGGGGGATGCCGGCCAGGTTCATCGCAGGCACGAAGAACAGCAGCGCCAGCAACGGGGACGAGCGGGCCAGCCCGCCCAGCCGGTCGACCGACGTCGACCCGCCCTGCCGCTCGACCAGACCGGCGACCAGGAACAGCGTGGTCTGGATGGCGATGTGGTGGGCCACGTAGAACACCGCCCCGGCCAGACCGGCCGTCGTCCCCAGGGCGATGCCGAACACCATGTAGCCGATGTGGCTGACCAGGGTGAAGGACAGGATCCGGCGGATGTCGGTCTGCGCGACGGCGCCGAGGATGCCGATGACCATGGTGGCCAACGCAGCCCACATCAGCACGTCGTCCAGCGCACCGCTGGGGAACAGCAGGGTCTGGGTGCGGATGATCGCGTAGACACCCACCTTGGTGAGCAGGCCGGCGAACACCGCGGTGACCGGTGCCGGGGCGGTCGGGTAGCTGTCGGGCAGCCAGGCCGACAGCGGGAAGACCGCGGCCTTGATGCAGAAGGCGATCAGCAGCATCGACTGCAGCAGCAGTTGCGTGCCCTCGGGCAGGTCGGCCACCCGGACGGCGAGCTGGGCCATGTTGACCGTGCCGGTCGAGGCGTACACCAGCGCGATGGCCGCCAGGAACAGCAGTGAGCTGAGCAGGCTGACGACGATGTAGGTGATCCCGGCCCGGATCCGGGGGGCCGAGCCGCCCAGGGTCAGCAGCACGTAGCTGGCGGTCAGCAGGATCTCGAAGCCGACGTAGAGGTTGAACAGGTCACCGGCGAGGAAGGCGTTGCTCACGCCGGCGATCAGCACCAGGAACGTCGGGTGGAAGATCGACAGCGGCGTCTCCTCGTCGCCGTCGGCCGAGCCC
>Ga0210040_10005022_pt1 | contig 16987 bp, 16 predicted proteins | sample CryGeyCG12114_NA_FD_185462 | JGI IMG/M metagenome (GOLD analysis project Ga0210040, IMG submission 185462) | Groundwater microbial communities from aquifer - Crystal Geyser CG19_WC_8/21/14_NA (SPAdes) (version 2) | ecosystem: Environmental > Aquatic > Deep subsurface > Groundwater | place: USA... | reverse complement strand
TGGCCCGCCTCACCGACCTGATCGACTTCGGCCGCAAGCACGGGCTCAAGATCGGCACTATCCGCGACCTGATAGCCTATCGCAGGAAGCATGATCATCTCGTTGAGAAACGGGGTGAAAACCGCTTCAGCAGCAGCTGGGGCGGCGAGTGGCGCGCGGTCAGTTTCTACAACAAGGCCACGCGCGGCGAGACGATGGCGCTGGTGAAGGGCCGTATCGATCCGGCGCGCCCCACGTTGGTGCGGATGCATGCGCTCTCCATCTTCGACGACGTGTTCGCGCGTGACACCGAGCGGCGCGGGTTGCTGGCAGGTGCAATGGAGGCGATCGGCCAGGCCGGCGCGGGCGTGGTGGTGCTCATCAACAGGCCCATGCCCGATCATGCCTCGGCCGCGATCCGCACCCTCGCGGGCGACCGCGCGCCCGATCCGGAGAGCGACATCCCGCCCGAACAGCGCGATTACGGCGTCGGCGCGCAAATCCTCACCGAGCTTGGCGTGCGCGACATGGTCCTGCTCACCAACACGCACCATTCGCTCGTCGGCCTGGACGGCTATGGCCTCTCGATCGTCGGCGAGCAGCCGATCCTGCCCGCGGGCGGCCGCTGATGGCGCGCTTCCTCATCGTCGAGGCGCGGTTCTACGCGCACCTGAATGACATGCTGATCGCCGGAGCCCGCGCGCGCCTCACAAGCGCCGGCCACCAGGCGGAGGTGCTCACGGTGCCCGGCGCGCTGGAGATTCCCGGCGCCATCGCCCTTGCCGCCGAGAGCGGGCGGTACGACGGCTTCGTGGCGCTGGGCGTGGTGATCCGGGGCGAGACCTACCATTTCGAGATCGTCGCAGGCGAAAGCGCGCGCGGCATCATGGCGCTCACCATGGATGGGCTGGCGGTCGGCAATGGCATCCTCACCGTGGAGAACGAGGCGCAGGCGCTGGTCCGCGCCGATCCGCAGCAGAAGGACAAGGGCGGCGAGGCCGCCGCGGCGGCGCTGGCGCTGCTTGCAATCCAGGAGAAGTTCGCATGACCGATCAGTCGCCCGCCCACCCAGCCCTTGCCGGCATCCCGCTGGTGCTGGGCGGCAACGTCTTCGGCTGGACCGCCGACGAGGACGCCAGCTTCGCCGTGCTCGACCGCTTCTACGAGCATGGCGGGCGCATGATCGACACCGCGCAAGGTTATTCGGTGTGGGTGCCGGGCCACGTCGGCGGGGAGAGCGAGGCGGTCATCGGCAAGTGGCTGGAGGCGCGCGGCGTGCGGGCCGAGATGCGCATCGCGACCAAGACCAACATGGCAGGCGAGCGCGGCGGCCTGGCGCCCGATGCCGTCGCGGCCGAGCTCGAGAAGTCGCTCGAGCGGCTGCGGACCGATTACGTCGACCTCTATTATGCGCACCGCGACGAAGACGGCACCGCGCAGGACGAGGTGGCCGCCGGTTTCGATGCGCTGGTGAAGGCGGGCAAGGTGCGCGAGCTCGGCGCCTCCAACTTCACCGCCGAGCGCCTCGGCGCAATTCGCGAGATCGCCAAGGCGCGCGGGCAAACCCCGTTCAGCGTGCTGCAGAACGAGTACAACCTCGTGGAGCGCGGCGAGTTCGGCCGCGGGCTCCAGCAGCTATGCCTGGCGGAAGGCATCGCCATGCTGCCCTGGTTCGGCCTCGCCGCCGGTTTCCTCACCGGCAAGTACCGCACCCGCGAGGATCTGGCGCGGCTCAACCGCGGATCGAGCATCGAGCGTTTCTTCGATCGCGGTCTTGCCGTGCTGCCGGCGCTGGATGAGGTGGCGGCGCAGACCGGCGCCAGCCACGGCGCGGTGGCACTCGCCTGGCTGCTCGCCCAGCCGGCGATCACCGCGCCCATCGCCAGCGCGCGCGTGCCCGAGCAGCTCGACATCCAGTTCGAGGCGCTGGAGCTGAAATTGTCGCCAGATCAGCTCGATAGGCTCAATCAGGCCGGAACCTGACCGCCGCCCGAGCGCTCAAGCGGGCAATGAACGGACCGCTCGAATGGATCGCCGCCATCGGCACGATGATTGCCGCCGGCCTCGTCGCCGCTGACCTGGGCCGCCGCGTCACGGGCTGGGGCTTCGTCCTGTTCTGCGCAGTGGCGATCACCTGGATCGTCTCCGGCCTCACGTCCGATGCCATGCCGATCGCAGCGATGAACGCCATCCTGCTGCTCATCAACGCCTGGGGCGTGTGGCAGTACCTCGTGAGCCCCAAGAACCGGCGGGTGATGGAGAAGATGGCGCCGGTAAGGGAGAAGGTCGAGCAGGAGGTCGAGCGCGAGCTGGCGCAGGAGGCTCGCTGAAGCGGCGACGTTGCCCGCGCTTATCTGTCCCAAACGGGGAAGGCGCTGAAGCTGGCCGGGCGGCCGGATTGCCGGACCGGCGCAGGTGTGGGATGCCGCACCCATGCAGTTGTCCGACCATCATTCCACCGACCAGGCCCAGCGCCGCCGCGTGAGCTCCATCGCCGGCTGCCTCGCGCAATGCCTGCGCCACCTCGACGCGGTCGACGGCGGAGTTGCCGCGGTGCACGTCTCGATGGCGCTCGACATCCTCAAGCGCGACTACCGGCTCGACGCCGACGGCTAGGCCCCCGCCCAGCTGCCGCTAGGCCCCCGTCTGGCCGCCGCCAGATCGCTCAGCGGCCGAAGCAGCCCTTCCCCGCATACACCGCGCTCGCGCCCAGCTCCTCCTCGATGCGGATCAGCTGGTTGTACTTGGCGAGCCGGTCGGAACGGGCGAGCGAGCCGGTCTTGATCTGCCCGCAATTGGTGGCGACCGCGAGATCGGCAATGGTCGCGTCCTCGGTCTCGCCCGAGCGGTGGCTCATCACCGAGGTGTAGCCGGCGCGGTGCGCGATATCGACCGCCTGCAGCGTTTCGCTCAGCGTGCCGATCTGGTTGACCTTCACCAGCAGCGAATTGGCCAGCCCTTCCCCGATGCCCATCTTCAACCGCTTGGGATTGGTGACGAACAGGTCGTCGCCCACCAGCTGCACGCGATCGCCCACCAGCGAGGTGAGCGCCTTCCAGCCGGCGAAATCGTCCTCGCCCATGCCGTCCTCGATCGAGCGGATGGGGTAGGCTTCGCACAGGTCCGCAAGATAGCTGGCCATCTCCTCGGGCGAGAGCGAGAGGCCCTCGCCGGAAATCTCGTACTTGCCGTCGCGGAAGAACTCGGTCGCCGCGCAGTCGAGCGCCAGGACCACGTCTTCGCCCGGCTTGAAGCCCGCCTGGCCGATCGACTCCATGATGAAGTCCAGTGCCGCGCGGGTGCTGGCGAGGTTGGGCGCGAAGCCGCCCTCGTCGCCCACCGCGGTCGCCAGGCCCTTGGCGTGCAGGCCCTTCTTGAGCGTGTGGAAGATCTCCGAGCCCCAGCGCACCGCCTCGGCGATGCTGTCGGCGCCCACGGGCATGACCATGAATTCCTGGAAGTCGATCGGGTTGTCCGCGTGCTCGCCGCCATTGACGATGTTCATCATCGGCACCGGCAGCACGTGCGCCGCCACGCCGCCGACATAGGAATAGAGCGGCAGGCCGCGCGCATTGGCGGACGCCTTGGCCACCGCCAGGCTGGTGCCGAGGATGGCGTTGGCGCCCAGCCGTCCCTTGTTGTCGCTGCCGTCGAGCTCGATCATGGCCTGGTCGATCTCGCGCTGGTCCTCGCCTTCGAGGCCCAGCAGCCGGTCCGAAATCTCGCCATTGACCGCGGCGACGGCCTGCAGCACGCCCTTGCCGAGATAGCGCCCGGCATCGCCGTCGCGAAGTTCCGCCGCCTCATGCGCGCCGGTCGAGGCGCCCGAGGGTACCGCGGCGCGGCCGAAGCTGCCATCCTCGAGCAGCACGTCCACCTCCACCGTAGGATTGCCGCGGCTATCGAGGATCTCGCGCGCGTGGATGTCGATGATCGAGGTCATAATTCGGTCTTTTCCCCTGCGCCCGGCCCCTGGGTCGGCCGGCTCCGCGCGCTGTAGGCAGCGGAACAACCGGGTGCAAGCCGCGTTCAGGTGGCAAGAGCGGGCGGTGGACGGCCGATAACGGACGATGCATCGTGATCAGCCGCCCATTGTAGCAGGGCAGTATTTTTTTCCGAACAGGAGGGCTTCAAACCATGGCCGACGAACCGATCAACAATCCCAGCGCTCCGGCGATGCCGCAGATGGACCCCGAGGCGCTGAACGCGCAAGCGGGCACGTCGTCGGTGGGCTCCACCTCGTACACGCCGCACACCGAGGAAGCGAAGTCGCGCTTCAACGCCGCGCTCGAGGAAGCGAAGGCCGGCGCCACGGCGCTCAAGGACGAAGCGGTGACCCGCGCCAGCGCCTATCGCGACCAGGCTCGCGGCAAGGGCGAGAACTGGACGGCGGATGCCAAGTCCAAGGCCGGTGACCTCGCCGTGGAAGGCAAGGCCAAGGCGAGCGGCGCGCTGCTCGGCCTCAGCCGCCTCGTCGACGAGAACGCCTCCAAGATCGACGAGAACCTCGGCCCCAAATACGGCGACTACGCCCGCAGCGCCTCGCGTTCGCTGCGCGAGACCGCCGACTCGCTCGAGAGCAAGAGCGTGGACGAACTCGGCACCGACGCGCGGACCTTCGTGCGCGAGCAGCCCGCAGCGGCGGTCGGCATAGCCGCCTTCGCCGGGTTCCTCGTCGCCCGCATCTTCCGCAAGTAAGCGATCATGGCCCTTCTCTCGGACGATAACCGCGGCCCGAGCGGGGCGACGGAGGATGTTAGCTATCCTCCCGGCCCGCTGTCGGATCGTGCGCATGCGGAGGGCTCCGCACCGGTGCGCTCGCTGATCGATGACATCGAGGCGTTCATCGACGATGGGCGCACCTACCTCAACGCCGAACTGACCTACCAGAAGACGCGCGCCTCCTTCGTCACCAACCGGGCCGGCAAGACCGCCGTCTTCGGCATCGGGGCGGCGGTCCTCGGCCTTCTGGCGGGCATCGGCCTCACGGTGGGCCTGATCATCGCGCTGACTCCGCTCATCACCGCGTGGGGCGCGACCGCGGTCGTCGTGGGCGTGCTGCTCCTGGGTGCCTTTCTCCTGATGCGGCGGGCCAGCAGCAATTGGACGAGCGCCAGGCAGGCGATGCGCTCGGGCGATGCGGACGAGGTGCAATCATGAGCGACATCGACCGCAGGCTCCAGGAAGACAAGGCGATGCGCGATGCCGCCAAGCGCATCGTCGATGCCGATATAAACCTCCTGCGCGGCGATACGCGCGAGCGCAGCATCGGCAAGCGCGCGGCCGAGGGCGTTACGGCCACCTCGCGCACGGCCGCCGACCGTGCGCTCGCCTACGGCAAGTCGAACCCCCTCGTGGTGGGTGGCGGCATCGTCGCCTCCCTGCTGTTCCTGTTCCGCCACACGATCCTCGATATGCTGGGCGACCTCTGGAGCCGCGCGAAGGATGAGGATGCCCCCAGCGGCCCGGACCACAAGCTGGGGGAACTTGCCGAGCGCGTCCGCCGTTCGTGGCGCACCTGACATTATCGACCGGAGATACCGAATGAACGACCCCAAGCGCCAGGAAATCAAGGATCGGATCGCCGCCAGCCAGGCGCGCCAGACTTCTCGCGCTGGCACCAGCGCTGGTTATTCCTCCACCAAGGAGAGCGATTTCGTCGCCTTCGCGCGCGACCACCCGGTGCTGACGGTTGCCGGCGGCCTCGCGGTAGGCATCCTGATTGCCGGCCTGTTCCCCTCGGCCCGCAAGGCTGCACGCAAGAGCGGCAAACGCGCAGGCGTGCTCGGCGCCGCCGGTACGCAGGCGGCAGTCTCGTTCCTGCAGCATCTGGCCGACACCGGCGAGGACGCCGGTCGCGCCGGCACGCGCAAGCTGAGCGATCTGGGCGACACTCTCAGCGACACCGCGCGCAGTGCCGGTCGCGAGGCGCATATCCTGGCGGACCGTTCGACGGACAGCGCCCGTGTCGCCTCGCGCGAGGCGGGCAAGGCCCTCTCGCGCTCCTTCCACCGCCTGTTCGGCTAACTCATACGCGCGGTCGGAGCCCAATCCGGGGCTCCGGCCGCGGCAACTCTTGCGGCGCCCGGCGGATGCCGTAAGGAACGGGCGAAACCATCTCGAAAACGCGTGAAAGGGCTTCCCCCATGAGCAAGCAGTTGCTGCATCTCGTCATGGGCGGGCGTGTGATCGATCCGCAAGGTGTCGAGTTCCAGAACCTCGAGGAGATCGACCTCGTGGGCATCTATCCCAGCTATGCCGAGGCCGAAGAAGCCTGGCGCGGCCACGCGCAGCGCACCGTGGACGATGCGGAGATGAAATACGTCATCGTTCACCTGCACCGTCTGCTCGAGCCCGACCTGCCCCCACCCGCGCAGTCCTGACTGCCGACCCGGTGAACCGCCCGGCGCGTTATGGCGCGGGCGTGGGGATCAGATGAATTCCACCTTTTCGATAAGGTAGAAGCGGTCGCCCGAGGGCACCGTGACTTCCACTTCCTCGCCGACCTTCTTGCCGATCAGCGCACGGGCCAGCGGGGATTCATACGAGATGCGCCCGACCTTCGCGTCGGCCTCGGCCAAGCCCACGATCTGGTACTTGAGCGACTTCTCGTCCTCGTCCACCACCGTGACGGTCGCGCCGAAGACAACCTTGTCGCCCGACAGCGTGGCCGGATCGATGATCTGGGCGCGGCTGACGCGATCCTCCAGGTCGGAGATCATCGCCTCTACCTGACCCTGGCGTTCCTTGGCGGCGTGGTACTCGGCGTTCTCCGACAAGTCCCCGTGCGCGCGCGCCTCTTCGATCGAGTCCACGATCCTGGGCCGCTCCTGCCGCAGGACCTTGAGGTCCGCGGTCAGCTTCTCGTAGCCCTCGGCGAGCATCGGCACCTTGTCCATCGCATTCCTAGCCTTGTCGATCCCCCGCCAAAGCGTCCCACCCGCCGTGCCGGGACGGTCAGGCTGGATCGGCGATGTCGGGGGAAGTGCGTTCAGTCCGTTGGTAATAGTCCTGCAGCGAGCGCACTTCAAGTTCGCTCGCGCGGACGGCCAGGATCGCCCGCGCCACCGCCGCCGAAGCTGCCGCCGTGGTGTAGTAGGGCACCTTCATCGTCACCGCGGACGCGCGGATGGACTGGCTGTCCTGGTGGCTCTGCCAGCCTTCGGTGGTGTTGAAGACGAGCGCTATCTCGCCATCCACCATTCGGTCGACAATGTGCGGCCGCCCTTCGGCCACCTTGTTCACGCGCTCCACCTGCAGCCCCGCCGCGGCGAGGAACTGCTGGGTGCCGCTCGTGGCCACGATCCGGAAGCCGCGTTCCGCCAGGTCGCGCACCGGGCTCAGGATGTGTGCCTTGTCGCTCGGCTTCACCGAGACGAACAGCGTGCCCCCTTCGGGCAGCACCGTGCCCGCGGCGATCTGTGACTTGGCGAAGGCGCGCTCGAAATCCCCGTCGATCCCCATGACCTCGCCCGTAGACTTCATCTCGGGCGTGAGCACCGGGTCGGAGCCGGGGAAGCGGGCGAAGGGGAACACCGCCTCCTTCACCGCCACGTAGCCGATGTCGCGCTTGATCGGCGGCAGGTCGGCCAGCTTCTCGCCCGCCATGATGCGCGCCGCGTACTTGGCCACCGGCTGGCCGATCGCCTTGGCGACGAACGGCACGGTGCGGCTGGCGCGCGGGTTGACCTCGATGAGGTATACCTCGAGCGTAGATCCGTCGCCCTCGCGGTCGCTGGCCTTCACCGCGAACTGCACGTTCATCAGCCCTCGCACACCCAGCGCATGGGCCAGCGCCTCGGCCTGGCGTTCCATTTCCGCGATGATCTCGGGCGGCAGGCTGTAGGGCGGCAGCGAGCAGGCGCTGTCGCCCGAATGCACGCCCGCTTCCTCGATGTGCTGCATCACGCCGGCGATCACCACCTGCTCGCCGTCGCACAAGGCATCGACGTCGCATTCGATGGCATCGCGCAGGTACTGGTCCACCAGCACCGGGCTGTCGCCCGACACGCTCACCGCCGTGGCGATGTAATTGTCGAGCTGCGCTTCGCTGTCGACGATCTCCATCGCCCGCCCGCCCAGCACGTAGGAGGGGCGCAGCAGCACCGGGTAGCCGATCCGCGCCGCCACCGCGACCGCCTCGTCGCGGCTGCGGGCAAGGCCGTTGAGCGGTTGCTTCAGCTTGAGCTTGTTGACCAGCGCGGCGAAGCGCTCGCGGTCTTCGGCCAGGTCGATGGCGTCGGGACTGGTGCCCAGGATGGGGATGCCGGCCTCCTCCAGCGTGCGCGCCAGCTTGAGCGGCGTCTGCCCGCCGAACTGCACGATCACGCCCATCAGCTCGCCGTTGGAGTTCTCCACCCGCAGGATCTCGAGCACGTCCTCGGCGGTGAGCGGCTCGAAATAGAGCCGGTCGGAGGTGTCGTAATCGGTGGAGACGGTCTCGGGGTTGCAATTGACCATGATGGTCTCGAAACCGGCGCCCTTTTCGGCCCCGCCCTCGCCCGAGCCCAAGGCGTAGCAGGCGTGGACGCAGCAATAATCGAACTCGATGCCCTGGCCGATCCGGTTGGGGCCGCCACCCAGGATCACGACTTTGCGCCGGTCGGTGGGCATCGCCTCGTCCTCGGGCGCCCCGTTCTCCGCGCCGAAGCTGGGCGCTTCATAAGTGGAATACATGTAGGGCGTGATCGCCTCGAACTCGGCGGCGCAGCTGTCGATGCGCTTGAACACCGGCAGCACGCCCAGCTTGTGGCGCAGTGCGCGCACCTCTTCCTCGCTGGTGGCGCCGGCCATGGCGCGCAGCGCATCGTGCAGCAGGCCGGAACGCTTGGCCTGGGTCTCGCCAAGGCCGCCCGCCACGCCGACGGAGCGCACCGCCAGGGTGGCCAGGCGCCGGTCCGAGAAGCCCATCGCCTTCAGCCGGCGCAGGCCCTCGGCCGTGTTGGGGAGGCCATCGGCCTGGAGCGCGGCTTCCTCGGCGATGATCTCCTCGATATGCCGCAGGAACCAGGGGTCGTAATGGGTGATCGCGGCGATCTCCTCCACGCTGAACCCCTCGCGCATCGCTTGCGCGGCATGCAGCAGCCGGTCGGGCGTGGCGCGGGAGAGCGCGGCGGTGATCTGGTCGCGGCTGGCGCCCTCGAGCTCCACCACGCGGTTGAAGCCGTCGAGCCCGGTCTCCAAACCACGCAGCGCCTTCTGCAGCGATTCCTTGAAGCTGCGGCCGATGGCCATCACCTCGCCGACCGATTTCATCGCGGTGGAAAGCTCGGCCTTGGCGCCCTTGAACTTCTCGAAGGCAAAACGGGGTATCTTGGTGACCACGTAGTCGATGGTCGGCTCGAAGCTGGCCGGGGTCGCGCCGGTGATCTCGTTGGTGATCTCGTCCAGCGTATAGCCCACCGCCAGCTTGGCGGCGACGCGCGCGATCGGGAAGCCGGTGGCCTTGGACGCCAGCGCCGAGGAGCGCGAGACGCGCGGGTTCATCTCGATGACGATGAGCCGTCCCGACTTCGGATCGACTGCGAACTGTACGTTCGAACCCCCTGTTTCCACGCCGATTTCGCGCAGCACGGCGATGCTCGCCGAGCGCATGATCTGGTATTCCTTGTCGGTCAGCGTCAGCGCCGGGGCGACCGTGATGCTATCGCCCGTATGCACTCCCATCGGGTCCACGTTCTCGATGGAACACACGATGATGCAATTGTCCGCCTTGTCGCGGACCACCTCCATCTCGAATTCCTTCCAGCCGAGCAGGCTCTCCTCGATCAGCACCTCGCTGGTGGGGCTCGCGTCGAGACCGGTGCGCACGATCGCCTCGAACTCAGCCCGGTTATAGGCGATGCCGCCGCCCGTGCCGCCGAGCGTGAAGCTGGGGCGGATGATCGCCGGCAGCCCGGTATGGCCGAGCACCGCCAGCGCCTCCTCCACGCTGTGCGCGGTGCCGCTCTTGGCGCTCTCCAGGCCGATCTTGTCCATCGCCTCGCGGAACCGGGTGCGGTTCTCGGCCTTGTCGATGGCGTCGGCCTTGGCGCCGATCATCTCGACGCCGTACTTCGCCAGCGTGCCGTCCGCATCCAGCGCCAGCGCGCAATTGAGCGCGGTCTGCCCGCCCATCGTGGGCAGCAGCGCGTCGGGGCGCTCCTTGGCGATGATCTTGGCCACGATGTCCGGCGTGATCGGCTCGATATAGGTCGCGTCCGCCATGTCCGGATCGGTCATGATCGTGGCCGGGTTGGAGTTCACCAGCACCACCCGGTACCCCTCCTCGCGCAGGGCCTTGATCGCCTGCGTGCCCGAATAGTCGAACTCGCAGGCCTGGCCGATGATGATCGGCCCCGCGCCGATGACGAGGATCGAGGAGATGTCGGTACGCTTGGGCATGGCGGTGTCAGCTGTCCGGTGGGAATGGCAGGAGTGTTGGCGAGGCGGGGGGCGTGTCGGCCATCGGCGCCGCGATGTCCACATGCGCGCGCATCATCGCGGCATAGTCGGTCCGGCGCGGCGGCTCGCCGAGGTGGCGGAACTCGCAGTTCAGGCGGATGTCGTAGAGGTACGGCTCGGCCCGCACGGCGAGGAAGGTCAGCACGTAATGCCGGTGCGGGTCGCCGGAATGGCCGGTCACTTCCAGACGCCGGACGGTATCGCTCGCGGTATATTCGTCGGAATCGTCCTCGAGCCCGCTCTGCTCGCGCTCGCCACGGGTGTCGCGATAGCGCTGCCGGACATCGAACAGCGCGTCCGAATAATCCTGCCGGACCCCCGCCAGCTTGCAATCCATCCGCCCGCCGATCGGCTTGTCGCCCGGCCCGAAGGTGACGGGCCGCCAGAAATCGAGCAACGCGCCGTCGGGTTCGCGCAAATCCTGACGCAGACCTGCGTCGGTGGTGAGGACGAGCGCGCCGTCGAACAGGGGGAGCTGGGTGGCGGTCTGAGCCGGAGCACTGCTAGGGGAGAATAGAATCGCGCAGGAAAATAGCGTCAGTAGCTCTCTCAGAATCCTCCGATCAAACGGCTTCACTTCGGCCGCCCCGTCTCGTTGAACGTTTCGAAGGATAACCCATCAACGTTCAATATGAAATATTTCTTCTCGCGGTCGTATGGCGGGCTGTGGCAAGTGGTCACAATTTTCTCAGATCCTGCCCATAACACTCGTTCTCTGTTTAAACATCCCGATACCGAGGAGCTTAGCTGCAACCTGTTTTCAGCGAATGTCGCATAAGTGGCAAAAGCAAAAACCAAGCTTGTCACGTACGCGAACAAGAGGACATTCCTTAAGAAAATCCTATTGGCTTGTTCAGCTTTATACACTGTTCCTATCAACAATGCTAACAGAAAACCGCTAGTTGTGGAGGTAAACCAGAAAGCTCTAGAAACGTTGGCTGTGATATCTAGTCCGAATTCTCCAAGAAATGACGGATGGCGAGCAATCCAGTTTGCCACAGGCAACAATAAAAATGCAAGTATTGCTATCAGTTTGCCAAGCCATCTAAATCTCTCTGGGATCCACTTGCCGAAGATGAACACTGAGAAGAATAGAAAAAGATGCGCAACTATAATAGAGAAAGAAATTATTGTCGATCTTATCATATCCTCTGAGGTGGCGAACAAAGCATAATTTAGCCCCCACGTGTAGAAAACTGCCGTGTTAAAGACCGTGGATAAAACGGCAGAGGCGAAAGCAATGAGTACCGTACACTTACCTAAATCTTCAAGCATTCTTGAACCCGAAGATTCCTGGGTGTCACTCACTCCAGCATCCCCACGAACTTCTCGAACAGATAAAAACTGTCCTGCGGCCCCGGGCTTGCCTCGGGGTGATACTGCACGCCGAACGCCCGCTTGCCCTTGATGCTGATCCCGCAATTGGTGCCGTCGAACAGCGACACATGCGTCTCCTCGATCCCCTCCGGCAGGCCGATATTGTCGACGGCGAAACCGTGGTTCATCGAGGTGATCTCCACCGTGTCGCCGTCCAGCCGCTTGACCGGGTGGTTGGCGCCGCGGTGGCCCTGGCGCATCTTCGAGGTCTTCGCCCCCGCCGCCAGGCCGAGCAGCTGGTGGCCCAGGCAAATGCCGAAGATCGGCACGTCGCGCGCGAGCAGGTCCTGCACCACCGGGACCGCATACACACCGGTCGCCGCCGGATCGCCGGGTCCATTCGACAGAAACACGCCGTCGGGCTCGAGCGCCATGATGTCCTCGAACGAGGCGCGCGCCGGCACCACCGTCACCCGCGCGCCGGCCTTGACCAGATTGCGGAAGATGTTGTCCTTGCTGCCGTAATCCACCGCCACGACGTGCGGCCGCCCTGCCCCAGTCTCGCCCGCACCCTCGGCGGAGGCGCCATAGCCCTGCCCCAGCAGCCACGGACCGCCCTGCCAGCCTTCGTGCTTCTGGCGGCTGACGCGCTCGGCCAGGTCCATGCCCTCCAGCCCCGGCCATTCCATCGCCTGCCGCAACAGCGCGGGGATGTCGAACACGCCATCGGCCGCATGCGCGATCACCGCATTGGGCGCGCCGCGCTTGCGGATGCGGCGGGTGAGCGCGCGCGTGTCGATGCCCGAGAGGCCGATCTTGCCGGTCTCCTCCATCCACTCGGCGAACTCGCGTTCCGCCCGGAAGCTGGAATGGCGCGTCACCTCCTCGCGCACCACGCAGCCGAGCGCGCTTTCCACGCGGCTCTCCACGTCCTCGGCATTGGCGCCGACATTGCCGATGTGGGGGAAGGTGAAGGTGATGATCTGCCCGGCATAGGAGGGATCGGTGAGGATCTCCTGATAGCCGGTCATGGCGGTGTTGAAGCACACCTCGCCCGCCGCGGAGCCCGTGGCGCCGAAGCCCTTGCCCCATACCAGCGTGCCGTCGGCGAGCACCAGCACGCCCGTCGCGCCTTTGGGCTGCGCCAGCCCTTTTGATTGCGCAACTTGGGTAGCCGAAAAAGCCATTGGTGGGCTCCCGTCTGCAAATGGGCCAGCGATGTGTGCTAAGTCGCGGCGGCTAAACCTGCCTGCCCCCCGCGTCAAGCGGCGCGGGCCGAACCTTCGACGACTGCAGCTTTGACGACTGCGCCAGCTAAAGTAGGAGAGGCGCCCACCCGATCAAGTCGGGCAGCGAAAAGGACGGCGCAGCATGCTCAGGGACACTATCCAGCAGGCGACCATCGCGGCGATGAAGGCCGGCGAGCGCCCACGTGTCGCGGCGCTGCGTCAGGTGAGCGCCAAGATCAAGGATCGCGACATCGAGCAGCGCACCGCCACCAGCGCTATGCCCGACGACGAGCTGGTGACGGACGTGCTGCTCAAGATGGCGAAGCAGCGGCGCGAATCGATCGAGATGTTCGTGGCCGGCGGGCGCGAGGAGCTGGCCGCGCAGGAGCGCGCCGAGCTGGCGGTGATCGAGGAGTTCCTGCCGCGCCGGCTCGATGCGGAAGAGACGCGTGCGGCCATCGAGGCGGTCAAGGCCGAGCTGGGCGCCAGCGGCATGAAGGACATGGGCCGGGTGATGGCCGAGCTGCGCACGCGCCACGGCGCCGCGCTCGACATGAACCAGGCGAGCGCGCTGGTGAAGCAGGCGCTGGGCTGAGCGGCTTCCGGATTATCCCCTTCTTCACCAATATTCGATTACAAGGCGATTGCAGGCGCGTCCCGACTCGACTTCCGTGATCAGATTTGGCTCTTGAATGGCGCTCTCTCCCCAATGGCTCGATGAACTGCGCACGCGCACCAGCCTCTCGGGGCTCGTGCGCCGCACCGTCAAGCTGCAGCGGGCCGGCAATGAGTGGAAGGCGTGCTGCCCCTTCCACCACGACAAATCGCCCAGCTTCTACGTCAACGATGCCAAGGGCTTCTACCACTGCTTCGGCTGCGGTGCGCATGGCGACGCGATCCGCTGGCTGACCGACAACCAGGGCCTTGCGTTCATGGATGCGGTCAAGGACCTGGCGGCCGAAGCGGGGCTGGAGGTGCCCGCGCCCGATCCCGCCTTCGCCGCGCGGGCCGAACAGCGCGCCACGCTGCACGATGCGACGCAGGCCGCGCAGGACTGGTTCGTCGCCAACCTCGCCTCGCCCGCCGGCGCGCAGGCCCGCGAATACCTCAACGCCCGCGAGCTCGATGCCCGCACGATCGAGCGCTTCGGCTTCGGCTGGGCGCCCGATGAGCGCACGGGTCTGGCCAAGGCACTCGCCCATATCGAGCAGCCGCTGCTGGTGGAGACCGGGCTGCTGGCATCGGTAGACGGCAAGGAGCCCTACGACCGCTTCCGCGGCCGCATCACCCTGCCCATCCAGGATGCGCGCGGCCGGGTGATCGGCTTTGGCGGCCGCATCCTGGAGGCCAAAGAGAACGCGCCCAAGGGGTCCCCCCAAAGTACTACTTTCGCGGGTGCCCCCAAGTACCTGAACTCGCCCGACACGCCGCTCTTCGACAAGGGCCGCACGCTCTACAACCTCCACCGCGCCGGGCCGGCCGCGCGCAAGGCCGGGCGCGTCATCGTGGTGGAAGGCTACATGGACGTCGTCGCCCTCGCCCGCGCCGGCATCGAGGAGGCGGTGGCGCCGATGGGCACCGCGCTCACCGAGCAGCAGCTCGAACTGCTCTGGCGCCTCGTCGACAAGCCGGTGCTGTGCTTCGATGGGGACGCCGCCGGCCAGCGCGCGGCGATGCGTGCCATCACTCGCGCGCTGCCGCTGCTTGCACCCGGCCGCTCGCTCGAGATCGTGCGGCTGCCCGCTGGCCTCGATCCCGACGATCTGCTCCGCCAGCAAGGTGCCGCCGCGCTCGAGCGGCTGCTGGATGCGCCCTCCACCATGCTGGAGACGATCTGGCAGCACGAGCATGACGCGCAGGTGCTGGCCACGCCCGAGGACAAGGCCGGGCTCAAGGCACGCCTGCTCGCCCACGCCGACACCATCGCCGACCGCGACATCCGCGCGCTCTACCGCCGCGAGCTGGGCGACCGCTTCTCCGCCTTCGCCTTTCCTCGCCGCGAGCGCGAGGCCCCACGCACGACCCAGGGTACGCGCCTTTTCCGCTCGCCCGGCCAGGCCCCCTCCCCGCGCCTGTCCCCCGCGGGAACCGCGCAGCTGCGCCAATCCGCCGATGGCGGCGCGCGCGACCTGTTTGCCAATGCGGTGCTGACGGGCCTCTCGAGCCATCCCGGCGAGATCGCCCGGCACGCCGAGGCCCTGCTCCAGCTCGCCGAGGACGAACCGCGCCTCGGGCCGGTGATCGATGAACTGCTCGATCGCGCGGCCGTGCTTGAAGGAGGCGGGCTTGCTCCCATATCCGCATCCAGCACGTTCACGCTATCGCCGGGCAACACGCGTTTCTCCTTCCTGGTGGAGGGGCATGATCCGGAGGAAGCGCGCGAGGATTTGGCAGAGGCGGTGACGCTGCTGGTAGAGCGCCCGGCGCTCGAGGCGGCCATCGCTGCGGTCACCGCGCGGTTCGCCCGGGAACCGGAGACGGCTTTCGCCGAGCAGCAGAGGCTGCGGAAGCGAAAACTGGAAATCGAGACGCGCCTGGGGCATTTGGCGCGCAAGAGGGCCGCTTCGGCGGCTATGGAAGACGAAATCGAAGCTCACGCGTATGTAGCCGCAGAGGCGCAGGACACGGGCAGGATACGGGAATGAACAAGGCTGATGGCGACCGACGCTAAGACCACGCAGAGCGAGGATGCCCCGCTCATCGACCTCAACGAAGCGTCGATCAAGAAGCTGCTCGCCAAGGCCCGGCGGCGCGGTTACCTCACCGTGGACGAGCTGAACGAGGCGCTGCCGCAGGACCAGATGACCACGGACCAGATCGAGGACGTCATGTCCGCGATCTCCGAAATGGGCGTCAACATCGTCGAGAGCGACGAGGACTCGGCCGACGAGGACGAGGAGCGCGGCAGCGAGGAGGGTCAGCCCGAGGCGGAGGACGAGGACGAGACGGTCGCCGACGAGGACCAGAACGTCCCCGAGAAGAAAAAGAAGGAAACCACCGAGCGCACCGATGACCCGGTGCGCATGTACCTGCGCGAGATGGGCGCGGTGGAACTGCTCAGCCGCGAGGGCGAGATCGCCATCGCCAAGCGCATCGAGGCCGGGCGCGACATGATGATCATGGGGCTGTGCGAGAGCCCGATCACCTTCCACGCCATCATCCAGTGGTCCGACGCGCTCAACAATGGCGAGATGCAGCTGCGCGAGATCCTCGACCTCGACGCCATGCTCTCCAAGGAGCCCCCCGTCGACAAGATGGAGGAAGGCGAGGACGAAAGCGCGGGCGAGATTTCCGAGGCGACCGCCGGCCCGACCTACAAGGAGGACGAGGAGGAAGAGGAGGAACCCGCCGCTTCCGGAGACGATGAGGACGAGGACGGCGAAGGCTCGCCCCGCCGCCGCGAGGAGGACGAGGAAGAGGACAACACCCTCAGCCTCGCCCAGATGGAGGCCGCGCTCAAGCCCGAGGCGCTCGAGCGCTTCGCCCGCATCGCCGACCTGTTCCGCAAGTTCGAGAAGATCCAGGCCGAGCGGGTCGAGATCCTGGGCCGCGCCGAGGACTTCCCCAAGACGCGCGAGAAGAAGTACGAAGACCTGCGCGAACAGCTCACCGCGGAGGTCGAGAGCGTCCAGTTCCACGCCACCAAGATCGAGTACCTGGTCGACAACCTCTACGCCTTCAATCGCCGGCTGACCGCGCTGGGCGGCCAGATGCTGCGCCTGGCCGAGCGCCACAAGGTGAAGCGCAAGGATTTCCTCGACGCCTATGTCGGCAACGAGCTCGACGATTCCTGGCTCGCGCCGATGGCGAAGAAGGACAAGAAGTGGGCCGCCTTCGTGCAGAACGAAGGCGAGGCCGTCGAGCGTATCCGCGCCGAGATCGCCGACATCGCCGGCCAGACGGGCATGAGCCTGGGCGAGTTCCGCCGCATCGTGAACATGGTGCAGAAGGGCGAGCGCGAGGCGCGCATCGCCAAGAAGGAGATGGTCGAGGCGAACCTGCGCCTGGTGATCTCCATC
>Ga0210040_10005021_pt1 | contig 16988 bp, 11 predicted proteins | sample CryGeyCG12114_NA_FD_185462 | JGI IMG/M metagenome (GOLD analysis project Ga0210040, IMG submission 185462) | Groundwater microbial communities from aquifer - Crystal Geyser CG19_WC_8/21/14_NA (SPAdes) (version 2) | ecosystem: Environmental > Aquatic > Deep subsurface > Groundwater | place: USA... | reverse complement strand
GGCGACCGCCGTTTCCACCGCCGCGATCTGGTTCGCGCGGCCCGAGGCCTCCTCGGTTCTCTATGTGTTGGGCTGCGTGGGGCTGGCCACGGTGTTCTTCGAGGTGGGCACGGTTTTCTACAACGCGATGCTGCCCGATGTGGCCTCGCCCGCGCGCATCGGGCGGGTTTCGGGGCTGGCCTGGGGGCTGGGCTATGCCGGGGGGCTCACCTGCCTCGTTCTGTGCCTGTTCGTGCTGATCCGGCCCGATCCGGCGCCTTTTGGACTGGACAAGGCAGCGGGCGAGACGATCCGGGCGGCGGCGGTTTTCGTCGGGGGCTGGCTGCTGGTGTTCGGCTGGCCCGTGATCGCGGCGCTGCCCGATCCGCCGGGGGCGAAGCCTGGCTGGGGAAAGGCGGCGCGGGCTGGCCTGGAGGAATTGGGCGGGGTGCTGCGGGGATTGCCGGGGCGGCCGGCCATGCTGCGGTTCCTTGTCGCGCGGCTGTTCTACACGGACGGGCTGAACACGCTGTTCGCCTTCGGGGCGATCTTTGCCGCCGGGGTGCACGGGCTGGGCTTCCAGGAGGTGCTGCTTCTCGGGATCGCCATGAACGTCTCGGCGGGGATCGGGGCGGCGCTGGGCGGGCTGGTCGAGGACCGCCTGGGATCGAAGCGGACGGTGCTGGTGTCCCTGGCGGCGCTGGTGACGATCGGCTGCGCGCTGGTGGTGGTGGGGAGCACGGCGGTGTTCTGGGGGCTGGCGATGGTGCTGGGGCTGTTCTTCGGGCCGGCCCAGGCGGCGTCGCGCACGCTGATGGCGCGCATGGCGCCGGATGGGGAGATGGCCGCGCATTTCGGGTTGTTCGCGTTGTCCGGCCGGATCACCGGGTTCCTGGGGCCGGCGGTGCTGGCGGCGGTGACGCAGTGGAGCGGGAGCCAGCGGCTGGGCATGGCGACGACGGCCGGGTTCATGGCGCTGGGGGCGGTGCTGCTGCTGGGTGTCCGGCAGGGCAAGGTGGGCCAGGCTGAGGGCGGGGCCGTGACGGGGGCGTGAGGCCGGGCCGCGGCCCTTCCGCCGGTTCGGAAGCGCGGTCTATGCTGCCGCCAGGAAAACGATCCAAGGAGTTCGGGCGATGGGAAACATCCCGCGTCGAGGCATTCTCGCCACCGCCGCCGTGCTGGCGGCGCCACGGCTGGTTTCCGCGCAGGCACAGCAGCTGGCGATCGCGACGGGCACCACGGGGGGTGTCTACTACCCGCTGGGCGGCGCGCTCGCGAACCTGATCTCCCGCCAGATCCCGGGCATGTCGGCCACCGTGGAGGTGACGGGCGGGTCGGTCGGCAACCTCCAGCTCCTGGGCGCCGGGCGGGTGGGGCTGATCTTCACCCAGGTGGATGCGGCGGTGGACGCGATCCGCGGCAACGACCGCTTCCGCGGGCGCCCGGTGCCGGCGCGGGCGATCGCGGTGATCTACACCAACCGCATGCAGGCCGTGACGGTGGCGAGCACCGGCATCAAGTCCATCCCCGACATGAAGGGCAAGCGCGTCTCGACGGGCGCGCCGGGCTCGGCCACCGAGGTGATGGCGCTGCGGCTGATCGAGGCGGCGGGGCTCGACCCCGCGAAGGACTTCCGCGCGCGGGAGCGGCTGTCGCCGGCCGAATCCACCAATGCGGTGAAGGACGGGAAGCTCGACGCGTATTTCTTCGTCTCGGGCATTCCGACGAGCGCGATCACCGACCTGGGCGCCAGCCCGGGCGTGCAGATCCAGATGATCGACCACGACCAGTACACGGCGAAGATCGTGGAGAAGCACGGCCCCGTTTACTTCAACGAGGTGATTCCGGCGGGCACCTATCCCGGGCAGGCCACCGACAACAAGCAGATGTCGGTGGCCAATGTCCTGGCCGTGCGCGAGGACATGCCGCCCGAGATGGTGACGAGCCTGATTAAGCTGACCTGGGAGGGGCGCGAGGACCTGGCGCGCACCCATGCGGAGGCGCGCAACTTCAAGCTGGAAGGGCAGAAGACGGCGGCGGCCGGCATCCCCTGGCACCCGGCGGCCGAGGCCTATTGGCGCTCGGTCGGCGCGTCGCTCGCCTGATGCGCCGCGAGGAGGTGGCGGTTCCGTCCGACGGACCGGCCGGGGCGGCGCCAGGGTTGGGCGCGGGGCTGCCCTTCGAGGTGGCGCCGGGATCGCTGGACGCCGCCACCACCGCGCGGGTCGAGGCGCTGATCGAGGAGGAGGAAGGGGCGCAGCATCGCTTCCGGGGCGTGTTGGCCTGGATCGGCACGGCGCTGGCGCTGGCGATGAGCCTGTTCCATCTCTGGGCCGCCTGGGACATCGTGCCGACCACCACGCTGCGCTTCGCGCATGTGGGCTTCGCGCTGGCGATCGGGTTCTTCCTGTTCCCGGTCTCGAAGCGGTTCCGCCACCGGTTCATGGCCTGGGATGCCGTGCTGATCGCGGTGTCGCTCTACGTCATCTGGTATCTCGTCTCCGGCGGGGACGACCTGCAGGACCGGGTGATCTTTCCGGAGCCGATGGACCTCGTGGTGGGCTGGCTGCTGGTGGGGCTGGTGCTGGAGGTGACGCGGCGCACCACGGGGCCGGTGATGCCGGTGGTGGCCATCGCCTTCATCGCCTATGCCTTCTTCGGCAACCTGCTTCCCTCGCCCTGGACGCACCGGGGCTATGATTCCGAGCGGCTGATTCCGCATCTCGCGGTGGGGCTCGACGGCATCTTCGGCACGGCGGTGGACGTGTCGGCGACGCTGATCATCCTGTTCACCATCTACGGCGCGATCCTGCAGCTGAGCGGCGCGGGGAAGTTCTTCGTGGACTTCTCCTTCTCCGTCATGGGGGGCAAGGCGTCCTCCGCGGGGCGGACGGTGGTGCTGTCGTCCTTTCTGCTGGGTGGGCCCTCGGGCTCGGGCGTCGCGACCACGGTGACGCTCGGCACCGTCGCGTGGCCGATGATGAAGAAGGTGGGGTACAAGGCCTCGGATGCCGGCGGGCTGCTGGCGGCGGGGGGGCTTGGCGCGATCATCTCGCCGCCCGTGCTGGGTGCGGCGGCCTTCCTGATCTCCGAATATCTCAAGATCGGCTATCTCGACGTGCTGCGCATGGCGATCGTGCCCACCTGTCTCTACTACGCCTCGCTGCTGTTCATGGTGGAGCTGGACCAGCGGCGGCTCGGCGCGGCCGGCAAGGTGGTGGAGGTGCCCTCCGCCACGCCGGCCCGGGAGCTGGTGAAGAAGTACGGGTTCCACTTCTCCTCCCTCCTCGCGATCATCGTGTTCATGGTGCTCGGCTACAGCTCCACCCTCGCGGTGCTCTACGCGATGGTTGTGGCTGTGGTGCTGTCCTTCCTCCGGCGGGACACGGCGCTGGTGCCGAGGAAGCTGGTGGAGGCGCTGGCGATCGGCGCGATCCAGTCTGTGGGCATCGCGGCCACCTGCGCCTGCGCGGGGATCATCGTGGGCGTGATCACGCTGACGGGGCTCGGGCTGAAGTTCTCGGACATCGCGATCCAGGCGGCGAACGGATCGATCCTGGGCACGGCGCTGTTCACGGGGCTGATCGTCTGGATCATCGGCCTCGCGGTGCCCGTGACGGCCAGCTACATCATCTGCGCGGTGGTCGCGGCGCCGGCGCTGATGAAGCTCGGCGTGCCCGACTACGCCGCGCACATGTTCGTCTTCTACTACGCCGTGCTGAGCGAGGTTTCGCCGCCCACCGCGCTGTCGCCCTTCGCGGCCGCCGCGATCACCGGGGCCGGGCCCTACTCCACGACCCTGCAGGCCTGGAAATACACGCTTCCGGCCTTTGTGCTGCCCTTCGTCTTCGTGACCGACCCGGAGGGCGTGGGGCTGCTGCTTTCCCTCACGCCGAGCATGACCTGGCTGGATGTCGCCTGGCAGATCCTGCTGGCGACGCTGGGCCTCGCGGCGCTGGCGGCGGCCTGCCAGGGCTTCTTCCTGCGCGCCCTGAATGGCCTGGAAAGGGCGGGCTTCACGCTGGCGGGGCTGCTGCTGGTGTTCCCGGCGCTGCTGGAGGGGCTCGCGCCCTGGCTGCCCGCGCCGCACTGGATCGGCATGGCGCTGGCGGCGGGGTTGCTGGTGCTGCAAGGGCGGACGCGGGCCGTGGCCTGAGGCAGGCCCCTGGCTCGGCGGCGCTTGTGACCCTAGGGAAAAGGAGGAAGGAATTCTTCCTTTCCCCGGGCCCCTCTCCATCGTCTTCTTTTCCGGGTTGGGGGCCCCGGCGGATGGTGCGCCTCGGCGACTGCAAGGGCAGGAAAGGCGGCCAGGAACGGCCCCCCGATCGCCACGTCCGCGCGAGCCGGACAAGGCTCCGGGGGCCTCGGGCCCTGGCGGGATTCAGGGCACTGCCTTGAACGTCCGGAGCGGGACGAACGCCGGGCCTTCGTCCGGAGGGCAGCGCCCTTCCCGGAAGATCAGAGCCCCCGTCCGCGCCGAATAGCCTCGACCAGTTCGGCGGAGAAGGCGATGCCGTCGGCGCTTCCTCGCGCGGCCTCGTCCAGCAGCGCGGCGGCCTCCTGCGCACCGGGCGGCAGCACCTGGGCGAGCAGGGCGAGCGCGTAGGGGCGCAGCAGGCCGGCGCCCATGGCGGTGTAGGCATCGAGGCCGCGGCGGAGCAGGGCCTGGCCCTCGGCCGCCTCCCCGGCGCGGGCGCGGGCCCAGCCCTCGATGATGGCGGCCCAGGCGGACCAGTAGGCGAAGTCCTGCGCGGCGGAGAGGGCGGCGAGTTCGCCCGCCGCGGCCAGGGCTTCCGCCGGCTGTCCGGCGAAGGCGTGCAGGGCGGCGCGGAAGGCCAGCGCGAAGCAGAGGCTGTGCGCGTGGCCCAGTTCGCGCGCCGCGGCGACGGCTTCCGCATCGGCGGCGAAGGCGGCCTTCGCGTCGCCCTGGAACCAGTGCACCCATGCGAGGTGGGCACGCGCCAGCACGGCGGGGTCGGAGCCGTAGTCGAAGCGGTGCGGCTCGTCCCGCGTGGGATCATAAAGGGCGAGCACGCGCTCCAGGTGGTGCCGCGCCTCCGCGTGGCGGCCGAGATAAAGCAGGCCGAGGCCGAAGGGGCGGTGGGCCTGGAGCAGCACCGCGCCGTCCCCCTCCCCTTCCATCAGGGCCATGATGCGCTCGCCGATGGCGTGGCCCTCGCGCACGGCGCCGCGCACGAGGTGGAAGGTCTGCAGGCCGCGCAGCGTGCGCAGCAGCAGCGCGCGGTCGTCCAGGCGAAGGGCGGCGGCATGGGCGGAGGCGAAGGCCTCGCCCACCTCCGGGGCGGCATTGCCGCGCGTCAGGGTGAGCTGGGCGGCCAGCGCCACCTGCAGGCGCGCCTGCACGCCGTCCCGCAGCGGTTCCACCAGGTTGGGGAGCTGCGCGAGCGCGGCGCGGAGGTGTTTCGCCGCCTCCCCATGGGCGCCGGCGCGGGCGGCGCGGGCGGCGGCCTGCTCATAGGTGGCGATGGCCTCGGCCGCGGCGCCGCCGGCGGCGAGGTGGCCGGCGAGGAGTTCGGGGCGGGCCGCCACCATCTCGGCGAAGCGCGCCGGCAGCAGGCGAGCCAGGGCCAGGTGCAGGCTGGCGCGGCGGCGGCGCAGCAGGGTGTCGTAGGCCATGTCGCGCATGAGCTGGTGGCGGAAGGCGTAGCCGGTGGGCGCGTCAGGCGGGCCCTCGGGCTCCATCAGCCCGGCCTCCACCAGGCGGCGGAGCGGGCGGCGGGAGGCGGGCAGGCCGACGGCCTCGGCCAGGGCCTCGATCACGTCGCCCCGGAAGGAGCGGCCGATCACGGCGGCGAGCTGCGCCAGCGGCTTGGCGTCCGGCAGGGCGTCCAGCCGGGCGGTGAGGCCGGCGCGCAGGCTGAGGGGAAGGACGGTGTCGGCCTGGGCGTCGCGCGCGGCCTCCACCAGGAAGATCGGCACGCCGCCGGCACGCGCGATGATGCCGTCCAGCCGTGCCGGGTCGGCGCCCTCCGGCGCGGCGGCGGCGGCGAGGCGGCGGGCCTCCTCCTCCCCCAGCGGCGCCAGGCGCAGCGTGAGCGGTGCCGGGCCCGGCAGGGCGTGGCCCTCGCGCCTGCGGGTCATCAGCAGCAGGGTGGCGGCGTCGGGCGCCTGGGCGGCGTCGGCCAGGGCGCGCAGCACGGCCAGCGTGCTGTCATCGGCCCAGTGGATGTCCTCGGCGATGAAGAGGGGGGTGGGGCCGGTGGCGGCGGCATGCAGGGCCGCGAGAAAGGCCGCCATGTTCCGGCGGCGGCGGCGGCGGCCGCTGCTCTCCATCTCCGCGGCCTCCGCCGGGGTGGCGCAGTCCAGCAGCACGGCCAGGGGCGCGGCATGGCCGCTCCCGGCCAGGCCGTGGCGGGCCAGCCAGTCCAGCAGGGCGGCGCGCGCCTGGGCGGAGGCGGCCCGGGGGGGGATCCCGGCGGCGTTGCTCAGCCAGGCGATCAGCGGGCGGAAGGCGCTGGCCTCGTCGCCGGCGTTGCAGGCGATCAGCACGGCGGCGTCGCCCATCACCCCCAGGCGGGCCCGGAACTCGTCCACCAGGCGGCTCTTGCCGTGGCCGGGCTCGGCCTCGATCACCAGGGCCGTGCCGGCGCCGGCGCCGGCGTCACGCCAGGCGGAGAACAGGCCGCGCAGCTCGTTCTCGCGGCCCACCAGGGGCAGGCTGGGGGGCAGCAGGCCGGGGGGCACCACACCCTCCACCCGATGGGCCGGAACGGGGCGCGGCAGGCCGGCGAGGGCGATCTCCCCCTGGGCGGCGAAGCGGAAGCGGCGGGGGGCGAGGCGGCGCGTGGCCTCGCTGCACCAGACCTCGCCCGGGGCGGCGGCGTGCTGCAGGCGGGCGGCGATGGTGGTCGCCTCCCCCACCATGGCGCCGGGCTCGGCGGCCAGGCCGTGGCCGAGGGTGGCCACCACCACGATGCCGCTGTGCACGGCGACCCGCACGCGCAGGGGATGGCCGAGGCGGGCGCGGAGGTCCTCCACCGCCGCCGCCAGGTCCAGCCCCGCGCGCAGCGCGCGGGCCGCGTCGTCCTCGCGCGCGACAGGGAAGCCGAAGCGGGCGAGCAGGCCGTCGCCCTGGTGCTGGGCGAGGCTGCCGCCCTGGGCGGCGACGGCCGCGCCCGCGGCTTCCCGGTAGGCGAGAAGGAGGTCGCGGAAGTCCTCCGGGTCCAGGCGGGCGGCGAGCTCGCTGGAGCCCACGAGGTCGGCGAAAAGAATGGAAACGGGGCGGCGCTCGCCCGCGCCGGTGTCGGGGGCCTCGGCTTCCGGGCGGAGGCGCTCGCCGCAGGCGCCGCAGAAGCGCATCCCGCGGGGATTGCCGAAGCCGCAGGCGTTGCAGAGGACGGCGGGCGGCACGGGACTCAGGAACGGACCTCGCGGCGTCTTCGGTGGGCCGCGCCCTGCCGGTGATGGGGCGGCTGGTGAGGAAAGTTACTGCAAGTGCATCTCGGGCGCGGTTAGCATCGGACTGTCAAGGGGAGGCGGAAACCTGTTCGAGCGCGGACTCCCCGACGTGGACCGGTGGCCGACCACCCTGGACCCTGTTCTGCGCGCCGCGGCCTATGCGCTGGCGCTGAACCCGCAGCAGACGGAGTTCGGCGTGCTGGCCCGCATCCCGGACGGCCAGGCGATCCAGGCGCGGCCCGGCATCCGCTTCGGCCACGCGGTGCTGGAGGCGGACGGCACGGTGCTGCCGCCCAGGGAAGGCCCGCCCCGCGCGGACGGGGCGCTGTTCGCCACGCTGCGGATCGACCTGCTCGGGGCCGCCGGGGCGGAGGCGGGCGAAAGGGAGGTGAACGGGGACCTCCTCATGCGGGACCTTCTCACCAAGCTGCAGGAGCTGGAGGCGGAGGGCTGGAACATGCAGGTCCAGCGCCTGGCCGGCAGCCCCTTCTCCGCCACGATGGAGGCGCTGCACGCGCGGCCGGCGGACCTGGAGGGCCTGGGGCTCGGCGCGCCGGACGGGACGGGCGTGCTGGTGGGGGCGGTGGATTTCGGCTGCGCCTTCGCCCACCCGGCCTTCCGCCTGGGCGCGGACGGGCTGGGGGGCACGCGGCTGCGGATGCTGTGGGACCAGAACGGCCGCGCCGCGCCGGGGGCGAGCCTGCCCGGGCGCTTCTACGCGCCGGCCGAGATCGACGCGCTGCTGGCCAGGCCCGATCCCTATGCCGCCGGAGGCTACGTGCCCTGGGAGAACGGCTACGTGGTGGAGGACACGGGGGCCGTGCACGTGCGGATGTCCGAGACGGACCGGCGCGCGCAGGTGCACGGCACGCATGTGCTGTCGGTGGCGGCCGGGCGGCGGCCGGCGGAGGGGGCCTGGGCGAGGCCGGTGGTGGCGGGCGTGGCCCCCGCGGCCGCGTTGGGCTTCGTGCACCTGCGCCCGCGCGCGCTGGTGTCCGAGGGCGATGCGGTGGACGTGCTGGACGGCGTTTGCGCGCTGTTCGACCTGGCGGCGCGCGGGGGCATGCCGGCGGTGGTCAACCTCAGCATCGGCGCCAACACGGGCGCGCATGACGGGCAGGGGCTGATGGAGCGGGCCTTTGACGCGCTTCTTCAGGCGCCCGGGCGCGCGATCACGGTGGCCGCCGGCAACGCGCGCGACAAGGGGCTGCACCGGTCCGCCGAGGTGGGAAGGCCGCTGACGCTGGGCTGGCGGTTCCAGGCCGGGGACAGCACCGTGAACATGCTGCGCGTTTACGCGCCCATGCAGGAAGGCATGCCGGCGCTGGAGCTTTCGCTGGGCTGGCCGGGCAGCATGACGGCGGAGGAGGTGGCGGCGGGCGGGATGGAGGACGCGATGGATCGTCCCGGCCCGCTCCGGCGCATCGGCGGGCAGGCGGCGGTGATCCTGCGGCCCGAGGTGGGCACGGGGCTGATCGGCACCGCGGTCGCCACCACCCTGCCTCCGGGCACCGAGGCCCCGGTGCAGCACTTCGAGATCCGGCTCAGGCCCTCGGGCGCGGAGGAAACCTGGTGGGTGACGCTGGGGCTGCTGCCGGGCGGGGCGGCGGCGCGCTGGGGCTTCGACGCCTGGATCGAGCGCGACGACCTCAGGCCCAACAGCGGGTCGCATTTCGCGCCGCCGCAGGAGCCGAACGGGGCGGGCTGCTCGCTCGGGTCGCTCGCCTGCGCGGAGGGGCCGATCTGCGTGGGCGCCTATGCGCTGCCGGGCGGGGAAGCGGCGTCCTTCAGCTCCTGCGGGCGGACGCGGAGCGGGGGGGAGAAGCCGGATCTGGCCGCGCCCGGGATCGGGGTGCCCGGCGCCTCCGGGCTGGGGGGGTTGCGCGACGCGGACGGGCTCACGCAGCGGGCGAGCGTCGCGATGGACGGCACCAGCGCCGCGGCGCCGCAGGTCGCGGGGATCGTGGCGCTGATGCTGCAACTGCGGCCGCGCCTTTCCGCCGCGCGCATCCGCGAGATCCTTTGCGCCACCACGGCGGAACGGCAGGCCGATCCTGGCGCGGCCTGGGACCATGCGCTGGGGCACGGGCGGGTGGATGCGAGGGCGGCGCTGGCGATGGTCATGGGAGAGCCGGAATGAGCGGGGCGGCGGACCTTGTCGGCGGCTCCCCGCCGCTGCACCGGCCGATGAAGGTGACGATCGGCTTCACGCAGTCCTGCAACCTCGATTGCCGCGTCTGCTACGCCGACTGCACGCGCGAGCCCTCCCCGCGCGAGCTGGACGGGGCGACCTGGATCGGGCTGCTCGACCAGTTCTTCGAGGCGGGCGTGATCTCGGTGATGATCGAGGGCGGCGAGCCGCTGCACCGGCCGGAGGTGCTGGAGGTGATCGCCCATGCGGCGCCGCGCGCGATGACGCGGCTGCGCACCAACGCGACGCTCGTGGACGACGCGATGGCCGCGCGGCTGAAGCGCATCGGGCTGGGCGACGCCATGGTGGACCTGCTGGGCGCCACCGCCGCGACGCATGACGCGCTGACGGGCGTGGCGGGCAGCTTCGCGCGCAGCATCGCGGGCATCCGTGCCCTGCGCCGTGCCGGGTTGCCCGTGACGGTGCTGGTGATCATGAACCGGCTGAACCACGGGGAATTGCAGCCGCTGCTGGAGCTGGCCCATGCCGAGGGCGCGGAGGCGGTGGGCGTGCTGCGCCCCTATCCGCTGGGGCGCATGCGGCGGGACTGGGCCGAGCTGTCGCTCTCGCTGGATGCGATGATGGCGGCGATCGCGGCGCTCGCGCCGCCCGCGGGGCTGCGGCTGATGCAGTCCTGGCACCCGAACGACGCGAACTGCTGCTGGCAGATGGCGGCGGTGAACGCCTATGGACGCTCCATCGGCTGCATGTACCTGCGCGAATACGTGGACTACGGCGACGTCACCGCGATGCCCTTTCTCCAGACCTGGGAGGACCCGCTCTATCGCCGCCTGCGGGAAGGCAAGGTGGAGGCGAGCTGCGGCGGATGCGCCTCCACGCAGGGCACGCACGGCGGATGCCGCTCCACCGCCTTCGCCTTTCACGGAAGGTGGGAGGCGCCCGATCCCTTCGATGCCGGGCTGAACGGGGGCGTGGACCTGCAGGTTCTGCCTGCTGCCGGGGGAACGCCCGGTGCGGCATGAGCGCGCGCCCGGCCTGCGGCTTCGCCCGGTGCCGGAGCTGGGGGCCTGCCTGGCCTATACGCCGGCCGCCCCGCGGCTGCACCAGTTGAACGCCACCGCCTGGCTGATCCTGGAGCTGGTGGACGGGCGCGACGACGCGGCGCTGCTGGCGGCCTTCGCCACGCGCACGGCGCCCGCGCTGTCCGCCGGCGCCGCGCGCGGCGTGCTGGAGGATGGGCTGGCGGGGCTGCGCGCGTCCGGCCTGCTGCGTTGCGTTCCACCCCAGGGGGAGACTTCCGCATGAGCGACCCGATCGATCCCGCCGGCGCGGCGGAGGCGCTGCTGCGCGCGCAGGGACATGTTCCGCCGGCCAGCGCGGTGCCGCTGGTGTCCGTGGTCCGCAGCGGGGAGCAGTTCCTGATCCTGCCGCCGCCCGCGGCGGGGGTGGCCGCCGGCCAGCCGGCGGGGACGCTGAACCGCATGCTGCTGGAATGGGGCTACGAAGTGCCGCGGGAGCACTACGCCAGGTTCCTGGACTTCCTGCGCGACAATCACGCGACGCTGAGCGATTCGCCGCCCGGCGCGCCACGCTATCTCGGCACCTTCACGGTGTTCCAGCAGAGCGAGCGCAGCCTCGGCAGCTTCCGCACGCTGTGGGACTTCCAGCAGCTCTCCCAGATGGAGGAGATGAGCGCGAAGGTGGCCGATGCCGCCGATCCCTGGGGGCAGGCGGTGAAGGAGCTGATGGGCTTCCGCGATCCCGACTACACGGCGGGCCGCAGCCAGGTGATCCTGCAGCTCGCGGCCGCGACGATCCTGTGAGGGCGGCCCGGCGTCAGGCCTTCTGCGGCGTGGCGCCGTAGCCGGCCTCCACCTCCGCCTCCAGCGCCTCGGGCCGCGGCAGGACGAAGCCGCCGCGCGTGAGTTCGATCAGGCCCTCGCGCTGCATGGCGCCGAGCGTGCGCGAGACGACCTCGCGCCGCGTGCCGATGCGCGATGCCAGCTCGTGGTGCGGCGGGGGCGGGGAAACGATGTGGCCGCTGCCGCCGCGCGGGCGCGAAAGGCGCAGCAGCAGGGCGGCGAGGCGGGCGCGCACGGGCAGCACCGCCAGCTCCATCAGCCGCATGTCCTTTTCCCGCACCAGGGCAGTCAGGCTGCGCATGAGGTGGTGCGACGCCTCGGGCGTGGAGAGGGCGAAGGCCATGAAGGGGCCGGCCGCGATGGAGCAGACGCGGGCGCGGGTGAGGGCCACGATGCTGGCCGAGCGCTGCCCGCCGTCGATCGCCGCGATCTCGCCGAACATGCTGCCCGCGCGAAGCTCGGCCAGGATCATCTCGTGCCCGCCGGCGCTGCGCATGACCACGCGCAGCTCGCCCTCCGCGATCAGGCTTACCTCCCGCGTGGGGTCGCCGGCTTCCAGCACGGCCTGCCCCGCCGAATAGCCGCGCCAGCGGGCGACGGCCGCGAGCGGTTCCAGCGCGGCCTGACCGAAGGGGCGGAAGAAGGGAAGGCGGCTCAGCTCGTCCATCAGGCAGGGCTCATCCAGCCACAGTGACGCGGTGGGCGCGCGGCGTAAACGCGCGGCGGGGCCGGCGCGGCGTGGCGCCGCGCGGGCCGGGTTGGGGAGGAAGCGGGAAAGGGGCTGGCGCATGGATGGCGGCCTCGCGGGGATGGGCGGCCAGCCTCATCCCGCCGGGCGTGGCGCGGTGTGACATCGGGCACCGCGCGGCGGCGGCCGGGGCGGTCAGGTTCGGGGCTCCGCACCGAACGAGTGATCGCCATGATCCCACAGGCTCGCCCACGCATGTTCTCCGACGCGCCCGATGCGGGCGGAACCGGCAGCCCCGGGCACCATCCGACACCGCCGCCATCGGGCGGGGCGCGGGCGGCCGTTCCCCGCCCGCCGCTCTCCTTCCGGGGCTGGGGCGTGGTGGCCGGGTCCTTCGCGGTGCAGGCGCTCTGCTTCGTGGCCGTTTACTCCTTTCCCGCCTATGCCGAAGCCCTCGGGCGGGACTTCGTGGCCTCGGAGGTTTCCCTCAGCCTGGTTTACGGCGTGAGCGGGGCGATGACATTCGCCACGGGTGCGCTGAGCGGTCCGCTGGCGGACCGGGTGGGCGCGCGCTGGCCGGTGATGCTGGGCATGGCGGTGATGGCATCGGGCTTCCTTCTCGCGGCGGTGGCGGATGGCTTCCTGGGGGTGCTGCTGGCCTACGGGCTTCTGGTGGGGACGGGAGCGGGCCTCTGCTACGTGCCGGCGGTGGCGGTGGTGCAGCGCTGGTTCGTCGCCTGGCGCGGCCTCGCCTCGGGCCTCGCGACGGCGGGGGTCGGGGCAGGGACGGCGCTGGTGCCGGTGAGCGCCTGGCTGTTCCTGTCGGAAGGAGACTGGCGGAGCGCCTTTCTGGCCATGGCGGCGGTGATCGCGGTGTGCGGACCGCTGGCGGCGCTCTCGCTGGCGCGCTCGCCGGAGGCATACGGGTTGCTCCCGGACGGCTGGCCGAAGCGGTGGCCGGGGGATGCGGCGCGGCCGGGCGGGTTCGCCCCGGCGCTGGAAGGAATGGTGCTGCGGCGGGTGATCCGCGGCCGCCGCTTCGCGGTGCTGCTTCTGGGCGGTGTGCTGCTTTCGGCACCGGTGTCGCTGCCCTTCGCCGACATCGTGGCGACGGCGCGTGCGGCGGGGCTCCGGGCGGAGGACGCGCTGTGGCTGCTGGGGCTGATCGGGCTCGGCTCGGTCCTCGGGCGGGTCGTGATCGGGGCGGCGTCGGACCGGCTGGGCCGGGACCGGGTGTTGCTGGGCTGCGGCCTGGGGGTGGCGGGCATGATGGGCTGGTGGGCGGAGGCGGCGAGCCTGCCGGGCTTCGCCGTCTTCGCGCTGGGCTTCGGCTTGTTCCAGGGCGGTTTCGTGGCGCTGCTGCCGAGCGTGGTGGTGGACCTCTACGGGCGGCGCTCGGCGGGTGGGCTGATCGGGGTGCTCTTCGCCGCGCGGGCTCTGTCGGTGCTGCTGGGGGCGCCCTGCGCGGCGGCGCTGGCGGCAGGGGCGGGGCAGGCGGTGCCGCTCTGGGCGGCGGCGGCGGTGGCCCTGGCGGGCACGGCCTTGCTGGCGGTCGCCACGGGGTGGCCCCGGGGCGATGCCGGCGCGCTCCAGGCCGGCGTGAGGGGCACGGGTGCCATCAAAGGGCGCGCCGCGAAGGCCGATGCCGCGAGGCCGGGCTCCGCCAGCGCGCGCGCCGGGCGCGGGCTGCGGAGCGGTGAAGGGCGGCTGGCCTAGCGTGCCCGCCGCGCGGGCCGCTCATGCCCCGCGCGGCGATGGCGGCTCACCCCCGTGCTGCTTCCCGCCGGGCCGGGCGGCCGGATCGGCATGAACTGCGGCAGACCTTGAGCCGCGACGCCCATGACGGGATTTCCGATCGATCCGCTCGATGTTCCTGATCGAAAAAAATTGTTTCTACCGATCGCGCGCCGCGCCTAGCCTGTGCCCAACGGTCAAAAAAGGGGAGGGCCAGAACGATGGACACCAATCAACCCAGCGGTCCGCTGAGCTGCCCGATGAAGAAGCCGGCCGCGCTGCGGTCGCTTCTCGGGCGCACCAACCGCGACTGGTGGCCGAACCACCTTTCGCTCGACATGCTCCATCAGAAGGGTCTCACCGGGAACCCGATGGGCGACGACTTCGACTACGCGAAGGAGTTCCGGTCGCTCGACCTCGCGGCGGTGAAGCGGGACCTCCACGCGCTGATGACCGACAGCCAGCCCTGGTGGCCGGCCGACTATGGGCACTACGGCCCGTTCCTCATCCGCATGGCCTGGCACAGCGCCGGCACCTACCGCACCGGGGACGGCCGTGGCGGCGCGTCCTCGGGCTCGCAGCGCTTCGCGCCGCTCAACTCCTGGCCCGACAACGCCAACCTCGACAAGGCGCGGCGCCTGCTCTGGCCGGTCAAGCAGAAATACGGGCGCAAGCTTTCCTGGGCCGACCTGATGATCCTGGCCGGCAACGTCGCCATCGAGTCCATGGGCGGGCCCGTCTTCGGCTTCGGCGGCGGGCGCGAGGACGTGTTCGAACCCGAGAAGGACATCTACTGGGGCACCGAGGAGGAGTGGCTGGGCGACACCCGCATCACCGAGGAGAAGGTGATGGAGAGCCCGCTGGCCGCGATCCAGATGGGCCTGATCTACGTCAACCCCGAGGGCCCGGGCGGCCATCCCGACCCCGTCGGTTCCGGCCGCGACATCCGCGAGACCTTTGCCCGCATGGGCATGAACGACGAGGAAACCGTGGCCCTCGTCGCGGGCGGCCACACCTTCGGCAAGTGCCATGGCGCGGGCGACGCCAAGAAGGTGGGCGCGGAACCCGAGGGCTCCGACATCGCGCAGCAGGGCCTGGGCTGGCAGAGCGGCCATGAGAGCGGCATCGGCGACCACACCATCACCAGCGGGCTCGAGGGCGCCTGGACGCCGCATCCGACGCAGTGGGACGACGGCTACTTCCACATGCTGCTCGACTACGACTACGAGCTCGTGCTCAGCCCCGCCGGCGCCAAGCAGTGGCAGCCGAAGAACCAGGCGCCCCAGGACATGGCGCCGGGCGCGCACAGCCCCGACCGCCGCCTGCCGACGATGATGACCACCGCCGACATGGCGATGAAGGTCGATCCGAAGTACCGGGCGATCTCGGAGCGGTTCCGTGCCGATCCGGCCGGGTTCGCCGACGCCTTCGCCCGCGCCTGGTTCAAGCTGTGCCACCGCGACATGGGGCCCAAGGCGCGCTACCTGGGCCCGGACGTCCCGGCCGAGGACCTGATCTGGCAGGACCCGATCCCCGCCGCGGACTACGCGCCGATCGACGCCGCCGACGTCGCGGCCCTCAAGAACAGGATCCTCGCCTCCGGCCTCACCGTCAGCGAGCTGGTGGCCACCGCCTGGGCCTCGGCCTCGACCTACCGCGGCTCGGACCACCGGGGCGGCGCCAATGGCGGGCGCATCCGCCTCGCGCCCCAGAAGGACTGGGAGGTGAACGAGCCCGGGCGGCTCGCCAGGGTGCTGGGCGTGCTGGAAGGCATCAAGGCCGGGTTCGACGGCGCGGCGTCCGGCGGCAAGGGTGGAGGGGGCAAGAAGGTGTCGATCGCCGACCTCATCGTGCTCGGCGGCGCGGCGGCGGTGGAGAAGGCGGCGCGGGATGGCGGCCACGAGATCGAGGTGCCCTTCACCCCCGGCCGCACCGATGCCTCGGCCGAGCAGACCGACATCGAGAACTTCCAGCCGCTGGAGCCGCGTGCGGACGGCTTCCGCAACTACCTCCAGGTCGAGTTCAACGTCCCGACCGAGGAGCTGCTGCTCGACCGCGCCCAGCTCCTCGGGCTGAGCGCGCCGGAGATGGCGGTGCTCGTCGGCGGGCTGCGCGTGCTGGGCGCCAACCATGGCGGCCGGAAGGAGGGCGTGCTCACGGACCGCCCGGGCCAGCTCACCAACGACTTCTTCGTCAACCTGCTCGACATGGGCACGGCGTGGAAGATGGTGGACGGGCACGCCGACGACGTCTTCCTCGGCACCTGCCGCAGGACGGACCAGGAGAAGTGGACGGCGACGCGCACCGACCTCGTCTTCGGCTCCAACTCCCAGCTCCGGGCGCTTTCGGAGGTTTACGCGGCGTCCGACGCGAAGAGGAAGTTCGTCGATGACTTCGTCGCGGCCTGGAACAAGGTGATGAACGCCGATCGCTTCGACCTGGCCCGGTCCTGACCACCCCGCGGCCCGCCGCGCGGCGGGCCGTTCCCTGCCGCGGCGCCCTGGCGCCGCGGCACCGGCCAGGGTGGTGGAGGGGGATGACCGATGCGTCGGTGCGATGTCGACCGGCTGGATCCGGCCCGCGCCTACTGGGTGCCGACACTTGTTTCGCCCGAACGGAACTGGGCGGGAGCGCCCGGCTGCCGCCGGGGCGCGAGATACCTGGTCGATTGCCGGACGCTGCGGGCAAGCCGGGACGAGTTCGTGCCCTTCGACAGCCAGCTCAGCTGCCTGCGCTGGATCATGGAGAACCGGGCGGACCTCAACCGCGCGCTTCCCGGCGCCAGGATACGCGCCGTTCCGCTGGACCGATGGCTTCTGGGCATGGACTGAGCTGACCGGCGGGTACGCCCGCCGGCCGCGATTCGCCGGGTGCCGGGCGGCCGGCGTCAGGCCCGCAGGCGCAGGAGGCTGACGCAGGCGCCGAGGGCCGCGAGCGCGCAGCCGATCTCCAGGGCGGTCTTCGGCCCCTCCACGGGCATGCCGGGCATCCAGCCCAGCACCAGCCCCACCAGCGCGGCGCCGGCCGTTTGCCCGACGAGGCGGGCGGTGCTGAGCATGCCGCTGGCGCCCCCCGCGCGCTCGGGCGGGGCGGCGCCCACCATGGTGCGGTTGTTGGGCGTCTGGAACAGGCCGAAGCCGAAGCCGCAGACGGC
>Ga0210040_10005020_pt1 | contig 16989 bp, 6 predicted proteins | sample CryGeyCG12114_NA_FD_185462 | JGI IMG/M metagenome (GOLD analysis project Ga0210040, IMG submission 185462) | Groundwater microbial communities from aquifer - Crystal Geyser CG19_WC_8/21/14_NA (SPAdes) (version 2) | ecosystem: Environmental > Aquatic > Deep subsurface > Groundwater | place: USA... | reverse complement strand
TGTGTCGCTGCAAAGTTTCGTAGAGTATAATACTACATTGCGTGCATCGTTCGCTTACAAAAATGTTGTATTATCATATCATTTTTTCACTTTCTGTTTTGAAAGGAGTTTCTCAATTTTTTCTATCCTTATCCTATTTATGTCACCAAACCAAATGTTTATTAAGACTAAACCTTTTCACGGACATAATTCGAACCTGCGTGCATCGTACGTTAGCAAATTGCTGGGCGAAGCCCGGCATATTTGCTAGTAGACACTATAGTTTTAAAACTTGAGCTTTGAGCAAGTTATAATGGTAAATTATTAATTTTCGTTTCTCAATCCTTTTAAACGCTAAAATCATCCACTTACTCAAGCCGGTTTGTGAATTCCCTAAATTTTATAGACGCTTATTTATTTGCATATTCCTCCTGGCATAAAGGGCCCATTGGATACAGAGATTTTTTGGGAATAAATAAAAAATCATCACTGTTCTCAACTGCTAAAAGTTCAGTAGCATGAAAGTCAGTAACATATGTTTAATGTTAAAGTGTCTCAAACTTTCCACTTTGCGTCACAAGTTTTATGACAAATTACCATGTTTATGCCATGTCCAAACGGACTTTTAAATAGACCACAGAGACATAATCAAAGTTTGTTGGAAAAGATGGGTCGTTTGAATAGTCCAAACCTTCAAAGCCATCACTTATTACCCATCTTTCACGGTTTCTCTGAATACTTTCAGTCCTGCGGACATGAAACAGTCGAAAAGTTGGGCTCGCGTGATTCATCCTGTGGCAAAACAACATTTAAATGCAATTAAGAAAATTTTTGTGTGTAATGTTGGTATATAACGCTCAAGCGCCATGGGAGACATGCATGTAAAATAACAATCTTTACATGTCCAGTGACCATTCTTCTTAGATTTGTCACATACAAACATACACATTGTATTTTGAAGGATCTTGGCCATTCAATCTTAAGCTCGTAAATTTTACACGCCATCAAGTTATACAGTTGCTGGTCCAAATCAATTTGACGCACTCAAGTGAGCCAATTTTAGTCACGTATCATTGAATGAAAGATAACCACACATTCTTGTAAAGATTTGTGACTCCATAAAATCTATTATCTGAAATGTTTGGAGGAAATCCGCAATTTATTAGTTTTTCCCAATCAATTGAGTGTGGAAGAGAGCACCACCCCGGTTAGCAAAATTAAACGCCTATATTTCCATACTTTACTCCCAAGTATACTATCATAATGAAAAAGCATGAAAACGCTATAAATGCCATTCGTTCGTTGGCATCATAACTTCTCAATCTATCCGAGATCGGTCGTTATGTTCCATTTTCAAATTTTTTAAGACAGTTTTGATTGCAAACTTTGCTTGACTAGAGGGAGAAAATCAATAAATGCTATTAGTTTTCGCAGGCTGGATGAAATTTATTTCTTGCTCGAGTTTTATGTGCCGAAAATTCGTCTATTATCTGTTACATTAAGTCACACACAAGTATTATGATCTTAGGGGCTATCAGATAAATGGAGGAGTGCTCCCGCTGTGATAAAATCAATGAAATCCGTTTAGACCATTGTTCTATAGTTATATGTACTGTCCAACTATTTTTTCGCAAAGTTTTCTTGTCTAATCGAAGGTTTTCTAGACCAAAACACGTACGGAAGGAACTATCTAATGTCTCTTGCCGGCTCCTTTTTTTGTCCACAAGCCCATGTTTTATGTATCAGAGCCAAGAGATTGTCAATGAATAGAAGGTCTGTTTACAACATGCCTGCACACTAGTAGACAATAATATAATCTCCCATAAGGGTTTATACTTATCTTTTCCACACGCATTATATTCAAGTTGCCCTATGCAAAAATTTGAGACGGAAGCTGCCATTCTACTCTCAAGTCGCATAGCGATTATTTTTTTCAAAAGACTAAAGTTGCAAAAAATGGAGTCTATATGGATTCGTAATTTAATTTTCTCAAAAACATGGGAGCCGTTGTCTAGTTATCTATAGTATTCAATTCCCCTGGTTTATAGCTTGTGACGATCAATTGACAAATGTGATAAGCATGACTGTTCAGAACTGCGTATATGATTTAGTCTAATTTACATTGTGACTGTTGATTTATCTCATGAAACTTTGTTCACTATGCTGATTAGCATTACCATTTTTTATGTGATTTGTATACTTTGGTTTACTGACCGTTTATCTATTTTGTGGCTATTTATACAGCATTATGTTATTGACCTAGTGAATGTGATGCTTGTTTTTTTTTTGTATTATAATTACTTCAATGACCGTTAGTCATTGACTTGTCTTTTAGCTTTCAAACCAAACACATCTAACTAACTAGCAGAATTTATAGCTATTTTCAAGTCCAACTATTTTAAAGATATTCTCGTATTGTTCAAAACTGTAATTATTTGCCTGACTCACTAACTTGACTGATTATTAAATTATAATTAAACTACTGTAATTTCAGTCGTATCCATCATCATATTTATTGATAGGGAATTCATCCATCTAACTAGTTCTACTGCATCCAGTAAAAACAATGACTATAGATATGTGCACTTTGTATTCTACTTTCTGTACACAAACATATCGAAAATATCAATAACTATAACAATATAAGTCCATCCACTGATCGGATGAAAAAGAAGCATGAGAGAGGTAAATTTATTTCATTCGCTTCATCGTGCGTGTCAAGAAGCAAAATGCAGATATTTTTCAATCTAAGTATGAAATTCTTGAGTAAGTTGATACGGAGCACCGTCAAACCAATTTAGCACAAGTATAAGACTTCATTTATGAAACCTTGCAAATTTTAATTATGCCCTGCATGCATGGTGTGATTGCAATCTGGCTTCCGGCAGGCATTGTCTCTATTATAACGCGTCACGTAGCGATACACGCAAATTTGAATGGAACGTGAATTTCATGCTATCATTTTTTCACTATGCTTTTTATTGGTCTCTTGTTGATAACAGTGTTTTTATCCGGAAGTAAAATATCAAAAACAAAGCAGGAATGATGAGTCCGTAACTATGTAGTTCAAGTGCGAAACTTGTGCTGCTACTAAAGCAATTTAGTAATTACTGACTGGAAGGATTAGTGCATTCAATTTAAATTAACTTGCTGAAGCGTTCCCAATTGTCTTCATTTATATCCCAACACAGGAAAGCAAAGTTTTGCATGCGCTCCATTACTCCATACTCTAGTGCGCGTTTGTTTTGTCGTCAAGAAAGGACCAGGGCAGTAAACACAACAACAATTTAAAAACAGGCATCACAGGACCACTTCATCCCAAGGGAATCAATATGAGTGACAAATGATTGACTATCTCCTGTCTCATGATTAGATTTGAAACAGTTTTTTTTTCAATTCTTAAGGAAATGCATTGCTTCCCTTGCCCATTGCCAAACGGAGTGTTACTATTTAAAATTATCCTTGAAAGAGCTAATGAAAAAGTTCGCTGTATCTAAAAAATGCACAACAAAAGTACCAAGGGTATTCATTGAGCTAGAGAATGCGTCTTTCTGTAACTTAACTATCCGTAAAGATTCGCTATCAAAAGTTCATTTTTCCCCCATTGAAGGCCTAATGCGGTAATCGGGACAGAAAGGTTCCCATAAACTATTGTGCATGATAACTTCCGCACTCACATTAAGAAAAACTCGTTGGTCTTCAAAAAGTAATCATGATGATGGTAGCGGGCAGAGGGAAAAATTTAACGACATTATACGGGACACTTGACTGGTTAGTTAGTCTCGTAGAGGACTAGGGCTATGAAGGATAGCCATCGTCTTTCCCAATATTAATGATAGATATAGTGGTTCAAATAACCTACTTTCATATCACATTTCTATGCGTTGCAGTACCATTAGGCTCCATGCAATAAAGAGGTCCACGTAATTCTGGAATTAATCATATCTCTTCTGTGGTATAATAAGAATCCAACTTTCTCCGTTACAGGCTGTGGCTGATTTACTTTTGGGAGTTTTTTGTGTGCCGGTCACTCTCGTAGGACAAACACTAAGGAATTTCATTTTTGGTCACATAATGTGCAGAATCATTCCATATTTTCAAGGTAAGACAAAATATGAATAAAATGCTGTATACAAAATACGTACACATGATTGATCCTTATGAATAAAAACAAGTAGCATTCTAGCATTTGCGGTACATTAATCAAGTTGCAAAATAGTAGCTTGACAGCTTTCACTAGTTTACTTATTGCCCCTAAATGGTGTGTTTTGCAACTTTTCGAGTAAAATATATAAAAAAGACAGTTTAGAATCTTTACCGTGTAGCACAATAGATGTTCATGCTAAGAAAAAACTAAATCATCAAAGTTTATACATAATATTGAAAAATTTTTATGAATCAGAGTCACGATTGCAAAGTGTTGTAACTAACATTTGCTTTAAAGTCTTGGAAATTCAAGATTTTACATGTGCGTGTATGGTGTTTGATCTAGAGCATTATTTGCTTGAATCAGTCAAGTAGAAGCAAAAGCTTATACCGTTATACCGAATTTTCTTTTCATCATATTGTTTCAAGCAGTTTATTTATTTACTACCTGAAAATGCTTTTACTTCAAGCAAAAGCGTTTAATTTGCACCCTTTACTTCTCCGGAAATGCATGATTTTATTCTTTAGGACCAATGTATTGATAAGAATATTGTATTCAGCCATGTTTTAAAGCAGGACTCACTCAGTCAGGGTTGTATTGTAGTCTGGGCTCCATATGCAATCCATTGTGAGTGCAGTGCATGCGCCTCTTTTTTAATGCTCATTAAGTGACTGGAATCACTGGAAGACTTTAATCTATAGTATTTATAAGTTTGTCGTCAGAACAGAAATAGTGATAAATTCTCGTCTTTTATTCTCCTTTTTTCTGCTCGCTTACCTGACAGTTGATAACCATTACCTGTCAGTATTGAGTTAACTCTAACTGGACAGCTATTGTACAAATCTAAAAAATGAGCTGACTTCCTCTGTATAGTCATTAGTTTTACCAAATGCAGATATCATGGGCCTGATTTTTTCAGTCAGTTAGTTTAGCCTTATTGAATTCTTTATTGAATAGTGAAAGCATCCACTACTTGATGGAAATACTATGTCTGTCTGTCTGTCTGTCCGTTTGCATCAGCTATGATACCGGATAACTCTATAAGTAGACTTAACGTATCTTCATAACATTTTTGTACTACGTTCTTTGATCAAGCTTTTGAATGTGTTAAAAATACCATGTCATGCTTAAATATCAAAATCCGTGAAGAAAATGTAAAATTAAAGTAAATCAGGAAACATGTATTGAGGAGCTGTATTTGATATATTTTTACGTGTACGTTTTATAGTGTGTCCCAGAAGTAGAAAGACAACTTTGACGACGCTCATGTTTTTCATACAATAGTAATAGCCAAAAAAAACATGCTTATTCTGATTCTTTATAAAATTTGCTATCATTTCATTGGTATAACTTTAGTTTTCATTAATTAGGGAAAAATGAGTAGGGTAGAAAACGAACTATTCGCGTTGTAACGATTATTCATCAGAATCAGATGGGTATATTTATTGTGTATATACTAGAGGATAGGGAAGACATTCGTCGCATTTTCAAGAAAATTACTCAGGAACACTTTGCAGCCGTACATTGGCAATCGAATTATACTAAGGATTTTTTGTATTCAACTCTAGAAGTAGCGTCATCATATTTGTCAGCCCTTTTTTCGGCTGCATTTACTGGTAGATCGCTAGGAAATTTTAATTATACAGATTCAAATCAAATTACTTGCGCTGTATCCAATTATCCAATTATCATTGATAAAATCCCAATTTATATTAGACAATAGCATAATTTCATAACGCACGATCCCAGTGATAGTGTGAAGTTTTTCCATTTATAGTTCAGACGCCATGTGCCGAGAATCCAAAGCGATATTAGCAGAAAATTGACATTTGATAGACACTTTTATTTGTTGCCAATATACGTAGGAGGATTACAAAGTTTCTGTCCCCATCTTTTGTGTTGAAGTGTTGAAAAAGAATTGTTTGTACGCATCAGTTGTTCCATGCATTGCAAATACGAGTGGCATGACATTGTGATTCCAATCTGTAACTTGATTTAAAAAAATAAAAAAATTCATGTCACGTCAGTTAGGAAGGCGCTGTCATCGACCGTTCAATTGTAGTGCTGTGCTTGCAATTCTACTCCCATTCTGAAAAAATCCAATTATACCAAGTGCATTCTTATGTTGCCAGATCGCCATCATTTATACAGAGTAAGAAAAGCCTAGCTGTTTTCAAAATACATTTTCATGCAATTTTTTGTAGGTAGATATGATTTTACTCATTACTTTCTGTCTATGATAGTTGCAGGTATCTCTATTTTTGGAGAATTTTTTCTGATAATGCAAACGTATCTCTTGTCTGACGTCTTCGATTAAACGTTAGAGCTCAAGCTGCTTTCCTTCTTTGCTTTCCAGATTTGCACCAGTTTTTGTTCTTTTGGGATTTTTTGGAGAAATTTTACCACTTTTGTCATACTTTTGTATCTTTGAAAACTTCAAGAAATTAAAAAATATACCACTACCAAAAAAAAAGTTAAACTTACAAATATTTAAATGATAATTTTCGAAATTATGTTATTTGCCAATGACCATCAATAAGGCTAGATTTTGTAGATGCTAAATTAGAAAATTTAACCCACCGGTTTATTTTTAATTTCTAATTATCTGAAAGGAAATTTAATTCTCTGTAAACCACCACATGAAAGTTTTGATGAAATGAATTTTAATTTTTCCAATTCAGTCTAGACCGAAATAGACAGATAGTTACACTTTATTTTTCTCTCAATGAAACTCATGCAAAATTACTTGTACAGTTTTGAACAGGCAATATCATCGTTACTATAATTAAACTGTACCACCGTGTGCATCAGTTTGTGCAGAAAACATGATCTGGTTTCTAATCTGAAACAGTAGACAAATTTAACTGATTGGCTTTAGTAAGTAGACATAATAATTCAGATTCAAATAAAATTTAAATTCAGATGTAAGAAAACGTTTGTTATTGGTGATAAAGTAATATATTATCTGTCACAACCTTTCAAAAGAAGCACCTGTTTAGAATGTTGGGTTACAGTTGAGGGACAACGCTTATAATTATAGCTATAGATACTGCAAATCTCAATGTTTTTTTAATTTGATTGATCAAATCATTAGATACTTTAAGTTAGTAGGCGTATGCGGAATATAGCAGCTGTGCTGCGATTGTGAAAGAAAATAATGCAACGAACTTTCACGATGACATAATGCAGGTTCAAGCTTAATTAATTTGCTCAAGTATCCATGTAACACGACCTAATGTTGTGTTCGCTCACTACACAGTGATTTGTGGTGCTGTGTTCTGTCAGCTCATTAGAATGTTTTGAGCAACTTTCTTGCAGAATGTTGCGCACATAAAGAAGGAGTTAGAGAATAGTAAATGAAATTGCGAAATTGCAGTGCACCCTACGGTTTTGCAGAGTTCTATTTGTAATCTAAACAGAATATTTGTTGGTTTTCGTGTTGACTTTCTCTTCTAACTTTTCCCATTATTTACCCAATTATTCATGTTTTCTAAGCCTAACCACAAAAGTTTGGACTGTTCACTCATTACAGACTAGCGAACCGTTCTCAAGTTGACAGCTAAATAATGAGCCAAGTATGAAGTAAGGGTATGTAACAGAAACAATCCACACGTTCATTGAATGCTGCAAAAGTATAGGAAGAAATTGAAGAAACTCTTATTAGTTAGTTTGTTAGTCAGATCAAAAATTCATAGCGGAAATCTTAACTAGTTAGTTAGATTCTATTTTCCCTTCACATAGGAATATTTTTACCGTCAAATTAATCTGAATTTACATGGAGTAAAACGGAGAAAATAACGATAGATTAAAATAAAATAAGTGGCAAGTTTTCTGCCCCGCTTTCTTAATATTATTGTTCTTCCTCGGTGAATTCAAAGTTAACATGTGAGTTATGTATTGTGGAAAAGACGATGAGAAGAATCAAATGATAAATCAGCTCTGTGGTGAAGGTTTTGTCCCATTTCCATTATCTCCGAGCCAGAGAAGACTATTTTAAAAATGTGTAAAAGAACAGTAAATCAAGTTGTGTTCCTAAAAGTTATTCTTGAGTTGACATAATGATCTTTTCTAGGTTTTTCTAGATAAATGAAAAATTTTAAGACTTTCATAGATCATCTATCATACAAGAGTGCGTATTATGCACCCACGTAGTCAGCGTAATGTTTAAACAGCCAAGTCGTTGGGCTACCTGATATTTGCATTCGGTATCTGGCAACTTGTATTTGTGATTAGCTTCTGCTTGACAACAGGTTTGATTTCAATGCTAAAAAAAGTTAAGTAACGTCCAAGGTTGTATATCAAATTATTTTATATACCTATGTATTATGGCTACTGCTTCCAATTTTATCTTGCTCTAGCTCTATGGTTTATTATATGTTGTTTAATAAACTTTCATTGTTTAGCATCAGCGTACTTCAAAAAGAGGCAGAACACGTTTTTTTTATCTCAACAAGACCAACTGTAATTTTATATTTTTATACTGTGTACCATTATTTTAAACTCATTACTCTTTCACTCTTTGTAACATATACTTGATATGATATAATATATACATAACATGTACGTAAATACCATCATTTGTGAGTTCATTTGCTTTTTATTTTCCAACTATTTTTGCTACTCGTGATGAAGGTGGTCCATGACATTTTTTCTGGTCGTATCGCCAAACCAGCAGCCAAATCTCAGCGGATATGGCTTATCCTAATTAATGGTGACATCAGCCAAGCGCTTTTAGTTAGTATACACTGACAAGGTAAATTAAGTGCTCACTTGCTTGCTCACGTTGAGTTAAGCAGTGTTGTCGAAAATTTCATAAATTATTTATTACGAGAAACAATGTCGAGTCAGGTTATGTGCAAGTCATAGAATTAGATATTACACTGCTACCCGTTAATGCCAGCATAACTTTTTTACAACGGTGATAGCTTGTACACCCATTTTGAGTGTTTCATCCCTCATAAGTTTTAAATTCTCGCAGCATCTACGTAAATATTGTATTAAATTGACTGCTTCTATTGTAACCATACAATGCTCATCCCTCACATATTACAGAGTTTGCATAACAGTTTTATGTAATTTTCTGTTGAAACCAACTATAAGTGACTACACTAAAACAACTAGTGAGCTTTTTTGCTATGGACAAAGGATTGCATCAGATAGCCTAATCAGAACTCGTTAAATTGGCTGCGGAAGCTTAGGAAAAACGAAACTGTGTAATTAAACAAGAATGGAATAGGAGAGTGGATTCAAAGAAAGGAAATGGCAACAACTCCTCTTTAGTTCCATGCTTTTCATTTCATGAAGCCAAGCACTCCAGCGCAACTTTATATGCATGTAGTGTGTGTGCAATATAGCATAACTAAAGCTTGCGAGCGTTGTGCAAATCCAACATTGGAAGCAACATTCCATGTCCCGACCTCACTAATCATTCCCTTTCTCTTGCAGCTGTGTCCGTTTCAGTTGGCGTTTGGACTTTGGTGGCCATTTCGTTGGAACGCTATTTTGCCATATGCAGGTATTCTTTATTTCATTAAATATAAGCCACATGTGTAAGCCTAAGCCTACATGGTGGGTCCCGGGCTAAATAATCCTTCACAATATTATGGGAGTGAATTTATTGACTTTACAACGATACCAAGTTCTGAATTCACATCCACAGCATAACCATGTATGATAATTGGATGATAGTGTTTAGTTAGTACCGATGACCGCCCTCATAGATTTTCACAACTGTTATTAATTTCGTAGTCGAATGTTATGTTATGAAAGCATGTGCAGCCAGGAAACGGGAAACTCCTTTAATTTTCCGATCGTTTGATTAATAGCTGGGTCGCTGGGTGAGCTATGACACAGATTAGGTCGATCTTGAGGAGATTAATATTGCAATTTAGATTAGTCTCCAGGAAAAGTATAAAATCTCCACTTTGAGACAATTGCGAAAATAGCGCTCACACATACTAGAAAGGAATGTCCAGCAGTGGCATTGATAGCTCTGAAGTATTGAGATGGCTTCTGTAGTTATTATTAAGAATGATAGCAGAATACAAATTTTGATTTATTTTTGCAAACTCGAAACTTAGATGCCGATTGTGTTTTTATTACACACGATTCTGACTAAATGTTCAGTTCAAATGAACACAGGAACACCCAGCAGACATATCTATACAAGGAAAACAAATGCTGGAAAAGTGAATCTGTCAATCGAGTATTACAAAATTTCAGAAAGCAATCGAGAAGTTATTATTAGGTATCAACCTGAAGTTTAAAATCAATAGATCATTTGTAAGTTTGTTAAATGCTGAAAGTGAAACCTAAATTCAGCTCCATTTAGCTGATTAACTGGATCAATTTAGTAATTGATACTAAACGTCTCCGTATCGTATTTCTGCCCCAGACTGATCGGGTAAAATGGTTTGTTGCTGCTTAGCAAATAGTTTGATCTGCCGTACCTTCTTCGATTACTTTTTTATGTATGTTATGTTTTATGTATGTATGTACCTTGGTTTGGTACCAATTACTGATTTCATGTTGTTTGACATTAATTTCAGACCACTTCAGTCACGGAAATGGCAAACTCGATCTCATGCGTACAAGATGATTTTTACAATTTGGTTTTTTGCACTGCTTGGCAACATTCCAATTACTTTTGTCTCTGAGCTTCAGCCAATAAAAAACACAGGTGAGAAATAGTGCAATGATTGGCTCCAATCAGTTTTTATTTTTACAGTAACAGATTACAAATAAGGAAAACAAGTAAATTAGTACAGAATCAAACGACATAATGGAAAGCCATTTGCCGTAAATAGTTATGATTCTTTTATGCAATGGCAATGCCAACGTAAAAAGGCATAATCAAAGCTAATCGCTAAATAATTGTGCTTTGCTAATACAGGCTGTGTGAAAAAGACTGCAAACTTTTTCTATGTGCACTTTTTAACCAACTAAATCACGTTTCGAATCAAAGAAGCCATTTCATAAACTCAAGTTTTCAAATAATTCAAATATTTTTTATTTACCGCTTCCGTTGTTTTATTGTACCTGCATTATTCACTTGTGAGCATAATTCATAGCTTCCGACGAATTTCTCATTGTTGCGTGATTTACAGCGATGAATATAAGATTAGAAAATCTTTTGTCTTTCCATATTTTAAGCTTCTAAACAGTGGCCATTCTATCAGGTAACATAGCTTGAGTCAAAGCATTTAATGCATGCAACGTTTATAATTTTTGGCAATGTTAGGTGTAGGTATCAACGCTAGAAAGCTTTATTGCAAATTTCCTATGTGGCGACAGCGATATTACTAAAATAATTTGGCGGCACCCCGAGTGGCCGGTTAATACACCCACGGGAAAGTATTTCTGGGTCGAAATAATGTATTTGTTAGTTTGTATGTAGTTAGTTCATGCATTTCCAGAGACTTGATCCCCTCTCTACCACAGTCCGTGTAATCCACTTATTGAGCATGCAAGCAGGGCCGTAAGTAATAAACAACACTAGTTAAGAATCACGGCGTGTTACACGCCGATATAACTTTTAATTCCAGTGGTCTTTGTAGCATTTAACTAGTTTCCTCGTAGATGTGGGCAATCAATGATCTGAAAAGTTCACGTTGTTATGAGGTCAGGGCCTTTAAGTCGTGATGAAGTGTTTACTGTAGAATCGATTTTTGAACTCCATTCAAGCTGTGTAGAACAAGAAAGCAAATACAAAAAAAATATTCTTAAGCATGCACAATAATTTTTTAAGTGCATAGCTGGAGCTTGTTTTTTCCTGTAGGTGTGTACTGTCTATTAAAGGGTTCTATACATTTTGCTAACTAACTGATGGATACTCTGTGCTTGTCTAATGCTTAAAGAAGTTATGGTAGACTGATTTTCTAAAGGTAGAAACGCACATTGCTAGAACTATCTTGGTTGGAAGAACTGAAGGCCACTTTGAAAATTAGAATAGACATTGAGTCATTGGATTTAGGCGTAAAAAATGCATATATTTTGGCAAAAAAAGTTTAAAACTTCTTTCGTTCCTTTAGATTGACTCGAAATTTAATGAGGCATTGTAGTAAATGAATTGGAAATGGAATAATAATGCCTTTTTAGTTAGCAAGTTGGGATAAATGCTGTACAGTCTTAAGGGTTTAAATTATTGGGCATCTTCGCCCCCAAAAAATCAATCATTTTTTAAAAACTTTCACTGGAATGCTTAACTAGATGTATTCAAGATAATTTTAGATTCTTGCCTGGGGTATTAGTATGATGTATTTTTAGGGTACAAAAAATTCTTGACTTGTTTGTGCACAAGGTATTTCAGTATAGGGATTTAATAAGAATTTTTTATATTTTCATAAATTTTTTTATGATCCTCAAATCAATATTACAAGAATAGCTAGATTAATTTTCTAGGGCTCAAAAAACAAATTTGAGTTCATCACATTGATGAGCCGGATTCTTTATGGAACAAAATCCTATGCACTTTGCGTCTATAGAAACTCAACGTTTAATAGTGCTCTCGTATTTATTAACGAGTTCATTAGTTTGAATTTTCTTCAAAGCCTCTATTCTTTAGCTTACTGCATGTTGGGGAGGATTTAATTTTCTTGGGTTTATGTCGCTACAGGATTCTTCATTAGTGTACATAATCTATAACAAACCATGGGTTTTTTCTCCGCCTGACATTGTAAAGATAAATCTTTTTGCTCTAAATTACAAGTTTTAGTACTGCCTGAGAACTCAAATTTTAAAATTTTAAATTCAGTATTTATTTATGCAGTTTTTGCATATTTTATTAAGTAGTTTTTCAAAAAAGTAATATAATTAGCACCTTCACTTGTACTTCTTAATATGTCATTGCACGTAGACAAACTTTTTAACAAAAATATAATCATCTGATAATTTGAATGTGTTTCCTAATATTTAGTTACAAAATTCAAGGTATAGTATAGCATGTAATTGGTAAATATGAGACTTGACTAAAGAGTCAGACTAAAATACATTAATTTCAGATACAATCTTTTGTTTTTAACAATTTATTATGAATGCTGGATAAAGCTGAACCCTTAATTTAGTGATAGATGCTATAAATTTAGACTAATGATTGCATTTCCTGCATTACAGGTCGTTTCAAATGTCGCGAAGTCTGGCCGAATGAAGAAAGTGAAAAAATATTCAATCTAGGTCTGGCGTTCCTTCTCTTACTCTTGCCGCTTTGCATAATGGCCCTGGCATACAGTTTAATTGTCACCAAATTATGGAAAGGACTGAAAAATGAAATGGAGCACAATGACACTATCTGCTACCACAAAGGTGAGTATGACAAACGCTTGGAACTTCTGGAATCCTGTTTTTTTAGCCACCAAAATCTTCGTACATTTGTTTCAAAATGATGTCTACACATATATAGTTCATCCTATGCTGCATAACATGTTTGATAGTAAGTGAGAAATATGAGGAGCTCATAATATTTAAGTAGACATTCATGAACTGGCACGTGTGTCGGGGTGTACGCAGGGATTTGATTTACTCAAGGATTAGGAGCAGCTGCTTGGCTCACTAATAATATTTTATCTGTATGGTCCCCAAATTGCATTTCCCTATTCCGCATAAAAAGTATGGCAAGCAGATCACATTTGTCCATATATGTGTCAGAAAGCAAATGTATGTTTGATTAAGGGTAGAAAAAATGGCAAGATAATCTGCCATACTGTTATACTGTGATACATAATGCATCCATTCATTGCTCATATAGATAATAGCATAAAAACTTGCAACTTCTTATCTCCCATGGAGAACAATCTGCATTCTATAAAGTGTTCACAAAGACCAGAATGATTCTAACATTGAGGCGTCAACTTGATGACTTTGTACAATCAGTCTCTTTAAGTTTCTAATGGTATGGTACATTAAATATAAGTTTGGACCCAGTGATATCAAATCCCTTGAGCATCCCAAATTAAGGTTATCAAGTTGGAGTCAAGCAAAGTAGAGTCCAATCCCCAGAAACTTCCACAAGGGATAAACAAAGTGTGATTCACTGTACTAAAAGTTTTTCCTGTGGTCATGCTCTTCCAGATAAAAAAAATGTTTAGCAAAAATATTTTAGACTAAAGATTTCTCATAAGGAGTTTGGGTATCCTTAAGTCAACTGAAAAAACGAAAACCCCGAGCTTCAGTTGTCGTAGCTCCACCCACTTATGCAGATGGTGCGCCATTTGTTTGACTCTGGGACAAGTAATTCATTTTACTTGTTTCATAAGAAAATATCAGTCATTTTTCTTTTGCAGGCATTTGATTTGAAAAGCTGATTTGTTTGAGCGTAAATTATGGCAACTAATCAGATAGATCGACGAAACAAGTGATGACTTGTTTCGTTTAGTGAGTTGGCTTGTGAATGCGCAAATTCCCTAATATGCATTACACGTACCCTTATGGTTGCCGATGTGTACATGCATTGCTCATTACTTCATGTGTTTTTCTGTCTTGGTCTAGCGCTATTACAACTGACTGATGAAACAATGCATTGATGTACTGAAGAACTGATAATGTTAATGTAAATATAAAATTACAAATTAGTTAGAGGGGAAAATTTATTCCATGTAATATAATCGGAATAATTTTAAGTATTCAGATTAGATTACACGGAGTAAATCATTCTGAGTCACATATTCCTTGACTTTAGAAATGAGAAGGATAAATGTTCTTTCCTTTGTAAGTTAATTTTTGTTCAAAAAACACCATGGGGTAATATACACTAGAACTGAAGTTTGTAAGCTACGAACAAGTATACTTAACATAGTGACTTGGAATCGGTTAACGATGCAATGCACATGTGACAACTATCTGGGCGTGATTTCTGAAGGAAAAAAAGATGCGAACAAGTAATCAGTTATAGCAATCTTTAACAAAGTGATTTTACTAAGATTCTATTAAGAAGTAAAGTAACTAACTTGAAAAACGAACAAGAAAAATGACCAACTAACGTGGAGTAATATTAACGAATAAGTTCAGAGTGATTTCCGTCCCGGTAAACAAAGTTGGTTTCAGGTTTGTGTAAAACTTAGAAACGTCTCGATGCACACGAAGTTATTGCATTCAGTTATTCTAGAAATGCACAAAAAAGCATGCTTAGACAACAAAACTAAAATGCTTACACAACTAAAAAAACGCTCAAAAGCACACGCTGCTGCTTTGCATAAGCACACATTAAAGAACATAAATGTCAAAGCATATTGTATACCTTGTCCGCAAAAAGGAGGTAAATTTTATCCTATCCTACTACACAAATTTATCACACACAGGACAGGAAAAATTTACCTCCTTTTTCCGGATGGTCTATATGAAAAATTCTCGCTGCAATATGCTTTCATTTAGTCGTGTTGTGCGGGAGTGCCGTCTTATTTTTCTATGGATGGGCGAGCGTGAGAGTATCTCACCTCTCCAAATGATTTTTACTGGAAAAATCATTTCATAGTATGGACTTACCTCCCTCGACAAAAATTTAAAAAGCTATCTCCTCATTCATTTTTGAAGCTAGAACTTCGGGTTAAAAAGTTATTGGTAGAAAAGGTCCATGCGCACAAAATTGTGCACCACTTTTTTTAAATTCGTCTTAGTTAGGAACTTATTAAGGGAAACATCATGTTTGGTCCTTAGTAACTATGGGAACTTTTATGAGACATTTTTTTTAAATTATCAACTATTTTTTGCCAAGCTTCTTTTCGTTTATTTTCTACGATAGTTAAAAATTGTTTTTGCACGATTGCTTGAAATCGTATTTTCTTTCTACCTAGTATATCCATCTTAACCATTAACTGCTCTTTCAACTTGCATAAGCTTTCAAAGTTCGTAGAAAAAAAAATTTTTGGATCACTTTTAAAAGTACATTTCGGTCCAACAATTTTTCTGAAACTCACATATATTATGCAAAATTGTCCAAATAATATGCTCTAAAAATTTTGAATGTCTCCCATCAACGCTTCATTGAAAAAAACCACTTGGAATTCAATATTTTTCTATACTAAATTTGACAAATGGACGAACCATGGAAACTGAAAAACACGATAACATGATTGTAATGAAATGTAATGCTTTGACGCCACAAGAATTGTTTCGGCATTTCTTTGAAAAAACTATGAAATCAGAAATATTTAGAGGATGAGCGTGTAATATTATTTTAATTATAATGATATAAATATCATTGTAAAAGTCAGATTTGAACAAGATATTACCAGTTTCCATTTCCATTTACAATTATTGGATTTTAAAAGCTTGAAATAAAAAATTAACTCGGAAAAACCGACAAGATCTATGGATGGGGTCCTTATAATGGCCGGAAAAGTATTAAACAAGAGTATTTATTAACAACGGTAGTTACCTTATATTTTCAGCAATGTCAAGCCCATACATGGCCCGCAGTATTAAATGTTTGTTCCACCAAAGCTCATGTACAAATTTATTCAAAACGTAGAAATATTTATCATTTGATGTCGTTTATCGTTTGATTTACCTATATATTTAACATTAAGTTTCAACTACCACTAAATCATGAAAGACCACATGTTTCAGAAGCTACAGTTAACTATGAGTTTCATGTTTTATGTTTTAAAATGTTAATTACTATGTAGTCCAAACAAATTTTCATTAACACTTCTATGCAAACATAAATATATTCTATGCAGGCTCTGGCTTAAATATGTAGGGTTTGGAAATGCAGAGCAGCTTATTGTTTTTTTGTTTAAGAATAATTTAAAAAAGTTTAATATTTGAAATTTGATGTACTATTTTTGCTGTACTGTAGACGTTAAGTTATTTGGATACTTCATACTCTTTCATTAATCTTCAATGCGGGCCATGTATGGGCTTGACATTGC
>Ga0210040_10005019_pt1 | contig 16992 bp, 14 predicted proteins | sample CryGeyCG12114_NA_FD_185462 | JGI IMG/M metagenome (GOLD analysis project Ga0210040, IMG submission 185462) | Groundwater microbial communities from aquifer - Crystal Geyser CG19_WC_8/21/14_NA (SPAdes) (version 2) | ecosystem: Environmental > Aquatic > Deep subsurface > Groundwater | place: USA... | reverse complement strand
CCCGATCGTCTTCCTGCACGGCAACCCGACGTCGTCCTACCTGTGGCGCAACGTCATCCCGCACGTGCGGCACCTGGGCCGGTGCATCGCCCCCGACCTGATCGGGATGGGGCAGTCGGACAAGCTGCCCGACCCGCAGCGGGGCACGTACTCCTTCACCACCCACGCCGGGTACCTGTCGCAGTTCCTGGCGAAGGTGGCGGCGAACGAGCGGGTCACCTTCGTGGTGCACGACTGGGGCTCGGGGCTGGGCTTCGACTGGGCGGCCCGCAACCCGGACGCGGTCCGCGGGCTGGCCTTCACCGAGGCGATCGTGAGCCCGCTGCTGTGGGCCGACTGGCCGCGGGCGGCGAAGCCGGTGTTCCAGGCGATGCGCGGGCCGGAAGGCGAGCGCCGGGTGCTCGACGAGAACGTGTTCGTGGAGCGGATCCTCAGCGCCGAGGTCCGGCGTGGGCTCTCCCCGGAGGCACACGAGCGCTACCGGGCGCCCTTCCGGGAGCGGGCGGACCGGTGGCCGACGCTGGAGTGGCCGCGGCAGATCCCGATCGAGAACTTCCCGCCGGACGTGCACGACATCGTCGACCGCTACGGCCAGTGGCTGGCGCACAGCGAGGTGCCCAAGCTGTTCCTCAACGCCGAGCCGGGGTCGATCCTGGTCGGCCGGCAGCGGGAGGTCGTGCGTCGCTGGCCGGCGTTGACCGAGGTCACCGTGCCCGGCGGGCACTTCGTGCCGGAGGACTCGCCGGACGAGATCGGCCGCGCCCTCGCCGCCTGGATCCCGACGCTGGGGTGAGCCCTGTGCCTCTCCGGCGGTGGAGCCTCAGCCGTGCCGGCCGGTGCCCTGACGCTCGTGCCGGATCTGGGTCATCGCCTCGTTGGCCGACGCGATCAGCGACTCAGGCGTGGAGGCGCGGCCGGAGAGGGCCACGCCGACGCTGAGCCGCACCCGGTGATCGACGTCCGGCAGCGGGTGCAGCGGCTCGTCGAAGGCGGCCGCGACGCGGCGGGCGATGCCTTCGGCGTCCTCGGCCGACTGGATGCCGGGGCAGAGCAGCACGAAGGTCTGGGCGCTGATCCGGGCCACGACGTCGCCCTGCCGGACGGCGATGACCAGCCGGCCGGCCGCCTCCGTGCGGGCGGCGTCGGCGACGGCCGGGCCCCGGGTGTCCTCCAGGGAGGTGATGCCGTCGAGGTTGCAGGAGAGGACGGCGAGCCGGCCGGTGTCCGGACCGGCCGCGGCCAGCGCGAGCTCCAGCCGGTCGACCAGCAGGCTGCGCACCGGGAGGCCGGTGAGGGGATCGGGGACCGTCCGCTGACGCAGCCGCTGCGCGAACTGACGCTGGGCGGCGATGACCGCCGCCGTCTGCACCAGCACGTCCTGCGACTCCTCGAGCCGGATGGTGTCCATGGCCTCTCCCGTTGTCCGTCCGGCCGCAGGTGGGCCGTTCGTGGAGAACGTCGGCAGGACGGCGGGCGGACTTGAACAGGTCGCGCCCCGGTGCCCCCGAACGGGTGGGCCGGCTCAGCCGGCGAGGGTGCGGATGGTCTCCACCACGGCGACCACGGCGAACACCAGGAAGAGCCCGGCGGCGACCCGGTGCAACAGGGCCACCGGCAGCCGGTCGGCGAGCTTGCGCCCCAGGAAGGCGGCCAGCCCGGAGATCACCAGCAGCGCGGCCCACGAGCCCACGAACACCGACAGCGGCTCGGCGTACCGGGCCGCCAGACCGGCGGTGGCCAGCTGGGACAGGTCGCCCCACTCGGCTGCGAAGAGCACACCGAAGGAGATCGCCGCGGCGCGCACGAACGAGGTGTTCTCCCGGGCCTGCGCGGCCGCCTCCTCGTCCTCGGCGCCCTTGCGGGACTCGCGCCACAGCAGGACGGCGCCGGCCAGGAAGAGCACTGCCACCACCCCGCTGACCAGCGCCGCCGGCAGCAGGGACAGCAGGCTGCCGGCGGTGACGGCGATGGCCACCTGCAGGCCGAACGCGGCGCCGACGCCGACGAAGACCGGCAGCGGCGGGAACCGGGTGGCCAGCACCAGGGTCGCGAACAACGTCTTGTCGGGCAGCTCGACGGGCAGGATCAGCACGAAGGCGGCCAGGACGACCGAGAGGACCACGGGTTCACTTTCTGCTCGCGCGACCGGGCGGGTGGCGAGCGCCTCCGACCGGCAGCGCACCGACGGGGGTGGACTGCGGGGCGGAAGGTCTCGCCCACCCGCGGAACGCGGGCCCGCTGACCGGGCGCGCGTGCGCGCCAGCATGTCGACCAGCGGTCGGGGGGCTACTCCCCTTCTCTCGGAGCAGAGTAGTCGACGGAGCGGCCGAGGCGGGTGTGACGTCGACGGCGGTCAGCCGACCGGGCGCACCGGGTGGGCTCGTTCGGCCGCGGCGGTGGCCGCCCGCAGCACCTCCTTGACGGGCAGGCCGAGCGAGCGGGCCAGCGCGGCGACGTCCTCGAACTCGACGCTCACGTTGACAACCCGGCCGCCGGACTCGGCGACCTTGACCCCGACCCGCCCGCCGAGCACCTCGACGGTGTGCTGGCGGCGGTCCAGCGCCACCTTCTGCACCGGGTGCACGCGCATCCCGATGGTGGAGGTCGTGGCGACGACGACGCCCTGCACGGCGGTGAGGACGGCGGGCCGGCAGAGCACCGCCAGGGTGTGCGCGGGGCGGCCCTTCTTCATCAGGATCGGCGTCAGCCAGGCGTCGGAGGCCCCGGCGGCCAGCAGGTCGGCCAGCACGCCGGGCCACCGGGGGTCGAGATCGTCGACGTTGGTCTCCAGCAGCAGCCCCGGGGCCGGCCCCTCCGCCACGGGGTCGTCGCCCAGCACCAGCCGGACGAGGTTGGGCAGCTGCTCGGGGTCCCGCCCGCCGGCACCCGAGCCGACCCGCTGCACCCGCATGGGCGGCAGGGTCGTCCACTCCTGCACCCGGGCGGCGAGCAGTGCCGCGCCGGTGGGCGTGCACGTCTCGGCCGGCACCGGGCCGGCGACCACCGGCACACCGGTGAGCAGCTCCAGGACGGCTGGCCCGGGCACCGGGACGACGCCGTGCGCACCCCGGGCCGAGCCGCTGCCCAGCGCGACGGGGGAGGCGGCGAGGTGGTCGAGGGCCAGGTGCTCGAACCCGGCGACGACGCCCACCACGTCGGCCAGCGCGTCGAGGGCACCCACCTCGTGGAAGTGGACGTCGTCGGCCGGCACCCGGTGCACCCGGCCCTCGGCGACCGCCAGCCGCCCGAACACGGCCAGGGCACCGTCGCGCACGGCGTCCGGCAGGGCGGCGGCGGCCAGGATGCCGCGGACGTCGGCCCAGGTGCGGTGGACGTCGCTGGCCGGGGCGTGCACGTGCACCCGGGTCGCGCCCAGGCCGTGCCGGGTCACTGCCTCGGTGGTCAGCGTGACCAGCTCGACCGGCAGCGCAGCGACGGCGCCGGCCAGCACGTCGAGCGGCACCCCGGCGTCCACCAGGGCGCCGAGCAGCATGTCGCCACTGGCCCCCGCGGCCAGGTCCAGCCACCCGATGGTCATGACCCGATCATGCCGTGCGCCGGTCGGGGGACGAGTACGGATCCGCGGACCGGAGGGCCGCTGCGGGATGGCGTCGAGGGGGCCGGAGGCCTCCCGGCGTCAGCCCGCCCAGCGGCTCAGCGCCGTCCGGGCACGTCTCCTGGCCGCGCTGCGATCCGTCAGGACCGCGATGTACGACGCGCGATGCGGGCGGCGAAGACGCCGGCGGACCAGCCGTTGTCGATGTTGCTGACCACCACGCCCGGTGCGGCGGAGTTGAGCATCGTCATCAGCGCACCGAACCCGCCGAAGGAGCTGCCCTGCGCGGCGGAGGTGGGGACGGCGACGACCGGCACCTCGGTCAGGCCGCTGACCACGCTGGCCAGCGCGGCGTCCAGGCCGGCGACGACGACCAGGCAGTCGACGTCGGTGAGCAGCGTGCGGTCGGCCAGCAGCGGGCGGATCCGGCTGCCCCCGACGTCGTCGACCCGGACGACCTCCGTGCCGCTGACCCGGGCGACGAAGGCGGCCTCGGCGGCGATCGGGGTGTCGCCGCTGCTGGCGCAGAGCACGCCGACCCGGCCGACCGGCTCGGGTACCGGGCCGACGGCGGCGGCCATCGCCGTGGCGTCCATGGTCGTGTAGGCGTCGTGCTCGCTGGCCAGGGCGACGAGGGTGTCGGCGCTGGCCCGCACCACGATGGCCGGGGAGTCGGGGTGCTCGCGGCGGGCCTCGCGCACCAGGGCGAGCACCTGCTCGGTGCTGCGGCCGGTCGCCCAGATGATGTCGGGTCCGGTGGGCAGTGCCGGCTCCCGGACGACCGGGGCCGACGCGGCGGGCACCGGGGTGACCGGGGCGCTGGCGACCGGGGTGCTGGCGAGCGGGGCGGTCAGCGGAGGGGCCACCGGGGTCGGCTCCGGCGCGTCGACCGGCGCCGCGACGGGCTCGGCCGGGCCGATCCGGCGACCGGCGGGCTGACGGGGCGGGCCACCGAAGAGCTCGTCCAGCGGGCTGCGGCGCCGGGCCGGCGGCCCTTCCTCGGCCAGTTCCCCGGCAGCCGGCTCCTCGACGGCAGGTTCCGCGACGGTCGGCTCGTCGACGGCCGGCTCCTCGGCCGGCTCGACCAGCAGGCCGGCGAAGCCGCCCGCGGCGTCGGCCGGGTCGTCGCCGTGCTGCTCGTCGTAGCCGTCGGGGAGCGGGGAAGCGGTCATGCCCTCCATGATGGACGCCGTCCCGGTGGCCTCCGGGACGCCGGAGCCCGGCGCGCCCGCGCCGACCGGGGTGTCCACGGCCGCGCCGGCCTCGCCGTCGATCGTCGTCCCGGCCCCGCCGTCGATCGGCACAGCGGCGTCATCGTCGGCGGCCCGGGTCTGGGTGACGCCGGACAGCCGCACCACGCGGTCGCGCCCGGCCCGCTTCGCGTCGTAGAGGACGCCGTCGGCCGCAGCGAACAGCGTCCGGCGGTCGTCGCCGCGGGCGGCCTGGGCGATGCCGACGCTGATCCGCACCGGCACCTCGACGCCCAGCGCCGACCAGTCGTGCCCGGCGATCGAGCGGCGGATGCGCTCCATGGCCCGCTCGGCCTGCTCGGAGGTGGTGTCCGGCAGCAGGATCACGAACTCGTCACCGGCCCAGCGGCAGACCTCGTCGGTGTCGCGGCAGCCGTCGACCAGCAGCTGGCCGACCGCCCGGAGGACCGCGTCGCCGCTCGGGTGGCCGGCGGCGTCGTTGATGGCCTTGAACCGGTCGATGTCCACCACTGCCAGCGCCGGCACCGCCCCCGAGGAGAGCAGCCCGTCCAGGCGCGCCTCCGCGTACCGACGGTTGGGCAGGTGGGTCAGCGGGTCCTCGTAGGCCTGGCGGCGCAGCTGGCCGGCGGCCCGCTCGGTCTCCAGCAGGCTCTTGCGCCGGCCGAACAGCTCGACCCAGCGGGTGCGCCGCTCGTCGACCCGGTCCAGCTCGTCGGCGAGGTAGGCCTGCAGGTACGGCAGCGCCCGCGCGGCGTCGTCCAGCTCGGCGTGCAGGGTGCACAGCTCGCGCAGCGCCGCCCGGCGCAGCCGCGGGAGCCCGTGCTCGGTGGCCAGCGCGAGGGCGGCGGCCAGGTGGTCATCGGCGGCCTTCGGGTTCCCTGAGCGGCGCAGCGCGCGGCCCAGCCCGAGCTCGGCGGAGGACAGCAGGGCCCGGTCGTCGGCAGTGGTCGCCGCGCCGACCACGGAGCGCAGCAGGGAGGTGGCGGCGGCGTGCTCGCCCAGCCCGACGAGCGCCCAGCCGTGCACGACCTGGGCGTCCAGCACCGCATGGTCGCCGGGGGGCAGCTGGGCCAGCGCCCGGAGGGCGAGGTCGCGGGCCTCGGTGAAGTGCGGGGCGGCGGCGTCGATGCTGCCGTCGTCCAGCAGGCCCTCGCCCAGCTCGGCGCAGAGCGCGGCCAGCCGGGTGGCGGCCTCGCCGGCGAGCACCGTGGCCGGACCGTCGGCGTCGGCGTCGGCGGTGATCTCGGCGGCCCGCCGCTGGTAGTCCAGGGCCAGCGGCATGAGCTCCAGGTCGGCCAGCACCGAGGCCAGCGAGCCCAGCGTGTGCACCAGCAGCGGGCTGGGCGGCAGCGCGGGGTCCAGCAGGCTGGCCGCCTCGACCGCTTCGTCCATCGCCGCGTCGACCCGGCGGGAGAGCAGTTCGATCCGGGCGTGGCGGGCCAGCCCGGCGGCGCGCTGGAGGTCGTCGTCCTGGGCGTCGAAGGCGGCGCGGGCCGAGCGGACCAGGGAGATCGCCAGTGCGGCGTGCGAGGCCGACGCCGAGCGGGAGTCGCGGTCGACCGCCTCGTCCGGGTCTGCGGTGCCGTGCAGGTCGAGCGGGCCGTCCTGCTCCGGGCCCCCCCCGACCAGGGGTTCGCCCAGCAGCGAGTAGCCGGCCAGCCGCAGCCGGCGAACCAGCAGCTCGGCGCGCAGGGTGTCGGCCCATGCCCGGGCCAGCGAGGTCAGGGGTGCCGCGGGCCGCTCGTCGGGGCCCACCGGGGGCAGCTCGCCGTCGATCTCGGAGAGCAGTGCCTCAGCGGTGTCCAGCTGCCAGCTCGCCAACGCGGAGCTGACCCGCTGGTGCAGGAGTCCCGGTGGCACCAGGGCACTGTGCCTGGTGTGCGGGGGCGTGTCACGCACCAGCGGGCTGGGACGCCTCTCCCGCCCCAGGGGCACCGGTGCGCCGCGGGCGCGCCGCAGGCTCATGGCCGCGCCCCGGTCACGAGGCGACCTCGCCGTCCTCGAACGCCCAGCCGGAACGGCGCGGAGCGCCGCCCAGCACCTCGGCCACCAGGTCGTCGACCGAGGCGCCGGCGGGCGTCCCCGCGGGCCGTGCGGCCGGCGCCGACTGCCCGCCGGCCGCAGCCCGCACCCGGTTGCGGCCGCTGCGCTTGGCGCCGAACAGGTGCAGGTCGGCGGAGTCGAACAACTCCCGCCAGGTGTGCGGGCCCGGCGCCCCGGCCGGTCCGGAGGTGGCGACGCCGATGCTGACCGTCACCGGCACGGGCACCTCCAGGGCGGCCCAGTCGGCATCGGCGACGGCGGCGCGCAGCCGCTCCATCGCCACGACGGCCTGGGCCTCACCCGTGTGCGGCAGCACCACGACGAACTCGTCGCCGGCCCAGCGGAACACCTCGTCATCGGTACGGCAGTGCTGCCGGAGCAGCTCGGCCACCCGGCGCAGCACGCCGTCGCCGTGCAGGTGGGAGTTCTGGTCGTTGACCGACTTGAACCCGTCGACGTCGACGACGGCGAGCGACACCACCTCACGGTCCAGCCGCAGGTCGCCCAGCCGGCGCTCCGCGCTGCGCCGGTTGCCCAGGCCGGTGAGGGCGTCCTCCAGGGCGTGCCGCCGCAGCACCGCCGTCTGCCGCTCGGCCTCGCGCAGCCGGCTGCGCCGGATGAACATCTCGGCCCACAGCTCGCGGCCGCGCAGGTGGGCCAGGGTGGTCTCGGTCCGGTAGGCCTCCAGCCAGTGCAGCGCCTCGCCGGTCGAGCCCATCGCCGCGGTGACCTGTCCGAGCTCGAGCAGGCACTGTCGGTACCGGCGCCGGTCGCCCACCGCCGCGAACGCCCCGGACGCGGCGACGAGCAGCTCGACGGCCTCCTCGCCCTGCGCGCGGGCCGGGTCGCCATCCCGGGCACAGCGCAGTGCCAGCAGCCGGGCGAGCAGCAGGTCGGCGTAGCCGACCAGCCACAGCGCGCCCTGTCCGCTCGCCAGGTGGCGGCGGACCCGGCGCAGCGGCGCCAGCGCCTCGTCGAGCTGACCGGACAGCGTCATCGCCCAGGCCTGGACGACGTCGAGCAGGTCGGTGTCGGTCTCCGTCGGCTCCCACGGGAGCTCGCGGGCCGCGCTGGCGCACTGCAGCGCCACCTGGGCGAGGTCGCGGGACCTCTCGGCGTCGCCCCGGCGGTGCACCGTCTGGGCCAGCTCTGCGTGCTGCTGGGCGCACAGCCGCAGCTGCTGCCACTGGTCGCCGAGGTCGGGCAGGGCAGCGGCCACCCGGGCACCGCGCAGCGACTGGGCCACCGCGAGCTCCTCGAGGTCCAGCCCGGTCAGTGCCAGCGAGAGCCAGGCGTGGGCCTGGTGCAGCGCCCGGCTGGGGTCCTCGGTCGACACCTGGTCGGCCAGCAGGCTGGCGTCCACAGCCAGGTGCAGGGCGGCGTCGAACCGGTCCGCGGTCACCTCGACGGAGGCGAGGTAGGCCAGGGTGAGCGCGCGCTCGGACGTCGGGGAGCACTGCTCGAGCGCCGCGCGGGCGGCCGCGACGGCGTCGGCGGCCGCGTCGGGGTCGCCGTCGAAGAGGGCAGCGCGGGCGCCGAAGGCGGCCGACCACGCGTCCCAGCAGGGCTGCCCGGTGGTGGCCAGGGCATCGGCGACCCCGGCGAGCTCATCGGTGAAGACGCCGGCGTCCTCCATGCCGCTGGCCGACAGCAGCCGCCAGCGCGCGGTCTGCAGCTGCTGGTCGTCAACGGTGCGGGGGTCCAGGCTCACGCGTCCCTCCACTCAGCTGTCAGGGGACGCGAGGTGCACGTACCCGGCCGGTGACGAGGCAGCTCCCCCCGCATCGGTGACCCGGCAGGAGCCGGGGACCGGTACGGCCGCACTACCCTCGCCGGATGCCGAGTGCCACATCCAGCACCGCTCCGACGGGGTTCGCCTATCTGGGGCCCGAGGGTACCTTCGCCGAGGCGGCGCTCGGCAGCCTCGCTGCCATGCCGGGGATGCCCGCGGAGTGGAGCGCCCGCCCCGAGCCCAGCGTGGCCGCCGCGCTGGCCGCCGTCCGATCCGGGAGCTGCTCGGCGGCGCTGGTGCCCCTGGAGAACTCGGTCGAGGGGTCGGTGCCCGCGACGATGGACGGGCTCGTCGACGGCGAGCCGCTGGTGATCACCCGCGAGGTCTTCCTCGACGTGGCCTTCGTCCTGGCTGTCCGCCCCGGCACCACCCTCGCCGAGGTGCGCACCGTCGCCAGCCACCCGCACGCGCTCGCCCAGTGCCGGGCCCGGATCGGCCAACTGCTGCCGGACGCCGACGTGCTCCCGGCCGCGTCGACCGCCGAGGCGGCCCGCCGGGTCGCCGCCGGGGGCTTCGACGCCGCGGTCTGCGCGGCCATCGCCGCCGACCGGTACGCGCTGGACGCCCTCTCCACCGACCTGGCCGACCACCCCGGCGCCGTCACCCGCTTCGTGCTGGTGCAGCGGCCCGGGCAGCTGCCCGCCCCGACCGGCGCGGACAAGACGACGGTCACCGCCGTGGTGCGCGACCGCACCGGGGCGCTGCTGGACCTGCTGGCCGAGTTCGCCGTGCGGGGGATCAGCCTCACCCGGATCGAGTCGCGGCCGACGCGGGAGCGGCTGGGGGTCTACTCGTTCTCCATCGACTGCGAGGGGCACGTGGCCGACCGGCGGGTGGGTGACGCGCTGGCGGCGCTGCACCGCTTCGCCGCGGACGTGCGCTTCCTGGGCTCGTACCCCCGCGCCGACGCCCTGCCCGGCAAGTCGGTGGAGGAGCGGGTCGGGGACGCGGCGTTCGCCGAGGCGGAGACCTGGCTGGCGCAGGTGCGGCGGGGGACAGCGGTCTGAGGCACGCCTGCACCCGGAATCGCCCGCCATCGTGACCCAGTGTGCGGCCTCGCGTGCACTGTGCAAAGGGGTGTGCACCGGACCGTTCCGTCACGTCCGTCCTCCGAGTGGCGTCGGGGGGCAGGATGACCGCATGGCACAGCACTGGGTGGCGACGGAATTCGGCGGGCTGGACGTCTTCGAGCTGCGGGACGTCGACGTCCCGGCGCCCGGACCCGGCGAGGTGACCCTCGCGATCACCGCCGCCGGGATGAACCCCGCTGACGCCAAGCACGTCGCCCGCGGCGGCGACCGCAGCGACCTGCCCGTCCGCATCGGCTACGAGGTCGCCGGACGGATCACCGCCCTGGGCCCGGACACCGAGATCGCCTCCGGCGGCGGGGAGGTCGGCGACGAGGTTCTCGCCTTCCGGATCCGCGGCGGTTACGCCACCGAGGTGACCGTCCCGGCGTCCGCCGTCTTCGCCCGCCCGGCGGCACTGGCCCCGGAGGAGGCGGCGAACCTGCTGCTGGCCGGGACGACGGCCGCGGAGATGCTGCACGTGACCGGCGTCGGGGGCGGTGACACGGTGCTGCTGCACGGCGCCTCCGGAGCGGTCGGGGTCAGCGTGCTGCAGCAGGCCGCGCTGCTCGGCGCCCGGGTGATCGGCACCGCGGGCGAGCGCAGCGCCGACGTCGTCCGGCGCTTCGGCGGTGAGCCGGTGCGCTACGGGCCCGGGCTGGCCGACCGGGTGCGCGCCCTCGCCCCGGACGGGGTCACCGCGGCGCTGGACGCCGTGGGCACCGACGAGGCGGTGGACGTCTCGCTGGACCTGGTCGCCGACCGAGGCCGGATCGTCACCATCGCCGCGCCCGGCCGGGGGGAATCCGACGGGATCCGGGTGATCGGCGGCACCATGCCGGCCAGCAAGGCCTTCCGCGACTCGGTGCGCTCACGGCTGATCGGGCTGGCCGGCGACGGGCGGCTCGTCGTCCCGCTGGCCCGGACCTTCCCGCTGGCCGAGGCCCGCGCCGCGCTGGAACTGCTGCAGACCGGCCACCCCGGCGGCAAGCTCGCGCTGCTGCCCTGAGCCGGCCGGCAACGCTTGCGCTGGAGTCCACTCCAGCTCCTAGCGTCGCCGGCATGAGACCAGTCACCGGGTACGCCGCGGACGCCCTCCAGGAGGGCCTGCGGGAGATCCAGTTCGAGCGCCGGGACCTGCGTCCCGACGACGTCGCCATCCGGGTCACCCACGTCGGCGTCTGCCACAGCGACCTGCACGCGGTCGAGTCCCTGACGGCCGGCGGCCCTCCGCTGGTGCCCGGCCACGAGTTCGTCGGCCAGGTCGTCGAGGTGGGGGAGGAGGTCACCCGCTTCCGGGTCGGCGACGCGGTGGCGGTGGGCAACATCGTCGACTCGTGCGGGCGCTGCGACAACTGCCTCGCTCATCGGGAGAGCTACTGCCGGGAGTTCCCGACACTCACCTACGGGGGCGTCGACCGACACGACGGCAGCCCGACCCAGGGCGCGTACTCCACCGAGTACGTCGCCCGGGACGCGTTCGTCTACCGGCTGCCGGCCGACCTCGACCCGGCCGGTGTCGCACCGCTGATGTGCGCGGGCGTGACGACCTGGGCGCCGATCCGGCGGGCGGGGGTCGGCCCGGGTCGGTCCGTGGGGGTCGTCGGGCTCGGCGGCCTCGGGCACCTGGCGGTGAAGTTCGCCGTGGCGCTGGGCGCCCGGGTCACCGTGTTCACCACCTCGGCAGCCAAGGCCGAGGCCGCCCGGGCCCTGGGGGCCTCGGATGTCGTGGTCTCCACCGACGCCGAGGCGATGGCGGCGCTGGGCGGCAGGCTCGACGTGGTCGTCGACACCGCTTCCGCCGCCCACGACCTCTCGCCCCACCTGCGCACGCTGCGGCTGGACGGGACGCTCGTCGTCCTCGGGCTGCCCGAGCGGTACTCGGTCGAGCCGATGGCCCTGCTCGGCCGCTCGATGACCGTCTCCGGGTCCGGCGGCACCACGGAGACGCAGGAGATGCTCGACTTCTGTGCCGAGCACGGGATCACCGCCGACGTCGAGGTGCTGCCGTTGGCCGAGGTGAACACCGCGTTGGCGCGGCTGGCCCGCAACGACGTCCGCTGGCGGTTCGTCCTCGACGTGACGGCCTAGCGTGGAGCTCATGGACATCGAGCTGGGGATCCGCGAGGTGTCGGAGCAGACCGGGCTCAGCATCGACACGCTGCGCTGGTACGAGCGCGAGGGCCTGATCCCCCTGGTGCAGCGCACGGGCACCGGACGGCGCAGCTACCCGCCGGGCGCGCTGCGGTTCATCCGGCTGGTGCAGGCGCTGCGCCGCACCGGGATGCCGGTGGCCGACGTCCGCCACTTCATCGAGCTCGGCGGCGGCGAGCTGGCGAACCACCCGGAGCGGATGGCGCTGCTGGAACGGCAGTGCGCCGCCATCGAGCTGCGGCTCGTCGAGCTGCAGGACGACCTGGCGGTCGTGCGGGCGAAGATCGAGCAGTACCGGGGGCTCATCGCCCGTGGGCTCGACTGCGAGGACGAGCTCCCGCGCGACCTGCTCGAGCAGATCTCCGCCGACCCCCGGCTCGCCGGGACGATCCCGGCCCCGCTGTCGTGACGCTGCGGCCTCACAGATAGAGGCCGGTCGACTCCTCGATCCGCTCGGCGGCGACGGCGTGCACGTCGCGCTCCCGCAGGATGATCAGGTCCTCGCCGTGCACCTCGACCTCGTGCTGGTCCTCGGGGGAGAACAGCACCTGGTCGCCGACCGCGATCTGCCGCACGTTCGGGCCGACGCCCCGCGCCTCGCCCCAGACCAGCCGCTTGGCGACCTGGGCGGTGGCCGGGATCAGGATGCCGCCGCTGGACCGGCGGTCGCCGTCCTCCTTGCGGAGGGAGACCAGCAGACGGTCGTGCAACATCTTGATCGGCAGCCCGCCGGTGGCGGCGTCGTCCCCAGGCACGTCCGGCAACGCTACCCGTGGCCCCGTCCAGAGGCTCGCCTCGAGCTTGCGAGGGGTGAGGAGGACGGGGTCCTCCGACCTTCTTCAGGCCCAGCCGAGGGCGTGGAGCTTGTCGTCGTCGATGCCGAAGTGGTGGGCGATCTCGTGGACGACGGTGATCGTGACCTCCTCGGCCACCTGGTCCTCGTCCTCGCACACGTCGCAGATCGCCTCGCGGTAGATCATGATCCGGTCGGGCAGGGTGCCGCCGTAGTCGGCGCCGCGCTCGGTCAGCGCGTACCCCTCGTAGAGCCCGAGCAGGTCTGGCTCGTCGGGGTTGCGGTCCTCCACCAGGATCACGACGTTGTCCAGCAGCGCCATCAGCTCGGCCGGCACCTCGTCCAGCGCGTCGGCGACCAGCTCCTCGAACCGGGCCGGGGGCAGTGCGTTCACCAGCTGGTCGGCAGCGGGCGGCCCTCCTCGTAACCGGCTGCGCTCTGCACCCCCAGCACCGCGCGCTCGTGCAGTTCGTCGATGGTGCGGGCGCCGGCGTAGGTGGCCGAGGACCGCACACCGGCCACGATCTGGTCGACCAGGTCCTCCACGCCCGGGCTGGCCGGGTCCAGGTACATCCGGGAGGAGCTGATGCCCTCCTCGAACAGCCCGGCGCGGGCCCGGTCGAAGCCGCTCTGCGAGGAGGTCCGGGCGCGCACGGCGCGGGCCGAGGCCATCCCGAAGCTCTCCTTGTACTGGCGGCCGGTGCCGTCCTCGTTGAGGTCGCCGGCGCTCTCGTACGTGCCGGCGAACCACGAGCCGACCATCACGTTCGCCGCACCGGCGGCCAGCGCCAGGGCGACGTCCCGCGGGTGGCGCACCCCGCCGTCGGCCCAGACGTGCTTGCCCAGCTCGCGCGCGGCGGCAGCGCACTCCTCGACGGCGGAGAACTGGGGGCGCCCGACGCCGGTCATCATCCGCGTGGTGCACATCGCGCCCGGGCCCACGCCGACCTTCACGACGTCCGCCCCGGCCGCGACCAGGTCCCGGGTGCCCTCGGCGGTGACCACGTTGCCGGCGACCACCGGCACCGACCCGGCGACCGAGCGGACGGCGCGCACCGCCTCGACCGCCTTCTCCTGGTGCCCGTGGGCGGTGTCGACGACGAGCACGTCCACCCCGTGTGCCAGCAGCGCCTCGGCCTTGCCGGCCACGTCGCCGTTGATGCCCACGGCCGCGGAGGTCAACAGCCGGCCGGCCGGGTCCAGCGCCGGGGCGTAGATCGCCGAGCGCAGCGCGCCCTTGCGGGTGATCAGCCCGACCAGCTGGTCACCGTCGACCACCGGGGCGGCGTTGACCCGCTCGTCGGAGAGCACGTCGAACACCTTGGGCAGGTCGGTGCCGGCCGGGATGGTCAGCGGGTCGGTCGTCATCACCTGGGACAGCTGCGTGAAGCGGTCGACCTCCCGGCAGGCGCCGTCGGTGACGATCCCGACCGGGCGGCCGCCGTCGACCACCACGACCACGCCGTGCGCGCGCTTGCCCATCAGCGACAGCGCCTCGGCCACGGTGGACGTCGGGCCCAGCGTGATCGGGGTGTCGTAGACCGGGTGCCGGGCCTTCAGCCAGGAGACGACCTCGCCGACGACGTCGATCGGGATGTCCTGCGGCAGCACCGCGACCCCGCCGCGGCGGGCCACGGTCTCGGCCATCCGCCGGCCGGAGATCGCCGTCATGTTGGCGACCACGACGGGGATCGTCGTCCCGACCTGGTCCGGGGTGGTCAGGTCGACCTCGAGCCGGGAGCCGACCGTCGAGTGCGCCGGCACCATGAAGACGTCGGCGTAGGTCAGGTCGTGGTCGGGGCGGCGGTCGCCGAGGAAGCGCATGAACCCAGTGTCCCGCACCCTGCTCCCGGCCGGTGGCGGTCGATGCTGCGGCTGGAGCCGGGTCGGCGGAGGTGGAGCCGTGCCGTGGCGCGGCTCCAGGTCGGGTCGCGCGGCTCGACCCGGGCCGCGGACGCCGTCCCGCAACTGCGCGGTGACGCCACGACCCGCCACCTACGATCAGGGCGTGATCGACCTGCGCCTCGTCCGCGAGAACCCCGACCTCATCCGCGCCAGTCAGCGTGCCCGGGGCGCCGACGAGTCCCTGGTCGACGCCCTGCTCTCCGCCGACGCCGAGCGCCGGGCCGCGGTCAAGGCCGCCGACGACCTGCGCGGGGAGCAGAAGGCGGCGTCCCTGGCGGTGCGTGGCGCCTCCACGGAGGAGCGCCCCGCGATCCTGGAGAAGGCCAAGGCGCTGTCCGCCGCGGTGAAGGACGCCGAGGAGGCCGAGCGCACCGCCGACGCCGCGCTGCACGCGCTGCACCTGCGCATCCCCAACGTCGTGCACGAGGACGTGCCGCCGGGCGGTGAGGACGACGCGGTCACCCTGCGCACCGTGGGCGAGGTGCCCAGCTACGACTTCGAGGTGCGTGACCACCTGCAGATCGGTGAGGCGCTCGGCGCGATCGACATGGAGCGCGGTGCGAAGGTCTCCGGCGCCCGCTTCTACTTCCTCACCGGCCCCGGCGCCCTGCTGGAGTTCGCGCTGGCCCAGCTGGCCATCACCCGCGCCGTCGCCGCCGGGTTCATCCCGGTGGTCGCCCCCGCGCTGGTCAAGCCGGAGGCGATGGAGGGCACCGGCTTCCTCGGAGAGCACGACGAGGAGGTCTACCGGGTGGAGCGCGACGACCTCTACCTGGTCGGCACCTCGGAGGTCGCGCTGGCCGGGATGCACGCGCGTGAGGTGCTGGACCTCTCCGCCGGGCCGCGCCGGTACGCGGGCTGGTCCTCCTGCTTCCGCCGCGAGGCGGGCTCCTACGGCAAGGACACCCGCGGCATCATCCGGGTGCACTGGTTCGACAAGGTCGAGATGTTCAGCTTCTGCCCGCCCGAGGAGGCCGAGGCCGAGCACCGTCGGCTGCTGCAGTGGGAGGAGGAGTTCCTCCAGGCCCTCGAGCTGCCCTACCGGGTGGTCGACATCGCCGCCGGCGACCTGGGCACCAGCGCCGCCCGCAAGTTCGACATCGAGGCGTGGTTCCCCAGCCAGGGCACCTACCGCGAGCTCACCAGCACCTCGGACTGCACCACCTTCCAGGCCCGCCGGCTGGCCATCCGCTCCCGCGACGCAGACGGCAAGCCGCAGCCGGTGGCCACCCTCAACGGCACGCTGTGCGCCATCGCCCGCACCATCGCCTGCCTGCTCGAGGTGCACCAGCGGGCCGACGGCTCGGTGCACGTGCCGGCGGCGCTGCGGCCGTGGCTGGGTGGGCACGAGGTGCTGACGCCGGGCATGTCGCTGGCCGCCGTCGCCGGCCCAGGAGTTCCCGCATGACCGGTCAGCAGCCCGGCGGCGGGGGGCTCACCGCCCCGGCGGCGGCGACGCGCGCCCAGGAGGTCGTCGAGCTGGGCGACCTCGGTGCCCGGCTGGGCAGCTGGCGGCCGCGACTGGTCGTCAGCGACCTGGACGGCACGCTGCTGGGCTCTGCGGGTGAGGTCAGCGCCCGCACGCACGCGGCCATCGCCGCCTGCCGCGCGGCGGGCATCCCGGTGGTCGGCGCGACCGGCCGGGGGCCGCGGCTGCTGGAGAGCGTCCGCGGCGCGCTGAGCGGGCAGGGGATCGCCGTCCTCGCGCAGGGCGGCTACGTCGTCCGGTTCGGCCGGGACGGCGCACCCGACGAGGTGCTGCGCACGGTGGGGATGTCCCGCGAGGTGGCCACCGACGTCATCGCCGCCATCGAGGACGTCGCCGGCGACCTGGTCGTGGCGGTCGAGGACGCCGCCGAGCAGGCCGAGGCGCTGCGCCCGCTGCGCGTCCAGCACGGCTTCGACTGGCCCTACCCGGAGCCCGCCCACCTGCTGCCCCGGCACGAGGTGCTCCCGGTCGGTGCGGTGCTCAAGGTCTTCCTCCGGTCGCCCCGCCTCGGCGAGGACGAGCTCGTCGCCCTGGCCCGTTCGGTGGTCGACCCCGCCGACGCCGAGCTCACCCACGCCGGGCTCGGGTTCATCGAGGTGCTCCCGCCGGGCGTCACCAAGGCCTCCGGGCTCGCCGTCGTCCTGGATGCCGTCGGGGCCGACTTCGGTGACGTGCTGGTGTTCGGCGACATGCCCAACGACCTGCCGATGATCGAGGCGGTGACCGCGGCCGGCGGCCGGGCGGTGGCCGTGGCCAACGCGCACCCCGCAGTCCGGGCCGCCGCCGGCGACCGGACCAGCGGCCACGACGCCGACGGCGTGGCCCGCTACCTCGAGGCGCTGCTGGCGCTGGGGGGTGCCGGTGTCTGACTGGCGGCCCCAGCTCATCGTGAGCGACCTGGACGGCACGCTGCTGCGCAGCGACGAGACGATCAGCGACGAGACCCTGGCCGAGCTGCGGCACTGGGCCGACGACGGCGTGC
>Ga0210040_10005018_pt1 | contig 16995 bp, 16 predicted proteins | sample CryGeyCG12114_NA_FD_185462 | JGI IMG/M metagenome (GOLD analysis project Ga0210040, IMG submission 185462) | Groundwater microbial communities from aquifer - Crystal Geyser CG19_WC_8/21/14_NA (SPAdes) (version 2) | ecosystem: Environmental > Aquatic > Deep subsurface > Groundwater | place: USA... | reverse complement strand
AAGGAATCCCAAGCGCTAACAGGTTCACAACCCCCAAACGCATCTATCCGATGGTCTGCCGCATGATCGCGGTCGATCATATTCACCAATGCGGCATGTATCATAACAGTATCAAACTCTCATGCATCTCCAGTCATGCTCTTGAGTATGCCACATCGGCCGGGTGCTTGCAGCTTTACCTTTGGGCATGATCGCTGGAAAAGTACATTGAAAGGTACCTTCCTTGAAAGCGCAACTTCCTCCGCAACACAAGTTACCGTTTTACTCACGTCCTGCCATCGCTCAGATATGGTAGATTGTGCGATACTCTAACTAGTCCACATTGGGAGCAGTCGCAGCACAGTCGATCCTCGAAGTGTGGCACAGCCAGTTCAGAACCCTGGCTACACGCCATGTCACCATGTGCTGCCGTGGTGGGGCTAGACTGACTTGATAGCACAATCTTGTGCTAAAGCCAACAGTGCACCTGTGGAAGCCGAGGAACGCTCATTGCTGCGTCGTACTGATTGGATTAAAACACCACGACTTGCTTCACCTTGATATGATCCTGGCAAGATGTGCCGACGTAGCCGGCTCAGAGCTCGGCTGCAGATACCATAGCTCCCATATTATGCACCGTATCTACTCGAGTACCTAGGTACCCAAGTGAGCATGCAGCATCGATGATTGAATGTTGATTCGAAAAGAATCTTTATCATGAAAATTGGGTTTCGGAACCTTCGTCTTCCGGTGCTGGTCGCACGTACTGCTAATGTAAGACCAGCAGCATACTCGTGGCTAACTTACAACGAAGGCATGACATTGTGTCCTCGCCTGGAGTCTTACCTGGTAAGTGGGTATGGTTGATTGCCGCATTGAAGCTGGACAGAAAACTACGCTCGACGTCGTTCCTTTGCGGCATTCTTTGATACAGCTTCCGGCACGCCACCTGTGAAAACGACGTCCTGTAGCATGTGGCTGCTCACCATCAGTGCTACTTGCCGACTTCAGCAACCATAATAATTGCAAAAACAGGATCAATAGTACTGGCATGTCAGCTGGAACTACGCTCCCAAGCGACCTCGTCTACCAGATAGAACCGCCTGACGAGACCTGACTCCATCCGCGTCTCGAGCACACCACTCTTGGGCATGACCACAATGTTAAATGCGATTCTTCCGTCTTAGAGCTTCGGTTTTTGTTCTACGGTGAACAATTCAATCCTGTCGTTTCACCTTTGTCGGTAGTGGAAGCGCTCATGCTGGAATGGCAAGTCGCCGATGGCGCCATATCATGGATGCGAACCACTGCCGTACATCATACATTCTTTTTTGTGGCCATGATACACCTGATTAGCTCCTGCGACGAGGTGCTCAAGGAGCCTTGCCCATCTTTGTCATCAGAGCCACAAAACAGGGCAGAAGTCACAAAGATGCGCCTGAAGCAGGGGTTTCCCCCAATGAAAGATACGGCAGCACCGGATGTTCAACGTTCTATGACGATTCTGTGTTTCAGGTTTTGCTGACTCGGCACTTGTGAGTACTGTGTACTGTATGCCTTCTCAGAAACTGATTACAGTCTGCATTCTTCCAGAACTAATGCTACCGTCCTGAGTCAATATGCGTGTCAGAAGGCCCTATTTCGAGATGGTATCTCGCATGTCAGCTGCCACAACGACAAGGGAAACAAGGTTCAAAAAAATGCCTTTGCTGTTGTAGAGTTGTACATTTCTCATTGTTCATACCTCGTACCCATCGTTAAGCATGACGAGGCAGCCCATACAGCATCAAACTTCCGATAGCCTGCACGCGCGGCCACAATCTATACTGTCAAAGTCGTCATCCCCATGTCGCCTGTCATCCAGGCAGGCATCCTATCCAAATCGACGTATTCCAACCCCAACTCTGCAAGCTTCTTCAATCCCAGGAAGATATCGCTGCCACTGAACGTAATACTGATAGGCATGCAGTCTTCCATCTTTTTCGTCCGCTCTCCTGGCGGTCTATCAACCACCACGTCTTCGATTTTGACGTGTACACGGTCAAGGGCTGCGTGATGGCTTCCGTGCATCGTGCCGAATCGCACCTCCACCTCCTCGCTTCCCGTCCCCTCATTCTTGGTATCTGGTATGGTGTTTGGTATCTGCACGTCCAGGGGGCTAGCCATAGTCTCTTTGCTAGACTCATCCACGAGTGCCGCGTATACTCCACCGCTGCTCGCAGGCGTGCCATTGCCTCTCAACCCACATACGCTCTTCAAGCTTTTCGTTGTGAGTTTTGTAGATTCTAGTGCCCATCGCTCTTGTGGCCGCGATAGTGCACGGGGTATGGCTTCGAGAATGATGCGCTTCATGGTCGCCATGTCAACCTTGGCCGGCACGGGGCCATTTCCGCTTGCTTTCTCGCCTGGCGTCCTCCTGCTTGTTGAGCCGGATAGCGATATATACACATAAGGGCAGCTATCCGGCAAAGCTATGTACATCACCCTCCCTGCATCAGTGGCATGCTTGCTGTTTCGTAGTATCGAAGATTTGGGTGGCGCAAAAGGTAAGTTCGGCACAATGTACAATCGAAGGATCGACAAGTTGTATGGCGGTGGTAGACGATGTAAATAGTAATGTGCTTTCACTAAAGCTGAGGTCTCCGATTGAAGTGCTGCGACGAAGCTTGATGGTGAGACGCGAGGATATTGCGGCATTGTGCTCGAGTGTGATACCTTGCGCTTCTTTACTGGCCTGTCATCTATGTCGTCGCAAGAATGCATTCTCGGCACCAACTTCAACGCGCTCCACCTCAACGCACGGTCGTTCTGTTCCAGGTACGCAAAGTCCACCATGGCGAGCTGGTCTAGCGACAGTCCGCGCCGCCAGTCTCCGTCCACGATGCGGTCGACAATGTCGCGCTTTGTGGGCGCGGACTTGCCCTCTTGCCGTAGTAGTCTGTAGACCTCTCGCAGTGCGTCGACATCGGGTGCGGGAGTGTAGAGATAGTCTTCTTCATCGGACTCGGTAATGTTGCGGTTGGACGACAGGTAGGGTGGGCAGTACTGTGAGTGTGTCCATTGCACGGCGAGGTCGATTAGGGAGGCGCGTGAGAGTCGCGACAGCGACTTCACGAGGATGGGAGCCATGATGAAGATGCTGTGGAATCATAACTTGGGTTCGGTGCATCGGGATTGGTAGAGGATTCGGGCATGTAAACAATGACGAGTCGATGCAAACACCACAAACTCAGGGCGGCAGGTACGTCACGTGGACAATAGGAGATGCAGCGTTAGACGGACAGAACTCGGACAAACTCGGAGAAAAGGCAGGTGGCGGCTGGCTGTTGGTGGTAAAATCACTGCCGTGGTCCGGGCATTACATATTGGCCGATGCTTCCTTCTTATGGCTGTGGCTCGCCGAGCGTAGTGGCATCGAAGGACCAAGGTATCAAGGCATGCATCGTTAGGAGCCGGTCTGGAAGACTGTCGGCAAGGAGTAGAGAAGACAAGTGTAGGAATCAATGAGATGCGATCAGTGGTACAAGTATTATGAATTGCCCACGCAACATGCATTGGCTTAACAGACTGCTGCAGGAATTTGAGTCGAGATCCGGGAACCTGGACCGGGTGTGCACTGGCTGGAATCGAACCAACAAGTGGGCTACCCACCTACCTACCTAGTTCCTCTACCTGGTACCTGGAGTGGGTTACTGGCGCCTGAGATGAGGTCGCTCATGATGTCGATGCCCCGGTTCATGATCATATCCTTTCCCGGGAGTGCGGACTCGGGGTCACTCGTTGGACTTTCTCTCGCACGCACGAAGTATCTTATCGCAGACATTTGCTTCCATCTTCTTTAAGCCATACCGACTGCTGTGCGATTCCATCCATCGTGTTTGCATGAATAATCCACAGCTAATCAACCGTCAGAACAATAGTTCGTTTAGTGCCGGATCGTTGTCGCTCTCAGGGCGCTGCGGCACTTTAGATTGGTTTGGTCGAGCCTAGTGCAAATCTATCTCGCCCACTGACCCCTCCCACACCCACGAACCTTTTCCGGCCCTCCACATTCATCAACCAACACTCTCACACCTTCTTACCAAGTTACCAGCATCATAAACATCGTCCGCCTCCTCGAACAGCACCAGGGCGTCAAGGTCATACAGTCCTGTCAGGCCCTTTTGTCGTCCTTCCGGACCTTCCGGGATAACTTGGTTACCCCACGCAGTACGCTTTGTTGCTTACAAAGCTGCGCAGCCTGTGGGTGCCACGACTTCACGCTTCGTGTTACTGTGCTTGGACACTGTCTGTGGTCGATACAGCATAGATAAAGAAAGGATACCGGAAGAGGTGTGGTAGCGACCTGCCTCTGTCACGTCCGATCATGTCTGGTTATCGTGGCCGGACAGGCCCAAATGTGTCCGCATACCTAAACAACCTCAACTCGATTCCCCCACCCTTCGAGCAGGAATTCAACGTCGAGGACCTTGATATCAACCAAGACCTGGCCATGTTCACAAACACCGACTTTACCCATTTCGATGTTCCCACGTTGCCGGAGGACGGCTCTTTTAATTTTGACTTGGATGAGGCCAAGGTGGAGGGCAACGTAAACTACGAGGAATTACTTGCAGGATCTGGAACGGCCCAGCAGAATTTCAATCCCCCTCCACAGATGGAGATCTCAGCGATCGAGTCATCACAATATCCTTCATATTTCAATACACCCATTCAGCCTGCACCTCCCAACGGCTTCCCGCATATAGAGAACGGCGCATTGCCAAACGCCGGTTCGGGCGCTGCTGGAAATCCATCGGGACGAAAGGCCGGCTCGGTCGCTTCGACAGCGTTGTCATCAGAGGAGCGATCAAGGGTGGCAGCCGAGGAGGACAAGCGCAGACGCAACACTGCCGCCAGCGCAAGATTTAGGATCAAGAAGAAGCAAAGAGAGCAAACACTCGAGAAGACCGTCAAAGAGGTCAGCGACAAGAACTCTAAACTAGAAGCGAAATTACACCAACTAGAGATGGAAAACCAGTGGTTGAAGGATCTCATCATTGAAAAGAAGGGCTCGCAGTCCAAGGAGGAAATCGCAGCAGCATTCCAGAAATACAGAAAAGAGAGCGAAGAGCGCGAAGTGAAAAGTGCTGAGCACAAAGATGGTGTAGGAACTGACTAGGCGATATTTAAAGTGAAAGTTTTTGTTTCTTATTCTAGAACAGTTCTGATACCAAATACATCAAGAATATGTCTGCTTTACGACATTGGAATCGATTCGTAGACTGATCTCGCACATACCTAGCAACTGTATAACTTACTTCTTGAGGTTCGACCACTCGTCGTGCGCCGACGATTGCATGATCAGTCACTAATCGAGAAGATACTGAGCACGCTGAGAAATGGCCAGTGATTCCCGACAAACAGAAAGCGTACTGGAATATCATTGGTGGAAAGCAGAGAGGCTTAATAATTGTGGCATGAGCCCGGAGTGACTTGTGCAGAGTATCAAATTGCGGCGTTGGAGAGCCGAGTGCGGGTTGAACCACAACGTGCACACTGAACTTGCCGCCTTGCTGCCTTGAAGACGCGTGAAATATTTCTGCCAGCCTCGACATTCGCACCATCTCAACAAGCATCGTCAACACACCTCTCCCTTCTACTCGACCGGTTTCGGATCGCCCGGATCGCCTCGCATTCTCCCCTTCCTGCGCTCTCAAATCTATACACGGACGAACAACCATCGCGATACCAACCCTTCATTTCTCTGACCCCGCCTTGCCTACTGGTCACGACAAACATCAAACCTCGCTCACCGAGCGCATCTCTCGTACTCCTCCCGCATCATGTCGGTCACAGTCGGAGAGCTTGACGCTACCGTCAAGGCTTTCCAAGAAGGCAAGGGTGAGGTGCAAAAGCAGGCCCAACAGAAGCTCAACGAGTTCAAGTCCAACCCTGATGCATGGCTGATGGTAGACAAGATCCTGCAAGAGGCTACATATATGCCCACAAAGTACCTTGGTCTACAAGTCCTGGACGACGTCGTCACCACAAGGTGGAAGGTTCTGCCGCGCGAACAGTGCTTGGGCATTCGGAATTTCGTTGTCAACCAGATCCTTGAGTCGTCGCAGTCTGAGGACACCCTCAAAGCTAACAGGGTCTTCGTCAACAAGCTCGATCTTACACTGGTTACAATCCTCAAGCAAGAATGGCCGCAACACTGGCCTACCTTCATCAATGAGATCATCTCGGCTTGCCATACCAGCTTGTCTGTCTGTGAGAACAACATGACTATTTTACGCTTGTTGTCGGAGGAAGTGTTCGACTTCTCCCAGGACCAGATGACATCGTCAAAAGCAAAGAATCTGAAGACCACGATGTGCGCAGAGTTCTCCTCGATATTCCAGCTTTGCAACGAGGTCTTGACCACAGCCAATCATGTTCCATTGATCAAGGCCACGCTTGAGACGTTATTGCGTTTCTTGAACTGGATTCCCCTGGGCTTCATCTTCGAGACCAAATTGATCGATACACTTATTGGACGCTTCTTGGAGGCCGAGCAATTCCGGAATGTCACCCTCAAATGCCTGACAGAGATTGGTGGCTTGCAGCTAGGCCAGCAGTACTCTTACGACGAGAAGCTCGTACAGATGTTCACAGAGACGCTCAACGTCGTTGCAAGAACGCTGCCCTTAGAGAGGGATATCCGGGATGATTATGCGAAGGCAGGTCCTCGTGATCAAGAATATATCCTCAATCTTGCTATCTTCCTTTGCAACTACTTCTCAGTCCATCTAGGCTTAATCGAAAAGCTCCCCAATGCAGACTACTTGCTCCACGGTCATTTTTACCTGATAAAGATCAGCTTGATTGACGACCGAGAAATATTCAAGATTTGTTTAGAGTACTGGACGAAACTCGTGCAGGACTTGTACGAGGAAATGCAGCAGCTACCGATCACCGAGCTCAACCCACTTGTCAGCATGGGCGTGAGCGGCCTTGCTAATGGTGGTGCTCCACACCCAAGCACCCTCGCCAACTACCCACTACGCAAGCACAAGTACAGTCAGGTCCTCTCGCATCTTCGACAGGTAATGGTCGAGAAGATGGTTCGACCGGAGGAAGTATTGATTGTGGAGAACGATGAAGGAGAGATTGTTCGAGAGTTCGTCAAGGAAAGTGACACGATCCAGCTTTACAAGACGACAAGAGAATGCTTAGTCTATCTCACTCATTTGGATGTTGTCGATACCGAGAACATCATGGCCGACAAGCTACAACGCCAGGTCGACGGCAGCGAGTGGTCATGGAATAATTGTAACACTCTCTGCTGGGCCATTGGCTCAATATCAGGTGCCATGAATGAAGAGACCGAGAAGCGCTTCTTGGTCACCGTAATCAAAGATCTTCTAGGCCTCACTGAGATGAAGCGAGGCAAAGACAACAAAGCCGTGGTTGCTAGCAATATTATGTATATTGTCGGGCAATATCCTCGGTTCCTGAAGGCGCACTGGAAGTTCTTGAAGACAGTGGTCAACAAGCTGTTCGAGTTCATGCACGAGACGCACGAAGGTGTCCAAGACATGGCTTGTGACACCTTCATCAAGATTGCCAACAAATGTAAGCGCCATTTTGTCGCACTACAGCCTGGCGAGACAGAGCCTTTCATCGACGAGATCATACGCAACATGCGTAAGATCACGTGCGATCTGACACCTCAACAAGTCCACACTTTCTATGAGGCTTGTGGTTTCATGATCTCAGCCCAAGGACAGAAGAGCATACAAGATCGCCTCATTGAGAACCTCATGTCCCTGCCGAACCAAGCTTGGGACAATGTCATCCAACAAGCAAACGCCAACCCGGCAATCCTTCAAGATGCAGACACAATCAAGGTTATCGGCAACATTATGAAGACAAACGTTGCCGCATGCTCTTCTGTTGGTCCATATTTCTACTCACAAATTGGTCGCATCTACCACGACATGCTCAATATGTACAGGGCATCGAGTCAACTGATATCCGATGCTGTTGCTAGCCAAGGTATGCCTTTGCAAACTGATTTCTTGAAATGGAAGCTAACAACATCAGGCAACATCGCCACTAAGACACCAAAAGTCCGAGGTCTGAAGACTATCAAAAAGGAAATCCTCAAACTTGTGGACATCTACGTTCAAAAGGCGGACGATCTAACAATGGTCAACGATAACATGGTGCCGCCTTTGCTCGATGCAATCTTGCTTGATTACCAGCGAAACGTACCCGATGCCCGAGACGCTGAAGTCCTTAGTGTCACCACCACTATCATCCACAAGTTACATGTACGTTGGAACCCCCGTAGATCTCGGCATTGGGTCAGAGACTCGCGATATGATCTAAATTCTTTTGCTAATATGCCGCAGAACTTGATGGATGACAAGGTTTCGCCAATCATGGACGCCATTTTCGAGTGCACACTGGACATGATCAACAAGGACTTCCACGAGTACCCAGAGTTCAGAGTCGAGTTCTTCAAACTCCTGCAAGCTGTAAACCTCTACTGCTTCCCAGCGCTGCTAAAGCTCGAGGGCCGACAATTCAAGCTCATCATCGACTCATGCATGTGGGCTAGCAAGCATGACAACCGAGAGGTCGAAAACACGGGTCTGACCATGTGCTTGGAACTAATCAACAACATGGCAGAAACTGACGTGCAAACTGCTGGTATTTTCTTCCAACAGTTTTATGTTCCTATCCTGCAAGACGTCTTCTTCGTTGTGACAGATACGGACCACAAGGCCGGTTTCAAGTCTCAATGCATGCTACTATCCCGCATGTTCCAGCTTGTTGAGTCTGGCAAGATCCAACAACCTCTGTATCAGCCAGATCAAGCTGCTTCTGGCACACCGAACAAACAATTTGTTCAGCAATACACTGCCGACTTGCTGCACCGAGCCTTTCCCAACCTGAAAGAAATGCAAATTCAGCACTTCGTCAATGGCCTTTTCACCCTCAATGAAGATCCAAACAAGTTCAAGACTCACATGCGTGACTTCCTGATCTCGCTCAAGGAATTCGCTGACGATAACGCCGAGCTCTTTGCCGACGATCGTGAGCAGGAGAAGAAGGATCTCGCTGACGCTGAGCGTCAACGCAACATCAAGGTTGGTGGCTTGATCAAGCCGGCCGATCTTGACGGCGATGATGAGCTGTGACTAGAAGAAGAGCTCCGGACGGAATTCGCGATACGATCCGCCGCAATTGAAGAACCACCAATCGGCCCAAGCGTGGAACACTATGCGACTGACCAACCCAGTCCGAAGGATACGGGCGATGGCTGGTACTTCTACAAAGTATGAAGGGCGGAAGACTGGCCGGCGTGCGGAGGTGTAGGGCAGCAGGTTGTGGGCCGTGCACAAGAACCTCACGAAGGACGGCGTGCATTCGAGAATTGGTTTCTTTTTGTTCAATGATACCAAAAAGCAGGCTCATGACAGAACGACCATAGAATTGCTTCACATCATCGGGCATTCTGGAGATTCATCGATATCAGATGACTTCGTACTCATGGCGTAACTTGATAGCCAAGCATTAGGTATGTAGTAGTTAGCTACGTCACATGGCATTGAGGAGAATATGTTCGACTCAGAGTTGAGACTCTCTGTGATGAACCCTCGTTCTAGAAACTGGCCTTACAATTCTGCTTTGGGGGGGAGGGGAGCGGGAAAACCCGTCCCCCTGTCACGATCTTGCGGAACACGCAGCTTTACATGGCCGCGCGCGCCGCCGCCTGCTTTGGATCCATCTGCACCGCTCCCCCTCATACTCACCCAAGACGTCCTTCAAACGTAGCTCATTGCGAATCGCTCAACCCCTTTAGCGCGTAGACCTCCCGTTCTGGGTTCGTTCCGGTGTGTGCTTCCGTAGACATAACTTGTATGAGAGGCCGAGGAGATGATCACTGTACCAAAGTCTCTTTTTAAAGAACAAGGCGGCATATGAGTGAGTGAGTGAGTGAGTGAGTGACTGTGTGTGAGAGAGTGAGAGAGGGAAATAGCAGGAGGCCGATACGGCCCTACAGAAAAATTCGAACCCGACTTCTTTTTTCCGTCCACTGCCTAACCTACCTATTCGCCATCCCTCTCGAGCCACTGCTCACAGGCCTTGTAGTGCCTCTCAAACTTTCCATCCGCATCGACCTTGATGACGCGCTCGAACACATCCTCACCAGCCCTCCTACAAAACTGCAAGAAGCCAACCAGGACGAAATCCGCATAACTGACCGTGCCGCCCAAGAAGAACGGACCGTCGTCGGGTGTATCGTGCAAAAACATGGCAATCCGCTCCAGCGCCGGCGTTGCGGCCTTCCACGCCGCCTCGCCGCCTTTCTCGCTCTTCTCCAGCTCCGCCAGCGACATGCCGAAGCGCTTCGCGCGCGTGGCTTCAAAGTACTCGGCCGACCTAGAGATGGGGGTTAGGGCGAGGACAATCGAGTCGAGTCATTTCGTCGGCGACGACGCTCTACTGACCTCGGGTTCAACACGTTCCTCGGCACCTTCGGCATGAGTACGGGGGCCAGGGCCAGCAGCGCCTCGGTCACAGACTTCTGGACCTCGTCCAGCACGGGGGCGTCCAGTCTCAAGCTGGGCTCGGGCTGCATCTGCTCGAGCTTGTCGGCGATGGGCCGCGAGTCCTGCATGTGCGTGCCATCGGGGAAAGAGACGCCGGGGATGGTGTAGGGAAACCCGGTCTCGTTGGGAGTGATGTTGAGGGACTCGTACTTGGACGCGATATCCGGGTATTCGGTCCAGGATGTCGTGTACGGGATGGACTTGTAGTTCAGGGCGAGGCGAGTCTTCCAGGGGTTGAGGGACCAGCATCGGCAGGGGTCCTGGGAGGGGAGGTCGTACAGGATCGTGGTAGAAGGCATCTTTATGGCTTTAGAGAGTGTGGAGGTGGAAGAGTGGATGGGCCGGGTGGAATGTCGGATCAACGGGGTTGTCTTGATGGATCTGGAGTTTCTTGAGTACGTAGAAAACATGGGTATCATGTTACAATCTCGAGCAGGAAGGCTGTTGGTATGTGAGGTCATGTGCTCCACGTTTACACCCTGTGGGTGCGGGGAAAGGTTGAAGCGGGCGGAAATGCTCCGAGAAGCTCCCTTGAGGTTGTCGTTATGCAGCAGGTGTTTGTTCGCTGTCGTCGAGTGATCAGGACTGATAGTAGGGCTGTGGCATCGGAAGAATCACGGATGGAAAGAGAGAGTGCTTCAGGCTAAGTATTGTAGGAGCAGCTGTAACCACCACGTTGCTTAATTCCCCATGCTTCCACGATTCGCTTGTTGTTTTGCTCGAATTCGCCTAGCATAATAGAGAGACACATTATCAATACGCCAATGCTGCAGACTCGTTCAAGTTGTACCTGTTTGCCTTCAAATTGAGTGTAGAGCCACCAAGAAAAGTACGTTCTATAGTCAGGCACGTTCGTAGCTGCAGTGACCGACCAACTGCTTGGTATCCAAGTTAAGGGACAACTTCTATGGAAAGATTAGCCAGCCAGCTCATCTGCGTGACTGGACGACCAAAGCTCGAGTATTAAGGGGTTGGAACTCACAACGTACGCCGTCACAGTAAGCAGGCAGATCTCTTCAAACTCCATATCAAGCTCAATATTGAGATTGCGAAAAGTGTAGCTCAGCAAAAACATTAGCCACCATGTGGGCTGGTTGAAGCCGGCATAGATAGAGTGGTTGATCGCTTCCACTGCTTCGAGTGCCCTAATGCGATAGAACATCGCTCTTGCTTCCTCAATCATACTCCAAATCCACTCAACCTTACGCAGCTGTTTCATAATAACCCCTGGCATCCTCCGTACTTCCGCCCGATAAAACGGTTCTGCAGTCATATTTACAACGGCTTGAGTAGCTTCGAGATCCACACGGATCACGATGCGACTACGAACTTCATTCTTTCCCTTCAGTATGTCCGGACCCACCACGACGATGTATACCGATCCAGTTGCCAGTCACACCCTGTCAGACCGTCCTCTGGCACTAAGTTGGCGTTGTAACTGAGCACGATCGTGTCAAGGCCTCAGTATAGCTCAAGATCAATAATTGGAATCTCATCACAAAGGTCGTCCTTGCCTGATCCACAGACATGAAGCTTGATGGTCCTGATCCTGGCAGCCCACCATAGGGATGCTGGCTCATGAGGCTAGCAAGAATGCGCATAACGCCTTATTATGTAGCATACGAGTGCGACGTGATCATCCAGGAACTGCTGGAATTCCCTATTGATGGTCTTTCAAATTCGAAAGAGGCCAAGACTAGAGCGCGAAAGCCATGGTGCCATGAATCCATTGTAGGGAAGGACGGTCATAAGCGGGCCGGTGTCAGTGAATAGTTGTTCTAAGATCCTAACACGGAGCTCCACGGGCAAGGATAGAAGACCACTTTTGCAGACGGCTGGACCTCGACTGTCCCGTGATCTCTTTGCCTTGAGCGGCCCGGATCACCCACTGCTGGCCATTTTAACGGATGGGACAGGAAGAGTCCTTCCAAAACACGATATTGAAGGATACGTCTACAAGATAGACACAAGAAACGCGGTGTTATGTGTCTGGTAGTAAAATCTTGTCCAAGACCGTTGATGCCCTGAGGACCTGAAGTGAGGACTTTGGAGATCGCACCGGGAGATCCTGGAGATACCAAGCATACAAGATTCCCTCGATCGCTGACTCATGCATGAGCTATGTCCTCAATTAGCACTACCGGTAACAGTGGAAAGTTTCTCTGAATTTTTCGTCTTGAGCAAACTGACTGGATCCACCAATCCTTGAGCTTCTCGAGTTCTCCACTGAACTGCCTTGCACATGCCATAGAGGACTTTAATTGTCGGCATACTGGCGCCAGCTGCCTCGCCTTCCTTGAGCGCTTCTCCAAGAATGTTTTCATACTCGATAAATCTCTTTTTGCGCACATCCTGCATCATGCTAGGCTGGCAGAAGATTTCAATTGGGTCGCAGTCAATCATGGATTGAACCAAACTCTCATCAAGTTTCACCTTTGCTGCCGCTAATGCTGCTGCCCGAATCTCGTTCATTGCTGGTATGACGAGCAAGTTCAGCGGACTGGTAGGGTCGGTCGCTTCGGAGCCTAATCGAAGTCGAGTAGTGTCGAGGTCGGTCAGTGCACAGATAGGATTCCACACAGCGTTATACATAAGCTTACGCCAACGGACGAAGAGGACGTCAGGCTCATACCAGCATTTGGCTTTGCCGGATGCTGAGTACAGTTTGACGAAATCATGAGCCGCGTTTGCCTGTGCTTGCTTTTCGATATTAGGATTGTCGAACGCACCAATGTACAATCTATCGGGGTCATCCTGAGTTATGTGGCCAGAGTTCGGCTCATTGGCGCCACACAGCGAGACACCTGAAAGACAAATATTGCTTGGAAATGCTTCCAGAATTGGCTTCTCGATGTTAAGTCCGTTCTGAACGAGCACAATGATGGACCGGTTAGGCGTTACGGCGGGACGGATGAGGTCCGCAAGTATTGGTGGGGCGTCAGGTATGTTCTTCGTCGTACATATGATGAAATCGAATGGCTCGATGCCTCCTGAATTGAGATCAGGCACCTCTGGCAGAACTGGGGTATTGTCAGCTGTGTATCACACCCTGGGAAACTCTAAGACTAATTCACCTTCAGATGGCCGCCATGAATCGAAATGTCCGTGATCACAAGAGTCGATAGTGAAACCCTTTTCTTTGACAATGCTATAGTTTGACCGTAGAATGGCTGTGACCGAGGCAAGGCCTCCGTTTTCGATATTCAACGCGGCTATGGTGCCTATACCGCCGCTTCCCACTAAAAGAACTCGAGCCTGCTTAGCCATGACGAAGTAAGTTTTGAGTGTGTGTCGACAATGTTAGAACACCGTGTCAGGTTCAGCAATCAGGCAAGGCAAGGCAAGTAAGTAGCGAGCATGGAACGGGGTCGTCGCTACTTTTAATACACCTGGCAACTGGCAAGGGCACGAGAAATTGCCGTTTGATAAGCACACCTCGCGTGCTGGGCTTTGTGTGTATGAGAGACGCTGATGTCCGAAAAGTTTCCACCACGGAGCATTTGGAGAAGGCAATTACGGCCCACTCCACCTATTGTTGACGGTGAGCATTGAGCATTTCTCAAGAAGCACGTACTGATACACTTTTCTTGCTGGCACAAATCAGGGTGTTGTTCAATCACGTTAGACTGGTTGCTTGCTTCAAGTTGTTTCGCCAGTCTGAGCACTTGAACATCAGGAATTACATTGTGAAAAATGCTCCCAACAATCCCGAGCCAGATAGATATACCACAGGTCAGAGACAACTTCACATTGTTGAATCATACCTGGGTCAGCTGTGAGATTAACCGTCGATTTCGCGCCTTGGACAGTTGGGATTGTGGTGAAGATGAAGGTTGTGAGCTTTCATTCATGTTGTATATGCGAATAAAACCAGACAATTAGGCGAACCACTCAACGCTCTCACCTACGCTCTTGTGCTCAGCAATTCCGAGGCCAGAGTAATGACTTGATGAATGCGCTGAATGGGCAGCTTGTAGAGATCGAGTCTGTGCTTACTTTCGTATGATTTGCAGGCCAAAATCAGACGTCCGCGTAAGTGAGGACAATCTGCTCTACAGTAGTCCTTTTCATAGAGCGAGATAGTTGAATGTTCATGGCCAAGGTTGCTCCATGACTTCCTCGAGCACCCATTCCAAGGTCACAGAGAAGTCGGGGACTATCATCTTCTTGAGAGGCCTTGTAGCCAAGTAAGGCTTGTGTATCCATCACGTGATGCTGGAGTGAAGTTCCATGAGGTCCTACTTTGATAGGTACTCTTGAGGTATCTGATGGCATGCTGTGAGATCCGACGGCAACTCTCATGGACGATCGTATGATATATCGACCCTGCAGTGTGATAAGCTTCAACAGCTACTGACAGCTCATCCACAGGACTGTCTGGGCCAGACAATTGGTTTTATGCTTTCACTGTGTTTCCGGAGAAAGCCATGTCCGATTTGCAGTCGTAAAATAAGTCAATGCTTAGATGCTTGAGCACTCCCGTGTCTTTTGTGTCGCACACTATACTCCGTCGTGGAGACATCTCCCAAGGCGTATTTCGAGGCACACGTATCGTAAACTGTAGATCTAACTCGCGACTCGTGTTTCGGGAATTGTATTGGTGGCCTCCCGAATGCGAAAGGACCTCGAGATTGCGTTTGTCTGTGCTTGAGTAGAACAAGGATTGCGGACAGTCAGATCCGGCACAGCTGAGTCTACGACGAAGGTAGTGCGGCCAACTCTCCACCTTGAAGGAAGTTCAAGGAACATACGTCGCACCAACATCAGAGCGCGTTCATCCAGATTCGCAATCCGAATGGGTGCTAGTAAGGCAGTATGGGCAGGCCGACGTCCTTGGTCTTAACGAGACGCCATGCTCTTCTGGCCAGTAAAGCGGTCCAACATGTCACAACAAGATGTGTCGGAAGATGAGAAACGATACTTTTGCGGGTGAGAGAAAAAGTACAATCAAGGGGAAGCAGTGGTGGTGCTCGACGGAGCTCTTGTTATTGGCTGGAGGGAGCTTGGTGGATGGGGGGCGGTTCAGGGGGTGTACGGGGTGCTCGGAGCAGGACATTGGCAAGACTTGGGGCAGCGCAGGCAATTTGGAGTACGAGCGTCCTTTGGCTTCCTGCTTTTTCCTTCCTCCTTCCTCCTTCCTCCTTCCTCCTGCTCCTATCATACTACACTCGTGGCTGTCAGTGTTGCTCTACTCCTCCCACGGCCCGACGACTTTGGCAGCGAGGAGGCTGGTTATTGCACCGTGCAATCATCGTTGAGCCACGACCACAAACACACTGTAGAACCCAATCTCTCCGTAACGTCTGACACGTCCTTGGGATCTGCCACTCTCGCAAAATTAACCCACGAAACCTCCTTTCACTGACACCTGTCACCCAGCATGTACTTACCTAGGTTCAATGCCGGCCAGAGGGATATCACATTACTGTATTGCATTGTGGTGTACAAAGAATACAACGACTACTATGAGACAATATTGTGAGCAGGTAGGAGGACAGGTAGCCTACCCTCTACATGGTTTTTCACTATCTGTAAAGAGTGGTGCTAATCCAGCCATCACTACACGTCCAATGCATTTCCTGTGACGTTTGGCAGGTCCTATTTTGTGTATAACAATCTAGGCACAGGCCGACAACGTCAAGGCCTTGGTGCAAGTAACAGCGGCTGATCTGGACATGAAGCCGACCTGACAACCATCAGCCTGAGCACGACGGAGCATGGACCGTGTCAACGTCAACTATCCCTCCTCGCCGCGATGGAGGGCACGACGAGCTCCAGCTTCGTTGCCAGGCACAAATACTCGATGCTTGCCCGACTTGATAATGCAAAACCACACACTCTTTCCTTCATTGAGCCTCACGATATACTCACCATAGTCATTCTCTATCTGTGTTGCCTCTTACTGTTATCGCACCTTCGTTTTCCCATCCTGCTTGCTATCTTCGAGCTATCCAGCATACCACACGGAACATTAGCCAACCTTTGTCATCATGGTGAAGAAATTTGCAACTGTTGCCGCCCTCGCTGCGGCAGCACAAGCTGCTCCTAGCTGGTTGGACTGGAGCGGCGATGTGACTGTCACATCTACCTCTACAAAGACCAACTATGTCTGCCCTTGCAGCACGGATCCAGTTTGGGGTGATGCGGACATCGCGACCGCAGCTGGTGGCGCTAAGGGCGCCTGGGCCACAGAGTACGCCTCCGTGACCGTTGTCCCAAATACGACGGTCCGTGATGGTAAGACTGTTACGGAGTGGACGACAACAACTGCGCCTGCACACCAACCGACTGAAGCTGAAGCCAACAATGGTGGCGTCTGGAGTGATGTTGAGATCACAACTGTTCGTGGAGGCAAGACTGTCACCGAGTGGACTTCCACCACTGTACCTGCTCCTCATGCCACCGCGGTCAGCGCAAACAAGGACCC
>Ga0210040_10005017_pt1 | contig 16995 bp, 17 predicted proteins | sample CryGeyCG12114_NA_FD_185462 | JGI IMG/M metagenome (GOLD analysis project Ga0210040, IMG submission 185462) | Groundwater microbial communities from aquifer - Crystal Geyser CG19_WC_8/21/14_NA (SPAdes) (version 2) | ecosystem: Environmental > Aquatic > Deep subsurface > Groundwater | place: USA... | reverse complement strand
CGCGACCCCAGCTGCGGCCGCTGCCGGAGTTCGCTGGCACCCGCGACAGCGCACACCCGCTGCTGCAGGAGCGGCTGGAGGCCTTCATCGTGAGCACCTACCGCGAGGGCCGGTCGCTGCGCGAGATCGCCGAGCTCGTCGACCGGTCCCAGACCGCAGTCCGGCGGGCCTTGGACAAGCACCGGGTGCCGCGCCGGCCACCGGGGGCTCGACCGCTGGCAGAAGACGGGTAGGGCGGTCGGGCGGGGATCAGCGGCGCCGCCGGGGCGGTCGGGTGTCGCCACCGGCGATCCTGTCGATCAGGGACCCCAGTCGGGTCACCGATTCGGGGGAGTGGCCGCGGGCCAGCAAGTCTCCCGTGATTGCCTCCCTGTCCAGCAGACCTTCGTCCGCGAGCGCGGTGAGGACGTCGTAGGCCCGGTCCTGGCCGAAGCCGCTGCTCCAGCCGTTATTCCCCATCAAGTGCAGGTGGTCCAGGGCGCCGGCCAGCCGCTGGTCCAGCGGCTCCGGCTCGCCGTCGCCGAGGAGGTTTACGGCACCCACAGCACGCGCCCACCCTGAGAGCTTCGTACCGAAACCTTCCACGACGCACAGCGACGATCCCCGCGCGTAGCGGGCGGCCACGGCGAGGGGCTTCTCGTCGGGAACGAAGGCGAGGACCGGTCGCTCGCGGGCCACGCCGGTCCGGTACGCGGAGCGGGGCGTCGTCCACTCGTTCCGTCGGGCGAAGTCCTCGAGCGAACCCGGCCCGAGGTCGTCCTTCGCGACGGTGACCAGCAGACCCCGCCGCCCCTGTGCCGCGCACTGACGTCGGGTCCAGGCGACGGCGATGTCGGCCGCTTCCTCCCAGCCGAGGGTCGGGCGCTCAGGGACCCACGCAGCCTTGAAGTCGTCCACGACCGCTTCCTGCAACCGAGGGCCGACGATCCGCCCGTCCACACCACCGATCGCGCATAGCCGATAAGTCATGCCCTTGTGCGTTGTCGTCGTAGCGGCTACCTTATGAATCAAGCCTAAGGCAGCGATTCATACTAGGAGGTCCACGTGGCGATCAACTTCAAGCTCGGACCAGTGACCGAGGTCGACCCGGCCGCAGACGACATGTCCCGCACCTGGGTCGGCTGGGAGGCGGCGCTGTCCGACCAGCAGGCCTACGACCAGAACCGGGGCCTGTGGGTGCTGGGTCCCCGGGCCCGGCAGGAGCGGCTGGCGACCTTCTCCGTCGACGGCACCGTGCGGGTGGTCGTCCGCATCGAGCGCATCGAGACCGTCCCGGCCAAGCAGGCCGGGACGCGCAGCAAGCGGGCCATCGTCGGCCAGGTCCTGGTCCCCGGGGACGCCGACCACGACGCCCTGATCGGCACCCAGGTCGACGGTCACCGCAACCCCGTCACCTACATCGAGGACCCCGCCGGTGGGGCCCGCACCTGCGGCTGTGGGTGCGGCGCCCCGGTCGCCGGGCACCGGGCGTTCCTGCCCGGTCACGACCAGCGGGCCGTGCACGACCGAATCACCCGCCAGTGGGGCAGCACCCTGGGCTTCGTCGACTGGTTCGACGCCACCTACCCCGACGCGGCCTGAGAGGCGATCGCAGGTGCTGAGCTACGAGCAGACGATGGCCCTGGGACAGGCCCAGTACCAGGACGTCATCGACGGGTTGGCCGCGGCCGGCCTGCCGACCGACTTCACCCAGACCGGCGGCATGAACGCCGCCCTCCAGGTCTCCCTCGACGGGGGCTGGAGCCTGCTCGTCACCGACGCCGAGGACAGCCTGTCGTGGGCGCGGGCGGAGCAGCAGGGCTGGGGTGTGGGTCTCTACGCCCCTGAGCACGCTTTCGACGGGGAGTGCCGTGCCTGGGCCACCACCCCCGACAACGACCTGCCCGCGCTGCGGGCGGTCATCGAGGAAGTCTTGCGGTCTGCCGTCACCGTCGACGGGCCCGCCGACCGCAATCCCTGACCAAGCAGCAGGTGGACCGCAGGCGTGGCCCGGTCCGAGGAGCCTCCCCGCGACACCTCGCGGGCCACTGTCCGGAAGCGTCACCCCCTGGGCATAGCGTGCGGGCTATGCGTCCTGAGCACCGGCCGGTCATCGACCTGGCCGCCCACGACGGGGGCCTCGGGCTCTCGGGCCACGTCCGCCGGCTCCGCCTGGAGTCCGGCCTCAGCCAGGCAGGACTCGCACGAGCCCTCGGGACAACCCAGTCCGCGGTGGCCCGGCTGGAGTCCGGCCGGCAGGCCCCCACCGTGGAGACCCTGCGCCGCCTGGCCGACTGCCTGGGTTGTGAGTTCGTCGTGCACGTGGCCCCCTCCCAGCCCCAGCCGGGGGTGGCGGCATGAGCGAGCCCAGCAAGTCGCGCAGGGTGCTGTCCCTGTTCTCCGGGGCCGGTGGGCTCGACCTGGGCCTGGAGGCCGCTGGCTGGGACGTGCTGGCCCAGGTGGAGATGGACGCCGACTGTGTGCGGACCCTGCAGATGCAAGCCGACCTCCGCGACCGTCCCACCCGCGTCATCGGCTCCAAGATCGAAGACGTCGACCCCGCGCAGCTGCGCCGCGACCTCGGCCTGCGGCGTGGTGAGCTCCCGCTGCTGGCCGGTGGACCGCCCTGCCAGCCATTCACCACCTCCGGCCTGCGCCAGGGCCTGCAGGACCGGCGCGCCAGCACCCTGTTCCCCTCCTACCTGGACTTCGTCGACGAGTTCGCCCCACGCGCCCTGCTCGTGGAGAACGTCGACGGCATGCTGTCGGCAGCGCTCCAGCACCGCCCGCTGGCCGAACGGGGACGCCGCTGGGCCACCGAGGCGCCGGCCGAGGAGCGCAAGGGCTCGTTCCTGCGCTGGTTCCTCGACGAGCTCACCGGCCGCGGCTACGCCGTGGCCTGGGGAGTGGTCGAGACCGCCGACTACGGCGTGCCCCAGCACAGGCAGCGGGCCATCGTGACCGCCGTCAAGGGCAGCCGCCCGTGCTGGCTGCCCGGGCCCAGCCACGGCCAGCCCGGCCAGCCCGGCTACCGCACCCTCCGGGACGCCCTCACCGGCCTGGAGCAGATGGGCCCGGTCATGCCGCTGTCGGCACGCAAGCGCGACGTGTACGCGCAGGTCCCGCCGGGCGGCAACTGGCGGGACCTGCCCGAGGAGCTGCGCAAGTCCACGATGGGCCGGGCCTATGAGGCGACCGGGGGCAAGAGCGGCTGGTGGCGCCGGCTGTCCTGGGACAACCCGACCCCCACGATCCTGGGCATGCCCGACCACTCCAGCACCGCGCTCGTCCACCCCGACGAGGTGCGCTGCCTGTCGGTGCTGGAGTGCGCAGCCGCGCAGTCGTTCCCGCCGGACGTCCGGTTCGCCGGCCGGCCCCGTTCGCAGTACCAGCAGGTCGGCAACGCCGTCCCCCCGAAGCTCGGTGAGGCCCTGGGCCGCCACCTGGACGCCTTCCTGACCGGCCGGAAGTCGCCCACGCCCCCGGTGCCGGTGTGGCGGCAGGCGTCGGCGAACCGGCGCCCGGGCACCCACGGCTGGTCCCGACCCGACGGCACCTACCACCTCAACGTCGCCGTGCGGGCCGACCACGTGTGGGCGGCAACCGGGGAACCGACATTGGACTTCGACCCCGTCGACCTCGCCGACGTCACCACGGGCCCGATCGGTGGGCTGGCGTCATGACCAGCGGACCTGAAGACACACCCGTGCAGAACGGCCCCCAGGGCGACACGACCGATCAGGTCGAGGCGGCCTTGGCCGCGCTGGCCGACCTGGCGGTCGAGGACTCTGAGCAGGACGCCGCCGCGGCTGCCGCTGACGCCGCGGCCGCCCGGCTGACCGCCGACCGCGACCAGGTGGTGGCCAACGTGCGCGACCTCGCCGGATTGGCGCCCGGGGAGGGGCCGGACGACGACCACCTCTACGCCGGCGTCCGGGAGTTCACCCGGGCCTTCGACTACTGGTACGGCCGCGTGCTGCGGGAGAAGTCCGTGCGTAACTACAGGTCCCTCGTCATCGCCCGGATCAACCCATTCGTCCGCCGCATCGAGCTCGACGGCCTGGACACCACCGCCACCGCGTGGCGGCTCGTCGAGGACTACAACAGCCGCAACTTCGTCACCGCCGGCGGCTGGGCACTCGAAGCCCTCGCCGGCGCCGCCGGGGACAACGTGCAGAAGTCACCGGCCGAGGGCATCGACCTGCAGCGGTTCGATGTCGGCACCGGCGACTACCACCTCTACGTGCTCAAGAGCGGTCTGGTCACCCGCAACAGCGACATCGTCAAGGCCCTCAAGCGCAACGCCCGCCAAGCCGAGCGGCTGCTGCGCCAGAGCCACGGGACCGGCGCCGTCCACGCCAACTGGGTCGTGCTGGCCGGCAAGACGCGCAGCAGTTTCGAAGACGGGGTCAACCGGCCCAGCAGTGCGGAGTTCTGGGCCGCCATGCTCGGCCTGGACGAACGACGCGCCGTGGACACCGCCTTGGCCATGGCCGCCGAGGCCGGGCGGCTGGTCCGCCGGGACGCCAGCGAGCACGTCGACGCGCTGAAGACCCTGGTCTCGGACTACATCGCCCGCCGGGACGACGACGAGACCGTGGACTGGGAGTTCATCGCCCTGCGGAACATGAGCGAGCCCGAGGGCTGGCGGGCCGAGGACCGGCAGCGGCACCAGCGGGCCCTGCAGGCCCTGGCCGACACCGGCTACGAACTGGGCTGAGCCGCCCGCCCGAGGCCCTGGGCGCGTGGGCCGAGTTGGGACTCGACGCGGTCGGCCGCCTCGGTGCCATCCTCGTGCTCCCACACCCGCACCACCGTCCAGCCCAGCGCCGCCAGCTGGGAGTCGGTGTCCCGGTCCCGGGCGGTGTTGCGGGCCAGCTTGTCCGCCCACCAATGCCCGTTGCTGCGCGGCACCCGCCCGTGGGTCGGGCACCCGTGCCAGAAGCAGCCGTCTACGAAAACCGCCACGCGCAGGCGGGGGAAGACCAGGTCCGCACGCCGCCGTTGACCCGGGACGGGGGCGCGGTCGACGAAGAACCGTCGCCCGCGCCGGTGCAGCTCCCGACGCAACGCCAGCTCCGGGGCGGTGTCCCGGCGGCGCTGCGCCTGCATCCGGGCCCGGACAGCCGGTGTTGATGCCGGCGGGGAGGTCACGCCCCCATGATGCGGCTGTAGGTCAGGCTTGGGCTACCAAGGCCTGGTCGAGGGAGCCAGGAGGGACAGGGCCGGTGCCAAGGGCGTCCTGCCGGTCAAGAAGGTGGCCCACTGCCCGCCCCAGCGCCTCGGCCATCCACACGGGGACGGCGTTGCCGATCTGGCGTTCCACCGACTCGTAACCGCCATGCCACCGGTAGGTGGCCGGGAACGTCTGCAGAGCCGCGGCCTCGCGCAGGCTGAGACCACGGTGCTCGGTCGGGTGGATGAACGCCCCGCACGCCGGCGTCGTGCACCGGGTCGTCATTGTCGGCGCGGGCTCGTCCAAGCGGACCCGGCCGTAGCTGCCCGTGGCACTGCGGTTGACCACGCCGGCCTTGGTCTTCAGCCGACGGTGGCAGTCCAGCTGCAGGCGCTCAGGGAGGTCGAAGCGGGTGCCCCCGACCGGGACGGCCGCGATCCGCTCGGCCACCACGCCACGGGCCTTCCGCCACACGTGCGACGGATCCTCCGGCTCCTGGGCGGCGGCGAGGACTGCCAGGGCCTGGCCTGCGGTCATCGCCGGTCGGCGCGACGCCGGGGGCAACAGCTCCTCCACCGACGCCGGCACGTCACCAGCACCGTGGACCGCGACCACCACTAGCCGCCGCCGTCGTTGAGGCACCCCCAGGGTGCTGGCCTCGACCACGAAGTCCGTCAGCGAGTACCCGAGCTCGCGCATGCCGCTGAGCAGCACGTCGAACCGTCCGTCCCGGCGCAGCCCGGGAACGTTCTCCAACAGCACGGCGCGCGGTACCAGCTCACCCACCAGGCGCAGGGTGTCCAGGACCAGGTCGTTGCGTGCCGCGTCGGGCTCACGGTTGCCTCGCAACGAAGAGAACCCCTGACACGGGGGACAGGCCTTGAGCAGGTCCAACTGGCCCTCGACGCCACCAGCTTCGAGAAGTTGCGCCCCGGTCACCTGCCGGACGTCGCCGGCCACCATCGACCCGGGGTGGTTCAGCCGCCAGGTCTGAGCCGCGTGCGGGTCGTTCTCCACCGCGGCCACCACGGCGAAGCCGGCGTCGCGGAGGCCTTGAGTCGCACCACCCGCGCCCGCGAAGAGATCGATCGCCGTACGCACGGGTGAAACCTAACGCAGCGGCGCATGCCGGAGTCGCCACGGCACGGTACCGGTCAGGTGTCCGGGGTCACCGGAGCGGCGAGGCTGGTCTCGATCGCCTGGGCCACGATGTCGGGGTGCTGAAGGAGCGTCATGGAGTAGGTGTTGGAGGCGTAGGTCAGCAACCCACCGGACGCTGCCTCGAGGGCAGAGACGATGCGGTCGAAGTCTTCTTTGTCCATCGCCTTCCAGGCCGGCCGGGCGGCGCGGGCCTGGATCAGGCTGACCGGTAGTCCGCTGCCCGTCCCTTCCTGCAGGGCCCAGACCACGTCGAGCAGGCCCCGCAAGTCGAACTTCTCCACCGGCCGCTTGAGTGTCTGGATCGACACGAGCTTGTCCGCCGGTGTCTGGATCTCTGAGAGGACCGACACCATGCTGGTGAGGGGGTAGTGGTTGACCTGCAGGGCCTCGTACATGGCCTGCAGCCCAGCGACGGTCACGATGGCCACCGGGGGCTGCTGGGTGCGGCACTCGTTCAACACGGCGGCCATGGCGGGGTCGCCGTGACCGTCGAACCCCACGAACTCCCGGGCGACGACGAGGGCAAACTTGGCGTCCACGGCCGCCGCGTGGGCCGATGCGCCGCTGATCTCGGCGGAGTCGTTGCCGACCTTGCCCTTGGACCCCTTGGCTTCGACGGTGAAGCGCAGCTCCGACTCACCGATCGGGGCCACGACCAGCACGTCCTTCTTTCCCGGGGCCGCGTCACGGGTGGCGACGAAACCCATCAGGCGAAACAGGGTCACCAGGGCCCGTTCGAACCTGGCGCCACCGGGGTGGCTGGCGTCGAGAACCTCCGACACCACCTTGGCGGGCGCGTGGTCGTAGCGGACCGCGATGCTGCGCAGCTGCGCCGAGCGCCACTCGATCACCTTGGTCACAGTGTCGTCGTCCACGCCGATGTCGAGCAGATGGCCTTCGAGCAGCACGTCCGACATTGCCAGCAACTCCACCAGCCGCAGGGCCTCCCGGCCCTTCTGGGTGTCCCCCACCTTGCGCCGGACCGCGGCGAACAACGGGTGGGTGGTGTTGAGCAGGAGCTTGTTGCTGCCGGCGTCCACCCGCATGAGCGGGTCGCCCTCCTGGGCCGCCTCGTTGTCCAGGGTGACCTTGGAGGGGTTGAAGACCGGCCCGTCCTCCTGCTGTCCCCGTGCGGCCAGCGCCGCCAACGGCTGACGGAAGAACTCCCGGGACTCCGCGGGGAGTGCCGTGATCGGGGAGTTCGCCTCCCGCTGGACGTCGTCGTGCTTGTCCAGCTGGCCGCGCGCGGCCAAGTACAACGCTCGCTGCAGCACCGCAAGGGCGTCGGAGGTCGGGGTGGAGCGCTGCAGCCGCTCCCGGTCGGCCAGGAGGTCCTCGTCCAAGCCGTCGGCCCAGATGGTCACCTGCAGGCGATTAAACGTCCCGTAGGAAGGGTCGGGGAGCAGGAGCTTGGCGTCGTCGGGGTTGAGGAGGCGACCCTTGACGTAGACGAAGAACCCCTCGCTGCGGCCGTGCTGGCCGGCGCGGCCGTCCCGGAGGCTGGTCTCGAACAACCGGAGGCGGGCGCTGACCCGGCCCAGTGCGGGCAGGTCGACCCAGGCCTGCTGGGCTGCCCGCAGGGCGGGGTCGGTGGCGGGGGACCCGCCGCCGTGCACCTCGAGGTCGCCCTCTCGCCCGTCACCGAAGGTGGGCATGCCGTCGACCGTGCCGTCGTCGCGTGCGGACTTCCACGCGCTGTTGAGCTGCTGCTGGACCTCCGGGCTGGCCATGGACCAGTCCACCAACGTGCTGCTGAGCGCCGATGGGCGGACCGGGGCGCCGTTGACCCGGACGGTGAAGTCCGGTCGCAGAGGCATGCCGTTGCCCAGCACCCAGCCCAGCCGTCCCTCGGTGAGGGACACCCCGGGCTTGACGTCGTCGACGATGGCCATCGTCCAGTGCTCCCGGGCGAACAGCTGGTCCCAGTCGTCGGGCACCTTGCGCATCAGGCTGCGGGCGTACCCCTCGGCGGTCGCTCGGTCCAGCCGTGTCACCGGGGTGCGGAAGCCGCGCTCACGGTCGGGGTCGTCGGTGAGCGGTGGTGCCTGGGCGTAGTCGACGCTCACCAGCAGGTACTCCCCGCCACGCCGGCACAGGTGGCTGAGTCGGTCGCCCACGGCGTAGCTGGCCAGCTTGCCGATGCCGAACTTGCCCACCATCTGCCGCCGGACCTTGCCGTCCGCCGAGACAGCGACCCGCCCCGCCCCGGTGTCTCCCTTAGGGCTGCGGGCGATCCACCACAGGTGCTTCAGCCCGGCCACGTCCATGGACGTCCCGTTGTCCCAGATGATCAGGCAGTCATCAGCCCACACGCCGTCGAGGAAGACGTCGACCTGGGTGGCCAAGGCGTCGTAGCCGTTGGTGACCAGCTCCTCGACGGCCTTGTTCGGCGAGGTGTACAGGTGCTTGGAGAAGTGCTGCAGGATCGCGTAGTCGATCTCGACGAAGACCTGGTCCAACTCTTCCCCGGACGGCAGGGGGTGCGGATGGTCCTCGACGCCCGTCACGACGGTGCCCTCGGTCACAGCACTGGTGTACAGCATGCCGGCAACTACGGACGGCGTAATGCCTGGGCGAGGGAGTAGGCCGGGGAGCGGTCGAGGTTGTGCCGGGTCCGGTCGTAGCGGCGGGTGGTGCGGGGGTCGCGGTGGCCCAGCGCGTCCTGGACGTCCTGCAGCGGGATGCCGATGGCCAGGGCTTCGGTGGCGAACCCGTGGCGCAGGCTGTGCGGCTTGATCAGGTCGGCGGAGGGGATGCCGGCGGTCTTGGCCAAGCGCTTGATCAGGTCGTAGGCGGTCTTGTACGCCAGAGGCCCGCCGGTGCGGGACAGGAAGATCGGCCCACTGGTGCGCTGCTCGATGAGGTCGTCGAGTGCGCGGACGGTGGCCGGGGGGAGGGCGACGGAGGCTCGCTTGCCGCCCTTGCGGCGGATGCGCAGCACGCGGTGGCCGCGGTCGTGGCGGTAGTCGGTGAGGTCAGCGCCCAGGGCTTCGGAGATCCGGCAGCCGGTGAACACCAGCACGGAGATCAGCGCGGCGGCTCTGGGGGAGTGGGCGTCGGCGGCGTCGAGCAGGGCGACGAGCTCGGCGGCGGTGAGCCCGGCGGTGGAGGACTCGTCGGACACCGCCGGCCGCTCGACCTGGTCCAGCGGTGAGCGGTCGAGGACGCCGAGGCTGAGTGCGTAGGCGTAGAACTTCGACAGCCCGGACAGCCGGCGGGCGACGCTGGCCGGCGAGAGTGGCCGTCCGGTGCGGGCGCTGGGGGTGCGGGCGAGGTGGTCGACCCAGGCGTCAACGTGCGGGCGGGTGGCCAGCAACGGGTGCACGCGGTACTCCGCAGGTGCGTCGGTGAGGCACCAGGAGCGCCAGGCGGTGAGGTCGGCGGCGTAGGCGGTCTTGGTGTGGGCCTGCTTGCGGCCGGTGAGGAAGGCGACCACGAGCCGGTCGAAGGGGTCCAGGGCGGTGCCCGGCACCCGGGCGAGTGCGGCGGCGCCGGCGGGCGCGAGCTGCTCGACCACGACCAGGGCGCCGGGATCGACCAGGACGACGTCGGTCGCCTCCTCCGCCGGCCCCGCCGCCGTGCTCACGTCTGCTGTCCCCATGCACCGGGACGCTAGAGCAGGGGTCCGACAGGAACCCGCTAATAACATCCTTTATCAGCGGTAAGACGGGCGACGCTGGTCGTATGGCCCTCGACGACCACCTTCTCCGCCGATGGGCTCAGCCTGCAGATACTGGGCGTGAGTGACTCCCGCGTGGGGGACCAGCGCACGGAAGCAAGCGGCGGCTCGACGTGCAGCACCAACCTGAAGCTGCCGGGACCGTAGGACTGGAGCTGCCGTGACCGCCGAATCGCTGCGCCACCTATGAGGTCCATCTGTTGAACGACAATTATCCGTAGCGGCAACGAGTCACGGCAGCGAAGTCGGCGCGCTGCGCCCGCCAGCGCAAGAGCCGGCCAAGCCGAGGTCCATGATGCAGATGGGCGTAAGAGAAATATCAATTGTAGACGTCATCCGCATCGCCTTCTATGCGGCCGGAACCGTCGCAGTTTGGGCAAGTGGCCACAACGACGACGCCCGCGTCCCCATCTTCCTCATGGGGGATGTTCACGGAACCTGAGCCCTCGCAGTCCCCGCACTCGAACCAATACTCGTTGAGGTCATCGCCCGGACCGTCGATGTTGACGCGCTTCATCCGTATTCGCTTTCTCATCGTCCGACGCTGGCGCGCCAGTAAAGTCCTGTCTTACCACAGAGAACCGACTGACAAGCAGTGATGTTGGGGGTGTCGTCCCAGCGTGCTCACCTGCATCACGGGCTATTCGCCGGCCCGAGCAGCGGGGGCAAAGTTCGGGGTCCGTGATCGCACAACAGAACGTCCTTGCACGTTGTAACCTCCTGCCATGGGTGACTCAAATCGGCTGCCGGCGAGGCGTGCGGACGCTGTGGCCGTTCCAAGCCGCGCCGATGGGCTCAAGGGCTTTGAGGACGAGATGCTCGACCGGTTCAGCGACCTGGGCCTGCCGGTGGACGGAGTGCTGGTCGGACTAGACCAGCGGCGGGCGCTTCTCACCTATGGCGTCGGAGCGTTGGACTTACTCGGCCCGGATCAGCGCGCCCAAGCCATGTACATCTCGAAGATGTTTGCAGCAGCCGCGGCAGGCCTTTTCGACGCTGCCTTGAACTACCTGTGGGACGAGACGATCGGTCAACTGCGTGCGCGAGTGGCTAGCTATGACCTGGCCTACTTCTTCGATGTCGCCGTCACGTCAGCCGATCGCCGCAAGGGTTTGTCGTCCGAGGAGGATCTCAAGCAGGTCGACGACGCCAGCCTGCTGCGTGCCACCCACAGCATGGAGTTCATCAGCGCCACCGGCTACAAGCAGCTCGAGCTGGTCAACTACATGCGCAACCACGCCAGCGCGGCGCACCCCAACCAGAACGAGCTGACCGCTCTGCAGCTCGCGTCCTGGCTCGAGACTTGCATCCGGGAGGTCATCAACCTCCCGCTCAACCGCGTCGTCGTCGAAATCCGCAAGCTCTTGGGTAACATCCGCCAGAATCGTTTCGACGCGCAGGACATAGCGGCCACGGCGGCTTTCTTCGATTCTCTGGGCCAGGACCAGGTTGACAACCTGGCGGCGGGGCTCTTTGGGATTTACACGGATACGAGCAGTGCAACGTCCACTCAGGACAATGTCCGGGCCCTGTGGCCGGAGCTGTGGGACTACCTTGAGGAAGGTGCCCGGTACAGCTTCGGCACCCGGTACGGCCGCCTGCTTGCCAACGGTGACCTAGACAAGGCACGGCTGGCACGGGAGCTTCTTGACCTGGTCGAGGGCGCGGCCTACTTCCCCGAACCGGTGCGAGTAGCTGAACTCGACCGCGGTATCGACGATCTCTTGTCAGCCCATCACGGGTGGAACAATTTTCACACTGAACCGCCCCTGGCTCGGCGTCTCGCAGAGCTGGTCGGCGCCCGAGGTGACATCCCGGCCCCTGTCCGCGCTAAGTATGTGCATGCGTTGGTGGAGGTTTTTCTTACCAACGGAAGCGGGGTCGCCTACGGTGCAGAACCCATTTACAGGCAGCTCCTGTTGGAACTGGATAGCGAACTCGCGGCCGTGGCATTGCGGTCGTTCAACGAGTCATCCATTTCGGGTCGGCTCCAGTTGAGTCGGTCGAGAACGAAATGGGCGGAGCTGATTGACTTGATTGCCCCCAAGCTGACCGGCCGATCTGATCGTGATCTGCTCGCTGCGGTCCGCGCATTCACCGGCACTCCTGACCAGCTGAGCGTCGATTCAGCCATCGGTCGACTGCTAGACCCACAGGCCGCGCAGGTTCGGGCTCCTCGCAAGAATCGACGGGCGTGAGTGAGGTAGCTTGTGCGGTCGACCGAATCTTCTGCGTGTAAGGGATGTTCAATGGCTCGCAAGACGACGATCGTGCTCGAGGACGACCTGACCGGTCAGGTGCTGGAGGAAGGGCACGGCGAGACCGTGGCGTTCGCTCTGGACGGTCAGAGCTATGAGATCGACCTGTCGGGGGACAACGTCGGACAGCTGCGGGCTGACCTGGGGCGGTACGTGGACGCCGCTCGAAAGGTCAGCACCTCGCGGAGTGGCGCGTCAGGGCGCCGCACCACTGGCGGCGGGTCCTCGGTCTCGGGCCGGAGGGACACCGGGGCGATCCGCGCCTGGGCCCGGGAAAACGGTCACGAGGTGTCCGAGCGGGGTCGCATCCCCTCATCAGTCGTCGAGGCGTATGACGCAGTGCACTGACTTGCTCGGCCGCGGCTTCACCACATGCGATCCGTGCCTAACGGGAAGCCGCCGTCCGATGCACTGATCGGGGCAGGCGTGACATACGCCGGCGGGATGTCATTCTGACTCAGACCGGTGAAGGCGACGGGGATGCCGCCGCCGAGCAGAAAGCGGCCATAGACCTCGCCTTGGAAGCGGATCGTCGTCCAGGTTGGCTCGCTGACCCGCGCGGCCTTCTCCAGCTCGGCGAGGCTGTGTTGGCTGCTGAGCTCGAACTTCTGGCCACCGTAGTGCATGACGAACACGAGGACTCCTCTGTGGTTTAGAACTCTTCTGCTGAGAACACCGGATCGCCCGCATTTGGGGTTTCAGCTCACTGGGGTCTGCGCTCATTGGACTAGTCCACTAGGCCAGTGACGGCGGTGTGCCGACGCGATCTTGCGGAGGTTGCCACGAATCTGTCTGAGATCCGCGTTGGACGGCAGATCATCATCATGGCTGCCAGGGTTGAGGACGCTAGCGAAATTCGTCCAACGGCCTCTCTCGGCATTGTCGAGGGCGACGGCTTTGACCAGCGGCACCAGCTCGCCTAGGACTTTGGCCTCCTTCTCTATGTCCCGAACGTTGGTGGGCACGCCACTGGGGTCCGCAGTGCGGGCGGTCGCGATGATCTGCTTGGCCAGACGTTCCGCGGCGACGCGGTAGGTGGTGCTGGCCGTGCGCCGACCCTGGGCGGTCGGCGAGTTGACATGGCCCTCGGCCTCGAGCAGGAGTTCATCGAACACGTCCGAGGTGAGGGTGGGCTCGGTACCTTCGACGTAGTCGCTAAGTGTCAGTTCGAAGGTGCGCCTCCCGCTACCAGGCTGCTGGCCTGCAGCGAGTCGGGCCAGCTTGTCGTCATAGGTCGTGAGGATGACCTGGGTGCCAGCCTGCAGCAGTCCCTCCACTGTGTTCTCGGCGAACGTGAAGCGGTGGTCCCCGTCGCTGCCGGGGATGGGGTCGTCCAGGACGACCAGTGGCGTCTGCAATAGCTCGGTGCGGGCCAGGAAGGTCGACAGCCCCAGCGCGTTGAGCTGCGAGTCGCTGAAGACCCCGAGGGCGTGCCGCTCGACCGCTGGTGCCGACGCGGCGGTGCGTAGCGACGCCATGAGGTTGACGAACGTGGCGCCACGGGCGCGGCGCTGCACGCCAGCGAAGGCGACCAGCTCCTCGGGTCGGATTGTGAGCCACCAGCGGCTGATGCTGTCGCTCATCTGCTCGAACCGCGAGTCCAGCACAGCCGCGGCAGCGGTCTCCAGCAGCGTCTCCGCGCTGGCTAGGCGTGCCTCGGCCTGCCGGCGAGCCGCTGCTCGGCGAAGTTCGCCGGCCAGGTTGTTGGCATGTTGGGCGGCTTCGAGCAGCTCCGCAAGTCCAGTTTGTGCCGTTCGCGTAGACACCACTGGCTCGACGGCGGCCCGGAGGGCTACCGCTGCCGCGTCGCTGTGGTGTCGCGCCTCCTGTAGGTCCGACAGGGCCTCCGCCAGCGCCTGACGAGCAGAATCTCGGCCGCGACCGTTCACGTCGGCGCGGCGCTGGACCTGCTCTAGATCCGTTCGCAGGGCGTCCTCTAGTGCATGCGTGGCTCCAACGACCGCATCCCCGGCTGTTCTAACGCGGCGTGCGGCGGCCCCGGCGCCTAGCAGCAGCGTGACGTCGAGGCCAAGGTCGACCATCTGCTGCCGGGCGAGCTGGACCTGCGTTGCAGTCCACGAACCTGCGGTCGGCAGCACTGCGGTCAGCTGGTTGCGGAGGTGCCCAACGGCCTCTGCCCCTGCGCGCAGGCTCCCCGCTGCAGCTTGCGCGGCCGCCTCCACGGTGCCTCCCCGACGTAGCTGGTCGCGCAGCGCGGCCAGCCGTTGAGGGGTCAGGGCACTGGGCGTTGCACAGACCGGGCAGTCCACCGGCTCGTCGCCCCGGGCAAGACTCGGGACGGCGAGAACAGCGGCGAAGATCGGTGCCAGCGCCGCAGCCTCACGATCGGCCGCAGCCAAGGCGGCCGCGTAGTCGGCCAGGTCGATGGGGGGCGGCTCGTGCGGCGTCGGAGCTCCAGTGAAGGCCGCCAGGGGGAAGAGGGCCTCCCGCTGCCGCTGGACGGCCGCCTGCACGTCGGCCGTCATGCCGTCTAGGTCGAGGGGTCGTTGCCCGAGTGCTTGGGTGCCTGCGGTGAGCAGCGCCTCGTGCACCTGCTGCGTCGCCTCCTGTTCGGTCGCCGGCAAGGGCACCTTCATCACCTCGGACAGGCTGCGGAAAGGCGTCGAGGCCAGCGCAGCGAATGCGCGGGCAGCGGGTGTCGGGGGCTGGCTCGTCAGCCGCCGGCGTGCCTGAGCCACCCGGTCCCGCAGGAGGTCAAGGTCAGTCAGTGACAGCAGGGACTTGAAGTAGGCGACGCGATCCTTGGGCAGGGTCGACAGGACGTGGCGCAGTGTGTGCTGCAGCAGCACGGGGGCACCGAGCGCAGAGCCGGTCGCAGGAGCCAGGCCAAAGGCCGCGAGGTCGTGCTGTTGGACGCCGTCGACGAGCAGCCGCGACTCACACTCAGTGCCCTGGGCGAAGTCGCACAGGAGCTCGCGGCGGACTTCGTGGACGTCGCCGTCTCGTCCCCGTAGGCCAGCGGCGACCCATACGGCCTGGTCCCCGGCGGGTAGGTGCACGTTTCGCAGGCTTTCGTGGTACTCGGCCTTAGCGCCGCCGAGCAGGTCGCGGCGGCTGCTGCGACCCGTCAGCAGAAATTCCAGCGCCTCGGCCAGGCTGCTCTTGCCCTGGCTGTTGCGCCCGTGCACGACGGTCAACGGAGCGTCGAGGTCCAAGCGGCGGGGTTCGGTGCCGAACGCGCGGAAGCCGCGCACTTCCAGCCAGGCAAGAACCGGGAGTCCACCCCGACCCGCGATGGTCACGCCGTCGCCCACCGGGCGATCACGCGGTCCAGCGCGGCGTCCACGTCATCCAGCGAAGTCGCCTCCCCGACGGCCTCGGCCAGCTCAGCGGCGTCGCATCCGGCAGGAGACGTCGGCAGTACGGCGAGCAGGTCTTGCAGGTTGGGGATGAGGTAGGTCACACCGGACGATAGCGCGCTGAAACTTGCGACCTTGCTGGCTGGCCAGCTGTATGACGGCGGACTACTCGGTCGGTGCATGTCAGGAAGACCGGAGATGAACGGCATCGGGGGCGGAGGAACCCGCTGTCAGGCGGTCGGGGAATCAGCCAGCAGGGCTATGACGTGCTCGTCGACGGGGCAACCGCAAGGGCGGGCAAGCGCGACGATGACCGGCTCGCGCTGCCCACGGACGCGGGCGTACTGCTCCTCCACGCCGGTGGTCGGGCGAGTGCAACTCGGGCAGGCGGGCGAGTGGCCGGCGGGCCAGTCGAGCGCCTCGAGCTCCTCCCCGCCGCGGCGCCCTGTTCTCCCCAACAACTGGATCTCCGGCGGCGCAGCCAGCTCCGCAGCCGAGACCGGCGCCGGTTCGGCCGGGTGGATCGCTGGCTCGGGCAACTGCAGGATGGTCTGCCCCTCGGGGATGCTGGCGTCCTCCGGGTCGGCCGGGGTGGCGGGCGCTTGCGCCAGGGCGCGCACCAGGGAGCTGCGGCCGACGCCGAGGGCGGCCGCAATCTGGATCAGGGTCATGCCCTGGGCGCGCATCGCCTGGGCGGCGGTGAGCCGTTCGGGGGTCATGACGGTGGGGCGCCCGCCGGACCGGCCGCGGGCCCGGGCGGCGGTGAGGCCGGCGCGGGTGCGTTCGCTGATGAGGCGTCGTTCCATCTGGGCGACGGCGGCGAAGATGTGGAAGACGAGCTCTCCGCCGACGGTGGTGGTGTCGATGGCCTCGGTGAGGGACCGGAACTGGATGCCGCGGGCGCCGAGGTCGTTGACGATGGTGGTGAGGTCGGCGACCGAGCGGCCCAGCCGATCGATCCGCCACACGGCGAGGGTGTCCCCGGGCCGAAGGAAGTCCAGGCAGGCGATCAGCTGCGGACGAGCGGCGGTGGCGCCGGAGGCGTAGTCGGTGAACACCCGCACCGCCCCGGCGGCGGTGAGCGCGTCTTGCTGCAGCGCCGGGTCCTGCTCGAGGGTGGACACCCGCGCGTAGCCGACCATGTTCACGCGCGCAGGCTAGCGGAAGCGGCCCACAAACGTCAGGGGTCCGTAATTTCGGGCCGTTGATTTCGGGCACGGGTTCTGGGCCGGTTGACCTGTCGCCCGACCTGCGGGAACGGCTCACGAGTCAAGTGGCGCAGGGAGCGGCCCAGAAACGGGTGGTTGTGAGCCGCAGTTTCGGAACCCCTTTCTGGGCACGCACGGCGAGATGGCCGTTTTCCGCTAGTCGCTCATCCTGTGCCGGAATAGTGCAATCACTGACTTCTGGTGACCGACTTGA
>Ga0210040_10005016_pt1 | contig 16997 bp, 10 predicted proteins | sample CryGeyCG12114_NA_FD_185462 | JGI IMG/M metagenome (GOLD analysis project Ga0210040, IMG submission 185462) | Groundwater microbial communities from aquifer - Crystal Geyser CG19_WC_8/21/14_NA (SPAdes) (version 2) | ecosystem: Environmental > Aquatic > Deep subsurface > Groundwater | place: USA... | reverse complement strand
TTGAATTCAAGTTTCACTCATTAAATTTCTCTCCATTTTTTGCCAGCTAAATTGTTGTGTAAACATGACATAACAAGCTCTTTAGTTCCACTGTTTGCAATAATAAGTTTTTGAATTTTAGCTGGCTAAACATGATGATGCCAGTAGGTAAATCACGAACTGGATTCTGAGTGGAAAAAAGTTAAAAAGTGTTGACTGACTCCCCACTAATCATACACTCTCAGTTTGTTTCTAATAATCGTGCATTTCACTCACACTTTCATCTATCATTCTTAATTGCGCTTGGTTTGCTTCCAGCCATTTTAACTTTTAAATTCGTGTTTACTTTTTGACGCGTCATTCATAACCAACCAACACTATGTGATCCAAGCATACAGTTTTAAAGCTCATTAGTAGTCAGCAGTTAGTTAGTTCGTTAGTTTCAACTTCCAACACTATATCTAATATTATGCTACAGAGCACTGTGGGGGTGCAAATTTAAGGGATCCTCAGTCAGTATCATTGCGAAATTATGAGTTTCTGGATCTATTCTGAGAAAATCCTATTTCGATACGAAAGATTGAAAGTGTGATACTAACTACACTTTGAAAAGGAATCCTTTGGTATTCAATAATACAGTAGTAATATAAGCTCTATGAAAAAACTAATCACATGAAAAGCCACGTGTAGGCGTCGACTAAAATTATCTCTTACCTTTAAAGTTCCTTTTCAACTATATTCCAGTCACCTGTAGAGTAAAAAAATAACACGTTGATTATAATGTCAACCTCATTATTTCCTTTTTTTCATCCTCACGGAGCTCATTACAGGATTTTAGAAAGCGTAGAAATACAAAAATAATTTGCGTTTCCAATCACTTTTTTTCATCATGAGAAAATCAGTCAAATCTAAATGCATAGCTCACTACAAAGTGAATCTACGTGGTTTAATCAAAATGTTTACAAGAGATTTTTAGCTCCCGTTATAAATTTAAACGCGCCACCCTGTTATTAAAAGGTATCTCGTGTAATCAGAAGGTACAAATGTTTTTGCCAGTAATTAGAGATAAATTGGAGAACTCGTTATTAAATAAATAGTCGACAGTTCAAATTCAGTAGCAATCAAAGTGATTCCTATACATTTGCATGGGATAACTTTTTGCACTCATTTTTATTCGCTCTTTTAGATAGTTAGTTAGTCAGCATATATCCTTATGCACTGCAGACATGTTTTGCAATCCTCATAAAAGGAGTGGAGCCCGTTTTGTGACAATCAGGTACATAGACACCATTAATTAAATGTACATGTTAGCCCATCACTCTCCTAAGGCTTCTGTTTGCCACAGTTTTTGGGCTACAGGTAATAATTATCATCCCTATGCACTCGAACCATTACCTTGAATGGGAACCAAATCGAACCATGTATCAGAAATTGGATTTTTTCATCCAATGAGCACAATCCACATTTCCAAGCATATATGGATTCCTAAACAATGTCTTCTCGTGTATGAATTTGAAATGAAACCATTTTTGGATGCTAATGTATCGCATAACAAACTTTTTATTGATTTTCACTAATTTGTATTGATTTCCGGTGTCGATAACCCAATATCGATCTCTGTACTCCATACCCAGCAGAAGCATATTTTGAAACTGGTCTTGAAAAGGTAGTTGAACCATTACAGGAAAAAAGTGGAATCAATTATCATGATTAGAAGCTAAATAAACAGGAGATGGATCAAGTCCGTACTATAGATTGAAAAGGGTGAGCATGTAAATAACTCACACATCACATTTACATAATGAGCTGCTCTTAAGGAAATCCCAGCTGTGCCTCCAGTAGTTATAGCTACTTTCTTAGCCATTCACATACACACTAGTTTAGTTATAGTATAGTAGTTAGTTAGTATTTATCCTATTTTCCCAATGACTGAACAGTGTAAATCTTTTCGGCTCAATTGTGTTAGTTAGCTACACAATGATAATAATAATAATAAGGTAGCTCGCAAACACCACTATTTCCTCTATTGTGTGAGAGTCCATCTTTCATAGATGGTAATCTCCACCATTAGTTTAAATGAGCACAATGGTTCATAATGAGAACCATATATAATCCATTGTATAATTTCCAAGGGTGCTATTAAAACAACCGTGTATTTATACACCAAAGAAAAGAATTATCCCATTTCTCAAAATCAGTTAGGTCTGCTAACTAACTAACTAACTAGTCTAACATATTCCTGCATGGAATTTAATTTGAAAAGGTTGAAACACAAACTGAACGAGTTTCAAACAGAACTGACTATTGGAAATCCACTGGCTGGCACTTGTTATATGCACTGTGTAAAATGATCCTATAAAATTGTGCGGCATTCAAACGAAAACTAATGAAATCAGGCAAAGTGGGAGTCCAGAGGAAAGAACTTTACCTGGATTTCAAACAATGACTGAGAGAAAAGGAAACTCGAGTTCTCTACGCAAAAAATCACATAATATCTAGATGATTTCCTCCCAAAAAAATCCGACCTATATATAGGCCGAATGAATACACTCATTGTAAAGATGAGATTTTAGGCTCGGCTGGAAAACTAGTGACTGACTGTAGCTATCATCTATCGATTACTGCAGCTCTTGCACGCATATATTTTGCATACTCGAGTCAAGCTATAACTCCACTCACCTTGTGCGTCAGTTCACCTTTTCTATACTCAAGTACAGATACTACGTATAGATACTGCATAATGAAATTGGGAACTCTTGCTCGAGTTTTAGTTGTGCGTAGTGATAACCCCTTTATCTGATCAAGTGAATGGAAAAAGTGTTCACCTCCATCTAATACAAATTTACAACTGGTGTATCCACAAATAACTCCATGTTTTCATTCCCCGTACACGTGTTTTCTCTTTACGACCCAGAGTGCAGCTTTACGAGTGTACATTTGGGCTCCTCTGTCAATATTTCCAGTATTGGACCATTATCAGAAGGATTAGCTAAATGAGCAAATAAAAAAGTATAGCGTGCGTAGTATATGTGTGTGAATTTTTTATCCAAAGTGGTTTGGGAGAGAGCTATTAGTTTGTTGGAAATGGTTGTGCCCAAAATTTTTGATGACATGGTGTTTCCCACTCGGGCCATTTGTCCCACATCATCATGTGATCAAAGTGATGATGATGATCATCATCATCAAACTAACTTGCAAGCAAATTAACTTTCATGGCACATTGCGAATCTAGGGCGAACAGGAGAAAAAACGTATATCGTTAGTTAGTTAGTCTCTGGAGTGAGTGAAGAGAAAGTTTCCACTTCATCCACTCTCTATGTAGTTGAGCGAGTGGGATAGATAGACCCAATGGTTCAAATCGACTTTTGAGTGAGTAGTCCTAGTCAGTCAGTCAGTGCACACAGGAAAAACTCGGTGTCTACAACTCGGGAAATGAAAATGTGACAAAATTGGGCAACCGTTATTTAGCGATTGAGTTCCGGAGACCAAAAAAGTTGTAACTTGTTGACAAGCAAGATTTTTTTGTGTACATACTTTTTCTATAGGTTTAGGTTGAATAGAAATTTCGGTGCTTGAGACCATATACAATTCGTGTGGTTAGATTATAAAAATCAAATTTTTAGAAGCTTGATATTGAGCGATCTCTCCTATAATTTTTTATGGTGCTTTCCTCCCCAAAACAAAACTTTTTCAGCGCTTTTAGAATATATATACAATAATTTTCTCCACTACTTTGAAATTCCTTGAACTGAATAAAATTTTTTAACGCTTTGGACCTCAGCTATGATTTTTAATTGTGGTTTGGAATGTAAAGCTTAATTTTTCGCACTACTTAAGCATTCAGAATGAAATATTCCCAGCGACGGACTAGTTTGGCTTTTCAACCAACATTTGCCCATAACTCACACTGCTATAGTAGCTCCAGAGCGCCATTTGGCCAATTACGGGGCTAAAAGTTGTAAACCTTATAACTTAACAATGGAAAACAACTCTTTTTGAGCTGCTCCATCTCAAGGTAAGGTCCACAGACACATACCGAAGAGAAAAGTGTTGATTGTCGCTCCCAATGGAATCCCCAGTTCGTTCGGGATGCTCACACAGTACACTTTTAGTTAGAAACTACCCAGCCCAACACTAGTTGTTATACTATTGTGATGTTGGGAAAACTTTTTGTGCAACACATTGTGACTGGAGACTAACCAAGCTTTTCATCAATTGCTCCCCGTGTCCCCAACTTTTTAAATCATCACACTTCTCAATTCCTCAAACAACAAATTGCTTTCAATTTCTATCTCCAAACATGCCACTACGGAATTGAAACATTTATATATCTCTAGCAATCCTCCTTATTGCAAAAATTTGGCCACCTTTTCTCCAACTTTCTCTTCAGTCAAAACTTGTATACAGAAAATTGCAACAAAATGACGTGACACAATTTCTGGAGCAAACACACTGAATATGTATGCCATAGGGAATTCGGTGCACACACACAACATGGGCAATTTTCTTGAAACGGATCTCAAAAAAAGTGGTACACACTCACTCTATATGTAGGATCACCTTGTTCATAGAAAATTGGACGGCTGGGATCTGGGTATAGGGATACATTAGTGCAGGCGCTCCATATCCAGTTTATGCAAACATGAGCAATATGGAATTTTATTCTGTGCAAAATATAGGATCTTGGGCTTACATCTACACTCACTGGTATGTTGTATGCAACTTAACTTGTCTTAATGCATTACGTGCTCAATGGAGAAAACAAATACAGAATTCAGATATTAAACTTCTCAGAGCATCACTCGTTTCCATTTTATTTATTCTGTACGAAAATTTCGAGTTCATCGACTGTAGTTATTCACTTTCTATAGTTTGCATGCACAGATTCAAATATGGCTTTTCCTTCTATACAGTCAGTTTAAACTCGTCTTTTGAAATAGTGAAACCTGGGCATTCTAAAACGACACACACCTCCATGCCCAGCTACTTTTTTACCGCGTCAAATCTATATACGGTTTGTCAGACAGACTTTGTGTATTCTCAAGTCCGTGCACGCACAGGGATTCACTCTCTGTGGAAAGAATGATCACGACCAAAAAAAAAGTGAGTGAACGTCGTACAACATGGATGTGATGTGTTTGTTTGTGTCTCCTCATTTTATTCAATCCATTTCCATGCATTATACATGGGTCATCAGCCTAAACCCACTAGGAAAAAAAGTGTAGGTACATCCAACACACATGTATCGATTCATTTCACTATCTCTGGGGAACATCATCAGATCAAGACAACAGCACAAATATATCCGCTCAGCTCAATACTGTACACTACAAACAAAAGATTTTGCCAGTCCAGTTCAGAATAATATTAGCTGTATTTGCTACTTTCACAAGGAAAACAAACATTTTGTAGTATTTTCACGTCCATTTTGCATATCAATAATTCTTGCATTTGTTTACATGAGCCGACGCCAATCATCATTTGTTCGTAGAATCTTAATGATGGCGGTTGCTCCATGTTTTCAAAGTTGGGATTATAGTTCCTCCTTGTTCAGCATGTGATAGACTAAACCATATCGACGGGCCAGCTGATTTCCGAAAGTTTAACATAATGACAATGATAACAGCTTTACGTTATGTATAATTTAGTACCAAATAAGGAGTGGTGGTTTATGACAATTGGTGTCCATTGTTTAGCCGATCCACAGCCAACTAACTAACTATAGCTACAAAAAAGGAGTGAGGAATAATAAATTTGAAACTAATACTTGTCAGTGTTATCAGCCACTGTATATCGATTATTGACAGGCATATGCCGACACAGAAAACAATCCTAATTACATGGTAGTCACTTTTGTATATTCCCCTCTTTTGCATTCACCTCTACCACCTTTGGACAGTTTAATTAGCTGGCTCCAGCAGACACTTGCTTTTTCATATAAATCATCTGATGGGAAAATTACTGACATAAATAAATTAACGAGTAATTCGCAGGTCTTTCAGGTTGTCAATCTGTTTTGTGCAATTTTTGCCTTCTATGGTGATTTCGGTAATTAGTTGGTAGGTAGGTAGGTAATGATAAAATCTATAGTATTCACGAAAAATATTCAGTCAGTCAATAGACCATTTTGGCACATACATACTATAGCGCTGTTGTTTTAGTTTACTACTATGCTTGATTCATGATGATCAACTCTTGAGATTTTGACCAAATAGGAAGGGAATTGAAAATGAATGGTAGCGGTGGCAGACTGGTGGTAAAATTGGGTTACACAGACTCTTTCTCTTTGTCTGGATGCGTACTCTAACTCACTTATTATGTGGAAGGAGACAATAAATCTTGTCTAGTTCTTCCCTAGCTCTTAAGTACAAGGAAGACGGATAGGAAACGCATGGTGCATCTCAAGATAACTCCAGTCTCTCTCCCTATCTTCATTTCACATCCAAACGTACGTTTTCTCACTCAAGTCACAAATATACACAAACTGGCATGTTGTAGTGCACTGCTTCATTTGCATGCCAAAGTTGCTGAAAAATCTATTCCCGTATGAATATAGGCAAACTAAATGTGAATCGGAAAAATAAATCTTATAGCAGTTCATACAATACCAAAAAAAGATGAAAAATTTAATATGTTTTAGCATTCGAAATTTAGTTTCGTTAAATTTGCATAGGAATTTTTCACACATTACGCACATTATGCTTGCATGAGAGACCAGATTAACTAAATAGCGACGACATGAGAAAACTTAGATTGGATCCTCATTCGCATTGCAGTGAAGGATGGAAAAATCCAAGTTGAAAACTAATGGGCAACGGCTAAAACGGAAAATGCCATTGAAAGACATACAACACATTCTGCACTGTAACTATCTGTGCACAAAATGTAAAATGTGTAGGGAGACAAAATATTTAGAATTTCACAAAAACAAGACATCTGTGTGCGCCTGTCTATTTTGAGTACAAGTAACGTGTCAGAATGTCAGTACTGAAAATGGGGAAAAAGACCACCCTTGAACTTGAGACAATCGAGTTTTAGAGAATACGGAAATTTCAATTTTCTAATACTACACTATATGTATTTACGTGTACCTATAAAGTGACTTACTTACTCGACTAACTAACTAACTAACCTATAGTGAGTACACAATATAGTTTTCTTGTGACCAGTAAAAGGAAAATGGAAAGTAACTAACTACACATTTTTAGGAGGATTGTAAAACGGAAGAAATTTGAAGAGTGCGAATTCAATTAAGTCGATATTTAGAGTTTGACAACATGTTAAGGAAACTTTTAATTCAATGAGGAAATGTAATTTGCTCACTCACTCGGCTGCTAGAGCTAAGGTACGAGTAATTAACTAAAGTGTGAACAAAGTGATGCCAACAAGTTTCCCTGCATACAAAACTTATAGGCTAATGACCAAGTTTGGGAGTGAAAAGAAAACAGGTAGAAATAACAATGGGGTGTGTAGCTATACCATATTATGCATTAACAGCATGACATTTTTGTTTCAAGGGAAAAACGATGCACCTGTTCATTTGTAAAGCATAACCTACCTACCTGATGAATTTCTGACGTAACTAACTGAGTTTTTTCCAGCACCATGAATAGTCGGTTTCATTATTTCCATGTGAACTATGTCCAAATGAAATTACTAACTGGTGGAATGTGGAGGGTCCTAAAAAATTGTCTTTCATCATGGGAGAAACTTTTTGTCGAGTTAGTAGTGCGTGTGTTCCCAATGCTATTTCATGGAAAACAAAAGAGGGAGAAAATTCCTCCAATCTGTTTATACTAGAATTTAAAGCAAAATTTAACTAAGTAACCAACCAACTAACATTAGTGTATATGTAACTAGTCCAATTGAACATTTAGGAACACATAGTACAATCTGCCGATACAAAATTGTGGTGAGAAATAATTTCCAAATCAATCGCATGATGTTTCATCAGAACCTGACATGCATGAATAATTGAGGAATAAAAATGAGAATACAAAAGCTAGTCACGTCTGTTTAATAGTAGTCTTTTTAATTTTACCTATTAGATGCATATTAAACGAATTAAACGGGTATTTACCTGGAGGCCCTTAAAGTTAGTTAGTTAGTTAGTTAGTTAGAGCACTCCTTTATTCCAAATCTTGTGCTCTCACTGACTGACTATATCTACCATTTTACAACTCAAGATAAGAAACCCCAGTAAAAGTTTTATATTTGTTTAACTCGGCATGTAAATGCAGTAAGCATGTTCTCCAAGTGGCATATACACTTAATAATTACTAGAAATTTACTTACAATCTAACCACAGTAGTAGTTCATTATTTATCTCAGCAGTAGTTCTTACTGTACACATTGTTTAAACTTTTTGTACACACAATTAAAAGGTAAACTGGAAAAGTTTAGCGCCTCAAAAAAGTGGCTATGCATACAACACTTTATTTGTTTTATCTCATTAAACGCTTCCCTATTATAAAATACCTAGAGGACGAACTAACTAACCAACCAAGTAGTTATATGTATTGGAACCCAAACTTACAAACTTGGATTAACCAGTCTATAAAATTTTATTCATTTGGTTTGTTTGTGGTGCACTCGTAATTTAGTGGCCTGTGAGCCCGAATTGGTCAAATCTCGTCAATATATGGTGGGCCTCATAAAAAACGGCATATTTTGCATACGGAGTATACTATATACAAATCAAGTCAAGTCACTCTGTTTCAACAGCCCACAAAAGTTGTATTATGCGTCTGTTTTTTCTTAAGCTCCCGATTTCAATACACGTAAGTTATATTGTGATGATGTTTGTTAGAAAATGGAATGGAACTGTTGATGATAATAATCAACACTGCCAAACTACTTTTCCGAATACAAGACACCTACCACATACCACAGTCTACTTGTCAATAGTGCCGTAAAAGTTGGTAATTGTTTACCAACGTTGAAAAACTACATGTAGGGTCTAGAAAATTAAAACACAGGGAAAATATTTGTTGCATATATCGGATTTTGGCTGGACCTGTCAAAATGAACTGAAGGGAAACATGGGTTTCCACTTTTTGTATAATAATGAGTAGCCCTTGAGTTTTGAGAAGTTGATATTTCCAAAAGAAACACGATCATGTCAAATTTTTTATTTGGCTCCAGTCTAACTAACTAACTAACTGTATACTAGTATTAGATTGGAGATGAAATACGGGCCAACCTCTTTCATTATCTGCAATTATGTGTAGCAAGGGATGAAGTTTGTAGCTAACTTGTGATCTAGATGCCAACGCCAGGTAGTTTGTGTATTGTATGCAAATGTTGGTCCACACGCAGCAAACGACTGTAAACGTGCAATTAAAAGGATGGGAAAAATTCCTGAGGTTTGCTCCATTCATGCATAAGTTTCACGTAATCTGGGCTGGTCAAAAGTGTGGAATTGGAACTGATGTGAAGAAAAGGTCGGACTTTTATTCTTTGCAATGATTTTAAAATAGAAAATAGCGTTAAGCATTCTATGTAATGAGCGTTTATGCTAACTGACTTGACTATAGCCTCAGATTCAATGAGCAAATAACCACATTTTGGACAAAAAACCGACCTACCAGTAAAATGAATTGGTCACTCGTAATCTTCATCGTAAATGATTTCCATTTGACCGCGTTTCCCGCAAAAGCTTTTTTATATCGCATGTAGCAATCAGTCATTGCTTTGTGTGCTCTACAACAACAAGTCGTGGTGAGTACTACTACACAAAGTGTGGGAAAAATGGGAGTCCCAAAAAAATTATTCACTTGAATGCCATAAGTGAGTTGGTCATGAAACATTTGTGTCAAAACAAAAAATGACTGGGATCCTTTTGTATACACTTGCCCGCTGAGAACGTACAAAAAAAATGGACAAAAAATGCAAGTGCTTGTATACGCTTAAACTCCTTGTCATTACGCAACTGTGTACAGTATGACACATCTATACTCCCTTCTAATGAAATGTGAAATTTGGTATGGAAAGCGTTAATTTGGCAATTTATTTCCCAGGAATTCTTGGAACCGTGTTCTATTTTGTATGCAAAGTCTCCCATTAGTTGACACACACAAAGTACATAGGGTCCATTAGTCAAAATCTTCTTGGAATAGCACTAAATTTAACACTGCTCATTTTTTACTCACCTATAATTTTCTCCTTTGATGGAAACTAACTAACTAAACACATAATAATTTATTTACTTTGCATTCAATTGCATCTACTACTATGCTTTTATAATGTTGGTTTGCATTCTACATAGTATAAGATTTCCTGTGCTTCCAACATACAGCTCAATCTAATAAACTTGACATTGGAAATTTTGTGGCACGCAACCCCATAGTAATTAAATGGAGCCCAACCAAAAGCCATAGCTAAAAATAAAGCCGGCGCACTATAGCTTTTAATTAAATCCGTCCTACAATGTACACACACACTGTGCATTATATTTCTCTGATGAATATGTAAACAATGAAGTGATAGTTAGTTAGTTGCAAGCACACACCTGTAAGATTTACAGACTGACGGTAGTTGCTTACTATGGTGAGAAAACAAAGGGTCTCTCACCTAAGCGAGTAAAAAAATCGTATTTTCTTGATGTACATACACAAAAGAATGAGAGGAAAAAAATAAGCAGCTAGTTGAGATTAACATGATGATGACTCTGAAATTTTTACCCCTATAATTTGGTATCTGGGAAATTGTGTACAAAAGAGTAGTACGTACGTATTTTGTACACGCACTGTGTTGTTAAATATAAGTCTCATTATTCACAGTAATAAGAATACAAAGTTTATTCCGTTTCATCATTAAATTTAGATACAAACAACCAAAGTGTTTGGTTGCAAAGTTAGCTCAAAACTTGAGAGTCTGACTGACTTGGCTCTTTTTTCAACCTGATATTTGAGTACTAACCATTTAATTTCAATGATTTCAACCTTGTCAAGTATATAATATTAAAAATGGTGTCAAGTTAAAGATGTAGAAAAAGGGACAGCTATACATGCATGATGACAGGACAAATGCTGGACAATTTCAATAGCCAACTCAATTGACATGCCATAAACAAGTTGTGGTTCACAATAGTATGCGCTAATTGGGATCATATCGCCGAATGGAATCAGAAATCAGTCGACTGACATTTCATATGTCTGGTGGCAAGCTAGCAATGCAACTATAGTTAGTTAGTTAGTTATACATATAGTTGGGCACAAGACAAATCTTACAATTTGAATAATTTCCTTCAACATGGCTCCTGATGACACAAAAATGTTACATGACCGTAATTTATGATGAGACATTCGGTTTAAGAAAAAAAAAAGATTCAACCAGCCAGTTTTGCGCAAAAAAGGACAATAAATCTGGTCAACGGAATTCACTTCTGTGAATTAATTACTCAATAGCTAAAAGCTACTGAAAAGGATTAGGCAAATGGAACGAAAAATACAGGTTTTCGTTTTAGATACAGAATTCCTATAGATTTAATAGTTGGTTAGTTAACACACAAGAATTTACGGGAATCAGCACATTTTATTATATGCAAAAAGTTTAATGCATGGCTCCCTAGAAATGATTTATGCTTTAGATTCGATTAAACAAATTCAATTTCCCAATTTTTTCCCTTGTCATCATTTAATTTGTAAATTTTGTTAATCTGAGGTAATGAGGAAGAGGAAATTTTAGTTGGCCCATGTCAAATTATATTAGCCCTCAAGGAGTCCATATAATGAAATCTTTGTCTGTCAAAATCCACTATTAATCTCTGAAATGAATTATAACAGTTTAACTGTAAGCTATATGAAACTAAACCTCGTTCTCTTTATTGTCTATAAACTGGGCATATAATGTGCAGTTAGTTAGCGGGGTCATAATAATTGTTATTGACAAACAAACTACTCACAGCAAGACTTCACAGTGCTAATAAAACGAGTACAATGAAATCTGTACACTAGCTAGTTAGTTAGTAAGTAACTAACTATCATAATACATATTCAGAGCACTTGAAACTTGTTGACCGTATCTCATATCTCATCTGAATTGCCCAGTTAGTTAGTTAGCTCGCGTTTTAACCTAAACTCCCTATATCGATGATATCCTTATGTCCATTCACAAAATGGTGTTTAAATCATAAATTCCGAATCTATGTAACTAACTGCTAACATATCATTTTTTACAATGAAAGGGTCATCCCGACATCAGTCCCCCAGGAATTCATTTGCCACTGTAGATATTGCATTTCATTTTTTAACTAACTAACTAACTGGACTATAGGTTTTTTATAAGCACCTGTAGTGCCAATGATTTCTGTCAATCAAGCACATTGAATTCGAAATCTTTAGTAACCTGTTAAAAAGGAAATGAACAAAAATCTTTTGAGGACACACAGACTTGATATGCAAAAGTCAGTCAGCCATCCCATTCGGTGAATACAATAATAAAAATTTGTCTACACTGTCTGTATACAAGTTGAAACAATAAAGTGAGGACCAAAGGGTTTTGACCTGTCATTATGATGGACATAAATGAAATGCGTACAGAAAACTAGAGTGGAATTTCTCAAGTGGTTTGGCAACTTATAATACTTTCTGTCTTATCTCTTTAAATTCAAATCCCAAGGAAGTTATATAGCAAGTACTCACTTACTCTAACCATGATGCATCAGAACCACAAGTTTCCATCATTTTTCACAATTAGCGGCATCTCTTTTTACTATACCCATCATTCCGTTCTTGAGGCTAACTTATAGCATCCTATATGGATTCGATTTTTATACAATCTAAGAAACGAACCCCCTATAAATCTTTGGCTCATCATCACCAGTGCTATTACCTAGTATCTACATATTTGATATGCGGCCTGATTGGATCCAAGTAATTATTAGGATTAGCACAGGTTTTAAAAAAATTCTTTACAATCCATCTAAATAACTAACCAGTATTAAATTACTAAATACAACTGGACAAGTTTTCTATCTACTACAATAGTAAGTTAGTACGCTCTACTTGATTTTTGTCTCCCTAACTAACTGGTTTGGTTCATTTTTTTGTCAACAAGTTTCTAACTAACTAACTAACTAGTATTAATCGATGAAGAATAACTTTTGGCCCGCAGGATGAAAAAATTACGAGATCAAGACATTCCAAGTTCATGGTCTCCCCTTATACAGAAGTTATAGTTGGAGCGTTTTGCAAATCATATGTTCATGTGATGATATGAGCTCGTTTATTTTTATCACCCATTCTTGCCATATAATTTGGATCATGTCTTTATTACGGGCCAAAACACAAGCCAGCATTTTATTCCTTTAAAGTATACATTTTTGAAACTACTATTTGATCCTCATGATACACACCACACCTAAATGGTTGCCAAAAATCCATAATTTCCACCTGCGCTCACTTGAGAGAGAAATTGCACCTATGGGCCAGTAAAATTTGCTCACCAGTAATAATTATTATCACTAACTAACAAACCTAACCACAAAACTATACGTTCATCTTTGATAGGCACAAAAAAGTCTTAGGGCGAGGTCCATAAATTCATATGGGAATCTGCAAACATTATTTGGTGGCAATAAAAAGGCAAAAGTTGTTGTAGCATTTTAATCGATTTTTTTACTGTACATGATAAAACATGGGATGCATAACTTACCATTTATTCTGCCTACACACCTATACTTCAAACTCACAGTTAGTTAAACTACAATGAATGGATTTTTCATTTGTCCAAGCTATAGACTGTGACTGCTACCTGCATTGACATTTAGATGACAAAATAACAAGAAAACTGGTCTAGTTACTTTTTCAACCAATTTTAATGGAACTTGTAGAGACATTCCATAAGAAAGCTTCTGTTTCGTGATGATACTGTGAACTAACTTAACATGTGAGGACAAAGTCATGCAAACTTGATGCCTCTTGGTTAGTTAGTTATCCCATACGATTTTTTAGCTTCAGTTTCCCTTCAAATAATCTTATATAGAGTGTACTAGTGATAAATGTGGGACCGCTAACACGAATTTGCTTTCTGAACGAACATTAAAGGAATCACTCGGGGCACATGCATGCATATGCTTTTGTAAAGCTCCATATAACTTACTATGGAACGAAATATGCTGGGCACCATCTCTCACTTTTTGTAGCAAGGCAGGCAAGTCGATAAAATGACATTGTAAAAGTAACTCCAACTCGTATGGTAAAGCTTAATGCACTTTCTAGCTTGAGTTACTGCGTGAGCATATGTATCCAAAAAAACGCATATTACACACACGTAAAAATGAGACAGGGTTGCTTGCTATGCTCGTAAAATTTTATTCCACATTTGGATTCCCAATTGAAAATTGGATGATTCTGGTTCATGATAAACAAATAATAATAAGCTCCAGTGAGGATTTTTTTACATCAAATTGTTTATTTTGGTACGTACCTGAGGATAGATTCTGCAGAGACTTTTTTCGGGTTGAGGCCTGATATTTTGGTTAGTTAGTAAGAATAATAATAATGATTCCAGGAATCTGTAAATAGAAAAAATGTGGAATTGAAACGTGGGAGAAATATCCTGTGACACTTTTTCACTACTGCATAGGAAATTCTCTTTGTATGATAATTTTGTGCAAAGAGTGTAATCGAGTTGTTTATATGGGAAAGACATTTTGTGGATCTGCACTTGACAGAGTTAATAGTGGGAAAAGCAAGTTTAAGAGGGAAAAAAAACTTTACTTTAAAAAAGTAATGAACGGTGAAAGCTCCATGCTGTGAATACCTTTAAAAAAGTTCAAGTCATTCATTGTTTACAGTTTGCACACAAACTGCCAAGGATCACATATCATAACCATCTGGAAACTTTTGTTTTGCTCTATCAAAATTATCATTACACATCTTGGGAAACCCAAGAATTCATCTTCTATATACACACCGAGTTCAGAATTTGTTCTCCACGTAGGAAACTTTTATTTTCCCAACCCAAAAAACAAGTTGCTTTCTATATTATTCGTTAGTTACTCGTGCTCACAAAATGAAGAATATTTTAGCATGCAAATGCAGCCGGGCAGAAAAGTGAACTCTGACATGTGAAGTGTGCATCCAGACGGTTAAAAGTAACCACCAGGATTTTGAGCCACTTTTCATTATGCACTCCGTTACTTCCGGATGAACCTCTTTTCCACAATCATAATAATAAAAGAATGGAGGCGAGCGGACAAGGAGGAACGAGGCGGATATGATAATCATAATAATAATAACACAGGCTTTCAAAAACATGCTAATAATATGCAAACAATGTTGAATGCCAGAGTGAATTGACTTTTGGCACAACACACTCTATCCAGACATTCTAACTAACCAACTAACTATCCTATAGTACATAGATAGTGCATTAGGGACTCTCTTTTGCACACACACACACACTCTCCAGCTTTTTATATCATTTTCAATCCTCTTAGTACATCCACTACGTGCTTTGCTTATAGTACTACATGTATTCACCCTTTCCCAGTAGATACACACATTATTGCCAAAGCGAATCCACTTTCTCTTTCACAAGCTAAAGAAAACACAAGGACATGAGAAAATTCCACTAATTCCCAGCTCAGTACATGTACAGCCCCATATGCATAATGGTGTTGACTTGAGAGAGAGAAGAAAAAAACCTCAGATACAAGAATTGTATTGAAAAAATCAACCAACCAGAATTTGTTGTATACATACACAGCATTATTAACTAACAACAGTGTATATGAAACTGACTGACTGTGTTTAATATTTTCTTTGGAGATTTTGAAAAAGCGATTTGTGTAGCTCCAGCAGCTTTTTCTCACGAGAAAGTTAGTTTACCTATGCTTGTAGTACTACATAAGGTGAGATTTGAGATTCACTCGATTTTCCAACAGCTACTCAAGGACGGAGTGAGTGAGTGAGTAAAAAGCTTAGATTTACAAGGCATAACAAAAGGTGTACATATAGAGAGTTGTAGTCACATTACTTACACTTTCGGTTCAACAGAGAGTAATATAATGCATGTAAACAAACACACGGCATGTGTTTTCCTTTCAGAAAAGCTGGCTGGAGTCACTCCTTTTTTCTTGGCTTGTCTATTTTTCCCACACAGATATAAAAGATACAGGGAACAACAAAATCCAGTAGTGCAATATGCGTGTAAGTTAGTTAGTTAATTAAACAATGGCACAGCGTTTTTCTATGCATAGCTTAGCTGGTAACAATCATTACTATTTGCAAAGGCATTGGAGCCGACTGATCCCAGATCCACTGAAAACCAATTGTGTAACTCAACTCACTTTCTTTGTGTTATGATGACATGCACAAGTTGGTTAGTTAGTTATTTGGATTTTAAAAAGTTGCCATATAGAATGTACACACCATATGCGCAAGTTCAAGGCAGTTTTTTAGGTCTTTGAAAAAAAGAGCCGAAAGAGTTTTGGAAACTATGCTTATAGTTATTCTTGAAATGAAGTTTTCATTACTAGGGTGTGTATACTGCATTATAAATTGAAACCGCTTTGACATCAAAAGGGCCAAGCCTAATCTTACAAAGGATCATAGTTAGAGAATATAAGCAGGTGAGGTGAACCATTTGCATAAGACTATGTACTACTTTAAGTGAATCCCAAGTCCTTAGGAGAAAACCAGATGAAAGAAGATTATTTTTGCAGTACAAATGGTAGACTTGAGTAAGTTTGATGATCTCTTCTTTGAGATTCTTGAAACTCATTTTGTAACTAACCTATATTTTCCATGGCTGCTGATAATGTATGTGCACAAAATTTCAATGCCAGGAAACTTATGAGAAACTGACATTTAAAAAAATGTTATGCGCACGGACTTTGATCGATAAAAGTTATCAAGCCATATCGATCCTCATTTTAAAGCAAAAGAGGTCAATCCCAAATATTGGATGGGAAAACGGACCGTCTAGATGACAAAAGAAAATTGCACTTTTTTCAATCCTACCAGAAATGAAGAATCCCATATTAATGGAAACTTAGATCGGTCCAATAG
>Ga0210040_10005015_pt1 | contig 16998 bp, 17 predicted proteins | sample CryGeyCG12114_NA_FD_185462 | JGI IMG/M metagenome (GOLD analysis project Ga0210040, IMG submission 185462) | Groundwater microbial communities from aquifer - Crystal Geyser CG19_WC_8/21/14_NA (SPAdes) (version 2) | ecosystem: Environmental > Aquatic > Deep subsurface > Groundwater | place: USA... | reverse complement strand
ACAAAAGCTTCAAATACGGCAAAGCTACAAGGGATTCGGAAAATTCAGAAACTTGCTGTGGCAGCTCATGTGCATGCAGTAAATCTTGCAATAATGGGTTATGTTTACGAGACGTGAATTTGCGTCGGGATTTTGGTGTGCCAACCCAATATGGCGTCTTTTATGCTCTTGGAATATCTTTGGCTATGGAAGGGGCTTTGAGTTCTGCGTATCATTTGTGTCCAAATCAATCCACTTTTCAGTTTGGTAAGTTGAATCGACAAAAAATCAAGTTAGGCAAGTATGCATTTTTAATTTTTCAAAAATTTCTGATTTTCAGACACATGTTTCATGTATGTGATGAGCGTACTGATCCTATTCAAAATCTATGAATTCCGTCATCCCATTCGTTTTGGACCGTATGTGAAAAATGGGTGATTTTTATATCTAGTACGGGAAGAGGGTATTATACTGAAGGAATGCATTTTAAAATTACAGAATCCATACATTTGCAGTACTAGCAGCACTAGTGTTAGCCTCAGTTTTTGGATTATTTTTCGAATTCATGGATGAAACATCTCGCACATTTTATCGATGGACTTTCATTTGCATTCAATTTGTGCTTATGGTTTTCGCCACTACTTATTTTTATGCTGTTGGCTATGTCCGAGAAGATGGTAATAAAAGTTACACATTTAAAAAATTAATAAACTAAGTAACTAACTAGCGCTAAACTAATTAGAAAAGGGAGAACTAAGAAGAGACTGGAAACTGATATTTCATATGGGAGGAATGGACAAACTAGACCAACTGCATTTTGATAGATTAATTCATCCTATACTCAGCTTTACAATTTCCATTGGAGCCCTTGTATATTGTGAATTGACTGACGCAGATTTCGCCACTTATCTGTTGTACATATTGGTGGCCAATGTACTCACTTCTACAATCTACTATGTAGCTATTATGAAGGTGCGTTTTCCTTTTAACTTTTCAACTATTACCAATTGTGAATGCTAATTTTCTGTGATTTTTTTTGTGGCAGCCATTGCACGGAGAGTTCAAAAACCGAACATGGGTTCAGCCCTGCATCTATTTCATCGGTGCTGCCATTATTGGTGGATTTGCTATGACATATTTCACAGAAACTGTGACTGCCTGGCAAAAATCAGCATCAGCTTCTCGTGCTGGCAATCAAGAATGTTTAAATGCCTGGTTTCCGTTTCAACCCTTTTATGATTCTCATGATGTTTGGCATTTCCTCTCTGCCATTGCTTTGTTTCTTGCTTTTACTGTAAGTTGTTAGCGTCAATGCTAGATTTGATATGCCTGCATGGAACGCTATGTTTTATTTGCAACATGAGGATTTGAGTGGAAATTGCAAATTGTCTCATTTGTTTTGATTGCAGGGTTTGTTGATTGTTGATGATGATTTGATCACCACGCCTCATACCAGGATATCCGTTTTTTAATTTAAATGAATAAACGTTCGGTTTGTGTGGATTTTAGGAATAAATATGTTTTTTATTAGCATTGTATTATTTCTCAAAATATCTTTAAATTTAACTCTACTAAAAATGACCAATTATGATTGCTATACTTCTTAAGCAGTTTAAAATCTTTCAATGGAAGATACTGATCATTAACAATTTAAATTACAATTCTTAAAATTTTCACAAAGTGTGATTTGTTTACTTTAAATATTGTAGCAATTTTCCTTTCCAAGTATGGTTACTCACTAATGCTGAAAGGTAATTTGTACATATGGCTCATGCCCATATTAGTAATTAGTTTAATGACCTGAAAATTTCAAGCCCAGCATCTCATTATGGCTATTTTGTCTGGTTTTACAAAAATACACAGTGAGTATGTAATACGTGATTGGAAAACAAGAGAGGCATTATTACATTTCCTATTCAGACAATTATCAGAAAAAAGTTGAGATGAATACCATATGTCACATTGTTTGCATGATAAAATCATTTTCAAGTTTGCACGGGAAGTATATTACGTGTGTTCGCATACAATATGAGTAGTCTGACTATTTAACAAGGATTTTGTATATTTACAGCTGACTGACTGCAAATACTACGGACCACAAGGTTAAGTATTTTTGTTAGTTAAATAACCTTTCGCTTATCAAATCTAGATTAGCCCTGTTGTTAGTTGGGTCGTTGGGTGTAACGAGCAGTACTGTCTGCTGTTTGTTTGTGCCCCAAAAAAGGAATAGTTAAGTGTAGTGTAGCAAAGTTAGTGTAATCAAATAACATTTTTTACTTGTCAACCATGTAAAAGTGACCTGTGACAATGAAAAAAATACGAAGATCTCAGTTAAAATTGTATATTTTTTTAGTCTTGTTGAGTATTTTTCATAATTCCGGCGTTTCACATTGCATAAAAATAATCGAGGGGCAAGTAAATGAACAGAAAACTGTTTCTGTTTTGAAAAATGAGTCCATTATTATAACATATGCACCAAAGATTGAGAATATTGGGGTAAAATTTATAAAACGACAAACAAAATATATTAAAAGGCTGTTTTTTAAAAGCGGTTCATTCTTTTATAGGAAGTAAATCTACGATTAGAAGTTTCAGTTACAAACAGAGATTTATTACTATCTGAGGACTGTCCCTTGTTATTTGCTGTGCATCATACAAAGGCTATAATATCTTTCCGGCTGCCCTACGTTGTACAATCGTAAGAAAAATGGCATGCAACGCACCATTACATAAAATTAACAAAAAGTGAAGAAAAATTACAGATGTTTGATTAATTCCAGACAAAATTATACTTCATTTGGGAAAACATTGTGTTTGGAAGGTCAAGACAATTTTTTGGAGGATGGAGTTGTTGTTTCAGCAGCCACGTGCTTTTCTAAGCCGATTGTTTTTTCAGTCATATTGACTTTAGCATATGATTTGCAAGTGGAGTAAGTTTTTTTCACGTATGCATTAAACTGATGCAGGCATAGTGTTTTAATTATATTTAATATTTAATTTAGACTCAATACGGATGTGAAAACCTATATATCTCCAGTGACACCAAGGTACTACAGGTTTTCATTCCCACTAAATACAAACAGGGTTCTGATTAAAATTGAGTCCCCTGAAGATCTGTGTATGTTGGTTTCCATTCAGAATCAAGAGGTGAATTTTTTTAAACTAATAGCCGAATTTTGGAATGAATAACAAACTTTTTTTTTTGTTTTTTAAAGTGTCCAGTATTTGATGAAGAATCAAATATACAGTTTTCTGGGTATTGGCAAACTGTGACGAGCAAAACTGGAATCACTGTCCAAGTAAACATAGACATATGCAAAAAATTGCCTCGGAACTTGCGTACTTCTAGTAGTAAAAAAATACATATTTTATCGTTTTCTACAGAAAAGTGACTTCTCGGACGGATTTTTCATTGTTTTTGCTGTCAGTACTCAAAACATTCATTGTACCGATGCAAATGGGTATGACCAACATTTCCCCCGATATCACAGAAAACTACATCGGAAAACATATATGGATTTGGAAACTGGGAAACTACGGGGAAAACAAGTGTCATTTAGAATTTCAAATATTTTGACAACAGAGGAATATTGGTGGCCAATGATATTCCCTTTACTAGTTTATATTCCAACTATTATCGTCAGTTTTGCCATATTCGTCTGTTTTCATCGATTTAGGTATGTCAGTTGCAGTTGCAGAGAATACATAGATTAGTATTTATCGGCTATGCAGGTCTAAAGGTTTATTATGTTCTTGGACTTTTTCCAGTTTTCACACCTTGATGTCTCAAGACAATAATATACAATCTGAATCGAGTTGTTTTCTACGGTCGCAAATTAAAATGGAAAAAAACGATCCCGATGAAATCAGAGTCGAGGTGACAAAAAGTGAAGTAATTGAAGACAATTGGCGAGATTTTATTTGGAATGTTATCATCATAGCTTTATTCTATTCTGTTCCTATGATCCAACTAGTAGTGAATTTTTTGCAGGTTTGTATAACGAAATATGGTTAAATAAAAAATTTAGTTGGGGAAAAAGTAATTAAAAATTGTTTCTGGTAAAACTCAGATGCTACACAGGACAGGAGAACAAGATATATGCTACTACAATAATCTGTGCTCCCTACCTGCAGGAAAAGTTATGGATTTCAATCACATTTACTCCAACATTGGCTACATAATTTTTGGAATCATGTTCATTTTGTTTGTAAAAATGAGAGACATTTCTATAAAATTAAAAGACAGAACTTTGTCTACATATGATATTGTCACTGATCCAAATAATAATGGGGACTTGAATTGTTGTGGAAAACTGCTGCCGCCGATTGTAAAATCTACCGATACAGGAACAAATCAAAACTTCGGTGCTCAGTATGCTCTAGGATTTGCTTTGTTTATGGAGGGGATTTTAAGTGCGAGTTATCATGTTTGTCCCAATAAGTCTAGTTTCCAGTTTGGTGAGTTAATTAGCAACTTAAAAAATTGTATATTAGGTCAATACATAATTTCTAGACCTTAAGTTTTTTGTTGCATGTCTTTTAGATACTACATTCATGTACATCATGGCTGTATTGAGCTATGTGAAAATGTACCAATCCAGGCACTCCGTCCGATTTAGCGAGTAAGTCTCTAAGATACTTTTTAAATGGAAAAATTTCATAAACCTGATTTCATTCATACCTATTTCTTAGGGAAGCTACATTCTTATCACTAGCTGTGGTAATCGTAAGTGTAGCAATCGGACTTTTTTCACCCACACTGACTTTCCGCATACTATTTTCTGCAGTCCATATAATTTTCATAGTGGCATCTCAAGCCTACCTCACATTTGTTTGTTTGGATGGTAAAAAATGCTAACACAAACTAAGTCTTTGTATTTCAATGATTTGCAACTAAGGAATTTTTAATCTTTTTCCTGGAATTCATATTTCTTGTAGAAAAAGATCGTGTATTCAATCCTCGCAAGAAAAGCAATGTATCCAAATTTGAAACACTGGTCGGAGTGACGAAAGATTTATTCCCATTCTGGGAAAACACGTACTTAAATGGACATCATCCAAATCGTGTCCTCTTCTGCTGGACAATTGCATGGAATATTTTATTAGTTGTGAATAGTTGGACTTTAGTCTACGACGCGGATTATGCTACTCAAGTCTTGTATATTCTTCTGGCCAATGTGACCATCTATGTGATGTATTATTTTTTTATGAAGGTAATAATATGTCGCCCGTGAAGGAAATAACAATGTCTTGTAGGTACATACATGGCGTATACATTGTATGAATATTTGCCGTTATTAGATGCTTCACGGAGAATTTTCGGAATTTTACCGATTGGAGAACGGCACTGTGCAACCGTTGATCTATGGACTTTTGGCTCTGATATTCATGGCTCCAGGAATGTATTTCTTTGTGAATCCCAAAAGTACATGGGACATTTCCCCAGCCCAATCTCGCGAGTACAATGATGAATGTTTTATCTTAAACTTTTATGATTTCCATGATGTTTGGCATTTACTTTCTGCTCCTGGATTATTTTTCTCGTTCATGGTATGTTTATCTTGGTTATTCAATGTTGTAAGGGGATACATTATATGGAAAAAGTTTGATTTGAGAAACAATATTTTTGTTTACTGTCTCAGGTATTCCTTACAATCGACGATCGAATACTGACAAAAAAACGACGAGAAATCCCAGTTTTTTAACATGCTTTAGTTTGTACTTTATACCATGTTACTTCATCCACAATTAGGTTAAGGCAAACCCCTAAAAATGTGAATAAATTATGAAGAATTTTACTCAATAGAAAGATTTTTTAAAAATGTTCCTATTGCGACCATTATTGTTGCTTACAGAACTGTGAGAGCAAAATAGAGCTTTACAAACTTTTATTAGCCGAAATAAAAGACCGTTATTGCGCTTTGGCTTGCATTTGGCATGTAAAAATCGCATCGTTTTGTAACTATACATATTCCATGCAAAATTGTCTCTTGGCATGCATTAAAGGCAATTAAAGATTTTAAGTTTCTGCATGGTCCATGCATGCTGAACCATAGCGTAAGCAAGTTCATTGCAACTCCTATCTAAAACCAGCTCATTATTTGGTATCCAAAAAAAGCTACATGGAAAAAATTAACTTCCCAAGCCCATAGCACAAGAAACATGCAAAAATAGTATGGAGCTCATTTCTTAGAATTGCCAGAAAACATTTAGCTTGAAAGCTGACGCTGCTATAAATTGTAAACAAGGACAGTGCATGGTTAAGACAAATAAAGATAGTTAGCATTTTCAATGTTGTGATATGATATTATGGTAAATAATTGTAGTATAAAAATTTGTTATTTCACACGGGACTCACGCAGTCAGTTTAGTTAATGCGCTTTGTTTGTTTTGTCGCCCATCAATCTTAATCCCCAGTCACGGACATGCTTAATTGATCTATAACGCTATTATTACGCTGTTCCCAAAAATTTAGTGACAAGTTTATGTGCGTATGCGAATTAAATATAAATCGCATAAGGTTTAATGCAAATGATTTTGGATTTGCGAAGAGCCAAATAGAATTTACTTTGAGGTTGAAGGTCATTGAGTTTTTCACTTGCGTTTCATTTTCTGGCGAGCTTCCCTAAGTTTTCAGTTGCTTTTAGGAATACCGGGCAGGGTAGTCAGCTAGTAATTTAGTTAGTAGCATATATTGGAGAGAAAAATGCATATTGCATATATTTTGTATTAAATATACAAATTATTTAGCAACAAAACTGGTATTCTGCCCGGTTCAGGAAGGCCATTGTTTTACATTTACGGTCCAGCTCCATTCATTTAATTTCACATACAAGATAAACAATTGTAAGTTGTGTCTCTGTGTCTTCAATTTCTGCATGTGCACAACTGTGTGTGCGTGCATTGTAACCTTTGACTGCATATAGTGAAGTAAATACATGCACTCTGAAGCGTTGACATATTTAGCACAAGTTTTTAATAACCAGGCAGTTTAGTTTTGTCCAGAAAATGAAACAAACGCTAGCTTTCAGTTAGTAACTGTCTCAAAATGTTCATGTGTAATAGTGTTATTGCAAATTGGTTGGACTAACTTGTGTACTGTGAATATATGTGAAATTATGAAGCAGTATTGTTTTTGGCCCAGTAGTTTTATTTTTTGGATTGTGTTGAATTTACATGGAGGATATGGTGCAATTCTGTTGGAACAGGATTTGTACCCCAATTTAGTTGTAAATGGAAATATCAATGAAAATGAGCTTCACAATTTTCACTACAATTTGAATGAGTCTGTGGCTGATTTTGACGTATGTTAAGTTTTTTTAAACATTTTAAAGTATTCCAAAAGTCACATTATTGCATTAGATCTAGTTTTAGACATTTTTTTGCATGCAAAACAAAGAATGTGAATCTGCGAGTGGAAATAGAAACGGAATTATCTGAGCCTATGACTTGTCCTTTGTTCATCACTGTGAGGGAACGGGACAACATAGTTCATTGGAATGTTCCTGTTGACTTTGACAAAACAAATGCGTGAGCAAGAAATGCTAAATATAAATGTTTCAGCCAATCAGATAAGATTAAGTAAATAATGCAATTCTTTCTGCATATTTCAGACAATTACATTATAAAGCGGGCCGAACAATGTGTATAAACACAGATGATCCAGTGAGGAATCGTCACTATATCATAGAATTGGTCACTTGCAGCACAAATACAATACGTTATCGTTTGGTTGCACGTTTGATGCACAATTTACGACTTAGGTAAGCCAAATCCAAAGAAAAAGGTTTTTATCATCAGCCAACTACTTTTTAAATCTTGACAAACAAATATTCACAAAGACTAATGGCTAATTTTTTAAGGCTAATGCGTTTGTTGTACCCTGGTATGCTCACATGGAGTCCAAGTTTTTAATTTTTCGAAAATTATGAATTTTTCCACAGACTAAACACCCCGGTAGAAGCCATCACTTCCCCAACCACACCTGTACTATTTAAATACAAATTTGACACAGTAGGAGTGGATACTGTGTTCATAAACGTGACATCCAACACAAGTGCATGTATGCTGGTGTCCATTCGAGACCCAACTGTATGTACACCAAATCAAATTAAACATTTTAATGGTTACATCAACTAAATAACTTTAAAACTATAAATCTAACATTATGTAGTGCCCGATTCCATTGCCAGAGCCAGAGAAATCAGACAAAGGAATTTTAGATGGATATTGGCAAACAGTGACAACTAAATCTGGGATGTTTGTCAGAGTAAGCGACGCGAAAACTTTGAATCCTGATTTTTGCAAATAGCTAAAGCATAATAAAAAATATCCATGTGTTGATCTTAGAGATCGAAATTCCCCAACGGATTTTTTCTAGTTTTTGCTGCACTCCAAGTGGATTCCCGTTGTCAGTACTATTACGGCTTACAAGGACAGCAATTTCGTAACACTACTGATAAAATTCGGGATAAAAGGATCAACTTAATAGTGCATCCTGCATCTAGTTGGCCCGACTATGCCATACCATTGTTTGTACCTTTGGTATTTTTCGTCACACTGGTATCTATAGTGTTCTACGTGTTTTGGAAATTCCATAAAATACGGTAAAATATGAGGGATAACAATTTCAGTTTACTTTGGATGCAATTGTATACTTTATTTTCGTTTGATTAGATGCGAAATGGCAGTAATCAATTCAGAGGCAGATCGAACACAAGTTTTCTTCCAATATACAAAATACCATTCGGGCATTGTGATGTCAGATTTACTGTACAAAGTGGATTTACGAACTTTGGTCAAACAATCCAGGCGGTATTATTGGTCCATAGTGATTGTCTCTGCTTTTTACTCTGTTCCAGTTTTTCAACTAATTGTCAATTATATGAAAGTAAGTCTCGTTAGACGGTTTATTAATTCACTCTCTATGCGATCCCTACAAGTCATGTTTTTTATTCAGGTTTTGCACCGTACAGGAGAATACGATTTATGCTACTACAATTATTTTTGCGCTCATCCATTTGGTTTGATACCAGATTTCAACCACATGTACTCAAATATTGGCTACATACTGTGCGGCTTATCATTTGTAGTGATAGTTCGAATTCGTCAGTTGACTTCCCATACTCAGCATTTCTGTAGGAACAAGAAAATTTCGGAAAAGTCCCCAGTTATGGACACTGAGAAAAAATCTTTTTGGAAATTGTTCCCCAAAATTGACGGCCGTTTAGATCATGGTGTTGTCATGCATTATGGACTTTTTTATGCCATGGGATTTTCATTGGCTATGACTGGAATCATGAGTGCAGCTTATCATGTTTGTCCCAATCAGAATAACTTCCAGTTTGGTGAGTTAGAAAAATACATTTAACCTGCTCTTTGAAATCCTGAAAAATTTGTCGGAGCAAATAATAATTTTCAAAAAATTATATTACACAGATACAGCATTCATGTATGTGATAGCAACCCTGAGTATTGTAACCATATTCCAATTCCGCCATCCTGTGTACGTAAGCGCGTAAGTGTCATATAAAATGCAGTTGTTAAACTTCTTGAGGAAATCCTTGGGAACTTCTTAAACTGCATGAGAACTTATTCCGTAAACATATGCACAGATCATATAATTCTCCCTATAACTTTATTATTATATTATGGGACTTGAATCTCAATTTATGTGTCACGCGTAAGATGATAAAACACGTGTCAAGTCCTCAAGTCCAATAAATATGGTATAATACATATGTAGGCCATAAATTACAAATTATTACCCTAGGGAGTCAACTTCTCAGCATACTCTTGCGTTACAAAAACTTGAATGCACTTAGAATTTTCGAATTCTTCAATTTTTTGCAAAAACTTAGATATTTTCTACATTAGAGTGTGTGTAAAATGCGTTAAATAACCGACATTATCCTTAATGTTTCGTTTTCGACCCTTTTAAATTCCAAATAGGGATTCTAAAACCAAATTTATGTAGCACTGATCCCACACTCAAATTTTGCCTATTTTTCCAGAAACATGACATTCGTAACTTTGGCAGTTGTCGCATGCTCCACAGTTTTCGGCCTTTTATGGGAACATATTCTCCTGCGTTTGGTATTCAGTGCAGTGCACATGCTGTTTCTAGTGGCCATCTTAATCTATCTTTATTACGTTGGGTATCTGGAAGGTAAAAACCCGAAAAATTTAACAACTACATAATATATTATCCTCATGATGAAAATGCATTATGATTGGGATGACCGTAACTCTCCATCATTTTTATAATGTAGAAAATGGCGTTCCAATCACCAAATGGAAAACGATCTATTCTGTCGTTTTCTCCAAATGGGAGCAAGATTTACGTGATGGCATTCTATTCAGCAATAAGGACACCATGTGGAATTTCAATGAAGATGAATCTGTGATCACATTGAAAGATGGTCATGGACGTCATATTTTGCCCTGTTTGGCCATTATCTCAAATATTGGAGCTTTGGCCATTGTGTGGACTATTATGATTAACTTGAATTTTGCTACTCAAGTCTTAGCTATTTGCGTCATCAACTCGGCCACTTTTACTTTATATTATGGGCTTATGAAGGTCAGAATTTCAATAATTATTCATGTTTCCTATAGTCAAAAATAATTTGTTTACGTAGAACGCCTTATTTTTGTTTGCTTAGTTTATTCACAATGAATGTCGAAGACAACTGTGGCTCCAACCGGTGATCTACTTAGGGATCTCAATAGGCCTGTGGGCCTTCTCACTATTTTATTTTGGCAACATTTCGGTCAGTTGGGAGAAATCACCGGCGGAATCTCGTGCTCAGAATACAGACTGTGTTCTTCTCAACTTTTATGATAGTCATGATTTGTGGCATTTCATTTCGGCGGCGGCTCTTTTCTCATCTATGATGGTATGTTGACAAAACTCATTCACAAGTTTTTTGGGGGGTGTAATGACAGGATTCTTTACTGTTTCCTATAAAAACAGGTGCTGCTAACGATTGATGACGATTTGGTAAATGTCCCTCAAACTTCGATTCCTGTCTTTTGATCTGGATACTTATGATTGCTGTATTACGTCTACGTGTGTGTGACAATGGAGACGCATTCGGATGTCTTGATCTATAGAATCTCATTGCCATTGAAGCAATGCAGTCGTTGATTAACTAAAAAAAATAAGACTAATGACAATGTCCCGACTTGATTTTTGTGTGAACATTTTGTAAGTAAATGCTTATGCATGAAGATTGAGCAGACTGAAAAATAAGGATTTTTTAAAATTCCATGAATCCTTAAAAAAATAGTTTGTTTGATTCCTTTTCGTGAAGCACAAGCTGATGAATCCACCTTTGTGTACTTAAAGTAACTGGAAATATTAAAGCATTAACATAACACGTTATAAAAGTTGTCATTTATTTTCATTTTCATACGAGCAATAAAACACAGTAATAATTCGACGAGAGCCATAAATATTTTGATGACATATCGTTATTTACTTGGAAAGAAATTTGTATTCCACCCTTTTCTTAGTCTTGGTGCAATGCAGACGATTTTGGCAAGTTTTTTGAAGGCAGCATAGTACATATGTGCTTGCATTAGATTAAATCCACATTGATATATGACTAGATTATTACATAACGTATGAATGAAATGGCTGTGCACTTTCCCTCGTTTGCATCTTGTGATCTTGTCAGATGTGTAGGTGGTTAAAAAACTTTTCTGGGGTAAAAAGTATATAGTTTGTACTAGCAGGGTGTAGAATCAGCCACACTGGGCTTTCCGATTCCGACGGAAACTTGGATTGAGATGTTATAATGTTGCATATAAACGCCGCGTGATAGTTATACAATAATCCTTTGTAAATGTATGCATTTATAATAGATGCGAATTGCTAGTCCATTAATTGTCTGTGTATCAGTGGGGAGTGAGGATTGCAAAGAGTTTGTTCGTAAATAAAAAGAAATCATTTTCCGAATTTTACCGGAAAATGTTAGCTCTTCCCTCTGCATATGAAATTCTAACCTTCAAACAAAGTAAGCTACTACTTGCATCTACTGTAGTTGGCATATGGTCATAATTTGACTCCTCGTATTTCACCCAATATGAAAAAGTTGCCTATACCCAATTTTTTATCAGAAACTTGATCACCAGTAGAGAAAGTCATGTAGGGTGAAAATTTCTCTCATGTATGATCCTCAAATTTTCCCAAGGGATGAACAAAATATGTGCGTAGTGTAAAAGTGCATTGGCGACCGGGAGGAAACAGCTGTGATCTCATTTTTTGTCCCAGCTGCAACCCAAGATCAGCCGAAAAATGCGCTTTCTCCTCAAAAACAATCTGGCTCTGGTACTATCGTTAAGAACTTGATGTATTGATTTATTGTTATAGCAGAAATTATTTAGAAACATAAGATTCTTTGCATTGTTTCATTTAGATTATTTTTATTTTTGCATTGCTGACATCCTTTTAAGCATTTATCATTAGTACTAATGCTAACTTTGAACTAAAACACAACTTATACTATAACCAGGAATATTTTTTTAGAAAGAGTTATATACTATTACGTTCAAAAAACACGATAGCTACATATTGGTAACAATATGCACGTATAGTGTTTTTTGAACGTAATAGTATAGTGTTTGTAACGAATGCTTCTTAACGAATAGGAACTATTCTCGAAGTAGTATTCAATAGGAAATCTGAAGATAGCCACCTATGAGTAGAATTAGCTATTATTTGGCTATTACTTCTGTTTCGGTTTGCATTTGACAGCAGAAACAGTAGTATTTTTAACTTTTGCGCCAAATCTGCATCCCTACTTATCTATGCTGTTTGTGCTACCAAGGTAAAAATGCGCAAGTAGTACATTGATTCACTAGGTGGCTCACCTTCAAATTTCCTATTGGATACTACTTCCACAGTAGCTGAACATAGCTGCCATTTTTGGGCGTCATTGTGGCAGTTTTGAACAAAAGCTCAATCTTATCCTCCGTTTTTTCACACTTTCGAAGATCATAGTGCAAAATAATTTTACACATTACAAGTTTCATAACCATCATAGCATACCTTTTACCAATGCAGTCTCGTGGACCATTTCCGAACGCTAGCCAAGCTTTATTTCCTATTCCATTGCCAACCAAATCCTTGTTTGGAGAGGATTCAGATACATTTTCTTCCGATAGAAATCTTTCAGGAGCGAAAATTTGTGGACGTTTCCAATATTCTTCACTATTTTGCATCTGAAACAGAGCCACTTGCAAATGTACATGCGGTGGAATAATATAAGTTTTTCCGTCCTTTTCATATACCAGCTCTTTGTCTCCAGCTCTATAAATGGGCACAGTGCAACAAAATATGATTAAATATTAGCAAAATTAGTAGACTTTTTTCAACTAACCGTTTCTGTACGTTTCTTAAATGAAATCATAAAATATGCATATAGTGAAAGCCCAATTTGGAAGATGATATGAAGCGATAGTTATTCAGTTGGTTCATGTTTTACCTGCCAATAAACGTAGTCTGTGGAGGATAAATCCTGAGAGTCTCTTTAATCACAGCATCCAATTGTGGCATGCATTTGATTGTTTCAAACCATAACAAATCCTCATCGTCATTTATCTTGCTAGCCTCCCGAACCTGCGTCCATCTATTCATCAGTTCATCTCGACAAATTTTCTGTGTTTCAGGATGATTTGCCAAAAAGTGCGAGCAAAATGCCAAGCTGGAGCTCAGCGTTTCATATGCGGCCTCAAAAAATAATACACTATTCGCAGCAATAGAATCAGATGAAAGATGCGCTTTAATAAGAGATGCCAGAAGATCCTTGGGTTGCGGCTCGTTTTCATCCGCGGTCTGTGTGTTAAGTCGATCCGTAAGTCCACGATAGGCTTGATCCCATAAAGGTGAATTTGTGGGAGAAAAATTAAACATTTTTTGTTTGAGTCCGAGCCAAGCTACTCTGAATTTTTGGAGAGCTGGGGCGAATTCGGGACAACAAAGGTATATCATTGTAAGGCAGCTGGAATTTGGAGATTTACTGAATTCCGCTTGCACTGCGGCGTGTAAAGGATCTTGTGGATTTTCTTGGATGTTACAATCAAGACCGAATCCAGTTTTACCGATTATGTCCAATGCCAAGCTTTGGTAGAGTGGGTAAGTGTCTATAATGACAGCTTCAGTGGATGGATTTTTCTCAGTGCTGGAAAAATGGAAGGTGAGATAACTTATCATGTAAAGATTTTGTAATTAGCAGATCATGTTAATGAACTTTGAATGAAGAAATGGGCTTCACAATATTGTTTAACATTTCAAAGAAAATTAAAAAGTTGGGGACTGTGGAAATAATGAAAGGTAATAAAAAAGCACTGATAACAAGCAAGGAATGAAAAATTATTGGGTTTCTTCTAATTATGAGATGTGAAAAATAATGCTTTTTTGGACGCAAAAATTGAGAAGAAACAAATTCTTACTTTGTTTTTGGAACAGCATTTTCCAGTTTTTGTAGCAAACGGTCAGTGAGTTCATTAATAGGAGAAATCATTGCATGCAGATTTTTGTTAGAAAAGTTTGCTGCCAAAGTCTTGCGTAAAACCTGCCATTTTGGTACAGGGAGATTTCCTAACATCAAAGCTCGTTTTGGGTCAGGATTAATTCCACCGGGAACACGACGTGGACAGTCCAAAAAGTTTGATTCGTGTTCACAATTGATTTTGTGAATAAGTTCTGGGTCAGCAGTGAGTATTACAGGTTTTGCGCCCATGTAGTAGCCACAAATGGGTCCAAATCTAAAAAATTGCAGAGTTTTGAAATTAGAATACATTTTAACATACATGCAATTTTTCATTACCAAAAATAAAAGCATAAAATTGGTTAGTTTCAGTAAAACCTGTTGTGATATGGTCAATTCGACTAAAATAATTTTTCATAAATAGTTTTAAAGTTGAAAGAATTTGAGATTTTTTACCTTTCGATCATTCAAAAGGTACATTGTCCATGGAAAAACATTGTTTCCAATTGCCCCAGACGAGATTAGCGTTAGGACTCGGGATATTGGCCCTCTCCAAAACACACATTCGGCTTTTTCGTTGCTTGTAAATCTCGTAAATCCATAGGAATAGGAGAATGGAAATAAAAAAAATTAGAATTGAAAACATAGTGGGAAAAGAAGAACAGAAGAAAAATCAAAAGTCAATAATGCACTTGTTTGTTTATATCAGGCCTGTGTGTGGTGAGCTTTTATACTGCACGAGCATTGGGCCTTATCAAGCGCAACTAAATTCCATCTTGATTACTGAACCAACAAGTTTTTGCATCTTTTTGCAACAACCTGCACACTGCATTGGAAGGAAACAATTGCAACTGAACGTTTATTTTTCGTACTTTACTCTGTGGAAACGACAATTCAATTAAGTTTTCCGTATGTCAAGTTAACATTACGTTTACAGAAAACAAAGGCGTCCAAAATATTACTGCGGTCATTAATGATACATTCAGATGAGTGAGTCATATGGAAGTTCATAATGTGAGTGTAACTAATCTGATGGATGAAATAAGCATTGAATAGTGGACACTTTTAAATGAGATTAAGATGTGAATGAATGATAAAAAAATATCTGCATTATGGTTCATTCACTGAGAAAATTGGGTGGCTTTCGGTAGACAAAAAAATCCGTTGTCATGATTCATAATTCATAACTACTCGCTACACCAGCCGCATTGCATATTTTAACGATACATTTTTCATTCTTATTAATTGGACTGTTCATTAATACAAGGGTCAAAATCCATATAATTATACAAATGCACAATCCCTAAAAAGAGTATGAAAGGACTAAAAATGGAATATTTTTAAAAGTCCATCACAGTTAATAAACAATTCGACCTATGAAGTTATAATTCATAAACAAACAGAGATCAGCAAAAAATATTTATTGATTATTTTTAAACATTAGCATTATTTATATGTTCAGATCATGTACAAACCATCAATAAAATCTGTCATCCTTCCATTTGTTAGTAATCATAGTAATTGAAATTAGATCTAGGAGCCGTTAGAAGTCTCGCTATCATTAATGCCACAGCTTGAATTTGAGCTCCACGTTTTGTACCTAAGACAGATTCAAATGTCATAAACAAACACCAAAACTATTTTAGGTAGTGCAGAAAAAAGATGTGGATCTTTGGTTGCTTGCATACCATATAAAGGTCCAGTGTAGCCCACATAATCCCAACAACCGAGTAATGAATATGGACTCGAATATCGAATGACAGCTTGAGGAAATAGCATGATGATATTATTTGCGGCAGCCACATCTAAATATCCACTGCATGTGATGTGAGATGGGATTGTATGAAACCATCTAAAACCAAACATGATCTTGAAGAATATGAAAACAAAAGTTTATGAAATTACATAATCATGAAAAATTACTGGAAAGGAGAACATCCATGGAAAGCCACATGCAAAGTACACAGACTAGAATTGCCTTCACACCTAGGTGGAATGTAAATGTAGCCAAAAGAGTTCATGGGGATTTTAGGTTGTCCATATTTATCTTTGGGCACGAAATCAAGTTGGTCGAATTTGTATAGTCCAGGAATTTTTTTGTTATGGTAGCATCCTGCCATACGGGATTCTAATATGTGTGCATAGAGTTACAAATGTTTAAAACATGGTCTCTGCAGTAATAAATTAGATTATGACTCGGAATACATGTGTGGTAATGTCAGTAATGTGCTAATATAGTTTACCGGGTCTATATAGTTTTGTATTCATCAGATAACTGAGAGCTTCATGAACTGCTGACCGGCCGCAATTTAAACAGCCTTTGTTGAAATACATTTTTTTACTGCATGGATATCCACAAGTGTCGGTTGCCTGAATTTTAAGCACGATCAGAAGCATTATTATCAGCAAAAAGTGCATTGAATAGTTCCTATATTGTTAAATGCATGTGTGTTTACTTACAATGCCGTGGATTGCACTGGTTTCCAAATATCGTACTCTTTTGCTGCATTGGCCAAAAAACTGA
>Ga0210040_10005014_pt1 | contig 17004 bp, 17 predicted proteins | sample CryGeyCG12114_NA_FD_185462 | JGI IMG/M metagenome (GOLD analysis project Ga0210040, IMG submission 185462) | Groundwater microbial communities from aquifer - Crystal Geyser CG19_WC_8/21/14_NA (SPAdes) (version 2) | ecosystem: Environmental > Aquatic > Deep subsurface > Groundwater | place: USA... | reverse complement strand
CGTCGACATAGTGGCTTCCCGGTTGCGAAGCACACCAAGGTGCGCATAAGCCTCGCTCCCGATCGTGGCGGGAGCTGATCGGGGAGAGCTGCGTGCCAACGACGTCGACCGCCATTGATGAAGCGCCGCCTGCGTGCGAACACCTCACCGACTACGACCGGCGGCATCTGACGACGTACGCCCGACTTCTGGATGCGGCGGCGGACGCTGCCGACTGGCGCGAGGTCGCCGCCGTCGTGCTCGGTCTCGATCCCTCGGCCGAGCCTGAACGCTGCGAACGCATTCACGCCGCCCATCTCGAGCGAGCGCGCTGGATGACCAGGATCGGCTACCGCGATCTGCTGGCCTGCCGTTCAAGTCATTGATGTTGCCCAAGTTGCACCGCGTGTTGCGACCCGCGCGACTTCCGCCGTTAACTTGATGTTGTAGCCTAGCTCAAGGCGTACCTCCCCGACTCAAGAGGAGCACGTCGGAGGGAGGAGCGTCGCATGTCCGGTCCGGGCGGCGACTGGCGGAATGGCCTGGCGTACGAGTATTTCGACGATTTGGGTCCCGATCAGGTCGCGTTTGAGTTCTTACGCCGTAACGAGGGATACGCAGCCGAGTTCGCGAAGCTATGCCAATTACCGGAAACCGAGGATCCTCCGCCTACGCTAACCCAATGGGGGTTGCGATTTCGCGGTCGACCCGCACCTCCGGTCAGATCAAGCGACGGTCATATGGAACGCGCAATCCAACCCACGGATGGCAATCTTCACGATAATGCCGTCCGGCTTGTGCGACGCGCCGGGTCTTGCTCTAGCACCTTCTTCCGTCCTCGCCACGTCTGCTGAGGGAAGCTACCTCGACCTGCTGGCATTGCCGCCGGAGAGACGCGCGCTCCTGTTGGGTGAAGCGGCACCTGGGGCGGTCGCGCTCGTGCTTCCGCTCGACGGGCTGTTCGAGGACCGGATCGACACGGCGCCGCTTCCATCGTCTGCTGGTGAAGGGCCGAGCCACACCATCGACCTTCACGGCCTATCGACGCCGCCGTCTTCGGCTCGCCTTGCGGGCTCTGGACGGTACGCTGAACGGTGCTGACTATCGTGCTGTAGCCGAAGTCCTGTTTGGCGACCGGGTTCCGCGGGGAGCAGCGTGGCGCGACGATAGCCTGCGCGGCCAGGTCATCCGTCTGGTTCGGTACGGTCGCGACCTCATGCAGGGCGGCTACCTCGACCTTCTGCGCCCGGAGCGGCGGCAGCCGAAGAGCCGCCGCCGCCGGTAAGGGCTTCCCGCGCGCGGGGGATGACGCTGAACCCGCGACAACTTCGTCATCCATCCCGCCGCGGGTCCTTCGCCACGATGCTCCGCGACCGCCGCCTCTCGCCGGCAGCGGCCGATCACATCCGGAGCTATCCCTATGCCCGACCCGCTCGCCGGTTTTCCGCCACGCTATCTGCGCACGCCCGAGGCGGCGCGCTTCCTCGGCCTGTCCGGCCGGACCCTTGAGAAGCACCGCACCTACGGCACGGGCCCTCTCTACTCGAAGCTCGGGGGCCGCGTGGTCTATCGGATCGACGACCTTCAAGCCTGGGTCAATCGCGGCGCCAAAGCCTCCACCTCGGATCACACCGGCCAGGGCGTCTCGCCCGCGAAGCCCCACGCGGCTCCGCTGGCGCGCTACGCCGGCCAGCCACGTCGGTGAGCGTCGTGCGTCGACTCCCCAAGCCGACCGAGCGCGCGTCCCTCGACGTCTTCGAGGCGCTGAGCGGTCCCATCGCCGCGCGCGACCAGCGCGACCTCATGGAACGCCCGTTCTTCTCCCTCGCCAAGGCCAGGCGCGTGACCCCGATCGCCTACCAAACCGGAAACACGGAAGTGCAGGTCTACGCCGTTGCGGAACATGGCATGGCGACGATCTGGGACGCGGACATCCTGATCTGGGCGGGTTCGCAGATCGTCGAGGCGCTCGATCGAGGCCTGCCGACCTCGCGCTTCTTCCGCTTCACGCCCTACCAGCTCCTGACCGCGATCGGACGCGCGACTGGCAATCGCGAGTATCAGCTCCTGCGCGGCGCGCTCACGCGCCTGCAATCGACGGTGATCCGCACCACCATCCGTCAGGGCGAACACTGGCGACGGCAGCAGTTCTCCTGGATCAACGAGTGGGAGGAGCTCGTCACCCACGCCGGGCGCGTCGAGGGCATGGAGTTCGTGCTCCCCGACTGGTTCTACCAAGGCGTCCTTGACCGCCGGCTCGTGCTGACCATCGACCCCGGCTACTTTGCCCTGACCGGCGGCATCGAGCGCTGGCTCTACCGCGTCGCCCGCAAGCACGCCGGGCGGCAGGTAGAAGGCTGGCGTTTCGATCTCCGCCATCTGCATACCAAGAGCGCTTCCACCGCACGATTCACCGACTTCGCCTTGGATATTCGGCGGATCGCCGCGCGCCAGCCTCTCCCCGGTTATCGGCTCGAGATCGAACGCGTGTTCGACGCGACCGGCTTTCTCGGCGAGTTCATCGTCATGCGCCCGGACGGGCCGTTCGAGCTTGTGGATAAGTCGCGCTCGAGCTCGCCGGATTATCGGGACTTCGGGCGCAGCTGTATCGGGACTCCGGGCGCACGATCATCGGGACTTCGGGCGCAAGCCGTAAATACGGATGGGTCGAAACGCGCGGCTAATCAGCAGCTTACGTTCGGCCTCGAAGCCCTTAACTCTTTAACTGAATCTAACTCTAAAGACGCGCGTGCGCGCGACGCGGTGGATAACTCGGCCTTGCCAGCAGGGCGACGGTCATGATCGTCGCGCTCGTCAATCAGAAGGGCGGCGTCGGGAAGACGACGCTGGCGCTGCATCTCGCCGGGCGATGGGCCGGGAAGGGGAAGCGCGTGGTGGTTGTCGACGCGGACCCGCAAGGGTCGGCGCTCGACTGGTCCGAGCAGCGCGCCCGCGAGGGCGTGGCGCGGCTGTTCGGTGTCCTCGGTTTGCCCCGTGAAACACTGCATCGCGAGCTACCGGCGATCGCCGCTGACGCCGATCATGTGATCGTCGACGGCGCGCCGCGGATCGCGGGCGTGGCGCGCTCCGCCTTGCTCGCAGCCGATCTGGTGCTGATCCCCGCCACGCCCTCGCCGCTGGACGGCTGGGCGTCGGCGGAGATGCTCCGCCTGCTCGACGAGGCGCGCGTGTTCCGGCCGGACCTCCCTGCGCGCATGGTGCTGAACCGCTGCGCGGCCCGCACCGTCATCGCGCGCGAGATCGCGGAGGCGTTGGCCGAGCAGGACCCGCCCGTGCTCGGCGCCCGCATCGGACAGCGCGTCATCTTCGCCGACGCCGCGCGCACCGGCCGCCTGGCCGAGGAGCTCGATCCGGGCTGCCTCGCCGCCGTCGAGATCGCCGCTCTCGCCGCCGAGATTGAGGGGCTGGCACCATGAGCCGACCGGGCCCAACCTCCCGGTTCGCGGCGCGACCGGGCTCAGCCGACGCCTGGGTGCGCGAGCCCGGTGCCCGTGCGGGTTCTCCCGTCGAGTACAGCGCGCGGCTGACGATCGACGTGACTCCGGTGCTGCGCGGACGAATCAAGATCACCGCCTTCGAGCGTGGCATCACCGTCGCGGAAATGCTGCGGACGCTGCTCGAGCGCGAGTTCGGCGACGGTGCAGCTGACCGTGGAGCCGTGCCGTGACCGTGCTCACCGAAGTCGAGCTTATCCACCTCGAAGGCAAGATCGAGCGGTGGATACGTTTCGGTCGGGAGGCGCAGGAACGCATCCTCGATCGTCGTCGCCGCATCCTAGCGTTTGCCCCCGGCGCGGTGTTCGCGTTCGTCCGCTGGGCCTCTAACGACTACGGCACCATCGTCAGCCGGATCGACGTGCTCCGCGCCGTCGATGCCGGCCAGTCGCTCTCGACCGTGCCGTTCGTCTTGCCGGGCGCGGAGATCCTGCTGCGCATCTCCGGCTGGCCGAAGGTCGAGCAGGTGCTCGCGGCCATCGACCAAGTCGAAGCGCTCAATCTGCGGGCCGAGGACGCCTGCCCGGATCACTGGCGCCACGTCGGAAACCGCATCGCCAACGGCCAGCTCGCCCGCCCGTACAGCGCCGAACGGCACCGCGCATGGCTACTCAGGAGAAGGATGATCCCATGACAACTGCGTGGAAGACACTGGCCATCACGACCCTCGCGAGCGGCGCCGTGGTGTTGCCGAGCGTGGCGTCTCCGCCGCCCCAGCTCCTCTGGAACGCAAGCGCGAGTGTGCCGATCGGGCTCTACCGTGTGCAGCCGGAGCCGCTGCCCAAGCTTTCGGACATCGTCGTCGTGCGGCCGCCCGTCACGCTAGTCGGGTTTCTGGCCGACGGCGGTTATCTGCCGCGCGGCGTGCCGCTGCTGAAGCACGTGGCCGCGCTCGGCGGGCAGCGTGTCTGTCGGATCGGGGCCACCATCAGCATCGACGGCGTGATGGTCGGTAAAGCGCTCGGCCACGACCGCCGCGGCCGGTCGCTGCCGGTTTGGCAGGGCTGCACCGTACTCACCGCCAACCAAGTCTTCCTGTTCAACGGCGACCGCCCCGACTCGCTCGATGGCCGCTACTTCGGCCCTTTGCCTCGCACCACCATCGTCGGCCGGGCGCAACCGATCTGGACGCGGAGCGGCGACTGAGATGCGTTCCTCTCCCTTTTCCCGGCCGTGTCGGGGACGCGGCTTGCGCGCTGGGTACGTCATCGTCCTGATCGCAGCTTGGGCTTCTGTGACCTACGCGCAGTCGATCGGTGGGCCACCTCGCGAGCAGCCGGCACGATCGTCCAGCCCATCTGAGATAATCGCGGAGGCGTCGGCGCGGTTCGGCATTCCGGCCCGCTGGATCGCGGAAGTCATGCAGGTCGAAAGTCGCGGCGATCCTCGTGCGCTGTCGCCCAAAGGCGCGATCGGCCTCATGCAGATCATGCCGGCGACCTACGCCAGCCTCGCCGCGCGATACGGGTTTGGCGCCGATCCGTGGAATATCCGCGACAACATCATGGCAGGCGCGGCCTACCTGCGCGAACTCTACGACCGCTACGGGGCGAGCGGCTTCCTTGCCGCCTACAATGCCGGCCCCGGTCGTTGGGAACAACATCTGAGCGGCGCTCGCCCGCTGCCCGGCGAAACCGTTCGATACCTGTCGCGGCTTGGACCGTCGGTCGGCGCGGACCTCGGTCCAGGGTCGAGCGTGAGCAGCCAAGCAGTGACCGTCTCGCCACGCGCTGCGCCGATCTTCGTTGCGCTGAACGTCGTCGCGCCTGCGGTTCAGCGTGCAGCCGAATGGGAACGTGTCCTGCGGATCATCGCTGAAAATGAGACGGTCCTCGATGCACGCGATCGCCTGTTCGTGGCGCGCTCGAGCAGCAATCAAGTCGCCGAGCACGGAAGCGACGATGATGCCGGGAGCGACGTTCGCGCCCCATCGATTTCGCAGCGGGCCCCTACATCGCAGACCAGCGCGGCGGTCGCGAACTCGCTGTTCGCACCGCACGACCAACGCTGAGCCACGACCCGGATGATCAGATCGGTCGCAGTGTTCACACGTCCCGCAGAGATGAGTGACGGGGAGGGATGCGCCATTTGTGAGGGGTGGGAGGGAGGGCGAGATAAAAGGGCTGCCAGCCCCGGGTGTTCGGGTGGTGGGCTTCGCTCGACAAATCAAAGGCTTAGAAAGGCGGGACCTGCCAGCTTCGCCGCCCGCTCGGCTGGCGCGACTAACATATTACCAGGCAACAACAATATCTTAGCCGCCAGCTCCGGCTCAGCTGTTCGCCGCCGAGCCTTATGAGCCGCCGTGACGACGAGGTGCGCATCCGGCCCGGCCGGGTCCGTGACAGGGGGCGCGGAGCGGGCAAGCCTCAGAGCTTCCTCGGCCAGGTCACGCGTGCGGTCCGAAAGGCTGGACATACGGGTCCAGGGCTCGGTCGTGGCGCGTCAGCCCGGGGCAGCGGCTTCGGGCGCGGCCGGGCGGCGGCCGCGGCGCTCGCACTCCGGTCGACCCAACGACGGGTGGTCATCAAGGCCCGCGTTGTGCGCCAACGCGGCGCCCGCTTCCGCTCAGCCCCGCTCGCCAAGCACCTCAGCTATCTGCAGCGCGACGGCGTGACCCGTGACGGGGCGGACGCTCGCATGTTCGATGCGCGGAGCGATGCCGCCGACGTCTCGGCATTCACCGAGCGGTGCGAGGACGACCGACATCATTTTCGCTTCATCGTGTCGCCCGAGGACGCGCCGGAAATGGCCGACCTGCGCGCATTCACCCGCGAGCTGATGACCCGCGCAAGCCAAGATCTCGGAACGCGCATCGACTGGGTCGCGGTCGATCACTGGAACACCGACCAGCCTCACGTCCATGTGCTAGCCCGCGGCGTCGATCAGGACGGCGCCGACCTGGTCATCAGCCGCGAGTACATCAGTCGTGGTTTTCGCGCCCGCGCGGAGGGGCTGGTCGGTCTGGAGCTTGGTCCGCGCTCGGAGCATGCGATCCGGTCGGCCCTCGAGCAGGAAGTCGGCGCGGAGCGCTGGACGGGGCTGGATCACGCCCTGAGAGCCGCGATGGACGAAGGGGCGGGCGTCGTGGACCTTCGTCCTGGCTCGCAGGCATTGCCCGACGGCGACTTGCGCAGTTTGATGATCGGGCGGGCGCAGGTGCTGGAACGACTTGGTTTGGCCGACCAGGCAGGTCCGGCGCAATGGACGCTCCGCTCGGATGCCGAAGCGACCCTGCGCGCCTTAGGCGATCGCGCCGACATCATCCGCACGATGCATCGGGCGCTCGCCCGCGGCGCTCGTGAACCGAACGCCGGGACGTTAGCGATCCACGGCGACGACCAGCCGAGCGTGCTCGGCCGGTTGGCCGATCGCGGGCTGCAGGACGAGCTGAAGGGTTCGGCCCATGTTGTGATCGAGGGCATTGACGGCCGTGCTCACCATGTCCGCTTCGGCAGCCTTGAGGCAACCGGCGATGCGGCTGTGGGCGCCGTCGTCGAGGTCCGCCCGTTCACTGGAGATGATGGACAGCGCCGCGTCAGTCTCGCCGTGCGGTCGGACCTATCCTTGCAAGCCCAGATCAAATCGCAGGGCGCCACTTGGCTTGACCGGACCCTGCTTGCCCGCGAGCCAATCGCTCTCGCCGAGGGCGGGTTCGGCGCGGAAGTGCGCGACGCGTTGGCGAAGCGGGCTGATCATCTTGCGACGGAAGGACTCGCGCGCCGGCAAGGTCTGCGCACCACATTCGCGCGCGATCTGCTCGATAAGCTGCGTCGGCGGGAGATCGACGCGGTGTTAGCCAAGCTGTCTGCCGAAACTGGACTGCCTCGCATCGGTTCGGCGGAAGGCGAGCATGTAGCGGGCGTCTACCGGCAGAGGCTGCAACTTGCGTCAGGCCGGTTCGCAATGATCGACAACGGCCTCGGGCTTGAACTCGTGCCCTGGAAGGCTGCGCTGGAAGAACACATCGGTCGGCACGTCTCAGGCGTCGTGCAGCCCGGCGGCTCCGTAGCGTGGAGCTTCAGCTTGAAGCGTGGACTAGGCATCGGCTAGTTCACGTGGCCTAGTAGCAGCAGCCAAGTCTTATAGCTAAGACCAACTTGGTGGCGTTCATCTCACCCGCCGCTCACTCCGGCGCCTTAGCAGTGGAAGCGCTGCCGATGACCTCCGGGCGCGACCACCGACTCGACGTAAAGACTCAGTCACCGTGACAAAAAACACTATGAAGCGTCTCGAGCACCCGCGCGGCTCCCTCATGCGAAATCGAGTAATAGAGCGTCTGCCCCTCGCGGCGCGCCGAGACGATCCCGTCCTTGCGAAGCAGTGCGAGCTGCTGCGAAACGGCGGTGTCGCGTGCGCCTGTCAGCCGCACGATTTCGCCGACCGGCTTCTCGCCTTCCCACAAGTGGCACAGGATCATCAACCTGCTGCGGCCGGAGAGCGCCTTCAGGAACTCCGACGCGCGGTCGACCGAGGCGAGCATATCATCCTTCACAGCTTTACAGCTATGCAGACGCCTGCCCCGTTGCAAGACGGCCATCATCGCGCAGCACCATGTAGATCGCGGGTATCACCAGCACCGTCAGCAGCGTCGAAGAGGCGAGCCCGAACAGAAGCGAGATCGCGAGCCCCTGGAAGATCGGATCGGTCAGGATCACCGCCGCGCCGATCATCGCCGCCGTCGCCGTCAGCAGGATCGGCTTGAACCGGATCGCCCCCGCCTCGATGAGCACGTCGCGCAGCGGCCTGTCAGCAACGCTGCTGTGGCGGATGAAGTCGACCAGCAGGATCGAGTTGCGCACGATGATGCCGGCAAGCGCAATGAAGCCGATCATCGAAGTGGCGGTGAAGGGCGCGCCGAACAGCATGTGGCCGATCACAATCCCGATCAGCGTCAGCGGGATGGGCGTCAGGATCACCAGCGGCAGGCGGAAACTGCGAAACTGGGCCACGACCAGGAAGTAAATCCCGAGCAGCGCGGCCCCGAAGGCCGCGCCCATGTCGCGGAACGTCACCCAGGTGATCTCCCATTCGCCATCCCACAGCAACGTCGGCCGGCTCTCGTCGTCGGGCTGACCGTGAAGGCTGATGACCGGCCTGACCAGGCCCTTGGCGGCCCAGTCGTCCGCGTCGATCGCCTTCTGAACGGCGAGCATGCCATAGATCGGCGCCTCGAACTGGCCAGCCAGTTCGGCGGTGACCATGTCGGCGGCGCGGCCGTTGCGCCGGAAGATGGCATAGCTGCCGGACTCGCGGCCGGCTTCGACCACCTCGCCCAACTCGACCATCCGTCCGGCACCTGCGCCCCTCGCGACAGCGACGGGGGTCGAGGCGAGCGCGGCATTCCATCGCCGCGCGGATTGCGGTAGCTCGACGGTGATCGGCAGCGGCGTACGACCATCGCCTCGCGGGGCGTAGCCGACGAGCGTCGAACCCATCAGCATGCCGATCGAGTCGTACATCTGCCGCTCGGAAAGGCCGTAATAATCGAGCTTGTCGCGGTGCGGGATCAGCCGCAGCCTCGGGCGCGGCTGGCCATAGCTCGTGTCGACGTCGACGATATAGGAGACCGACTTGAACAGGCGCTCGACCTCGGCGGCGGTCCGGTGTCGCACGCCCGCATCGGGGCCGTAGATTTCCGCGATCAACGTGGCGAGCACCGGCGGACCAGGCGGCGTTTCCACCACCTTCAGCGAGCCGCCTGAGGGCAACGGAATACCTTTCAGCTTCTCCCGCAGGGCGAGCGCGATCGCGTGGCTCGACCGGCTGCGCTCGCCCTTCGGCAGCAGGCCGATCATCATGTCTCCCTGCTCCGGCTTGTCGCGCAGGAAATAGTGACGGACGAGGCCGTTGAAGTTGAACGGCGCCGACGTGCCTACATAAAGCTCCATCGCCGAAGCCTCGGGTAGCGTCCGCGCAACCGCCGCGACGCGCTCTGCCATCCGGCCGGTATCCTCAAGGGCGGTACCCTCGGGAAGGTCGATCACCACCTGCACCTCCGACTTGTTGTCGAACGGCAGCAGCTTTACCGTCACCGCCTCGAAGTAGAACATCGAGCAGGCGACGAGGGTGGCGATGCCGACCCCGCCCAGGAACAGCCAGGCGGAGCGCTTGCTCGCGATGACGCGGCGGGCAACGCGGGCGTAGATCATGCCGAGTCTGCCGCCATGCTCATCGGAATGGGAGAGCGTCTGGCGCGCAAGGCGAACCATCAGCCAAGGCGCGATCACCACCGCGACGAAGAAGGAGAAGATCATCGCCGCCGAGGCATTGACCGGGATCGGCGCCATGTATGGCCCCATCAGCCCGGACACGAACAGCATCGGCAGCAGCGCCGCGACGACGGTAAGCGTGGCGATGACGGTCGGATTCCCAACCTCCGCGACCGCATCCACCGCCGCGTCGATGCGGCTGCGACCGTCGCGCATGCCCCAATGGCGGGCGATGTTCTCGATCATCACGATGGCGTCGTCGACAAGGATGCCGATCGAGAAGATCAAGGCGAAAAGGCTGACACGATTGATCGTGTAGCCCATCAGATTGGACGCGAAGAGAGTCAGCAGGATCGTGGTCGGGATCACGATCGCGGTGACCCCCGCCTCCCGCCAGCCGATCGCGAAGCCGATCAGCACGACAATCGAAAGCGTCGCCAAGCCAAGGTGGAAGAGGAGCTCGTTGGCCTTTTCGTTGGCCGTTTCGCCATAGTTGCGGGTGACCGCCACCTCCACCCCGGCAGGGATCAGGCTCCCCCGCAGGCTTTCAGCCTTGTGGAGGACGGCTTCCGAGAGGGTGACGGCATTGGCGCCGGACCGCTTGGCGATGGCGATGCTGACCGCCGGTGCGGCGCTCCAGCCGTCGGCGTGGCGCACCCAGCGCGCCACCTGCGCCTGCTCCTCGCGGGGCTGCTGGGTCACGTCGGCGACATCGCGGAGGTAGACGGGCGCGCCGCTGGCGGTGCCGATGGTCAGCATCCCGACGTCGCCGGCGCTGCGGAGGGTGCGGCCGGCGCTGACCGCCACCGCTTTGCCGTCTTCCCGCGCGCTGCCGGCCGGGAAGGCGCGATTGGCGCCGCCGACCGCGTCGGCCAGCGCGGCTAGCGGCACGCCGTGCAGCGCGAGCCGGGCAGGATCCGGGGCGATGCGGATTTCCTCCGGCGCCCCGCCGGTGATAAAAGTGAGGCCGACGTCGTCGACCTTGGCGATCTCGCTGCGCAGCCGCTCGGCCACGTCACGAAGCGCCGCATTGTTCCAGCGACTGGCCTCGCCCGGCTTGGGGGATAGGGTGAGCACGACGATCGGCACGTCGTTGATGCCGCGTACCGTGATCAGCGGCTCGGGAATGCCGACCGGAATGCGACCCCAGTTGGCGCGCAGCTTCTCGTGAATGCGCACCGCCGCGTCGTCCTGGTCGGAGCCGACAACGAAGCGGGCAGTGACAAGAACGCCGTCATCCTCCGCCTGCGTATAAACATGCTCGACGCCGTCCACCGAACGCACGATCGTCTCGAGCGGCTTGCCGACCAGCTCGACAGCGTCGGCGGCGGCGAGACCGGGGGCGGGGACGCGGATGTCGACCATCGGCACGCTGATCTGCGGCTCCTCTTCGCGCGGGATGGACATCAGGGCGAGCAGACCGAGAGCGATTGCCGCCAGCAGGAACAGCGGTGTCAGCGGCGACCCGATGGTGGCGCGGGTGAGCCCGCCCGACAGGCCGAGCCTCATCGCGCCGGCTTTCCGGCGATCAGCACGTCGCCGGGGGCGACGCCGGACAGGATCTCGAGCTGGTTCGGATCGGCGGTGGGCGCGGTCTGCACCGGGACGCTGCTGTCGGCGCCATCCCTCGCCAGAATATCGACATAGTCGATCCCAAAGCGGGTGGCGACGAAGCGCCGAGGCACGACGATCCCCGGCTTTCCGCCGAGGTCGAGCAGCACGGCGACGCGGCGCCCGACGAGATCCGTCGTGAGCCCCGCCACCTCGACGTCGGCGCGCACCCGACCGCCCGACACGGCCGGATAAAGCTGGACGACGGTGCCGCGACGCCCGTTCAGCTCGGACTCGTCCTGGATCGTCACCGACGCGCCGGTACGCAGGCGTTCCGCCAGCGACTGCGGCACCTCGACCCGCAGCAGCGGCGGCCCGGCGGTGACGGTCGCCACCGACATGCCGGGCGCCACCACCGAGCCCTGCGGAATATCGGCGCGCAGCACCCGGCCGCTCGCCGGCGCGAGGATCAGCCCCTGGCCCGCGACAGCCGAAGTCGCGGATTGCTGGGCCCGGGCGGCGCGGACCTGCGCGTCCGCCGAGCGCGCCGCCGCCTGCGCCTGATCGAGGCGCGCCTTTGCGTAGACGCCCTGCCGATAGAGATAGTCTATGCGGGAAAGCTCGGCCCGCGCCGCCGCCGCCTGGGCCGCCGCCGCCGCGGCCTGAGCCCCATAGGCATTAGATTCGTAGCCGAGGCGCGTGTCGACCACTCGGCCGATCCGCTGCCCCTTTCGCACCTGGTCGCCTTCCCGGACGCTGAGCTCCACGAGCATGCCGGGAATGCGCACCAGCGCCTCGGCCTGGTCGCGGGTGGCGATCTCGGCGGCGAGGGGCTTCACCTGCGAAACCTGCGTCTGGCGGACCGTGAGGCGCTCTCCCGTCGGCGCGCGTGGCGCCGGCTGCTGCTGCGCGGTCCGCTGGCCGCACGCGGAGAGCAGCACCGCCGTCGCCAGCCATATCCAGGATCGCGCCATGCCCGCTCTCTCCCACTGTGGCGGCTGGTGCACAGGGGATCCGGCCCCGTCAGCCGCGATGAGCCAGGCTTGACTATCACCGGGAACAGAGGGGCCGCATTGGGACCATCCCGTATGGGCGGGCTGCGCGCTTTCCACGATCACTTCACCATCGCTTGTCAGCAGTTGCCACCGATCTACATACCTGCGCACCTATCGCAACTACGCATACTGAGAAGCAAACCTGGAGGGCGTCGTGAGCAAGCCGAGGATCGTCGTTCTGGGAGCGGGGCTGGGCGGAACCCTGACCGCATTCGCGTTGCGGGAGAGGCTCAAGGACCGCGCCGACATCACGGCGCTGTCGGACAGCGACACCTACACCTTCGTGCCATCAAATCCCTGGGTGGCGGTGCGCTGGCGCGCGGTCGAGGACATCCAAGTCGAGCTGCCGGCGGTGTTCGCGCGGAAGCGCATCCGCTTCTCATCGCTCGGCGCCAAGCGGCTGGTCCCGCAGGAGAACCGTGTCGAACTCAACGACGGTTCGAGCGTTGCCTACGACTATCTGGTGATCGCGACCGGGCCGCAGCTCGCATTCGATGAGGTCGAGGGGTTGGGGCCGGACGAGGGCTTCACCCAGTCGGTCTGCACCGGGCGCCATGCCGAGGCGGCCGCCCGTGCCTTTGACCGCTTAATCGAGAATCCCGGCCCAGTGGTGATTGGCGCTGCGCAGGGTGCCTCCTGCTACGGACCCGCCTACGAATTTGCGATGATCGTCGACACCGAGCTTCGGCGCCGGAAGATCCGCGATCGTGTGCCGATGACCTTTGTGACCGCCGAGCCCTATATCGGCCATCTCGGGCTCGACGGAGTCGGCGACACGAAGTCGCTGCTCGAGAGCCGGATGCGCGATCGCGACATCAAGTGGATCACTAGCGCCCGCATCGGCAGGGTCGAGGACGGGACGATGCACGTCGAGGAGGTTGCGGCGAACGGCTCGGTCGCACGCACCCATGCGCTGCCGTTCAAGTTCTCGATGATCCTGCCCGCGTTCAAGGGCGTCCCGGCGGTGTTCGGGATTGAGGGACTGACCAACCCCCGCGGCTTCATCCTGGCGGACAAGCACCAGCGCAACCCGACTTTCCACAATATCTATGCGCTTGGCGTGTGCGTGGCGATCCCGCCGACCGGGCCGACGCCGGTGCCGGTGGGCGTGCCCAAAACCGGCTTCATGATCGAGAGCATGATGGCCGCGATCGTCGAGAATATCGCCGACGAGATCGGCGGCAACGCGCCGAGCCATGAGGCGAGCTGGAATGCGATCTGCCTTGCCGATTTCGGTGACGGCGGCGTTGCCTTCGTCGCCCAGCCCCAGATCCCGCCGCGCAATGTGAACTGGGCTGCGCAAGGCAAGTGGGTACACCGCGCCAAGGTGCTGTTCGAGAAATACTTCCTCTACAAGGTGCGCCACAGTCAGGCCGAGCCCTTCTACGAGAAGGTGGCGCTCCAGCTCATGGGGGTCGGCAAGCTGAAAATCCGTCCGACGCGATCCAAGACCCCGCAGTCGATGGAGATGCAGTCATGAATGTCGATCGTGCCGTCTTTGCCTTTGCTGGCTGCGTAGTGCTCCTCGGCATCGTGCTGGCGCTGACGGTGAACCTCTGGTGCCTTGCGCTCAGCATCTTTGCTGGGCTCAATATGATCCAGGCCGCGTTCACCGGCTTCTGTCCCGCGGCGATGCTGTTCAAGAAGCTGGGCGCCAAGCCGGGCAACGCCTTCAACTGACGGCGATGCCCATGCCCCTGGTCCTCCTCCTCGCGGCATCGATAGCGGCGGCACCAGTGCAGGCAACGCTGTCCCTGGAGCAGGCGATCGCCGCCGCCGAAGCGCACGCGCCGGCGATCGCGAGCGCCGATGCCGAGGCGGATGCGGCCGCTGCGCGCACGGCCCAGGCACGCGCGGCCGGGCTGCCGAGTGCGACTGTCACCGGCACCATCGGGGTGGGGCGTCTCGATCCGGCTGGCTTCTTCGGCCTTCAGGCCGCCGACGTGACGCCGCGCGCGGCGCAGGCGACGATCGAGCAGCCGTTGTTCACCGGCGGACGCGTCGCCGCCGCCACCGCGCGCGCCCGCGCCGGAGAACGGATCGCGGCCGCGGCACGCACGGGCATCCGCGCCGACCTCGCCGTGCAGGTTGCCGATGCCTATGGCGCGATTGTCGTCGCCGAGGAACAGAAGCGGCTTAATGAGCGCCTGGTCGCAACCACCGCCGAGCTCGTTCGGCATGCCCAGGAGCGATTCAAGGTCGGCGACGCGCCGCGAACCGACGTCTCCCAGGCAAGTGCGCGGATGGCGGAGGCGCGCGCCGGCGCGGCGGCGGCGGACGGCGCGATCCTGGGGGCGCGCGCACGGCTCGCCCATCTGATCGGGTTCGAACCGGGCGCGCTCACGCCGCTGCCTGCGCCGCCCGACTTACCCGCGGAGCGCGAGGCGGCGGTTCTCGCCGCGGAGGCAAGCAGCCCCGCCGTCGCCCGGGCGCGGGCCGCGCTGGACGCCGCGCGCGCCGGCCAGCGGGGTGCCCGCGCCGAGCGGCTGCCCACCGTCGGCGCCTTTGCGGAGGCGTCCACGGTGCGCGATCAGTTCTTCCCCGGCTACCGCGCCGATGCAGCGACGGTCGGCCTGCGCGCGCGCTGGCCGCTGTTCGACGGCCGGGTGCGCGGTCAGGTGGCGGAGGCGAGCGCGGGCGTGCGCGCCGCCGAGGCGCGCCTCGCCGCCGCCCGCGACCAAGTCCAGGAAGCGATCACCGCCGCTCATGCCGCGGTGACCAGCAGCGCGCTCGTCGAACAGGCGGCGGTCGAGCAGAGCGCCGCCGCCGAAGAAGCGGTCCGCAACGTGCGCGACGAGGTGAAGGTCGGCCAGAAGCCGCAGCTGGACCTGCTCGATGCCGAGCGCGAAGCGGTGGGCGCGCGACTTCTCCTGCTCCGTGCCCGCGCCGACCGCGTTGCCGCCGCCTACCGGCTCAACGCGCTGTTCGGGCGCTACTGATCCGACCGTATCAATCCACCACATCAAGCAGGAAGAAGCGCCATGGCCTACAAGCCCCTGAACCCCGAGATCAGCGTCACCAGCCAGGTCGCGCCGGCCGACCTCGCCGGCGTGAAGGCGGCCGGCTTCGGCACCATCATCAACAACCGCCCGGACGGCGAGGAGCCGGGCCAGCCTTCGAGCGATGAGCTGCAAGCCGCGGCGGAGAAGGGAGGGCTGGCGTACCGCCACATCCCCGTCGTCCCGGGTAAATTCAGCGATGCGCAGGTCGATGCCTTTCGCGACGCCGTCGCCGATTGCGCCAAGCCGGCGCTCGCCTTCTGCAAGTCGGGGTTGCGTGCGACGTCGCTGTGGGCGCTGTCGCAGGCAGGGAAGGTTGACACGGCCGAGATCCTGCGCAGCGCATCCGCCTGCGGATATGATCTGATGCCGCTCGCGCCGCGCATCGAAGCGCGCGCCAAGGCGCTCCATGCCTGAGATGCTTGGACCCGGCACATCGCGTGTGACCTACATCCGCCGGTGGCACATGCACCCGGCGGCTTTCAGGATCTGAGACATGCTCGATTCACTCGACGCAGTCATGCTGGCGCGCATCCAGTTCGGCTTCACCGTCAGCTTCCACTTCATCTTCCCCGCTTTCTCGATCGGCTTGGCGAGCTATCTCGCGGTGCTGGAAGCGCTGTGGCTGCGGACCGGACGCGAGATCTATCTCGACCTGTTCCGCTACTGGGTGAAGATCTTCGCTGTCGCCTTCGCCATGGGCGTCGTCTCCGGCATCGTCATGTCCTACCAGTTCGGCACCAACTGGTCGGAATTCTCGACCAAAGCCGGGCCCGTGATCGGCCCTTTGATGGCATATGAGGTGCTGACCGCTTTCTTTCTCGAGGCCGGTTTTCTCGGCGTCATGCTGTTCGGGATGAAGAAGGTCGGCAAGGGCCTGCATTTCGCCGCCACGTGCATGGTGGCACTCGGCACCTTCATCTCCGCCTTCTGGATCCTCAGCGTCAACAGCTGGATGCAGACGCCGACGGGCTTCATCGTGGACACGAGCGGGCGGCTGCTGCCGGCGGGGTCGTGGATCGACATCATCTTCAATCCAAGCTTCCCCTATCGCCTCGTCCACACCGTGATCGCCGCCTACCTCACGACCTCGCTCGTCGTTGGCGCGGTGGGCGCGTGGCATCTCCTGCGCGACCGTGCCAACCCGCATGCCCGCAAGATGTTCTCGATGGCCATGTGGATGGCGGCGCTCGTCGCGCCGATCCAGATCGTCGCCGGAGACATGCACGGCATCAACACGCTCGAGCACCAGCCGGCCAAGGTGATGGCGATGGAGGGGCACTACGACAGTCATCCCGACGGCGCGCCGCTAATCCTGTTCGGAATCCCCGATCCGACGACCAAGCGTATAGACTATGCGCTCGAGATCCCGAAGGCATCGTCCTTGATCCTGAAGCACGACCTTGATGCGCCGCTTGCCGGTCTCGACACAGTCCCGCACGCCAAGCAGCCGCCCGTGCCTGTGGTGTTCTGGTCCTTTCGCGTGATGGTGGGGCTCGGCTTCGCGATGCTGGGGCTCGGTCTATGGAGCTTGATCGCACGCTGGCGGGGCGGGCTCTACCAATGGTCGTGGCTGCACCGGGCGGCCGTGCTGATGGGCCCTTCGGGCTTCGTCGCGGTAATCGCCGGCTGGGTCACGACCGAGGTCGGCCGTCAGCCCTACACCGTCTACGGACAGCTCCTGACCGCGACGAAG
>Ga0210040_10005013_pt1 | contig 17005 bp, 14 predicted proteins | sample CryGeyCG12114_NA_FD_185462 | JGI IMG/M metagenome (GOLD analysis project Ga0210040, IMG submission 185462) | Groundwater microbial communities from aquifer - Crystal Geyser CG19_WC_8/21/14_NA (SPAdes) (version 2) | ecosystem: Environmental > Aquatic > Deep subsurface > Groundwater | place: USA... | reverse complement strand
TTTGGAACCTTATTAACTCTTGTTCTGGGCTGTTTCCCTTTAGACATACAACCTTATCGTACTATGTCCGATTATTTAATATTCATCTTAACCCTTCCGAGTGCAAATACTCTCCGATAAAATCTTTACGATCCCCCGATGTATACAAATTTATTTTTTAATGAATTCATTAAAAAATAAATATTTTGACCGAGATCACAGTTCTGTACCTGCTAAGATGTTACTTAAATTACCTACTTATATAGGTTTCGCGGAAAACCAGCTCAACTAGTCAGTTTTGTCTTTCACTTACTTACCATCATTCCTCGGATATCTTTACAACGATAACCCGTTCGGACTTTTATAATCCTGATAATGGTAAGATCACTAGTCTCCGGGTCTAATTCTAGATACTTGCTCATTGTTTCATAATCGATTTCTCTAGGAACCCGATAGACTTCCATTACATCCATTCACACTACCTATACTCGCTTAAATACCATACTCTGTAGCCAATCCATTTATTGACTCTTTTTCAGGAAGCGATGTTAAACATCACTCGGTGAATTTAATCTCCCTTTCATCTGTGTACGCTAGTACACATTTTACTCGTTTAATCTTTGGTCTCGATTCTTGCATCTAAAATTAACTTGCTGACCCATTATGCAAAAGGTACGCTCTTATTTTTTATTTAAATTCTTCTCGAGCTGCTTATAAAACCACTATTAATACATTTATTTTTCCTCACGGGACTTTACGCTATTGCGTATAAACCATATTTAGCCTTAGAGGAAGGTTCCCCTTTATTCAAACAGAAAATCCGTTTTACTTCTAGGCTATTCTACCTTACTTCTCATTATATGTAGAATCTCGTTTGATTTTTTTTTCCTAAGGTTACTTAGATTTTTCTGTTCACCTCGTTTTTTTACTAGATTTTTCTTAGCATACTTATTCGTGTTTTTGCGACTTCTTTTGGTTTATAGCTAGTTATTAATAATAATTTCTTTTTATACTTATTTGATATTTTTATCAAATGAAAATGTTCCTTATACTAGACTTATTTTGTCTTTTTTTTTCAGATTTTAAAAACTAAAAAATTTAACCTTTTAGTATGCCAACTAAATAAGAATTTTTAACAAAAATTCTTATTTAATTATTAATATGTATTATTTGTTTTCAGTTTTTTAATTGAAGATTATTTCCTTGTCTACTATCTATTTTCAAGGCATTTTTTCCTAATTCAAATACAAAACCTAATGTTAATATTAAAAAAAAGATCAACATTATTGTTAAACCGTAAATACCATTCGTATAAGCACTTACTATATAAGGATATACTAGTAATATTTCTAAATCAAAAAGTAAAAATAAAAGTGCAAAAATGAAAAAAGATATACTAAACTGTGTTCTATTTTGTCCCAAAAATGAGTGAAAACCACATTCAAAGGCACTATTTTTTTCTTGATATGGATTGTGAGGAGAAAATAGTATATTTACTCCTAATAAAATTAAAGCTAATATGGGTATAAAGATGAAAAAAATTGTTAAACTTGTCATGACTTATTTATTTTAATTATTATATGAAGTGTAAAATGTAGTAAATACGCAAAATTTTTTCTTTTGTCGTTAATCATTATTTTGTTGTAAATTGCTAAGCCAGGTGGCTTATAATGATAGCTCAGTTGCTTCCGCAAAAGCAAAACAAAACGCAAATTTGGAAAAAAAAGCTTAAGATAATCAAAGATTTATTTTTGTAATAAATATTTAAAATATGGTAAATATTTTTTTATATACATATGATATTTATGGTTAAAAGAATCTTCAGGTATTTCTATTATATAATTAGAAAAAAAGTTATCTAAAATTTCTCAATTATACACTAATTGTTTTATTAAGGGTCTAATTTCTTCTAACACCTGATAATTATTTAAATTTAAGGTTTTCAAGTGTATAACTATATCTTGAGATGAATAAATTAAATCTAATACAGGATCAATAGGAGTTATAATACTCATAAAAGGAAAAAAAAGATTGCAAATAAGGTTATATATGAAAATATTTGTACTTATTAAATTAAGTTTATATTGCATGTATGAAACATACAATCAAAAAAGACATGGTATATATTTAGCCAATAATATATTTAACCCAAAATTTTAAGAATCTTACTTATTACACTAATTAGATAAAAATCCAATTTTTCTTTTCAAACTATTAACTAAAAATATATAATTATAAATTAAAAATATATTAGATAATAAAAACAAAGGTATAATAATATTAAATTTATGAAAAATAGAGTCAAAAAAAATATCTAACCTTCGAATCAACGTGTTGGTATCTCGGAATTTATGTGTGATATATTTAATTCATCTTCTATATTTCTATATATTTCCATAATTCTATTACCTATCCCTCTCCATTGTTCATGTAAATCCCCCAGTTCCATTGACTCTATATTCATATTACCTAAATAGCTCATATATGAAGTAAGTGAATCAAACATAGCTTCATGAATAGTACTTCATGCTTGAAGATTCCGAAGCGTGTGTAGTAATTCTGCATGACTTAATTCATAAATCAAATCAGAATCGAAAAAAGTGTTAAAATTAGTAGCAATACTTACATAACTTATTACTAATCTAAAACTTAAAAGCATAATATTTAAATTATTAAATGAAACTCGTCTACTAAAATCATCTAGTCTTTGTCTAATTATTTGATTTTCTTGTTCAAGAGATGTTGTATCCATATTTATAATGGGCATTTCAGGCATATAGACAGCTTGTTCCATTTGTATTGGGCTAAATCAAAGTGCAAAAACAAAAGAAGAAAGACCTATTACAACAGTAAAAGCTGTTGCTAAGCCAGCGGGATATAAAGTATAGGTTGCAAATCCACTTAATCTATTAGCTTCTATCTTTTTTCCATTAATTTGAAATCTAGATAAATAAATAGGATTATAGACCGCTAAATCTATTAAACTATTTTCTAATAAAGTTATAAATGGAACTATTAATAAAAAATGTGCAAAATATAAAACAGTTGAAATTTGTCCTAATTCTATAAATGGAGATTCAACGTGTTTTGCTCCTAATTGCATTAGTATTAAGAAATTAGCCACAAAAATAAAAAATGCTATCTTACTTAAAGGTCTAAATTGTACACCTCTTAGTTTTGATAAATCTGAAAATGGCAGAACTAATAATGCTAATAAAGCAGAAAACATAGCTATAACACCTAATAATTTATTTGGTATAGATCTTAATATTGCATAAAATGGTAAAAGATATCATTCTGGAACAATAGCTGGTGGTGTTTGCATAGGGTTAGCCATAACATAATTTTCACTATCTCCTAAAACATTAGGCATGAAAAATACGAATATAGATAACACTATTATAAATAAAAAGATTGTAATTAAATCTTTAAATATAAAGTATGGAGAAAATGGTAATCTATCATAATTACCAGATATTCCTAAGGGATTTCCTGAACCACTTGAATCATGTAAAGCTATTAAATGCATTAAAGCTAGAGCAGCTAATACAAATGGTAATACAAAATGTAATGCAAAGAATCTATTTAATGTGGCATTATTTACAGAGAAACCTCCTCAAATAAATTCAACTATATCTTGACCAACTCAAGGTATTGCACTCATTAAATTAGTAATAACTGTTGCACCTCATAAAGACATTTGACCGTATGGTAAAACATAACCCAAGAAAGCTGTAGCGATCATTGCTATTAATAAGACTGTTCCTATTGTTCACACTAATGTTCTTGGTGCTTTATAAGATCCATAGTATAATCCTCTACCTATATGTAAATATACTAAAAAGAAAAAAGCTGAAGCTGTATTTGAGTGTAAATAACGTATTAATCATCCATTATTTACATCTCTCATTATATGTTCTACAGAATCAAAAGCTTCTAAAACATTAGGTGTATAATGCATACCTAATGTAACTCCAGTCACTATTTGTATTATTAAACAAAAGGCTAATAATGAACCAAAATTTCATAAATAACTTAAATTTGATGGTTGTGGTGAATCTATTGTATATGAATTTACCATTTTTAGTAAAGGATGACTTTTTAAAATTCTCATTTTTTTTTTTTATTTTTTACTTAGTTTAATCCAGAATCATTAAAAAAAAAAGTAAATTTTTTGAGCTCAAAAAATTGCTAAACCCAAAGTACTGGGTTTATTTTGTCTCACCTAAATATACTGGACTTATTTTGTCTTTTTCTTTTCTTTTAAGAATACAAAAAAAATTTTTTTTGTACCCTCCCTTTTTATTTGATTTAATTTCATATTATTGTATTAGTCTTCTACGAGATACAGGAGTCAACATTGCCCTTTGTAATATAGGGCTGTTGGCTATCATCTCTTGTTTAGCTCGTTGAATATCAAGATGATTTCCATTACCTAATTGTAAACTAGATAAGTATCTTCAAACATAAGGATTTGATGGACCAACTGGTTCACCCATACTCTCCTTATATAATCTAACATATTCTAATGCTATAAAAGGATGGTGATCTATAAAGTTTCTAACAATAATATCCAAATGGATAGGGTCTGTGAACACAATTTGAATATGTAAGGGTGCTGGAATAATACTTCATGCTACTCTCACGTATCAATGTTCAAACACCTCAATTTTATAATTTATTGCATGCACAAGCATTTTAGATGTTTGAGGAGTAGGAATAGTAGCTAAACTTTGATCCACTGAGAAAAACTCTGTACCACCTATAAATTTAAAAGAATTTGCCAGTTCTAAAGTAGAACCTGTAGCGTTAAACAAAAATTTTATTTTTGGTAAATCATAGAGTTGAAGTGGAACATGTGGACTTATTCTAGGGATAACATTCAGAAATATTTGTTGAAATTTTGAAAGCAGAATATGATAATCTATTATTTGATCATTTAAAGGTTTATTTTTAAATGCTGTATATTGATTATTTAAATGTGGAATTTGTCAGTTTTCGAATAATTTTTCATTTATCATATAATTAGAAAAATGACCAGCTTTTTGTAGTGCAAGAAATGCTAAAGCCTTATCATCTCAAAATTCTGGACTGAATGTTTTTACAAATTCAGATTCAAAATAATTCAAAAAAGCTTCTAATACAAAATATAAATATTCTTTTCCAATAAATATTATTATTATAAAAAGAAAAAATTTAAAGCATAAAATAATATAACTTATTTCTTTTCCTTTTAATTTAAGTTTAAATCAGTCAAAATACACCAATAAAAATGGAGTATAAAAATACATTACCTCAAAATCATCAATATTAGATTGATACAAGGCTCATAATATTATACATCTAAGAATTCAGAAAAAATAATCTATTTTTTCCAATTTTTTTATTATATAATACATATATACTAATAAAATTAAAGCTAGAATAATTATTTGAATAGAAAATCATACAAAAGCAGGATGATCTTTTAAAAACCCTCACACAATAATTGGTATATCTCAATTAATTGCTGGGAAATTTAAATCAAATAAAAATTCGTCTGTAGGAGCAAAAGGTTATAAACTACACAAGGTATGGCTATAACAAATGCAATAATAAGAGGTAATAATATAGTTCAACAATAAGACATTAATTGATCAAATCTTATTCTAGGATAAGAGGCTCTAACTCATATAAAAGCAAAAATAAGAAAACAAGTTTTTAAACCCAAACTTAAACTTTCTAGGATTCCTTGTAGTAATACATTAATTTCGTTATCGTATTCAAGATCTAATTCCAAACCACATATATAGTATAATATTTCTTCTATAGAAGCTAGAGAAATTATAGGTGAATAACCCCCTAAAAATAAAAGACTAGTAAATATACAAATTAAAACAATACTAGCATATTCAGCTAAAAAAAAGAATACAAATATAGCTGCAGAATGTTCTGTCATAAACCCAGAAACTAGTTCGGATTCTGCTTCTGCTAAATCAAAAGGAGCTCTATTAGTTTCTGCTACACATCCTATGAAAAATATTACAAATATAGGAGCTAAAGGATATAAGAAAATCACGGGTTTTTGTGCTTCTGCTATAACAGTTAAATTTAAACTACCTGTTAGTAAAATAACTAATAATATAGCTGAACTTAAAATTAATTCATAACTTATTAATTGTGCTGTACTTCTTAATGACCCTAAAAAAGCATATTTAGAATTAGCTGATCAACCAGCTAATAATATACCATATGCTGATAAAGATGACACTGCTAGCATATATAATACACCTAAACTCAGGTCACCAATGGTTAAACCAGGTCCATAAGGTATAGTTGCGTATCCTAGCAGTGAAAATGTTAATGTGATTATTGGACCTAGGAAAAACAATGTTAAATTTGCTTGTGTAGGTGACACATATTCTTTTAACAATAATTTTAATGCATCTGCAAATGCCTGTAATAGTCCATAGTAACCTACTATGTTAGGACCTAATCTACGTTGCATACTTGCCATTGTTTTTCTTTCGGCTATTGTTGTAAAAGGTACTACTAATAAAGCAGGTACCACTACTAACAAGACTTCTATTGTAGACACCAAACTTTCCACTAAAAAAAATAGACATTTTTTTATTTTATTATAATAATTATATGATTTATTAATCTTTTACTATATTATTATAATATTCTTAAATAAGAAGATATATTGTGTTATAATAAGGGCTAAGCCAAAACTTTTAAACAAATTATTAGAAAAAACATAACATCAAAAATTGTTTAATGCTAAGTCTAAATTGATTATAAAAAAGAAAAAAGTTATTATAAAATTTTTTTTTTCAAAAGATTTACTTTTTTTTTACCTAATTTTTATTTTCTCTAGAATTAATGATTGCATATATAATAATAATAAATAATAAAGAATCACTAATACTTTTAGTCAAATATAGTAAAGATATATAAAAAATAAGACCCACTAATATATATAAAGCATAAGATGTAACAACACCTGTACTTAATTTGTTAATAGAGTGGCTAATTTCAGTAATTTTTTTTTCTAAACCAAGAGGTCCAAATTCTTCTACAGATCCTTTATCCATAACTTTTGTAGTTTGGCCTCCTAAATCTAAGATAATACCTGTAAGGTATTTGTTATAATACTTTTCAACTAAGAAACGTTGGTTAAAAAAGCTAAATATATTATAACCTAAATTTGATAATTTAAATTTAATAAGTAAATTTGGATAAAATTCTGTGAACAGAATAGATAAGATACTTAGTGAAATAGTAAAAAATAAAGGTAATAATTTATAATAAGTAGGTACAGCAAATTCAGTATCTAACAAAATTTCATGTTCAGGATGTATAAATAAACTATTATCAGCAAAAAAAGCGGAACCTAAACCTATAAAAATATCTTTAGTAATATAACCGAAAAATATAGAAAATACAGCTAGTACAATTAAAGGTAAACTCATAAATATATCACCTTCATGCGCAGCATGAGCTTCTTTATAATTAACTAAAGGCCCATTAGGGTTAGTTAAAAAAGTTAAATATAAAACTTTAACTGAATAAAGTGTAGTAAACATAGCACCTGTAACAGCAATATAATAAACTATTATGCTAGAGATATGATATTTTCCAAATGCAGATTCTATTATAAAATCTTTAGAATAGAAACCAGTCATAAAAGGGAAAGCTACTAAACTTAGAGAAGCTATTAACATAACTGAATAAGTAAGAGGTAAATATGATATTAATCCTCCATATTTTCTAAAATCTTGATTATCTGCAACTGCATGTATTACTGCACCTGCACCTAAAAATAATAAACCTTTATAAAAAGCATGATTAACTAAATGGAATAAAGCTATATTATATGAAGATAGACCTATAGCTATAACCATCATACCCAATTGACTCATAGTTGAATAAGCTATAACTTTTTTTATATCTTGTTGAAATAAACCTACAAGAGAACTAAATACAGTTGTAATTGCTCCTACTCATAAACATAGTAATAAAACTAACGAACTATATTCTATTAATGGAGAAACTCTCATTAATAAATATACACCCGCAGTAACCATAGTAGCTGCATGGATTAAAGCTGATACTGGAGTAGGACCTTCCATAGCCATAGGTAATCAAACATGTAAACCAACCTGAGAACTTTTAGCCATGGCACCTATTAATAAACATATACCTATAAAAATAACAACATTTTCACTATAATAAGGTGCTAATGAAAATACAGTAGTATAGTCTAAATTTCCAAATGATCATAATATAGCAAACATACCTATAGTTAAAAAACAATCACCCACTCTATTAGTTAAAAATGCTGACAATGAACTTTGATTTGCCGCTATTCTTGTAAATCAGAAACTAACTAATAAATATGAACATACTCCAACTCCTTCTCAACCTACAAACATTAATAAAAAATTATTTGCAGTAACTAAGATAATCATCATAAAAGTGAATAAACTTAGATAACTGAAGAATCTTTGGTTATGAGGATCATGACTCATATATCCTATTGAGTATATGTGTACTAAGGATGATACTATTAGTACAGGTATTAACATAGATACTGTTAAAGCATCAAAATTAAATGCTCATCTTACATTTAAAGACTCTGCATCTATTCATCTAAATAAATCTATACTTGTTGGTATTTGATTTAATCCTACTTCTCAAAAAGCAACTATGGCTAAAATTGTTGTTATTATTACACAAGTACATGTAATTATTTGTGCCCCGCTAACACCGACTTTTCTACCAAAAAAACCGGAAACTATTGACCCTAATATTGGTAATACTATTAAAGCTAGATACATTAGTTATATTCTATTGCTATACTTCCTCTTAATCTATAAAATGCTACTAATATACCTAATCCTATTGCTGATTCCGCACCTGCTATAGCTATTATATATATAGAAAAAGTTTGGCCTAATATATCATCAAAGCTTAACGAACTTATTAATATTAGAAATGTAATAGATAATAACATTATTTCTATAGAAATAAGCATTAATATTATATTTTTTCTGTTTAAAACGAAACCTAAAATCCCTATTAAAAACAAAATTAGTGAAAAACTCATTAAACATTTTTAGATTAAATTATGGTATTGCTTTAATCTTTAGACAAATAAACTAGACAAAGAGTAATTTTTTTATATTTAAACTCTATGTGTTATGTTTATTTGCCTATACGGGTATAGGACTTGAACCTATATTTGAGTGATCGTACTACCATATTCTACCATTGAAATAACCCGTATTTTTTTTTTATTGACTTAAAGTATATTAAAATATGTATCTAACAGATATATATATTAATTCCATTAATTACGTTAAGAGAGCAGATTAAGATAAAAAATTCATACAATATAAACTAACTTAAATTAGTATATATTTATATATAAATTAAAAAATCTTATTTTTATAATGTAATGGCCTATTAACAAAAAATATTTAATTTTTATTGTCTAAAAATTTTAAATCAAATAAAATTGTTATTAAAGCAAATAAACCATTTGCTTCTGTAGAATCGGAACTTATAAACTTTTTATTTTCATATTTTATTATATAAACTCATTATATATATTCTTGTACTAAATAAACGTACAATACCTGGTAAAATGTATTTAGAAAATATATATATTATTAAAACAAGTAATAAAAAATTAAATACTACTTGATTTACAAAAAAAAAGGGTACTAACTGAGGCATTATTATATTTAGCTCAAAATTTTAAGAATCTTACTTATTACACTAATTAGATAAAAATCCAATTTTTCTTTTTTTTTCAATTTATATATAAGTTTTATTAAAACTTATTTAAATTAAATGTTTTTTTTATTATGCTACATATAATAATAAGAAAGCCATCATTAAAGCAAATAAACCAGTTGCTTCCGCAAAAGCAAAACCTAAAATTGCGTATGAGAATAATTGTCCTCTTAATGAAGGGTTTCTAGACACTCCTATTATTAAAGCACCGAAAACTACTCCGATACCTACACCCGCTCCTATTAAACCTGTTGTAGCTAAACCTGTACCTATTATTTTTGCTGCTTGAATCATAATTAAAAAAAAAATACAAAAATAGAGAATCTAAATTATTTAACTGTATATTTAAATATTGCAAAACATTATACATATTTATTTATATATATGGGTATAGGATTCGAACCTATACAATGATACACATATTACCATTTTCTGCCTTTAAATTAACCCATTTTTGGTTTTATTTAAATAAAAGCCAGGTTAATTTATATATCTATAAATTAAGAACCTCAATAATAAATAGAAATATATAAAAATAATCAAACTACGTCCACAAAATGTCAGTATAAAATACCAGACTCAAAACCTAAATGATGATTTTCAGTTAAATGGTAAGCTAAAAGACGTCAAAAACCTACTGCTAAAAATGCTGTACCAATAATCACATGTAATCCATGGAATCCTGTACCAAAGTAAAAACAAGATGAATATGTACCATCTGATATTGTAAAAGATGAAACTGTATATTCTATACCTTGGAAAGCGGTGAAAATTACAGCTAAAATAATAGTGTAAACTAAACCGTAAAGAGCTCCACTTCTATTTCCTTGTATTAAAGAATGATGTGAATAAGTCACTGTTACACCTGATGACAATAATATAATTGTATTTAATAAAGGTAATTCAAAAGGATTTATAGATTCTATACCCATTGGAGGTCATTTTGCTCCTAATTCAATTGTAGGAGATAAAGCACTGTGAAAAAATGCCCAGAATATTGCTAAGAAAAATAAGGCTTCTGATACTATAAATAATCCTACACCCATATTTAATCCTCTTTGTACTGCTAAAGTATGATTTCCTAAGTAAGTACCTTCTGAAATCACATCTCTAAATCATAAAGACATAGAAAGTATTAGACTTATTAATGCTACCATTAATAAATTAATACCTATACTAAAACTTTGAAAAGATAATATAGCACTTAATGTTACTGTTAATAAACATATACTAGTATTAAGAGGTCAAGGACTAGGAGATACTAGATGAAAAGGATGAGCTTGAAAATTACTACGAGTTAAATTTGTCATATACTTCTTTTTTTTTATTTCTTGATTTTTTTTTGTTATTTATTTGTTATTAAAAATGTAATACTTATTTATTTTTTTAATAAATATATATCATAATAATAGCTTTTTTAAAAACTATAGGGTATTTTATATTTAATTTAAATATAAATAAATACTAATTAATGTTTTAAGCTGAATAAGAAATTAAAGATAATAAGTTGCATAAATTTAATAATTCATCAGGTATTATTATAAAACTAATTATAGCTAAGTTAAGTATACTTAATGTTATAGAAAAAATATTAGATAATGAAATTTCTAAATAAATATAAGTTTTTTTATATTGTGTATTATCAAAATATATAGTTTTTATTACTGTTAAATAATATACTGCTCCTATAACACTAGTTAATATACCTACTAAAACTAAAATAGTTTTATCATTATCTAATGCTGTGGTTAAAACCATTTGTTTTCCAAAAAAACCTACAAGAGGAGGTAATCCTACAAAAGAAAACATAGTAATTACTAAACATAAGGCTAATATAGGATTAATAGAAAAATATCCTTTTAATTGAGTTATTAATTGTATAGGACTATTGTTTTTCTCAGGTAAATTATTAAATTCAGATACCTCTGTATAATATAAATATAAGCTAAACCCTATTGCTATTAATAATAAAAAAGCATTTAAATTTGTTAAAATATATTGGAATATATAAAAAATATATGCTTGATATGAATCTATACTGTGCACTATTAAAGCTAATAACATAAAACCTACATGTGATATAGTACTATAAGCTAATAATCTTTTTATTCTTGTTTGAGTCAAACCTAGAACTGTTCCTATTATTAATGAAAAAAAACAACTTATAGATAAGGTAGTTGTTCATGAATAAAATTGTACAGTGGAATGTAATAAACAACTAGTGTATTGTACTAATTCTAATAAAAGTACTAATATAGCAATTTTACCTAAAATTGCTATAAATGTTGTTACTATTGTTGGAACTCCATCATAAACATCAGGAGATCATCAATGAAAAGGAGCTGCAGCTATTTTAAATAAAAACCCTACAGAAATTAATAATAAACTATAAAATACATAACTATGCATATATCATGTAGAATATTCTACATATCTTTCTGAATCAGAAATAATGGAAAATATACCATCTAAGCTTGTTAAACCTGAATTTGCATATATTAATCCTATACCTAATAAAATAAAACATGAAGATAATCCACCTAATAAAAAGTAAGTTAAAGCAGACCCTGTAGATGATTCAGAGTTTCTGTGGATAGAAGAAATTATATATAAGCTAAAACTTTGTAATTCTATACATAAATATATAGATCCTAAATCTCCACTTGACAATAATAATGTTGCTCCACTTATTACAAATATTATTATTAATGCATATTCTATTATTGTAAATTGTTCTGATACTTTGTTTATTATATTTACATATTGCTTTACTTTTTTAAATAAAATATCTACCATAGAAGTTGAATCTCCTACATATTTTTTTCTAGGATAAAAACCTGTCATTAGTAATATTATACCACATATTATTAATATAAATATTTGAAATGTATGTGTTATAGCTGTTGTATTAAACAGTCCCCCATATAATCCTATTCCTTTTTCTAAATATGTAAAATATAATGTTGTGTATGCTGAAATTATACTATAAAATACTATTAGTATTCCTATACGACTATATAATATGGATGTATCAGGTCTGTTAGTTAAACCGTTTGAAAATAAAAGTAATAAAAGAAATGTTAAAATCATATTTTAATTTTTTAGAGTTATATTTATATATATTTGTTAGGGTATTTATCATGTTCATTTAACTTTTTGTTAATTTGTGTTATTTATATTTATATTTTTATATTATTTTGTTACCATATGTTTGGTGTTTTCATATTATATATTACTTAATTAATATTATATTAATTTGTAATATTTATTATTTTTAACTTAATCAAACTATATATCTAAATTTATATTATATAATAAGTGATATGTATAGTAATGAAGGCCGTCTAAAATAATAGAAGGGTATATACCTAGTAAAACTGTAAATATAACTAAAACTATAAGCATAAAAAATTCTCTTCTATTTAAATCAGGTAGGTATTCTTCTCAGTTTCTTTTAAATATTGATCCTGCAAAAGCTATTCTATTAAACATAAATATAGTATAAGCAGCTGAAAATACAATAGATGATGAAGCTAATACACCTGCAATAGGTAATCTTTCAAACACACCATATAAAGACATAAATTCACCTACAAAATTTAAAGTTAGAGGAGCTCCACAATTACCTAAAGATAATATAAAAAATAAAATAGAAAATACAGGCATTATTTGAGCTATACCTCTATAATATGTTATTAATCTAGTTCCCGATCTATCATATAATACACCTCCAGCTGAAATAAATAAACCAGAAGATACAAAACCATGAGCTAGACCTAAACAAATACCACCTTGTATACCTTGTAAAGTATTACTAAATACACCTGATAAATAAACAGCTGCATGTGATACCGATGAATAAGCAATTAATTCTTTAACATCTATTGTTCTTAGTGTACTAAGACTAGCATATATTATAGTTAAAATTCCTATAAGGAATACTATATAAGTATAATATAAAAAGGCTTTAGGTACTAAAGGCAATATTAATCTAAAAATACCATATAAACTTAATTTTAAAACTATAGCAGCTAATATAATACTTCCAGATAAAGGTGATTCTACATGAGCTTTTAATAATCAACTGTTTAAATAAATAGTCGGTGTTTTCACTGCAAAAGCTATAAATATACCTATAAAGATATATATTTGTGTTAAATATACAAAATTTGTTTTTGATAAAACACTTATATCTGTACAACCTATCAAAGATTGCATAGTTATAATAGATAATAACATGAATAAAGACCCTAAAAATGTATATAAAAAAAAATAAAAGCTTGCTCTTATTTTGGCACTTGATCCGAATAAACCTATTAATATAAATAAAGGTGCTAAAATACTTTCGAAAAAAATATAAAACATTAATATATCTAAAACTAAAAAAATCATTAATAATAATGTTTCTAATAATAATATTATTATTAAAAAATATTTAACTCTATGATCTATGGATTTTCAATTAGATATTATAGAAATAGGCATTATTAATGTTGTTAATAATATAAAATATATAGATAAACCATCTATACCTAAATAGAAATCATAATAACCTATTACATAATGTTCCTGCACAAATTGAAAATGTTTACTACTATTATCAAACAATAATCAAATAATTAAAGATATTAATAAATCTATTATAGTTATAGTTAGTCCTATTATTTTTAATGTTTTAGTGTTTTCTTTTAAGTCATAGGAATAATAAGAGAATATTATAAATATTCCCAATAAAGGCGTTAATGTTAATGCTAATAAATACATTTTTTTGTATTAAATTTGAGTTCTCCACATGATTTTCTCTATCAAATTCAATATTAGGTACTTGGTCTAATTTATGTGAATTAAATAAATGAAAGTAAGTAATTTAATAAAAAAAGAAATTAATAAATTATTATATAAGATATATAAAAATAAATTCTAGAAAGTTAAATAATTAATTTAGTAAATAGATTGTTAACCTATACTAGTATATGATTCCTCGATGACTTGAACATCGAACATATTCTTATCAAAAATACACTTTACCAATTAAGTTAAGGAATCTTTTAATAAAAAAAAGGACAACACAGTTTTTGCAAAATACAAATCTTTTAGCATAAAGAAATTTTTTTAAGGAACTTGATATATACCTAAATTTTTTTAGTTATTTAGTGTATTATATATAATCCGTAACAATAATATTTGATTTTAATAATCTAACAATTTAACCAAGCTAGACTATTTAATCAAAACAAAGTTAAATATTTAATATATTATATTCATAAAAGATATTTTTGATTAGTATCAAGAGCACTCAGATTTGAACTAAGAACAGGAAGTTTGAAGCTTCTTATTTTGCCAATTAAACTATACTCTTTTTTTTTATTTAATAAGAAAAAAATGCTAATTAGTAAAAAGACTTAAAAATGGTTTTCGGAAAAGAGGTGAATCGAACACCTAAGTGCGAAAAACACAATATTTAGCAAATACCTTATCCTACCAATGACAACTTTTCCTTTTAAATAACGAGTTAGACCGGCTTCGATCCGGCATCTTTTTCCTCGACAAGGAAACACTTTACCAATTAAGATTACTAACTCTTTTAATCTTAAAAAACATTTTCTTATATTTACTTAATATAAAAATGGAATACGGCTAGTGAGATTCGAACCCACGTAGACTGTTTGGAAGACAGATGTTCTACCAATTAAACTATAGCCGCTATATAAAAATAAAACCTTGATATCTTATTTTTAAACTAACAGAATAAATAAAAGTCGGGCTATTATGATTCGAACATAACAATTCCTCAACCCAAATGAGACGCCTAACCAGCCTGGCTCTAGCCCGTACTACCAGAAGAAGAATTTGAATCTTCATTTTTAATGCATGAAATTAATGTTCTAACCAATTAAACTACCCTGGCTAATCTCTTATCAAAGATTTGAACTAAGATTGTTATATTAGAAATATAATGCTTTGCCATTAAGCTAATAAGATAGGAGACAAGAGATTTGAACTCTTACAAGTATAAAACTATTGAGTTTACAGCTCAACCCTTCTTACCAATAAAGGAACTCTCCTAGTTTAAGACCTAGGGGATTTGAACCCTTATTATAGCGATTAAAAGCCGCATGTTTTACCAATTAAACTAAAGTCTCTATTAAATTAAAATTTTTGTTTAATAGTTATAACAATAGAACCGACCATCGCTAATAATAAAATTATAGAAGTAATTATCAATCACATTGAATAGTTAGTATACATAACATTTCCAATACTAATAATATCATAATTATCTACTATACTACTATCTCAATTATTAGAAGAAACAACAGATATTTGTGTATTATTAACAATATCTAAATTAAATGCAGTTTTCTTTAAATCCGTTTTTGTATCAGGTAATAAATTATTATATGGTATAAAAAAAGCTAAAATAGTTAAAATAGCTAATGGTATATTATTATTTGTATCACTAATAAGTTCAGATACTCTAATATTAATTAACATTAAAATAAATAAAAATAAAATAGAAACAGCTCCAACATAAACTAATAGATAAGATATACCAATAAATTTTGCACCTATAAATATTAGATAACAAGATATTGTTGAAAACAATAAGATTAAGTTAAGAACTGAAACTATAGGATTTTTACTTATTATTGTAAACACACCCGCAAATAAAGAAATAATAACTATAAAATCTAAAAATTCTGTGTTAAATCCGCTGAATAAATTAGGTAAAAAAAATAAATTTAACATAAAATAAATTAAAAAATCTTTTATTGATTTTTCAGATAAAAGAAAAGCTAAAAGAGGAAAAAAATAAATAGAATTATACAGATTTAGTTAAAAAACTAAAAATTTTAATTTAATTCCTTTTTACTTTAGAATTATGAATCATAAAAGGTAAAATTAAAGTTCAATAAAAATTATTTTTTGTTTTTCCTTCTATTGGATTTGAACCAATATAATACCAGTGAAGTTTTGTAGGCGCTTTTTTAAAAGCGCCTACTATTAATAAAAGTTATCTTAACTTTTATTTTTAATTTTAAGGATAATAAATCCCGTGCAATTTCCATTACACGAACCATATTTCGACTTAACACCAATTAAAGTCACGCATACGAAAGTTACATATCTAGAAAAATACAACTATTTAAGTAAAAAAAAAAAGATAAGTAACCAAACTTATTGCGCATACATCTTTCAGCGCCTGACGAGTAGTTAGTACCCATCTGAGATTAAATTCACC
>Ga0210040_10005012_pt1 | contig 17006 bp, 10 predicted proteins | sample CryGeyCG12114_NA_FD_185462 | JGI IMG/M metagenome (GOLD analysis project Ga0210040, IMG submission 185462) | Groundwater microbial communities from aquifer - Crystal Geyser CG19_WC_8/21/14_NA (SPAdes) (version 2) | ecosystem: Environmental > Aquatic > Deep subsurface > Groundwater | place: USA... | reverse complement strand
TTATTTAAAAGTACCTGGGTGGTGGCTGGCCGATCCTCCACAAATAAAGTTACAACTGTACTGTTGTTGCCATTGGTAGTATTGCCCCCATTAGGGTCATATTCGTTTGCGGCCAGCTTATAACCTAGATTATTCTGTATCCCGGTCTGCACTACTTCAAATTGAAGAATTAAATCTTTAGATTCATTGACGCCTAAGTTGCCAATAATCCAGTCACCATTACCAGCAAAATCAATGGAGGTACCAGCAGGTATAATAAGGCTACCCGGTATTGAATTAAAACCCGGGGCCACTTCCGATCCGATTATTACACCGGTGGCAGGGTCCGGACCATTATTAGTAACAGTTACGGTCATACGATACTTTTCGCCAATATAATAAGGGCCGACATCCCTGGTACTGCTTAGCGCAATATCGGCCGAAGCATTTCCCCGGATGGTAGCGGTTTGGCTATCATTACCAGGCTCGTTATCGTATTCAGTTATCGCAACTACTTTAGCCATGGTGCTGTAAGTACCGGCGGACTGGGGCCTTACCGTTAAGGTCATGGTTTGGGCGTTAGCCGCGCCTGCTAACAGATCGGTGCCTAACGTCCAGATGCCATCTATATAAGTACCGGAAGAAGTTACAGCATTTACCAAAGTAAGGCCGGCCGGTACTATATCTTCTATTTCTAGATTAGTGGCGGCATCCGGGCCGTTGTTCTGTACGGTAACGGTAAAAGTAGTTGTTTCGCCGTTGTTAAAGGTGGCCGGCGCAGTATTGGTTACTACCACATCGGCTACCGGCATGACAATCAATAAAGCCAAAGTATTATTATTTCCCGACGTACCATCATACTGATCTGCGGAAGATACCTGACTACCTAAATAATTGCGCCCGGTAGTAGTGGGGATTGTTTTTACGGTTAACGTTATAGATACACCAGGTTCCAAATCACCTATGGTCCATAAACCAGTAGCAAAATCATAAGTAGTACCAGTTGGATTATCAAAACTAGTAATTTTAAGTCTTGCAGTATGAGTATCCTGCACCTTGAGGTTGGTTACCCAATCTGGTCCGTTATTCGTAACTGTAATTTCAAAAGTAGCTTCGGTTATATTATTATAATATAGTCCGTCCGGAGAATTGCCGGAAACAGAAATGCTGGTACTAACATCGGCATTCTTCTGCACGGTTATATCTGTGGTATGGCTGTTATCGGTACCATCATTATCTGCCTGATTAAGCTTAACGATACTGGCGGTAAAAGCATAATTTTTATCGCCGGGAACAGTAGCATCCGCATCAAGCCTGCCTACTAAGATTAATTCGGTAAAAGTGCCACTGGCCAAATTAGAGATAGTCCAGGTGCCGGTATTCTGATCGTAAGTCCCTACTTTAGGCATGCCGGGTACATAAGTTAACCCAATTGGCAAAGCGGCCGATACGGTAATTCCGGTAGCTTCATCGGGGCCTTCATTCGTAATTTTTACGGTATAAAAAACCAAATCGCCGGTACGGTAAGTAGTAGCATTGGCCGAAGTCAGCACATTTATATCGGCGGTAATAACTCCTGTACCCGATTGAATACTGTTGGAAGCGCTGTTATTACCATTCACATTATCAAACTCGGTATGGGTTTGAGTAGCAGTTGTGGTAATTACGGCACTCTGGTTGATGGTGGCATTAATGGTAAGCGTGGCACTGGCACCACTAGCCAGCGTACCTACCAGCCAGGTTCCGGTTCCTGCATCATAAGCGCCCGTACCCGCAGAAGCACTTGAATTACGGTAAGTTAATGAAGCCGGTAACTGATCAGTAATGGTGACATTAGTAGCAACGCCGGGGCCATTGTTGGTGACAGTTACGGTATAAGTAACTTGCTCGTTATTGACATAATTGCTATTAGCTGCAGCAGAAACCGTATTGGTTACGGCTACATCGGCAGTAGGCGCTACGTTTATGGTAACTGCAGCATTGTTGTTACTACTGACCCGGTCGTATTCGGTATGGGATTGGACAGTGGCGAGCGTTAGGGCTCCTGTTACGTTGGGCCGGGCATAAACAGTTAAGGTCTGGGTGCCACCGGGGGCAATTGTTCCTACGTTCCACTCTTGGGTAGCCGTATTAACCGTCCCAAGGGTAGTACTATAACTCCTTATTTCTAAGCCAACTGGTACCTGATTGGCTAACTTTACATTAGTAGCAGTATTAGGTCCGTTGTTGCGAACCGTTATAGTATAAATAATGTCTTCGTTTTGATTAGGTGTTGTGTTTGAAACGGTACTGCTTACCTGCACATCGGCCGCAGGCATTACCATAATGGTATTGGAGGCGGTGTTGTTACCACTATTTTCATCTAGTTGCAGGCCGGAGCGATTGCCTAAAACTGCCGTGTTGGTAATGGAGCCCAGTTGCGCAACCGTACCGCTAATGGTAATGGTTTTAATTTCGTTTACCGCCAAATTTTCTATAGACCAGGTTCCGGAAGTAATATTATAGTTAGTACCAGTTGGTGCTACATACGTGATGGTATTACTGGCAAATGCAGTTGGTAACTTATCGTTTATCTCTACCCCACTCGCATTGTTAGGGCCTAAGTTTTGGGCAGTAATGGTATAAGTAACCTGATCGCCGTAGTTATAGTTGGTTTGAGGTACGGTATTCGTAACGGCTATATCGGCTGCTTCCACTACATAAATGGTAGCCGTAGCCATATTATTATCAAGCACATTATCCGCTTCGGTATGGGTTTGGGAAGCAGTAGCAGCAATAGAACCAATTACTAATGGCTTAGCCGTAATAGTTAGAGTACGAGAAGCTCCTACGACCAAAGAGCCAACTGTCCAGAGGCCACTGGTACTATTATAAGTGGCATCGGAGGCCCTTACAAATTGCAGCTTAGAAGCATCCAGTAAGTCAGTTACCGCTACTCCAGTGGCAACCATAGGTCCGTTGTTGGTTATGGTTACAGTATAATTAAACTCTTTACCAATGGTGTAAGGTCTACTTGCCGCCGTATTGGTTACAGCTACATCGGCACTACAGTCGTAAGTAAATGTTGTTGCTTGGGTTAACTCGTTGGTATAACCGTACGACCAGGTATTTACAGTTTTCAAATCCCCGGCATTGTAATTAGCCGCTGTGGAAGTTAAACTGCCCCAGCTATGTACGCCTAAGGTATTACTGGCAACCGGAGCAATACCGAATAGTTGCGATTGCGGAGCTGGGAAAGCCGTAGTAGATAAATTAGTATCATCCCAAAATAATAAACCATTGTAATTAGAACCGGCAACCGGACGCACATCCTCTACCCGAAAACCATTATTAACTTCCGCATCCCACATGGGGAAATTAATGGGGGCACAACCGTTGCGGAACATGTAACTAATCACCGCATTTTTAGAAACCGGATTTCCCAATCCATCAAGCCCGTTCCATTCCAAGGTCCGGGTTCCCGCAGCCCCGGTTTGCTCGAGCAAAACATCCCTCGTACCGGCTTGGTAACCGGCCGTGCCGTCTAAATCAATTAATAAGATAAAAGTACTGTGATCGCTGGAGTATAAGGTAAAAACAGATTTTCCGCCATTAGTTGCCGAATTACAGTAATTATTGATACTGGACACTCTAAAAGTAGGCGTAGTAACGCTGGGCCATTCTGCAAGGTCGGGACTATTCACAAAACTAAAGAACTCTGCATAATCTTTCTGACTGATCTGGCTTTTTCTTCTTTCTTCAAATGTAGTCCCCACGGCGGCATCCGAACCATAGGCATTGGTAACAAACCGGAAGAAGTTTTGGGGTGCTATACCGGCTAACTCTACTTTCTTTACAAAATACTTGTTAGACTGATCTTGGCTCGGGATAAGCGGAAACATGTTAAAATTTTTAGAGAAAACGTTGGTTGTACCTCCCGAAGAAAAAGCCCATAACTTACTCCGCATCCGGCCTTGCTTTTCGTTGCCGCTGGCGTCGACAACCGTAAAATCCCAAAAGTCATAAACCGAAAAACGTTGGCCATCAGCCAGGTTCGCTTCGCCCACCTGGGTAAATTCCACGTAATAATCGTAATCAGTAGCAGTGCTATTTGTAATTTTTAAAGCATTGTAACCGGCAGTTACAGCTAATTTCCCGCCCAGGGCAGGTCGGTTAGGGCCATTTTCTGCTTCTGTTGCATTATCTATAACTCCGGATTGGTTAGCAACTAGTAGCATTTGCCGGGTAGACTTAGTATCCCGAGTAAGGGTAGCAGGGCTATTATAAGTCCCATCATCTAGCCCCGTGGCAACATTTGTCCGCCGTACAGTAATAATTAAATCGGCCTGATTAGCCGTTGTTTGATCATGAATTGCGCGGTGCACGCCGTAATACATTGTTTCGCCGGCTTTTACTCGAATGTACAACCGATGATCTTTGGAGTAGGTAGCGCCATTACGGGCAAAACCAGCGGGCTTTAAAAAGCTAAGCGATGAAATAGAAACTCCGTTCGCACTGGGAAAGTTGGCATCATGCGCCAAATATCCGGATTTATCATTATTAGAATCGGTTAAAGGACTTGCCGATTTATTGGGGGTAAGTTGCTTGGACCCTTCACCATACATCGAAAAAGGAATAAGTAGCAAGAAACTCACCAATAGCTGTAAAGGTTTAATCATACTTTATACTAAAATAAATATCTTAGAATATTTTAATTCAAATCTTAACAATGTGTCTCTACTGATCGCAGCTTGCTTGCCTACCAAAAAAAACAGCATAGTACTTTAAAGAACATCTCGCAATAGCCAAAATCTTTATATAATTGCTATTCAGCTCAAAACCCAACCTTTATTCAATTTCTATTTTATAAAATAGCATCACCAGACAGAACTGAATATAAAGATTAAGCTAAAACAAATTTATATACTTTAAATATGCCACCCTAAAATACCTAAATTTAATTTTAATATTCATGTAAATATTATAATTTTAATGCATATAATATTATTTACATAAACTTTCAATAGTTCAATTTCAAACAGAATACCAAATTAATTCTATCGAAATCAAATCTGAGTAATAGATAAGTTTTTATAACCTATCTAAAACAAAATTTCAGACCACTTAAAGATTTGTGATATGGAGAAAGTAGCTTTTAATAAGTGTAGGCAGGCACTAAATATACCCCAACTAACTTTAGAGATAAGGGAAAAATTAGTTAACAGTGTCCCTTCCTTGTAACTCCTACCAGAGGTCTAATGGGCTATAATTAGCCAAAAATGCTAGGTTTTCCTCTTCGGCGGGGTTAATAGATAGTTCAGGCTTGCACTAATTGTGCTTGAAGTTGCTTCCTGTAGTCACGGATGAGACACTACATTTAAACGAAGAGCTATTCAATAATTGGTTGATTTATGAAAAGCGAACTAGGCAGATTGTAGTTGGAACCCTCAGAAGAATAGTTGACTTCACTTATTTAAGGGCAATAAACATGGTTTTATGGGGCAAATTTCATTATTCGGTTTCTCAAAGCAGTTACCAGCGTTTCGTTTTTTTAGATAGATGTACGATCAGGTTAAAACAAAAGAGCTTAAAAGCCGCGGCGTACAACCACAGACTTTTAAGCTCTTTATAAATTGCTATATTCTAAAGCTAAATGCTTTATCTTATCTAACCAATTGCTTGTACTCCAGCCTCCGCTACAGCATGATCGTCTTCTACTGTACTCCCGGAAACCCCAATAGCCCCAATAATTTCGCCGTTGCTATTCTTGATGGGAATACCGCCCGGGAAAGTTATCAAACCTAAATTAGAATGCTCTATATTATATAAAGAACCGCCGGGCTGCGACAATTTACCAATCTCGCCGGTATTCATATCAAAAAAACGGGCGGTTTTGGCTTTCTTTATAGCAATATCTACCGAACCTAACCAAGCACCATCCATGCGGCCAAAAGCAACCAGATTAGCCCCACCGTCCACTACGGCAATATTCATTTTAACCCCCATTTCCCGGGCTTTATCTTTAGCTGCCTTGATTGCTGCCTCGGCTTGTTCCAGATTTATATTCATAGTTTTATATTAAGTTATCTGAGCTATTTAAACTCAAATTTAAGGTAATTGTTTTAACTTACTATATCTGAACGCCTGGTCTTTTACCAGAACTGATTTCTACATTAAAAAAAAAAGCCCCTCCCAATCTCTCCGGAAGGGCTTTTTTTGTATAAAAACCAGTAGGTTAAATATGAATAGGTCTGTTTTCAGAGGCAGCTAAGCACGCTTCTTTCATGGCTTCTGCGTACGTAGGGTGCGCATGGCTCATGCGGGCAATATCTTCGGCCGAAGCCCGGAATTCCATCGCTACTACCGCTTCGGCAATTAAGTCGGCAATCCGGGGACCAATCATGTGAACGCCTAATATTTCGTCCGTTTCTTTATCGGCTAATACTTTTACAAAACCATCGGTATCCATAGAGGCTTTGGCCCGGCCCGATGCTTTAAAAGGAAAAGAACCAGCTTTGTAAGCGCGGCCTTGCTCTTTTAGTTGTTCTTCGGTAAAACCAATGCCCGCTACTTCCGGCCAGGTATACACTACGCCCGGAATCAGATTATAATTAATGTGCGGCTTCTGGCCGGTAATATATTCGGCTACCAATACACCTTCTTCTTCGGCTTTGTGGGCCAGCATGGCGCCCCGCACCACGTCGCCGATGGCAAATATACCCGGCACATTGGTTTCCAGGTGGTCATTAACAGCAATCATACCGCGTTCGCCCATTTGCACGCCTGCATTTTCCAGACCCAAGCCTTCGGTGTACGGCTTGCGCCCGATTGAAACGAGGCAGTAATCGCCATCAAAAGTAATTTCTTCACCTTTGGTATTCTGGGCCTTTACGGTTACGCCTTCACCGGTGTTGGTAGCACCGGTTACTTTGTGTTGGAAATAAAATTCAAACTTCAGGGTTTTCTTTAAGATACGCTGCAACTCTTTGCCCAAAGCTTTATCCATGGTCGGAATAATCGAATCCATAAACTCGATTACCGATACTTTAGCGCCTAATCGGGCATATACCGATCCTAACTCCAAGCCAATTACGCCACCACCAATAATAATTAAGTGTTTGGGTACTTCCTGCAGGGTTAAGGCCTCGGTGGAGGTAATGATACGTTGTTTATCTACGGGCAGAAAAGGTAATATAGTAGGTTTGGAACCGGTAGCAATAATGGTTTTATCTGTTTCGATTTCCTGCGTATTACCATCGGTACCAGTTACTTTGATACGGTTTTTATCCACAAAGGAACCCAAACCAAAGTAGGTATCAATTTTATTTTTCTTCATCAGGAAAGTAATGCCGTCGTTATTTGATTTAACAACTTCACTTTTCCGCTTTATCATTTGGCCCAGATTCACCTGCAGGTTATCGAGCTCAATGCCGTGCGTTTGAAACGTATGCGCCGCGTTGTGGAAATGCTCCGAAGAATCGAGTAAAGCTTTAGAAGGAATACAACCTACATTTAAGCAAGTACCTCCTAATACAGAATATTTTTCGATAATCGCGGTTTTAAGCCCCAGTTGCGCACAACGAATAGCCGCTACATACCCACCCGGACCAGAACCAATAACTGTTACGTCGTATTTCATTTTCTTTTTTAATTACTTGCCTCCGCAGGTAGCAGCAGGCAAAATTGAACATGCTTTAAAAATAAAGGAGGGAAAATATTAAAATCCTCCCTCCTCTTCTATTTTAAATTACTTAAACTCCCAGCAATAATCGCATCGGATCTTCCAGCAGTTCTTTTACCCGTACCAGGAAGCTAACCGATTCACGGCCGTCAATAATTCGGTGATCGTAGGATAAAGCAATGTACATCATGGGCCGGATTACGACTTCGTTGTTGATGGCTACCGGACGCTGTATTATATTATGCATGCCCAGAATAGCCGATTGCGGAGCATTGATGATAGGAGTCGACATCATAGAACCAAACACGCCGCCGTTGGTAATGGTAAAGGTTCCTCCCGTCATTTCTTCAATTGATAATTTATTGTCGCGGGCTTTACCGGCTAACCGGATTACTTCTTTTTCAATTCCGTCTAAAGAAAGTGATTCGGCATTGCGAATAACCGGTACTACTAACCCTTTCGGGGCGGAAACGGCAATGGAAACATCGCAGAAATCATTAAAAACTATTTCGCCTTCATCAATCATGGCATTAATGGCCGGCCACTCCTGCAACGCCACGGTACAAGCTTTTATAAAAAACGACATGAAGCCCAAGCCTACGCTGTGTTTCTCTTTGAACTTATCTTTGTATTTGGCGCGGATATCCATAATCGGCTTCATATCTACTTCGTTAAAAGTAGTGAGCATGGCCGTTTCGTTTTTAACGGCTACTAAACGACGGGCTACCGTTTTCCGAAGGCTAGACATGCGCTCCCGGCGTTGGGTACGGTTACCGGCGGTGCCAGTTGTTGCTGCAGGTTGCGCGGTAGTTTCAGCTGGCTGAGCAATTGAAGCTGCCGAAACAGGAGCCGGAGTTGCCGGTTTAGAAGTAGCATTCTGGGCATCTTCTTTTGTAATTCGGCCATCGCGTCCGGTTCCGGAAACCTGGTCTGGTGCAATACCTTTCTCAGCTAATATTTTACCGGCTGCTGGTGAAGGTGTGCCAGCTGCATAGGCCGAGGTTCCGCCGGAAGTAGCAGTAGCGGCCTGAGCTTGGGGTTGCGGGGTTGTTGCCGCAGGTGCCGGGGCAGTAGCTCCGGCGCCACTACCGGCCTGGATAGTGCAGATAACAGCTCCCACCGGAATAGTTGATCCTTCCTGAGCCACAATTTTTAAAGTTCCGGCCGCTTCGGCGGGTAATTCAAAGGTAGCTTTATCCGATTCTAACTCGCATAAGACTTCGTCCATGGAAACCTGGTCGCCGTCTTTCTTCAGCCACTTCGATATGGTTACTTCCGTAATTGATTCGCCAACGGCTGGTATTTTTATTTCTTTGATTTCGCCAGCACTGCCAGTAGCAGGGCTAGCCGCTGGGGAACTTTGCTGCCCCACTACCGCTTCGGCCGCCGGGGCCGAACTCGTAGGCTGACCAGATCCGCCGTAACCGGATTGTGTATTAGTTTCCGGAGCAGCAGCGGGTGCTGCCGGTGAGGCACTTGGAGCAGCCGCAACCGGCGCCGAAGTGGCCGATGCACCATCAGCCGATATCTCACAAAGCACGGTACCAATAGCTACTGTTTCGCCTTCGGGTACCCGAATTTTCAAAATACCAGCGCCTTCGGCGGGCAATTCGAAAGTTGCTTTATCTGATTCCAGTTCACAGATTACTTCATCCATAGTAACCTGATCACCATCTTTTTTAAGCCATTTGGCAATTGTCACTTCCGTAATTGATTCGCCTACAACCGGCACTTTTACTTCAAGACCCATATATTTTTAATAATTAATAATTACGAATTAATAATTAAGATTTTATTTAACGAATTAAGAATTCAATTTCTCTTTCCTTGTTTTGATGATAGAACCTATAATTTTCAAGAGTTCATCACAATCGGCTAACAAAGAAACAGATTGTTCAGTGGAAATATAATTTGTGTCCCTTAATATTCATATTCAATAATGCGTTTCACGAGCTTCGTTATATACAATCTGGAGTTTTGTAATAAAATCTTTGCCAGATTGTCCACTAATTGCTTCTTCAAAGTTAGCGCCTATTGCGGTTCCACTGCGAAAAATTAGCTTTGAGATTAAAAACTCTCTGTTCTCTTGCTGAAGGAATTTATACAAATTAACAATGCAAAGAGCGAAATTATAACTTTTAGTTAGTAATATATTCTCTGCTGTCACATTTAATAATTCTAAATTCCTAATTCTAAATTTCTAATTATACACTAAAGGCTTTCTCAATAATTTCGCGCTGTTGCTTATTATGCACTTTATTGTAGCCGGTTGCCGGTGATGAACTGGCTTTACGGGCAATACCATCTTCCAAAATATTTTTAAGCCGCAAAGCTCGCAGTACATACGCCCAATACCCCATATTAGAAGGTTCTTCCTGAACCCAGTAAACCTTTGCGTTGCTATATTTGCTTAGTTCAGCATCAAGTTGGGTGTGCGGGAATGGATGCAATTGTTCCAGCCGAATAATAGCTACATCCGTCCGTTTATTTGTTTGCTGCTCTTCCAGTAATTCGTAATATAATTTACCCGAACACAAGAGTACTTTCTGCACTGATTTTGCTTCGGCGTACGCATCGCCAATTACTTCCCGGAAAGAACTATCCGTAAACTCTTCCAAAGGAGAAATACACAACGGATGGCGCAGCATCGATTTAGGCGACATTACCACCAACGGTTTCCGGAAAGGCCAGGCAAGCTGGCGGCGCAACAAGTGGAAGAAGTTAGCCGGAGACGTAATATTTGCCACTACAATATTATATTCGGCGGCTAATTGCAGAAAACGCTCCGGACGGGCATTGGAGTGCTCGGGTCCTTGACCTTCGTAGCCGTGCGGCAACAACATCACCACGCCGTTCATGCGTTGCCATTTCGATTCAGATGGCGTTATGAACTGATCAATCATGACCTGCGCCCCATTAGCAAAGTCACCAAACTGGGCTTCCCAAATTATTAAGGCATTAGGATTAGCCATAGCATAACCAAATTCAAACCCCAGCACGCCATACTCCGATAACAAAGAATTATAAATGCGCAGCTTTTCCTGGGCAGTATCAATGTAGTTTAAGCTGTTGTATGCTTCACTCGTTTCGGCGTCGTGCAATACCGCGTGCCGATGCGAGAAAGTACCCCGTTGCACATCCTGACCCGATAAACGTACAATTTTATTTTCCAGTAAGATAGAGCCGTAAGCCAAAAGTTCTGCTGCTGCCCAGTTTAAGATTTTCTGGTTAAAGAACATGTCCTGGCGTTCTTTCAGCAATTTTTCTATTTGCTTCAAGGGCTTAAAACCTTCCGGAATAGTACTTAAAGCTTTTCCGACTTTCTGAATAACTTCCGGCGAAATGCCAGTATTGGGCGATTGATTAAAATCTTCGGGGGTGGAGCGGCGTAATACTTGCCATTCTTTTTCTAAGTTCTGGAAATTATAAGGCAGCGGTTTTTGCTTTACCAGGTTCAGGCGGTCCTGCAGCATGTCGCGGAACTCCTTGTCCATGTTCTCGGCTAATTTCGCATCTATATCTCCCCGGCTGATTAAGGTTTTATTGTATATTTCCCGCGGGTTCGGGTGCTTGGAGATTAGGTTATAGAGTTGGGGCTGCGTGAACTTCGGTTCGTCGCTTTCGTTGTGGCCGTGCCGGCGGTAACACACCATATCAATAAAAATATCATTATGGTACTGCTGGCGGTATTCGGTGGCAATGCGAACGGCAAATACGACCGCCTCAGGATCATCGCCGTTTACGTGCAATACTGGCGCATCAATTATTTTAGCAACATCGGTACTATAAATAGACGAACGGGCATCTTCAAAATCGGTGGTAAAACCAACTTGGTTATTAATAACAAAATGAATAGTCCCACCAGTTTTGTACCCTTGCAGGTTCGACATTTGGGTTACTTCGTACACAATTCCTTGTCCGGCTAAAGCCGCATCGCCATGTATTAAAATCGGCAGGATAGACTTATAATCGTTCGCATACATCGAGTCGATTTTGGCCCGTACAAATCCTTCCACCACTGGATTTACCGCTTCCAGGTGCGATGGATTGGGTGCCAGTTTTAAGTTAACCATATTGCCGGACGAAGTTTTTACTTCGCTGGAAAAGCCCATGTGGTATTTTACGTCACCATCGCCCATGGTTAAATCCGGTACGGCGGTGCCTTCAAACTCACTGAAAATCTGTTCGTACGTTTTGCCCATAATATTGGCCAGCACGTTTAAACGGCCCCGGTGCGCCATACCAATTACCACCTCTTTTACCCCCAATTGCGATCCCCGGTCAATAATAGCATCCAGAGCTGGAATAGTGGTTTCGCCTCCTTCCAGAGAAAAACGTTTCTGGCCTAAAAATTTCGTATGCAGGAAGTTCTCAAAAACAACGGCTTCGTTTAGTTTAGACAGGATACATTTTTTATAATCGTCCGAAGGTTGGAAATTAAGGGACTCATGCTCCACTTTTTGTTTAAACCAATCCAGGATTTCCGGATCGCGGATATACATGTATTCGAAGCCTATGCTGCCTTCGTATATTTTTTTCAGGGCGGCTACAATATCGCGCAAAGTGGCTGGCCCGATACCTATTACCTCGCCGGTTTTAAATACCGTATCTAAATCAGCTTCGGATAAATTAAAATCAGCCAAATCAAGCCGAGCTTTGCGATCTTTGCGGGGCCGTACCGGGTTAGTTTTGGAACGCAAGTGGCCGCGGCTGCGGTACGCATAAATTAAATTTCTAACCTGTACTTCTTTATCGGAATCAGTAGCAACCAGAGTCGGTTTAGCAACCGTACCATTTTGCTGATCCTTTCCATTTCCGTTAGAACCATCCGTCGCATATTTAACCGAAAAATCATAGCCTTCGAAAAACTTACGCCAGCCAAAATCTACCGATTCCGGATCTTGTTGGTAACTTTTATATAATTCATCAATATATGCAGCATGAGCATTTGCGATATAAGAATAATTATCCATCTGAATGTATTTTGATATTTTGCAAATATAACGGCAAATGTTGAAATAGCATTATACCTAAATTCGCATACACAAATATAACCAATTATCAAGTAGTAAATTCTATAACTAATAACTTGTTATGCTATTAAATTTAGAATTAATTAACCAGAGCATTAAAATATAAACGTACCAACAGCTGAAAAGATTAATAAAAATAAAATATTACAAGTTTATTATACAGTTTCAATCAACTACAATACTTCATCTTAATTCAGAACACGTTACCTACTTTACGAAAGGAATTAACTCGTAACTTAAGAAATAATTAAAATTAGCTTTAGAAGCCTTCCCGATCATAAAGATGTACGCTGATATCGGAAGAAGTTTTATTAATAGTATTCTTGCCCCACCTAATTGTATTTCCTTTTCTTGTATCATAAATAATGGTTTTTCCAGTAGCCTTAGCTACGGTGGTGTTATCCTGAATAAAATCGCTCCCCGATCCACCCACCACATTAACCATTAAGCTGCTGGTTATGGGGCCAGTTATTATGAAACTATCATCTCCTCCCAAACCATGCAACGTAATTTCTTCCGTATCATCACCGGAAAATACCCGTTCGTAAAGCAGCCGACTCGTGGCATTACCTTCTAATAAAGCAAATACTTGTACTCTTGTCTGACCTTGCGGTAAATGGGTTACTACAAATTTTTCTTTTTCGTCGGAGCCTGGTATTACCACGTGTTTTGCTAATAGCTGATAATAAGATTCTGCTAAGGCGGGTAATTGCGTGCGCCGGCTTTTGAGAATACGCTCTGTTTCGGAACCCACCAAGCGGTAAACAGCTGGCGGAAATTGATTTACTGCCTGCTCAATCACTTTATCAGTTAGAACCGTTTGTAATTCCCGGGCAGCATTTCTGAAATCGGTACGGGTTAAAGTATTTAGTGCCCGCTCGTCTAAAAATGCCGCATTAATGGTATAAGCAACCACCTCTTGCGGATTAGCACGAAAATGCCCGAACTTCGGCAACGCAAAACTCCGGGTTAGGAGCCAAGGCAGCACGCCATCCTGATATTTGCTAAACGCTTGGTCACGGTCTTTCGGAATGGGTTTATATAAAATACCAGTAGCTGTTGGATACGCCGCCCAATTCCATTGGCCTTCGTGTCGGTCCCAATCCCCAATTAAAATATCGAATAAACGGCAACGCAGAAACAGCGCCTGATCAATGGTGTGGGCATTAAAGCGAAAGCGGTTATCCAGCATCTCTACGCTATTTAACAAAGCTGTTGCCGGGCCAAACTGGTGAGGAGCGGCTGGTAATTGTGAATATTTTTCTTCGAACAGGAATAACTTATTTCCCGTTTGTTCTGCTACGTTACGGAACATTTTATCCGTATCGGCCACCAAGAAAACACGCGGATTGGTGTGGAAAATACCAGCTGCCTGAGCCAAAGGCGCTACTACCAAGGCCGCATAAGGATTAGCGGCTGCTATTTGATCCCGAACTAAATCGGCCACTATGGTTTTTCGCCAAAATGGAGGCAATACGCCCAGCGGGTCTTTGTTTAGGGAGCGCAACACATAAGCATTACCCGTCTTGTCTTTTACATTTAGGCTAGTAGTTTGCATACCGCCGCCTACCTTGCCCAATAACAGGCCACCGTACATCGTATTTAAATTTATTACGGGTACTTGTACCGGTGCTGCCCAAACCGACCGGTAATGCTCGCCTAAAAAAAAGGTACCCACTTTGCTTCTGGCATATTGTCCACTAGCTTTTGCCCAAACAAAACCTGCTTTGGCCTTTCTGGAAACTAAGCTGTTGGTAGAACTGGTTTTTCCAGAGAAGAAAAATATTTTCAGCAAGCCCAGTAAAATCAAAAACAACAAAAAAAATTGCGTAATTTTTTTAATCATGAAAAGGCGGTAAAGTTTTCCTGTTAACGAGAAACGCACTTAAAGTTTAGGTAGCAAAAAGTATTCAGCATTAACTTCGGATATCTTTCAGTTGCATATTCATCTAAAATTTACGTTAGGTGTAATAAAAAGCGAAACGGTGAAACTAAACCATATCCATCATATTGCCATTATTTGCAGCGACTATCTAGTTTCTAAGGATTTTTACGTAAATAAATTGGGTTTGCACGTAATTCAGGAAATTTATCGGGCGGAACGGAACTCCTATAAGCTTGATTTAGCGGTAAACGGCCATTATCAGATCGAATTATTTTCTTTTGCGGCTCCACCCGTCCGGCCCAGCCGGCCCGAAGCAACTGGTTTGCGGCATTTAGCTTTTGCCGTAGATATTATAACGGAAGCCGTTAAAGAACTAAACGAAAAAGGTATTCTAACAGAACCTATTCGAGTAGATGAATTTACGGGCAAATGCTTCACCTTTTTTAACGACCCCGATGGCTTGCCTTTAGAACTATACGAAATGGAAAAATGAAGAAGACTTACAAACCAAACAGCTGCTAGTAAGTTAAAATTAAAGTGTGTAAATGGTTTTAACTGACTTTTTAAGTATGAAAGGTTTATTTAAATTGCCGTCTCAGAAAAAATAATTATTAATAATTAACCGTTAAAAACAAACCCATGGCAAATAGCGCACAGTATTCTAATATTTCACCCGAAACTTTTAACTCGTTAAAATCAAAATTGGCAGGCTTTGGTATTAACATGGCGGGCAATAGTGGCCGCATTTCGGAAAAAGGAGTTTCGGCTGAATATATGTACGATGAAACCTCCCAAACCTTAGCAATTAAAAATGTAGCCGTTGGTTTTCCGGCCAGCATGATGTATAATTCCGATAAGATAATTTCTACTATTACGGGCGAGGTACAAAACTCTGGCGGCCAGATAGCTTAAATTTATTCTTTTAAGACTTATTTTTTAGCCACATAAAATAGTTTTGCGTATAGCATTTGCTACCAGTAACAAAAAAGCACTGGTTACACGTATTTAAATAAGAAACACTAAAAACTATACTATCATGGCACAAGGAACTAGTCTTATACAACCAGCCGATTTCTCGAGAACGCTGGAAAATGTAATGCATGTATTTAAAGAAGGAAACCACGAAAAATTACCTGATCTGTTGCAGGATGCGGGTAATTTATTAATGAAAGCCAGCAAAAAATTAACCCCTACTCAGTTGGTATTGGCAGTAGCCGGGGTTGCGGTAGCGGCTATTTTCGTTGTTTCCAGAATAGATGGCGAAGTAGATTTCCATCGGGATGCTGCTTAATTAATTTAGCAGTTGATATTAATATCTACTAAACAAAAAACCTCTGCTTTTTATAAAGGCAGAGGTTTTTTGTTTTCAGTATCGCTATTTTCCGGCCGTTCCATTATAATATAATCAGCAGAAGCCCAGTTTAACGCAATGGGCACATTATTTATAACAGCCGTCCGAATTAAAGTCTGAATATCGTGTTCGTGGCCATGCGGGCTTTCTGAATCAATAAAAAAAATAATTTTATGGATTTTGCCCCGCAATATTTTAGCAGCTAGTAAAATATCGCCTCCCGCTGGTCCATGACCAAATGGCTTTACACCTAAGTTTAACAGGTTATTTATCAGGCGGGCAGTATTAGAAGTACCAATTAAGTTATATTGGCGCAGGATTACTATATTTTGCTGCGCCCACTCCAACAATTCATTTTTCTTGGCATTATGCGCAATCAAGGCTATTGTTTTCATAATAATAAGCAACCAATTAATTTGCAGGCAATATAGATAAAAATCACCTACCCCACTTTGCTTATAAAAATTATAAAAAGTATAATGCTGCTCAGAGAATAAGTAATTACCTGAAACGAGGTAATTAACCCTAAACCACTTTTAAATGAATCGTTTCGAGGTAAGGCTCTAGCGATGGTTTGCCGTTCAATACCCGAATCAGGCCAATAGTTTGGAGATTATGCAGGTACCACACTTCTACATAAAAGCTATGAAACCAATAAAGATCTATTTTGCACCAACCTTTTATACGATAGTGCATGTAGTGGCCATACGTACGCAGCACTTCTTCTTGCTCCTCGGTGGATAGTATTTTAAATTCTTCTTCGGCTAACATACGCTCATCATCAGGCTTACTCTAAAATAAATCGTTTCTGCTCCTACGAAAACTAATTTAAACAGATGCTAAATATTTCGAAACGATGTGAAGCGAAACTCCAGTGCGAAGGAGACGGATGAATTTCTTCTCCGGCGGTATCCACCAGCGTTACGGCAAATCCTTCGGTTGTGTTAAGCGGCTCAGTATAGTGTTTTACCTGATATATACGACCAGCTTCTATCCATTCGTCTGGGGTAAAGCCTGGTAACGTATCATCGATGCAAAAAGCATAAACAGCTAGGTATTTCGGAGGTATAATTAAGTTCACCATGTTTATTAAACTCC
>Ga0210040_10005011_pt1 | contig 17010 bp, 22 predicted proteins | sample CryGeyCG12114_NA_FD_185462 | JGI IMG/M metagenome (GOLD analysis project Ga0210040, IMG submission 185462) | Groundwater microbial communities from aquifer - Crystal Geyser CG19_WC_8/21/14_NA (SPAdes) (version 2) | ecosystem: Environmental > Aquatic > Deep subsurface > Groundwater | place: USA... | reverse complement strand
CCATTATGCAAAACGTCGCTTGTACCACAATGTACTAGAAATCTGAGTTTGCCCCAAAAAATTATGTTAGAGTCAGACTACATTGAAACGCATAAAATACGAAAAAATGCATACCATTTTGGCATATCTCTGAGCTTCCCCTACACGTTCTTGCATGACCATAACTTCTTGCTCTTCAGTTTTGTACAAAGGTAATTTCTTCTCTATCAAATGCTCTATTCGTTGGTACAGTTCCACGTCATACTACAAAAATCCAGTAATACATAATGAATATCTCTAGCTACTCGAAGACGATTTGTCCGAGCTAATTCTAATTAAATTAGAGTTAAAAAAATGCCTACCTGAGTGACGAATGTAATAGATTTCCCAGATCTGCCAGCCCGGGCAGTTCGGCCAACCTATAAATTCATTAAAAATATAAAAAGAACTCAAAAGCACATACGAGATGGAGGAAAGCAAAAACAAACATACCCGATGAATATAATCTTTACTATGAGTTGGAATATCAAAATTGATTACAACATCCACATGTGGAATATCTAGTCCTCTGCTGGCTACATCGGTTGAAATAAGAATGGACCGAGTTTTGGCTCGGAATTTATTAAGTGATGCGAGTCTCTTATTTTGGGACATTTGACCATGTAGTGGGATTGCATGGAATCCCAGATTTCGTAACAAAAAGGCCGTTCTCATTGCATTTGCACAAGTGGCACAAAAGACCATGAATGAGTTGCCAGCCAGTTCATTCAGAATGTGGACCAGGTAAACGTCCTAAAGAAAAAGTTAGTTATTGGAGAATTAAATGTAGGGATTTGAATGGAATATTTTTGCTAGTTGTTGATGATTTGCCTTACCTTGTATTTGAGAGGGATGAAAATATAATACTGTTGCAATTTATCCACCGTTTTGTATTTTGTGGAAACCTCCACTTTGACAGGATCTTTAAGGGAGGCTCTTTGCAACTTTTGAACTTTTTTCGTCATAGTGGCCGAAAACATGTAGGTATGCCGATCTTTGGGAATGACGCGTAGAATTTTGTCCACTTCGATTTCGAAATCCATGTTGAGAATTCGATCGGCTTCGTCCATAACCTTTAGTAGCAATGAAACTAGATTGAGTAATAGTTACTTTTGCTTGCTAAAAGCAAATGATTATAGAATTTATAGGACTTATTCTTACCAAGTATTTCAAAGTTTTCAAATGAAATCCCTTGGTATTCTCCAAATGATCAATAAGTCTTCCCGGAGTGGCAATAATGATATGTGGTTTCTTAGCTAAAGACATGGCTTGCGTCATCATGTCAATGCCACCAACAATGACACAGGATTTTACTCCGATTCTGGCTCCCAGGGCTTCAAATTGTTCAGAAATTTGAAATGCCAGTTCCCGAGTTGGTGTCAAAACTAATGCGAACAATCTTTGTGGATGGGCTAGTAAATCCTGTAAAATGGGGAGTGCGAATGCGGCAGTTTTCCCAGATCCTGTTTCTGCCAGCCCGATAATATCTTTTCCTGAAAATTGGACAACCAATCCTTTTAAATTCCACCCGCATGGGGTGCAAAAAAAACATCTACGAACACCAAACCAACCTTGCAAAGCTAAGGGAATAGCTTCCCGCTGAATCAATGTAGGATTGCTCCATTTCAACAATGTACAGGCTTCACATAGTGGGTCAACAATTCCCTGTAAAATTTCCAAAAAAGTTTACAAATTGGTTTCCTCTTCTATAAATTCCCATCTGTCAATAAATACATTTGTATACCAATTCTTTAAACGTCATCAAAACTTCCGGTTCTTTTGTTTCTTCCTCTCCATCTGGATTGATTTCTTCGACTTCTGAACCCGAATCATGTTCGTCTGTACTCATTTTGCCTAACTGTTGAAAACAATCCACTAATAACAAACAATGAAACACAAAATTTTTACAACTTTCAACAACGCACTACGCACGTGGATTGTGGAAGACATTCACTCTAAAAATTGTCTTTGAATCATCTGGCCGCCACTTTATTGAATTGAAATAACTTGATGTGTGCTCCAGACTACAGACTCGAATCCATGTAGCTAGCTATGGAATTTATCGTGTTTTGGGTAGTAAGTAAGTAGGCACTTCTTCGCACGTACATTTTCGCGTACAAAACAAATCTGCTCACAGATGATTATCATATAGTTAGCTAGCAAACTTTGCAGTGGGAAGTTAAGTGATATGCGTTAACGCGTTTACCAAAGCTACTGATAGGAATTCACTGTTGCAATGCAAGTGAAATTCCTGTTTCCAGCATAGTTAGGCAGTGGCAGATTAGCAAGTGTGTTTATTTTAAAGACTGATCAATCTACTAAACTAACTAAAAGCTACACACTCGGTCGGTACTGGAAGCAAGCATTTTTGTCCTGCCAGTTATAGCTAGTTAGCTACAAAGATTACAATTCTAGTCTTCCCAAACTAACTAACTGTCAAAAGTAACCAATGTCCATTTATATAGTTGTTGTTGTTAGTAAGAACGGGCTCCCACTAACTTGCGATTGACATGAATCATGTCCAACATCTCATTCTATGCTCCGGCACAAAACAGTTATAAGAAAACGGATGAGTTCAAGAATGGATCCCGACTCTTGCTAACCCATGAGGACACTGGGGGAGAGCCATGTGATAGTTGTGGGATCTACCCTCCGTCGGGGGGCTCCTCCAGCATCGTCAGGGGGAACGTTAGGCATTTGTTAAGTTGCCGGAAACAACAAGTTCTGGTCAATAACCAAGTTCAACTACGCTTCCTAAATCCTGGAGACTATGATATTGTCAAGAAATTATGTGAGGACTGGTTCCCTGTGGAATACCCAGCATACTGGTTCGAAGCCATTACGACTGACACGAATTTATTTTCTTTGGCTGCCATTTTGGATGGTAGGATTATTGGTACGCGGTCATTTTTATCTGGAACCGGAAACTAATATGGGAGTAGTTAGTAGTGGGACCGTTGGAATTTTTGTTTACTAATATGTGTCAGTTGGTTAGTTGTAGTGTAGTTATTTGTCCAAATTGTTTGTTGTCCCAAGATTATTTTTAAGTCTTTGTCAATTTCCATCTGGGGCTATTGTATACTCATTGTTAAAATGTCTAGTGAGACCAACGCCCAATTGTATGCTTATGCATGTCAGGTGTGTTGATTCCTGTTGATTTACTTGGATTTTTTGTTTTGCACACAGGACTAATTGTATCAGAACTGAAGCAGGGAAAGGATTTAAATGTGGAAGATCAAGATATTCTCTGTGATTCACAAAAACGATACATGGCAGCCTATATATTGAGTCTAGGGGTAGTGGATACACATAGGTATGACAGTTTTTTTTAACTATTTTCACGCTTAGTTACTACGGTTAGGTTAAAAGTTTAGGTTTAGGTTTAGGTTATTAAATTGTAATTGCTTTTTTGTGCAGACGACAAGGAATCGCATCGTTACTACTTTCCAGTCTTTTGAATCACCTCTCCACTTTGCAGTGCAAAGCTGTTTTTCTCCATGTACTTACCTCAAATGAGCCAGCGTTGCATTTTTATGAAAAACATAACTTTAGGTAAATCACGAATTTTGGTGGTATATTTACAAAGATTTCAAAGTCGTGTCTCGTGTGGTACGACGAGACGACTAAATAGTACTAAACTAAAACTAGTTATAGTACGACCACATAATATGTGTCTTGTTTCAGAGCCCACAAGTTTCTTCCTTACTATTATACAATTGGGTGCAAATCGAAAGACGGATTTACATACGTTTTATACATAAATGGGGGACATGGGCCATGGGGCTTGCAAGAATATGTTCAGAGATTTTGCGAGGTAATTTTTCGTAGTTATTGGCGTATTTGCCATGTTTTGTAAGTAGCTGGCTAAATCAAAATTTCTATTTTCAGGTGACAGTGCGAGAACTCTGTTTATTCCCACAATGGTGTTTTTCTCAACTTCAGAAAGCAACCCATTCCATTTTAGCTATGGTAAGATAGAAACCCCATTTTCCTGTTTTTTGTTTTTGGATTTGCATCAAAACTGACGAAAAAGGGAAACTTCGTATACTATTCCATGTCAAGTCTTACTTGTCTTACTGCATTTTATTCAAACCAAAGTATTGATATTGAAAAATTGAAAGTACGTATTTCCTGTGACGCAAGCACAACCCGTTTCTTTTAGCAAGTGATCATGTTTACCATTTTTGGAATGTTAATTATATTTATAGTTATTTAATGTTAGTACAAGGTGCATACAAAGTAAGCAAGTGTGAATTTCTGTGCAATATGTTTTCGTATTATGCATGTATATAATATAATGTTCGACTTTTGAGATTTGTGCTACTGTATGTTATAGTGTTCTTCCGATTTACCGCAATGCCTATGTCATAGGTACATTACATAGTATTAGTTTTTTGCATTTGACCAAAAACTACTTTAGTTAACCACGAGTTATGACATTTTTACAACATTTTTGTCTTATTATTAGAATAGCAATTTGTTGCTGTAACTTTTCTCTGCTGACTAACTTTGTACTTTTATCTTATCGGATTTAACGTGTAGTGCATTCTGTGCAGGAAAGTAAAGAATAACTCGAGTGTCGTCGAAGTATGAAAAAACTTTGAGATTGAAAATGAATGAAAATCAAAAAATTTGAGTATGCTGCATTAGCTACATGAAAATTGTTTTAAAAGCCAAAAAATGTACTTAAAACTGATTTGGTTCTTCGTGCTCTGTGTTCAAGATTATTCTTTCTTGTACATACAGTGTGCAACTGACTAACTAAAAAGGATAAGGAAAACTGTGCGCACTAGATTTCAACGTTAATTTACCAAAAAAAAGTGAAACCAATCGTCGTAGTGTTAATCGCTTGAACCGAGCTTTAATTTTCGCTTTTGCCATGTATGATTATCCCGTAAAAAGTTTACTTTGTACCTGACGAATTATTTGTACCCAAAATTACCATGTACATTCCCTGACTCGAAAATAAACCTTGTCCAATCATGATGATGTACCAAAACTGTTTATTAAATTGTCTTGAAAAATAAACTTAAAACGAATAAAGAAACAAATATCACCAGAATTTTACTTGAGACCAGTACAAAGCACAGAAAATCAGAATGCCACAACTTTTGAATGCACCCGATCCTGACGACGGTTGGGGGGTGACAGGATCAGATTTTTCTTCCTCCTGTTGCACATCTTCTGGAGGTTGACTGTCTTCGAGAGACTTTCCTTCGGCTTCTTCCGGAGCCTCCGTGTTTGTTGGCTCCTCATCATCTTGCTCCGCATTTCGAGTTTCGAAACCATCCTCTGGATTTTCAGTGACAACTTCTAGATTCACCTCCCCATCGTCTTCGGAATCATGGGGACGAGTTCTGCTGTCCAAATGAGCCAATAAGGATGAATCTATGTCATCCATTGTGATGAGCACGGATTTCAAGGCGGAATTTTGTTCAGGCGTCAGTCCTATGAGTTGCGTTGAGGTTACTGCAGCCGCTGCACTGTATCCGAATGATTTCAATTGATTTTCGGTCAAAGCTTGGAGGGAGCTGTCTGGTAAAAATTTTATAGCCAACGGAGTTAGTCCTTGCATGGCTTCGGGACGGATTGTGGAGATGGCTTCGGGTTTCAGACCTGGAGGAATGCATTATTTGTGAAAGAACAAGCTTAGGAATATAATATTTGTAAAAAACACCGAAAGCAAACGCTATGCGTCTCAATGTGCCCCTGTATTGCGTATTTACTTGTCAAGTTAACACGTAAAAATTAGAATTGCAGAGATGGGATTCCAAAGCACCTTGGGAATTAAATGAGGTGCATTTTTTAGGGAATACATTTCTCAAGAATTCAATTTTTCTCCACTGCTGAAAAGCATACCTGAAACGACAACCCCAATGGCTTCCACATCCTCCTGACTCCATAGTCTCGGTGGTCCGTAGTTACTGGAGCGAACTGCATGGGATGCTAAAGTGGACAAAACTTGTAAACTGCAGCCTTGCAATTGTCCCATCATTCTGCTCACTTCGATATACAAAGATGGGTGGGACTCGAAAATGCTGTTTACAATCTTGTCACTCAATCCACACATAATATTGTTGAGGGATAAAACAGCTATTCTCAAGTTATTGGAACGGGCTATGCCTTCTGAAATTCCGGGGAATATTCCATTGTCATCGTTGAATTTTTCGGCTAGGATTCGCAGCTGAAAAATGTAAATTCGGTTAATTAGTAAATTAGTTACGTAAAACTGCCGTACTTTAAACGTAGTTTACATACTTTTGTAGAGACCTAAATAGGAGGGAATTATATGCAAGTTGTAATGAGCATACATAAGAGAAGAGAAAACGGCTGTTTCTAAACAAGTTGAGCTTGCTCATTCAGAGCGTATATCTCTACTTAATTTTCATAGCTATTATATTAATGCTGATATTTTTACATTCAGTGAGTGCGTTTTGATATGTGGATTTCCGGAAAAGTTGTTTTAAAAAACTGCTTTTTAGCCCGGTACAGGGCTTATGGGATAGTGACTATTTTTTTGCAATTTGGATTTGCAGTTTTGATATTCAGGATTTTTATTTCGTAAGCTGTTAAAATGTGAAATCCGATCCTTACCGTATTTGTATCTTTAATTAGTTCCCCAAGAACAGCCAACTCGTCCAAACTCTGGGGCAAAGTCAGATCCATGGAGCCCAAATTCAAAGAATCCGTACTGTTGGCACTATCGGAACTGGAGTTACCTTTGACAGCGGGTAATACGGTGACAAGATTTGACAACTCGATTAAAGTGATGGTGTTCAAATGTTCCGATTTGAGTCCCATTTTCTCCACCAGGGCAGACAGAATCTCCTTTTTGGTCACCTCATCGAATCGAAGGGATCCCAAATGTTCGATACAATTAGACAGGTCATCCACTGGCATAGCTTTGATGTCAGCTGGTAATAATCCGATGGCAGATTTCCCGGCTGCTTTGATTCCGAAACATGTTAGCTGAAACAAAAAAATCAATTTAATGCTTTTGTCCAGCTTCTAACAGCTTTAAGGGTTGCAGTGACCACTCAAATGTTTTACAGCATTGGTATGTTTGCACGCCATATAAATTTTGATTCATTAGATTGTTTTCGTACTACTAGGTTTCGATTGGTCGTGCCTTCTAAATTTTTACAGTAAATGAAGCATATAGTTCCGTCCGACTCTGTGATTGTGATGACCAAACAAGTACATAAAGGAGTCCCCAATTCATTTAATAGCATTTTTAAAAAACTCAGTTAATTATAATTGAAAGGAGCCAATAAGAGAAACAAATATGAAGTTATTTCACACTGGTCAGTTCTCAAATCTAACGAACTCGCTAGTTTAGTTAGTTTGCTAATACGCCATCTATTGCTGTCATTCTCGTACCCACGCTATGCAATACTTGAGCCACTTGAGCTAAGTTAATCAAAAGAGTGTTAATATTTTGTTACCTTCCCGGAATGTCCACTGCGCCCCTTTTGCAAAATGTTGGATTCTGGAAGAGATCTCAATCTGCCATCTCCTTCCACAACTGCAACATCTGATTTATCTCCACCAGTAGCCACTGCCACATCTGTAATTTCTGTTGGTCTCGCTTCTTGACCGATGGTCATCCCACCATTCCTGTTGGGTGGTGGTAGGTTTTGACCCGTCTGTGGTGGCATAGGTAATCTTTGGGGCCCTCCCATTTCTTGTTGAATTGGTGGTCTTCTTTGTCCCGGAATGCCGGCCGCTGGGTCACCAAATTGCTGATTCGGCGCTTGGCCTCTGGATGGTACAGTTTGTTGACCTGGTCTTCGAGGTTTATCCAGTTCGGGTTGACCTGGACGCATAGGAGGTAGCTGGGATTCCTGGCCCGGCCTGAATTGTGGTCGTCCTAGTTCTCCTTGGCCTGGCCTACTGGGCAATGGTTCGAAATCTCTACCTGGTCTCATTGATGGCTGGTCAAAATCTGGAGCTGGTCGTCGAGGTGGTTGCTCAAAATCTGGTCCAGGTCGCATAGGACGCTCATCAAATTCTCCCTGGCCCGGTCTTCTAGGTGGCTGCTCAAAATTTGAAGCTGGTCTCCTTGGTGGCTGCTCAAAGTCCGGACCAGGACGCATAAATGGTTCGTCATCTACACCCGGGCGTCTAGGTGGGTCCTGGAACTCATGATCTGGTCTCGGCTGTGGAAATGGTCGTACCGGTCGATTCGTCGGTGGGAATTGCTCTGCAAATGGTCTCCTATGAGGAGGCGCCACTCCAGGATTCTCAGGTCCATCATCTAAATCGGACAACGAAGCAAAGCCTTGTTCTTCCCTATCTAGTTCAAAGAATTCCCCCCTCGGTGGTGCAAAATTTCTGATATTATGTCGACTAGGTCCTTCTATAGGGATTTCTTCCGATTCATGATAGGGGAACGTTGGGGCACTTCCCGGACGAGGGGGCATACTTTGGGGAGGTCGTTGTGGTCCAGGCGGTCTTCTACCTGGTGGTGGTCTCCTTGGACTTCCGGGAGCTTCACCTCTTGGTCTACTCGGTGCATCCCCATGTGGTCCAGGGGGTGCTGAATCTTCGGGCAATGGGAAATCTAGCACTGGCACTGGTCCAGGATCAGGTCCTTGTCTTTTCACTCTCAGACTGATGTGTCGACGAATTCTTCCATTATTCCGGGAGATTCCAGTCTCCAAAAGTTCTTCCGTGTTTTGAACAGTTTCTATCATGAATTGGGCAGCCATCATCCATTTCCTCATTAGACTCTTATACGCTTTGAAGTAGAGGGAGCCTTCTTCCGATTTCAACGCAGTGACACAGGCATCAACAAATGGGATTTTTTCCACTTCTCCAGCGATTGTGAGCATCTCGTCGAATCGGGATTGCCGCAATAAACTGTTCAATGCAAGGGATAGAGAATCTAGGGAAATTTTTTCCAGGTCAGAGGTAGGAATCGTGATCATGAGGTCCCCTATAGATGCCAAAGTGAATTCATTCCAGGAGGAAGTGTCCAGTCCATATGTGGCTTGGAGTATGGCAAACGTGTTTTCCCTGAATGAAGTCTCCAAGCACAAAGTTTTAGATCCCGGCTGGATTTTGGAATCCAAAAAGTCAGGGAGAAATTTAGCAGTCCAATTTCCAGCTTCAAGGAATGAGGAGTAGAAGAGCAAGTTTTCCATTTGCAAAAGGGATTTGAAACTGAGAGCAGATTTCTCGGTCACCGCTTGGTACAAGATGTTGGAATACCAGTGCAGTTTTTTCAACGGGATGATGCTAAATAGATCTGTAGTGTGCATTTGGGCTATTTCTTCCAGGATTAGGATTTGTGAGGTGTGTGGCAGACTGGCGATGGCTGCCGCTGGGATGCTGGACAAAAGCTCACCTGGAGAAATAGTTTCCCTAATTAGATATTTTTGCATACTACACAAACAATTCAGATGTTGTCAATGATTTTAAAATTTAAGCTGAATATTTTTTATTTTAAACGGCGCCGAAATAATGTAATCTTTGTAGCAAATTCTATTTATGTACTTGATTTGGCGTTCTAGTCACACTTTTTCTACAATATCCAAAATTTACCCAAAAAGTAAAAAAAAACATACCTCCCAAAGCTTGCACTTCGCCTTTGTCCAGTAGAACCAAATTGTTCGTGGAACTATCCTGCTCTTGAGTCAAGTTAAGTTGCCCAGCTTTGATTTTCAGATAGTCTTGGACTTTGTCCATAACACAGGCCCTCAAGTTCATGGAAAAACTTAACCCATCTCTCAAGTTTTTCAAATGCTTCAGCTCATGTTGGTAAAACATGATGACGGGGAATATCTCGGTGGAATCCAGCATTCCTATGTCTCTACAAGTAAGCCCCAAAATGGCAAAATCTAGACGATTCTCCGCTCCCAATGGACTTCTGCCCAATAAATCTTCCGCTGACCATCTTTTAAGTTGCCCGCCTCGCATTACATGTTCTAACCAAAGGGAGAGAATCCACGGGGGTAAAGTTTTCACTTGAATGGCGGTGCTCCCGAATCTCCCTCTTTCGGGCATTTCGGAAATCACTCGAATAAAGGCTCTCATATTTTGGGAGATGAGGCGCGGACTAAAGGATAAAAGTTTCCCGGGATTGGAGGATCCAATTATGTTTCGAATTACAATGGCGTCGCTCAAGCGAGGAAGCATCATTTGTCCTATTACGGCCTGGGAAAATAGATTTGAATAGAGTCTGTAAACTGTTTAACGACTTAATTTTGCAAAACTAGACATACCTGCTGAGAAGGCAACATGCCATCCACAGCTTCACTCAAGGCTCTAATAATCTCCGGTCTGACCGCCCTTGGAACACTCAAAATCTGAGACATATTATGAGCTGGGATTCCCTTCTGAAACGGTGCCGGCATCATGAAAACATAATCAGACTTGAATCTCTCATCCACACTAGTGAGGATTTGTGAGGTCAAATGCCAAATCTGGAATCGGGACAAATGTGGACTTCTGATGGCTCGAATTGTTGCCGAGTCCCAATGGATCAACTCAGGGGGAATTTGAAACAAAGTGGATTTAGGCAGAAGGAATAGCAACTTGCCCATTTGGGAGAGTTCCCTTTTCCTCCACAATTTGGGGGGAGCTACGGCCAAATCGTTGGAGCCAGATGGATTTGAAGCATTCATCAGAGGCCACATGTAGTACGAAATTTGGAGCAAATTTGGATACGGAGGGTTCTTCTCTTTTTCCAAAATGTTCATTGTTTCGTCCAGAGCGGAGAAACTGTCTGTCAAATCGAATCTCTGGAGCTGGGCTGGAGTCAGGGAGAGAATGTGGAATTGGAATTCCTGGAGACTTTCTTGGGACAGAGGATTTGTTTTATAGAATGCGTCGAATACTTCACGGGCCTTTAAAGAAAATATAATTGGTTGCAATCACAATGGCTGTTGTAAAATAGGTACAAAGATGCAGCAACACCTACCTGCAACTCTGTATATGGATTGCTAATGACCAGCCCTTTGATTTCTGGCATGGGTGGAATCATTTTCAAATCCTCTGGAGATGCCCCTTGCAGTAAGAAGGACAATTTCTGCATTCTCCGAAATGACCATTCGTGTACAGCTCCAAAATATCGGGCCCCTTTAGCCAATTCGAACCATGATCTCTTCACTCTCATGGATTTAGACCACCAACTTTTGCCCACATCGGGGGATTGACCCAAAGTGGATGTGAAGCGATCTGCCAGCTCGGAATCCAGTGTGTTCATTGTGTACGGGGGTAGGTAGGCTAAAAGGGGATCCCCGGAGGATGTTAGGAGGGACAGTTCCCGATCCTTCCATTGATCTGGGGCACCCCACCAGAGGAGCACTTGGTCTATTATCATTTGTTGCAGTTGAGGGAGGATTTTTGTTCCCTGTAGTAAAAAAGGGGGGACAAAATGGATAGTTGTAGTAGTTAAAACTATTTAACTACGGTATGAAAATACTTACCACAGACTGAAGAAATTGGATTTCATCATCAGTCCGATTGTTTAGGGCCACTAAGGCTTTATAGGCTATCACTGTATCGCCAGGATTGGATCTCACTGCGGCAGATAATTTCACTCCACTGATATTCTGGAGAACGGAAGGCTGCATACAAATATACATCAGTTAGTTAGCCTATCTAGTTATAGTTGTTTGGATTACGAAAAAAATTATTATATAGAAGGGGTATTTATCTTTTGTGCATGTGTTTATGGTCGATAGTTGGGTATTTGTTCCCGCATATAGCATTGCATTACCCACAAAGCTGAATAGGTTGAATTGGATATGATGAATGGTTAAATATGACACCATGAGTAGGAGTTTAAATTTTTGTGTAGTCGAGTTAGAAAATCGAATATTGACTTCTGACGGATAAACTGCACGGAAAAAGGGTTTTTCATGCGTTTGAAGGTGAAAAGTTTACCCTTACCTGCAATGCATAGTGTGAGGCTAGTGGGAGGAATGCGAAATCTGATACATGCAAACTGTCTAAATTCCTTTGCAGCAACAGGGTTTTCACATCTTCTCCATGGAGGTTTGCGGTGACTCCTAGAAAATAATCCAATTGAATTTTTTGCCATGAAATCCAATCTTGTTTCCGGTAACAACTACTCTACAAGATACATTTTTGCAACCATGTTAGCTAAAAAGTGTGCAGCTTCCGTATTGCTTTCATATGGCACACAAAGTTCGTAATCTAATTCTAAAATTATGTTTTTTCACAAGTTTTTACGTGTGTTATATAGTAATCTACTTCTATGTGGTTTTTCCGCAAGAGATTAATAAACTGTATTCAACATTTCGAGCATGCAAAAACTGATGAAGGATAAAAAAACCTTACCCGAAACTAAAATCACTTGGAAAATGCAAATGATAAGAATTGGGATAACCACAACTCCCAAAATGGTTACTGGCACTTCAGAACGCATATTATTGAGGCATTCCTGGCCACCAAAAAGCTGTCTTCAAAATCACTCCACTTTATTTGCAATGGACCAGTTAGTTTTAAGATCAATCAAAATTTTAATTTATAATTGAACAAATATTTTATTTTTCCGTGGCTTCCACAATCCACTGAAATTTAGCTATCGTTGAGAGCCACAAGGTCCAAACTCAACTAACATTTTTTGACCTTCATTCAAATATAGTCCGATCCATGAACTAACTGTCTTGAAATGCATGCATACAACTGATTTGCATCAAAAGTTTTGATAAGAATGCAAGTTCCATCCACTTGGTGCACTATTATAGCTAATAAGTAACTAAGACTAAATTCAAATAGAGGTATACATAGAAAAATGTATGATAGACAGTCGGTCACTAACCTTGATAATGTGACGTTCTTAGTAAGTTAGCCACGAGTCTAAAAGACCGTCTAAGACACTATAGGAAGGAAGGAACGTAAATGAAATGTAATATTATCATGGGTTTTGTATACTTAATGATTAATGGGACCGACTGACTGTGAAATTGGATTCCCAGCAATAATAAATAGGCATGCACATAGAAACTAGACGAGACTTTTTTTTAGAACATAAAAACGCACATGATCTTTATTTCAAGCATGTTGTGGATTAGACAAATTTTTATATTCATTCTTCGTAAATAGCTTACGAATGTTCAAAGCTTCAAATTTTGGTGGTCATCCCCGTAATAATATTCGAAATTTGGTTTTTGACAAGAGGCGACTCTTTGAGTTTTTCTTACATGAACTTTCTTATAGTGGAAAACAAACAGTTGACAATAAAACAACATTGATTACTTTAATATGACAAAAGAGAAACACTATATAGATGTAATTTTATAGACTTGATGTTGTTAAGTTGTTGAAGAAGATGTAATGTATGTACTTTAGGTGTATAGTAGTAGTTGGTAGTAGTAGTATTTTTTTGTAATCATGTGCTGTTTTTAAAGGTTGTTGAATCATGGTACTTTCTTACAGATGGTTCAAGTTTACTTGCTTTTTTACGCCCCTCGTAAGGTTTCATGCAGAACTTTCGTTGGACGCCTCGTTCTCTTGGCGCTTCTCATCCCCCTGTGCAAAAAAAGACAAACAATTGATACCATCAATCAAAATCTACAGTGATCAGCCAAGTAGTTAGTTTGGCTATACCTCTTGTGCTCCTCCACTGTTGGAAGATCGAGCACGAGGACCACCTGGACCTCCACGACGGAAGTAGCGACGGTAGCCTCCACGTCTGCCACGGCCACCACCTCGTCCTCCACGACCACGTCCACGGCCGTAGCCATCTCCGTGACCGCCCTCTCCATCTTTTTCTTCATGTTCTTCTTCTCCACCCTGCAGTAAAATCAAAAGACTAGTTGCAGAATCCCAATCAATAAAGAATAAAAAACCTACAAGAAGAAAGTAGCTCTAGTACCTCTCCTTCGCCTTTAGATGGAGCATCACCTTGCCCCTGGGAATCTGAGCGAGGTCCTCTTGGTCCTACAATACACAAAATACTCCGATTATCAGCAAAAGTGGCTTGAATTCATACATTTTTTAGTTACAGTTTTTTATAGTTACAACTTACTTCTACGGTAGAAGCGGCCGTTGAAACGACTGCTTCCTCCACGACCACGGAACCGGCGACCACCACGACCACCTTCTCGGCCTTCCTCTTGGTCTCCTTCACCTTCCTTCCCCTCTCCTTCTTTATCATCACTATCACCCTTCTCATCGCCTGAAACGTAATCTAAAGGATTAGGAAAAAATTCCTTCATGATTAGACTTTCATTTGTAGGTGCATCAACCAAAAATTAATCAAATCATATGGCGTACTACACTGCGATCTCTCCTGGAGAGAAAAAAGAAAGGATTGAGATCACAGTTTATGAAGGAAAAAAGAAAGCTAATGCTACCTTCTCCATGGTCACCGCCTCCACCTCGTCTGGGTCGACGAGAGTAGCGACGACGGAATCCTCCGCGACCTCCACCACGACGGTAGAAGCCACGTCGGTCGGCAGCATAGGGGGATCCTTTTACGGGCTCCCCGTTAAGCCCAGTCACGTTGGCCGCCTCATTCCCTTTCTCGCCGACGACCACATCGAACTCTACTTCCTCACCATCTCCCACCGATCGAACTAATTTACGTGGGTTGTTTTTCACGATTGCTGACTGTAAAAGAGGGAATCCGATAATGAGAAACTGACACACAACATTTTGTTAGTTCGACAAACAAGCTGTCGGCTGCGACTGTACCTGATGGACAAACACGTCTTCTTTGGTGTCAGATCTGTAGTAGAAAAAGTGAAATATGTTTAGTACCGCTTGAGAATAGAAAAGTAACTAACAAGTTGTTGTATACGAGATGGGAGTGGATGATAAAATTTATAATGTTGATATTTATTTACCGGTTGATAAATCCATAGCCGCTCTTGACGTTGAACCATTTGACGACACCGGTCACTTTGGTCGCTACAATACAAACATCACTCTCTATAATTGAATGGCAAAAAAGAAGATAAAAATTTTCGCATGATGTAAAAATAAATAAATCATCATATTATTTACACTCGAGATTATGATTCATGTTCTGTTCACCTTGATTCGAGTAGGTGGAAAACAAATACAAATAGCATGATGTAATATTAATAACCTGACTACTTATACAGCGGGATGAATATTCAAACGTACTGACTGTTATCTAGTTATCAAAAGATTAATGAACTTTTTTATTGGTTCTGCCACTGCTTAAATAATGTACCGAATGTCCAATTAACTGAAATGATTAAATAAGTTTCCATCTTATGTTTGGTACAGCTTTCTAAACTTTTTCATAGAAGAATCGCATTGCAAGGAGCAAATGACCTAATTTGATATTGATATGCATTATTTAGCAATACATACGCCAGACTGTGGGCCGTGGGCTGCCTACATTATTTGTGAGCATAAATAATATCTGACTGAACTAAAACATATCAACTAAACTCACAAAACTGTCATACATTTTTTTACGTGTACAACGAACACTAAAGCTCTGCTAGAGAGCTATATTTAGAAACAGTTGCAAACCCAAACATGGGCCAGCAGGACCTAATTCGGTAGCTATTCATATGCAGAGCAGTTAATTTTTTAGGAAACTACATTTTCCAAAAGCTGAAGGAAGGCAGACCTATGCAGTGTAATTGGATTAAATGTTAAATCATACAGGTTCAGTCTACAACCTAATTAAAATCAAACATAAAAATGCAAAACTAGTAATGAGGTATTAAAAATTATCAAGAAATTATACATCCACTGCAACGCCCAACAAAAGTCAACAATGTACAATGCCATGCCTAAATTAAAATGTATTTGAATAATTTCATGCTTGCAGATAATTTTTTCCAAGTAAACACAAAAATTTTCAAAAAACAACTCACAAATATAGCATAGTTGCCAACAAAAAATAATGGGTGAATGAACTTGTGAAGACAAAAAAATACAAACAAAGCAAATGAAAAAGATTGATTGTTTGACTCTTGGATGGCGTCCTTAACTTACTAAATGCTCATGCGCGCACTACAAGACAAAAAAGCTTCAATTGAATTGACTCACATTACATTACTGCTCAATGAATACATTTTTTTAAATGTACCTTCTAAACTAACTAATGAAATTATATTATCATTTAAGAAGCATTAATTTCAATGAGATTAACAAGTCAAGGTCTTAGCCCTACTGGTGGACGCAATAATTCGTTATCAAATGACATAATTTGGCTCAAAAAGTGCCAACTTGGCATAAAATTGCAATCTAATTGATGAACTGCGCAGCATGCTTCAATTTTTTATAAGTGATAATAAAGCCGGTGATCTGAAGATAGCTGAATTCAGAGGATCATACACTTGGGTATAAAAGTTGCCGCTGGCTATGGGTGCTCGTTAAAAAATGCGTGTGAATATACAGAGGGAAGAGCGGGTTCGCACAAACCCTAACAGCAAGGGACAAAAGAAGTCAAGAAGATTGAAATAAATGTAGCCGATTTTTTAAATGCCATACTATAACTAAATCACTGATTGCTCATCGTTAAATGAACCCGACAATACCAGTTATTCATCATTCTGATTACAATTAAATTGTCTTTTTGATTGAATTTTTAAAACAAGGTTCAGTCTGTCAGTAAAAAACGAAAGTTCTACAAATTCGTTTGCCAACAAATAATAGTTGTTTAATTCCTCGTTTGAACCTATTTAACTACAATAAGTTAGAATGGAATCGAAGTATTTGCTTACAAATTAGGACATTTATGATGCTTTTATCTTGACCGGATTTCCTGACTGGCTAACTATAACTAGTCGGCAAAATATTGCTTCCACCATTGCCGATCTTCTAATTGCAATAATTAGTTGGTGAGTTAATGAACTTACCGATGACTTCTTTTTGAACAGCTTTAGATGGTTCAGATGACTCCGACTGCTGTTTTTCCGTGTCAGCCATGGTGTTAGGTGGCGTTTTCAAAAGATGTTAAAAAATGTGATCTTACACTTGTCTCACTCCGTTCTCTTTGCCATACACTTCTTCACTGACTGGGCTTCTCGT
>Ga0210040_10005010_pt1 | contig 17012 bp, 10 predicted proteins | sample CryGeyCG12114_NA_FD_185462 | JGI IMG/M metagenome (GOLD analysis project Ga0210040, IMG submission 185462) | Groundwater microbial communities from aquifer - Crystal Geyser CG19_WC_8/21/14_NA (SPAdes) (version 2) | ecosystem: Environmental > Aquatic > Deep subsurface > Groundwater | place: USA... | reverse complement strand
TGTAATCTTGCTCAATATTTTACACAAGATTGGAATTGAACATACAAATGCAATTTTTTCCATCTCACAGCATTGCTACAAAAAGTGGATGACCACTTGAAAACGCAAACTTGAAAACATGGGCCAGTCTATTCTTTGAAAAGTAACTGGGTATGACGTCAAGAACTCATAGTGTACTCCCCTTTTTATGTGTAACTTTCAACTCAAATAAAAAAAGGCATTCAGAAAAATACCTTCTATGGTCAATATACGAAAAAAAAAGCATTGCATCTTTTATGATCCGCTGAATTTTTCATAACCAATTTTAAACCCTATAAGAACATATTTCAAGTATCGTAAAATACGAGTAAGTGAGTCAATCTCGTATAATACGAGTAAGTCAGTCAATCTCGTAAAATACGCAGCCTCATAGCCCATATTAAACCATCAAATGAAGCTTCACAAACCAAAATCATTCCTATCAAAAACTCACAATAGAATTATTACAACCAGACCTGCTCCAAACTCTCGCGCAGTCCCTACACGTTCCTACATGAATACATAAAACCCACTTAATCTTCCTCTTTACATAAACACAATAACTAACTAACTAACTAACTAACCAACTAAACGATTTTATGTCACAATACCATGTAACATAGCAGATAGCACAGCACCTAATCTGTACTTCGTCTATTTACTCTTCCTGAATTAATCTAGAACCTATAACCAGCCAACGAAATGTCAAGGACCAGAAACTATTCATGCATACATATGCACTATATACTTTAATCTCCTTTCTTTAATCACGTACAAATGCAACATTCCCTGACGCTGAGGTTTCCCCAATGACAGCTTACAAACCCAAACAAATAAAGTTTAATTGAAACCTTCCAACTTGTTCGGCTCATCCTGATAGATAGACAGACAGCCCTGTCAAACCAACTAACTAACTAACTAACTATAACCTAGGATAAATACTTGGCCTAAAAACTTACTGATGAGGATGGGATTGAGCAGCAAGAGACATGGCGAACAAGACACAGTGACGTTTCAAACAAGTCCAAAAGAAAAAGGCCAATCTCAGCACCAATTTATGAACTCACGGTCCAAAGTATTATCTGCGGAACTGTCACAACTCTCGTAGCAACGGATTATTCAACAGATTGATGTTAATTTGGAACAACAAAAGGATTTTCTCTCAAAGTCTCCAGTCACCTGGTTGCACAGTCAGTTCTACTCACAAACAAGGCAGGCCCAGTCTAAAAGAGTGAGCAGTTTAGATGGAAGCCAGTGAGTGAGTGAGGGAGCCTACACGTTGTCCGAGCATGGAAGAACAACTCACATGAAATCATAAAATGGAGGCCAGAGCATCACCATACAGACATGTACGAGCTTCCAAGTCCAGGTTGGCTAGTTCGGCTCCGTTCCACCTGTGCCCTGTACACAAACAAAATGTGAGTTCATTGCATAGACTACAGTCGCAAACCACACCACAATATGGTACCCACACCTCATTATGATAAACAATAATACAATATAAGAATCACAACTCAATCCTATCTACATTTGCATGGTATCCTTTTATCGTGACTTTGCTCGTTAACATTAGATACTGTAACTAACCAACTATCCAGCATGCCTACCAATAAGTTTCACCACAGTTTATAGTCACTGTACTGATTGTACAAATATGGTAACTAACTAGCAAACCACTGTATGAACTCTAGACAGAGAAAAGAGCATGAAAAACTGAGAAATTATGTAATCTTTATGTTTAAGGACTTTTCACTCACAGGTCTACTCACTAACTAATGTAGCTACAAAAACTAAAAGAGCCCACAAACTTACCTAGTTAGTTTGCTAGTTAGTAGGCAGGTGGATCTTGTATTATGACTGTGCACAGTAGATATAGTTAGCTAGTAACGTAGCGCGGAGACAGAGAATGATGATGATACTGATGAGCCGTTGCAGCCCAAAACGCAAATGTACCCTGTGCATCAGCAGTCGACTCCATATATAAATGCATGTGTATAAATAACATGGGAGCTAAGTTAAACGAGAGAGTGAGCATGCCGTGCTATCACGCAGCAAACGGATCCCATAAAGCAAAGCACCACACACACACATCTGGCTGTATGTATGGTGTGCCTGCCTGGTACAATCTCCCACCGCATAGAGCACACACGTATGTAAGTAAAACTATTCGCAAATCGCAAGGCCTGTACAACATATATGAAGTGACTGTGAGGCTGGAAAGGAACCACTGGCTGACTAAATATAGTGAAGTTAGAGAGTGAGTGATACTGGAAAAGAAACGCATGTGAAAGGCAATAAAGGTTACTCCCAACACTTTCCTCTGGCACTCTTTTTATAGCATGTGTTTGGCAGTGGCGTGAAGGAATATTTAGGAAGGAACAGTGGACTAGTTAGTTATAGCTGGCCTATGGGAGTCAATGTGCGAATGGGAGAAGGTTTCAGGCGGATTAAATTCCTGATGCTTGAACTCATATAGTTTCTACAATAATGGTCGAAGCCAGAAGTTGAAAGAAAGGAAAATGAACATTTTTTGAACCATTTGGAACTCTCAGGGAAGATGATTTAATGAAGGTGTGAGTTGGGCAAGGAGGACTGATTGGAATAAAACCATCTTATCTTCTTTTGTGAGCACAGTACCACTACTAACAGTGTAGGTACAGGGGAGAAATCCTTTCTCTGGGAGTACTATCTATTCACGACATTACTATGTGTCTTAATCTGGAATCCTTTAGAATTCACTGCTCAAATCATTTGACTCAATAGGTCCTAATTTGCATACGGCCGCACATTAGTTTTTGAGTTAGTTAGTTACTAGTATATTGGGCTGGCTTGGTTTGTTAGTACGAATGAATAGGCAAGCCCTATGCTAGTTATAGTTAGTTAGAGGAATGCATGAAAAACACATTTCACGGGCGTGCTTTCATATAAATCCGTATATGGGGCCACTGTGTTCTGGTCTGCGCCTTTTTTCAGTAGACTCTTCTGTCCACATAGATAGATAATGACTTGCGATTAGTTCCAGTCTACTCCTGCACTACATTAGAACAAAAGTGTGAGGGAAGGAGCTTAGCCATTATATTCTTCTCCAGTGTTTTCTCATTCGTGATTATTGCACTATCACAGGCTATATGGGCCATAATTGTTGTGTTCTACAGTATGGAGTGTAACTCCTGTTGTGTTCCGTTTAGAAGCCACTACGAACGAAATCAACTCTGGTAGTTTCTGTCTAACAAACTAACTAACTAACTATACATCCTGATGGGTAGGAGGAAATTAAGCCTCTCAATTTATCAGCAAGAAAAGGCCGTGTAATAAGTTAGAAGGTGAGTTGTCTTGTAAGCTTGTATGTGATCTTTATCCTCATGTTCAGAAAACATTCAGTTAATTAGACTTTAATTACAGACCATGGTCTAGTCTTTAGTTAGTTAGTATAGTCAAGTGAGTTCCGTATCTTGAAGCGAGATGCAAAAGTTTTTCATGATAGAATCATCGTTTCACACACAGTCAGTTTGTTCTATAAAGACTTAAGCTCACAGTGTATCCATGTTGAAGTACTTTTTCTACAAGAGGATTATGTTCTTTTACTCTACCAGCACTTTTTTCTTTGCACAAATGAGGAAAACAGCTCGAGTGGGGGCTACTTAAAAATAATCTTTTTACAAGGGCTTGTCAGCAAATGAATGCATTCATGCTCTGTGGGGAAAATCTACAAAATTACAAGTGAGTTGAGCAGAAAGCATGATTTTCAAACTATCATCCGTTATTGTGAGCACAAGTAGTCTATATGGATATAAGTGTTTGGAAATGCTCGTAATATCCCACAATGCATGTTTTGGGCTATCCAGTTTATTGTGGCAATAATGAAACCACTTTGTACCTCCTGTTATTTCAGACTTCACACACAGCAATAATGCACTATAAAACTATACGTTCCGAGGAGCTGACACTGTCTTGACTACACATGCTTATACCATTAAATGTACTCACATAAATAGCCTTTACCAAAATTACTCATCATCATACCCAGTAAATACATGCATCGTAAACAAGAATTATTGGTGACCAGTTTATTGTACCCAGTCAATAATAACATGCATGCATCGTATAGCCTAACTCAACATACAAGCTTCTGATTCACCTCAAAGGTCAAGGACTTGGTGAACTGAATTTGTCTTATCTTTCTGACCGCATGCATAAAATTAATGCATTTTGCCCTTTCCTTTTTCACATGTATTTTCTCCGTTCATTATATAACTGTACAGTCAGTTAGCAGCTCCAATCACTTTTAAGGGATTACTCACTAACTATATACTCTATTCTCAAAACTCAAACGGACGTCGAATACACACAAATGCATGTCCCATAGTATTGCATTCCCTCCGTTTCAATTCTGCTCGGACTATAAGTATACTGACCTGAATGACATTATTCCACAGACTTGTCCAGTTTGTGCTGCTTCCTGTAAACAACGGTCGTTCAACAGTAAATGCGTAGTAACAGAAAAACTATGGACATGTCTACAAGAGTAAAATATATGTGCAAGGTGCAATCGTGCAATTCACCCCTAGTATAGAAAAAAGTAGGATTGTGTACATACATGATGATGATAGGTACTACCATACAATGTACACGGGTAATCAACTATCAGCACTTGAGTTTAGGATGGAGCCTTGGATTATTCCCCAACGTGTTGAAATGAGTATATGTTTTGGAAATTTTGTGAGAATTCTGTAGACAAGTGCGAGAGTAGAATCAGTAGTGTAGTTTATATGCAGTATGCATCAGATTAGAGAAGATTCTCATTTTGCCAGGGATTCACATTGCCAAGTAGGGAAGAGAGACAGCCAAGTAATATTATTACTTTGCCTCTCTTACGTCCACGAGGACTCCTCGGCTAGAAGACTACTCTGCTATGCAAACAGGTAATAAAAAGGCAAATGCGAGTGAGTGTGACGCAATATTTGGGAATTCTAATGTGTGAAAATCTACATACACATGCATGCCTACGTGAGCCACCATTGTTGCTACAGCTTCCTAACTCAACTCCCTCAACGATATTGAAACTGAAAACATCAATTTCATAGTGACTAGCAGCCAAGAATCATCAATGCTGATAGCTAGCTTCACTATAGGATTACAAAATCTGGGTTTTTCCTTCAAAACGAAATCATAGTTTGCACGTAGACTCATCTAGTTAGTTAGTACATACCTCAGGATGAAGAAAAAGCTCCCAGTTATCTTGTAAGCGTAGGTAGCTCGGTAGACTCGTGTGATGATAGGAATTAACTTTGCACAGCAACAACAGTTGTGGTAGGAATGGCACAGTATTCAGTGATATGAACACATGATAGTTTTCATAGCAGCAATCAAACGCACGGCTAGTGGATGGATAGATTCCCCAAAACAGGGTTCAAGACATGCGATGAGCAAATATTGGGAACCTAACCTATACAGGATGATCCAGAAGCTCCCCACTTGTGTACAAACAAAAGATGAGAGTAAGGAAATTGAAAAAAGAGTAGACAAGACAGGCAAGATTTGTTAAGGCACACTATAGAGCAGCGATAAAACAACAATGGCAAGTTTTTAGCTCGAGACTGTAGAACAAGACCTTGCTACAAGAACAACACACGCTCAAGGCAACTGTGCGACTGAAACTGATGAAAGCTGACATGCCCATAATAATGCAGTTAGTTAGTTGGAATAGAAACTAGCAACAACAAATATCCTCATCATTGTTTGTTATCAATGTATAGAGCGCTAGTTGTAAGTTGTAACTAACCTTCCTGTGCCGCCTTATGGTCTCACACACGAGGTATGCACAACTTTTAATATGATTATTTGGCAAAGCGGTGTTACACAGAAGGAGCTCAACTCTACGAACAATATACGCTACAGGAATGTGTGTTTGTTTGTCTTGAAAGGCTAAAATCATAGGGCATGGGAGCTTGTCGTGGGATAACAGAGCGAGATTGTTTTTTTGAGTTGGGAAAACAAATAACATGTAAGGGTTGAAAAGAAAATGGAAAATTATAGCATTGATGATGAATATGATTTTGTTGGGTGTTGTTTACCAAAAATTTGTGTTTTTGTTTGAAATATTTGGAAGATTTGGCAGAATGTGTAGTGCTTGAACAAATAAGATCAAAGGATTTAATGGGGAATTCTAATGCAGAACCGATTGTTGAATGAAAGGCCTTGAAGTGTCTAACATATCTTTAAAAATGTGGAAAAAATCCATGCTTGAAATTTAATGTTGGAGTGGAGTGTGCCATGCTCCCTCACATTTAATGAAAGCGTCATTAGTGGGTTTAGCATAAAAAATCAACATATAGATGCAAATAAGTATAGCATAATATAAAATAGAAGATGATTAGTGTGAACGTAAAGTATATTGCAGTGGCTATGGTGTGGAAAAATAAAATGTAGATAAAAAAACCAGGCAAATTTATTTCTCAATCTGACATAAAAAAATTTCACAAAATCATGATTTCAGGAAAACTTGAGAGGCCAAGCATGTGGCTGAGTGAGTATGATAGATAACTTGGTGAAACAAAAAATGTAGGCAATTAACGTTTTAATTTAAAAGGTTCGAGGTAAGGTTATTTACAGTGATTTCTTAAGCTATTAGCTAACTCAATATAAAGCTGCATGAACTGTGTGTCTCTGTCCACAGCAATATATTAATTAAGTTTCAGTCAGTGCCCTGAACTAATTGATTTTGTGTAAGCTAAACCTGTTTCCATTTATTATTATGAACCATGAGAGAAATTGCCGAAAGTAGTACTGACTAAAATATCTCTTTGAGAACGTCCTGACAATTTCACAGAATTTAGAATCTAATTTCGTGCACATCAGGTTATTCGTTCACATCAATATACCATTGGCAGTCATCAAAGGCAAGCTTGTTTCATGCTCACAGTTTACTTCACCTTATAATGTGTAATGAACCTGAATGAATATCATGAGCAAGACTGATAGTGGAATACAGAACATCCCACAAAATGTGCAACTCACTTTTGCTTGACCTGAATTTGCTTACTTGTGGTTTTTCCATGGGAAAAATGAAACTCTACTTCCAGTATTAATCAAAATGTTGATTATTCAGTGTCATCAAAGCACCATTTTTCTACTTTGCTTTGAATATTTTTCTAACCAAGCAAGTCTAGTAGGTTACCAGGTTTAAAAAAATTACAACTTTTATGGCCGGCAATTTCTTTGATGACAGGATGCTCGGAGTGTTCCAAACCATTTAAATTTTTGACAACAAATCCTAGGACAGTAAAAAGGGCTATACTGGTTTTTACACTGACTGAGAACGACACTCTGGGTGTCACCAGAAAATATAAAAAAGTCAATCAAATTCCTACCAGGGTTTGTATTCCTACCATATCTTCATCCGTTCTGAGTGAGACCATGAAGGCTTTTTTATAGATTTTTATCTCATTCAAGAATACTTCTAGACACGCTTCTTCACAGCAAATAATTATCACTTGTGGTTCTCTGTGGACATACTAAATGCCCCACTGAAAATCTCTGATGGCATCCATTCCTAAAATTCCTTTCCCAGTCTCCCAGCACTCTTTGTTTATTACAAGTACATCCGATTCGACAAAAAAATCTGTTAAACCCAATTTCCAGTCCTACAAATTCTTTCAGTCACATTTCTCATGAGATAATAACCCTAAATTCACTGCCTGCCTATACAACTCTAACATCCCTCATCTTCACAAATGAGTCCAAAAAAACACACTTAACATTTTGCTCTGGACAGACATACATAATAATGTTTATTATGCTCACATTTTACACGCTGGCTGACTAAATTATAACAGCTACAGTACTGGAAATGTTCATGGATGATTTGTTTCCCTCATAGAGATATTTTTCTAGACTGAAATACAATACTTACTTGCAGCAAAGCCAGCAGAGCACGTCCACAGTGGAAAACGAATTCATTACCACCATAAGATCCTAACTGAATGTCAGATGAGCTTCTGCTTCTCTGACTATAACTAACTAACTATAACTAACTAACTGTACCTTAAATAAGCAAACGACCGAGCACTGGAACCGACCGACAGATTTCCTTCTATGGTCTATGTCACCCACAATATTCATCCCTCACCAGTTTTTAGCTTTTTAACCTAACTAACTATAGGTCTGTTCTCCAGTCCATTCTACATATTTAATGCAACCAACTTTAACTTACTTCCTGCTCTGCTCACAGTCAGTTTGTTTGCTCTTTATCTTGGACTCCAGAAGAAGTTTTACTGTGGTGGTTGTAACAACTCATTCTGCATAATAGCAACAACAATAAGTGTACAAACGAACTAAAACTGGAAGTTTAAAATTTATTTGTGCGTCCGGTGTACTATACATGCAAGAGAAATGCATGTTATCGACTAACTAACATACTAATGGGATTCACAGTAGTTAAGGTTTCGGCTCTCGTTATGTATCTCAAATGTAAACATAAGACGCCGTGCAAGTTTTCTCAACTTCTCAGTAGATTTTGCCTTGTATAACAAGCTATGACTATCAAACGACTTGTCTCTCAACCATGCAGTGATTTGTTTGCTATTTAACTATTTTCATACCAACCAGAGACAACATATTTTTATCAGTTAAAACGCACCAGTGAGTGTGTCCTATTGGAATCTGTTGGCAGATTGAGCCAGTTGAATAAACTGAAAAATCCGCAGTTAGTTAGTTAGTATGCTCTGTAAGCTGTACAAGTAAGTTTAGTTAGTTTGTCGATGCGATTTTAACTGTTGAGTTCAAGAAAAAGTGAGTTTTCAGTTGGTTACTTGTTTGATATATATATCTGCAAATTTAGCAAACGGAGTAACTAGCTGCCGAGCCAACTAACTATCTGTATATTAATTGTGATGAGCTTAGCAATAAGGTTAAAAGTGCATCAGATCGCATCGGATCTGTCTTTCAAGGGAAATCAAATGTCAAATGAGCCGATTGATTGGCATATAGCATATGCTGTACGAATTTCATTTTTTCTCATTCCAAACTTTTCAGAATATTGGAGTCATTAATAGACTGGGCTGTGTAGTGAGTACGAACTTTGGCAAGCTAACTCTGTCTTTACGTATACAAAAATTTAAAAAATATGTGAACTGTTATATTAAATCGCCCTATGGTTCCAACTTCAGTCCAAGAATCCAAACGGACTTGGTGGATAATTAGTTGTATTTTCTAGCGGACCATTTGCTACTGTGTAGTTTGTGACGTTTTCTTGTTGTTTAAAAATGTCGCCCATATGGGTTTTGTCAGGATCCACAAAAAGTGGTTGTCAATTCGCAATAGTCTTTGTTCTCATGCTGGTCAAATGTAATTTGGCAACAACTAATTTAAACGAGGAGAGGATTCCCTTGAACTTTGTGCTTCCAACTCCGAATGGGAGAACATGTGAATATATCCAATTGACTAATTTCCTCCTTCAGACTCAAGAGTTGGCTCCTCAACTCGTGAGAATGACATCTCTGGGGAAATCTATCCAAGGTACGAATACAAGAAAGCAGCCAGCAACTTTCTTTTAAAACTCAAGCCTTTTGGTGCACTCAAGTTTCTCTGCTTTGTGTGCAGTTAGTTAGCTAGTTAGTGTGTGTTGGGTTGAGGTTGAGACACGCATTACACATGTCCAGCCATATAGAAGATTTAAGATTCCCATTGTTCAGTTTTCGTCTATTTTCTAAACGTGTAGTTCCTTTCTGCATATAGCTCCGGGCTGACCATCGCCTAGACGGGGTTCAATTTCTATACCTGTTTAAGAATGCATACTGTTACTGTTTCTATCCCATTGTATTAGTATCCATACCAAAACGTATCAACTTTTGCATTAATATATGGAATACCGAATATGCATGAGCTTGGGTATTACATGGTGGGTCAACTTGTAAGTCCCAAGACAATTTTGTTCTGCATAAATGTTTAATTATTCACCGTTGCCATGTAAATGTCCAGTGAATAGTAGTTTTGATAGTACGGTTGCTAATTAATGTAAACGTTCAAAATCATAGTAGTTTGTAGAAGTTAACAGATTTACACGATTTAGACCAATGTTGACCCCTTTATCGTTGAAAACTATCTTTTAGATTTGCAAAAAACGTTCACCGTTGTGAATGAAAATAGTTAAAATATCATAAAGAATATAGATATAATAGAAAATAGTTAATATATTTTCAAACAAGATATTTGACATAGTCACTGCGTTCCCTTAGCAAAGTGGTCTGGGTGTGAACTGTCGGTTTAACCACAAACAAGGAAAGTCATTATGAAACAGTTTTTGTGCCTTCCAGGAAAAGAGATTTGGATGATGGTGATATCAGATGACCCAAATATTCGGCCATTGCTGCGTCCTCAAGTCAAGTTTGTGGGAAACATCAACGGGGTGTCTGGGCCAGCATGTTTTGCCCTTCTCAAATTGATTGAGGTTCGTTTTGCAAATAGACATGGACGTGTTCGTTATAATTGCAGCTTCAATGCCGTTTTGACCATCTCACTAAGCTCTTCCGTTTTTTTGCGAATTATTTTCACGTAAAATTACGTCTTTGCGTTGTAGTAATATTTGTGTTTTTTGTGGAAAGTCAAAAGGGATTGTGAAGAACAAAATCGCTTTTACATTAAATGCAATTTTTGTCAATACGGTGGAAAATAGGAGTTATGAATAACTGGGGCATTTGTTGTTTGCACAGTATCTCGTAAAAGGATATCTGCAGGGGGGCTCCCTAGAAAGGAAGCTTTTGACAACCACGGAAATCCACATCGCTCCTAATATAAACCCTGATGGTTATGTAAACGCAAAACCAGGCTCTTGCTCAAGTGGCAATGGAAGGTTCGCCATTTCCAATAAGTAACTTACAATTAAAATGCAGTGATAAACTTCACTAATCGCCTTTTGGCTTGAAATGTAATTGTATAGCTCAAAAAATGGGTTTTAAATTCTTTGTTCAGAATCCATAATATTAGCTCCCAATCCGCTCAACCCAAATACTTGCAAAGCATTGAAGAATTGTATTATTTTGAGTTAACTATTGGAGAACTAAAACTAGGGTGGAGTTTTACTTCTCTTCATACGCTTTCTGTTTCTTGCAGAGTGCGTATTATGTGCTTCAGCTTCCAAATAATCGTTTTGTAAACGCAAACATAGTGCTCCGTATCCTGTTTACGGGTTTCATATTGATAAATGTAATCTTTAAAAGCAATACGACTGCTAACTTTTTTGAACATTCTTAAGCCACTTTAAAAAAATCTTCAAAATAACTGTTAAATAAATCTCGCTCAATTATCACAACAACAAGACTCACAAAAGACTAAATGTGCTGCTCACCCTAATTACATAGCCAAACATTAAATAACAGGCAGATGCTACTGTCTCCAATATTAACGTAACATAATCGACGTTATCCCGTGTGAGTGTGTGCGTGTGCACGAATTAGGAATTAAAACAGAAAAATTGGAGTCCATTTGGCAAACATTTTAAGCACACACACATTCTGGGTTTTGGTCAACTTTGAGAATATGTAAACTACCGGCAAATTATGTTTAGTAACCCGAGCTCAAGGTTGTCCGAATATGATGTCTTCCATAGAAACTTCATTCCGAAAATTATTTCCGATTATGAAGCGTTCCGAATTTTACGCGTTTCGACTATAATGCGTCTAAAAATGATGCTTCCGAATATGATGTTTCCGAATTTAATTAGTCAATCGTTTTGGTAATGAAAAGATGGCCTAATAAATTATTTTCTATATGACTAGTTCATCAATCAGATAAATCACCTGTAATGGGAAGTGCGACAACGACAAACTGTGTTAGACACTCACTGGAAAGAGTTTCATGTATATCATTTCCGAACTGCTAACTTGATTTGTACGCTATTTTTTAAGTAGTCGTAGTGGACCATGTACCGTCAATTTTTGGAAATTTTGTTATTAATTCCTGTTAAATATTTCTATTAACAACTTTACGTTTTACTACATAGTACATAAAACTAAATAATACATGTGTATTCTGCTGACTGTGCTGACACGAATAAATGCATTCGAAACTAGATTATGTTCGTGTCTGCAAATGCGTACTTATAGTAATTGTCTCGTCTTATATTATCATGGCTTACTTCCTATTGAACTCCTCATCCCTAGTCAATATTTTTATAGAAATGGACGTATGATGTATGTAATGAACTTGTAGCAGCTCAAAGTACAATTAAACATAGCATAATGCTTTCATAGAATATCCTGTGTGCTTGCTATCGCTAGCAATGCCAAATTTTAAAAGCAGACTGTCTATTTTTTGAGGTCTTACGCTACTCGCTATCAGAGAAAGTGAGAAAGAAAGAAGATATATTTACCGGAAAGTTTCTCTTTTAAATTGATTTCATTGAACTTAAAGACATGTGTGCTAACGATTGTGATTACACTTACACCAATTGCCTTTGGAATACCTTTGTGAAAAGTTTTGTTTGAAGAAACCCGTTGCTTATCCCATCTCATTATCTTGTTCCCATCTAAACTTTTGCTGTTTCATTTAAGTTTTATGCTTCTGTCTGCCAGTGATAGACTTCGGATATGGCTATGACCTATTGATAAAAGAAGCAGCAGGATGTGTAATAAAGTAATAAGGAACGATTTTTGAGTGTTCATATGGTTAAGAATTTTCAACTCTTTTTACGGTTTTAGTCAGTCTTCTAGATATATATAGCTGAGGCTGTTGTTCCGACAATAAATAATTTGTTTTGTGATCGAAAAGTTATTTGAAATGCATTGCTAGCAAGCTAACTCTCTAACTCTAAACGTAGTTTCTAAAACAAGGTTTTGCTTTTGCTGTATCCCATTGTGGTTCATGTTCAGGATATGCCCCAACTAACTATATAATCACATGGCGGCACAATTCGCCGCTGGCTTTAGTTATCAACGTGCGTTGTGATATAGCGTTTGATGAAAATCGAACTTTCAGGTTCCCATGTGAATACTTGGTTGTAAGCTTGATGAAATTTCGTTTTACAGACTGAATGCCAATGGTGTGACCTTAAATAGGGACTTTCCTGATGTATTTTACCCTGAAGAAATGAGTCGACAGAAGCAGCCAGAGACTATGGCTGTTATAAATTGGATAGCTCGTAATAGCTTTGTGATTTCGGGCTCACTAATAAGTGGAGCGTGGGTTGTCACCTATCCTTTTGACTCGGTTCCTCATGTTGGTAAGCTCCTTTGTATAAAATAATATGCATACGAGAAAATTTCAAGTACCAACATTATATTAGTTCTTATGGCATATAGTATTTTATATTTAGGAGTAAAATACTTACTTTGTAATATGTAATCTCAAAATTCTGTTTTTCCAATTATTTATTTATTTACCTTTATTCACAACGAAATTGAGTGGATGCCTAGTTTCGAGTTTAAAGAGAAAGTTCGGAAAACATTGTCCGTCCCTCTCCCGAACACACACTCACATTTACCTCAGCGGCCCCTATGTCTCCCAAAGTCTAACATTGTGATAATACATTCTCTTGTATAGATAGAAAGTTAGCATAAAAAAACAGAAGCAATTTGGTTACAAACGTGACAAGCCAATTGATCTAAGAGTTTTGTGGTCATCCTCATTGATCATCCTTTAATTAACAGTGCATCAATTTTTCATTTGTAGGACCTAATGGACCGCCAAAAGGAGGAGTTGCTCACTTAACTCCCGACGCAGATATTTTTAGTCATCTAGCTTCCACGTATGTGAGCAGTCTGAAGCCCGACTCGGGAATAGGAAAATGCCCTTCTTTGGGGCGTGAATTCGAAAGAGGAATAATTAATGGGGCCGCTTGGTCTAGCGCAAAAGGTGGTTTATCTCTTGTCATCATCAATTAATGTTTGTTAGTGGCAAAAGGGAATTCTTTGTATTTTATTTGTGTGTGTATTTTGCAGGCACAATGCAAGACTACAACTACGTGCATGGAACATTTGAGATGCTCATAGGGATAGCTTGTTGTCGGAATGAGAATAAAACGGAGGCCTTGGAATCCATTTGGAAAGAGAACAAAGATGTACAATAAATTTACAATAAGTGCTTGGTTGGTTAGTATTCCTGGGCCGAAACTGATTGAAATGACGAGTTGAGATCCAAACACCACCGCACCACATCCATCGAGAGAGGTGGTTTGAATCTCTACCCGTCATTTCTTAATCTGTTTCGGCCCAAGAGTACGATTAGTGATTGCGGGCAACATAAACAAAACGAATTAATCATTGAATTCGATTACAGGGAATCCTTAGTCTCATTAAAGAAGCTAATACAGGAATCAGAGGCCAAGTGATGGATTCAGCGACCCGCATGCCAATCCGTGATGCTGAGCTCTTGAGGAAAAGTCAGAATTATTTTGAAAATTCGGACAATAATGCAATGCCGTGGTACACAGGGCGTAATGGGGAATTTTGGCGTCCATTACTCCCCGGAAAATATATGCTGGAGGTACTACAAACTCCTATCAAAGAATAAATCTTGTTTCACATGCATCATGTGTTGAATAACATTTATTGCTAAAGCTATACATAAACGATACCAAAATAATCTATAAAATATTTCGACAAAAATATTGACTTTTTCAGCCCAGTCAAGTTTCTTCCGAGTTAAAGTTTACACTTGTTTTAAGTTCTATGTAAAGGCAAACGCGGTAAAATTTCCGTCCGCAATGATAAATTATTCTATTCACCTGTCGGTTACCATTTCAAAATTACTTCTAGGTCAAAAAAGAGGGATTCTACCCATTCAACATTTCTTTCGAAGTTGAAATTCATCAACCGACCACACTATGGGTACATCTGGAGAAAATTCCATTAATCGAACCGGAACGTCCAATCAAAGAGCAATCCAAAATGACTCAAATGGCAAACACACAAGAACTCTACGATCAAATACTTTACGACCTACAGTATACGGAATCTTTGGCTACGGAATCAGACGTTGGAGACATGGAAACCATCTCATTGGAATCGGAATACGACAATAGTCTAATTTCGGCGGACAACGATGATAATGATGACCACAAAAACACGAATCCAATCACATCCAGTATTTCTTTTAGTGAAAACGTAAGAAATTTTAGTCACATCACGAGTTCAGGCAGCGATAGAACAGTGTCATATCTATGGTTCGTATCTTTGTTTTCACTTATTGTCCACTATAATTAATCTATTTATCACGCGTGTCAAGAACTAACCGACGTGTTCATGCTCTCTGAAACGAACAAGGAAACAAGTTAAAAAAGAAATATTTTTATCCTATGATCATTATCTTAAATAGAATAATAGTGTATTTGATTTACAGTGATAAATATTGTTTTTGGAATATCTTTGTTACACAAAACTGGCTCAAGGGTAATCTTAGACTCGCCACTGGTATTTTGCTTGAATACTTTCAATACTGGTGATCCGACCGACCCAGGTTCCAATGGGAATAGAATGAAAGAGAAATGTTGGCTTCCAAATGCGTGCATTTTGATATCCAGCTGAAGAACAGAAAAAACAGAATGCTTGCTCACCTTCAAGATTATAGGTTCCTTATGCATGCTAAGATGATACAAGTTAAGTACCTTTCTAGGCCCTGATATCATAAAGGCCTCCATTGAATCCATCATTATCACGAGCTCTTGAAGCTGAGAACTTCTGTTATAAAGTGTGTACTGTGCTATCATTGGAATCTTCAGCTTGCCTTGGCCATTATTGGAAAACTTGGCTTTCAGATAAAAGGGAGTATAACTTTGTGGGATGGCAACGATAGGAACTTCCGTGACAGTTGGATAGTTGTTGTCATCCTCGTGTCTTCAAAATCAATTTATTGATGAAAAACATGCGCGGTAATTTACAACATAAATGTTTAGTCATTAGTGTCAAATATTTTAACTTATACCTGCACCAGTTAATCTGTAGGGCACCTAGGGAGAATAATTCCATGGATTTTGTAGACATGACAACTGTATAATTTGCTATTTCATTTCCACATAAAACAGTGTCGTCTATCTGACTCGTTTGACCAGCATAAATATTGAAGTGCATTGCCTAAAGTGGGACAATAAAATAAAAACTGTCATGTCCGCGGTTAATAGCTCTTCAGACCGCAAACTAATCACACATATTGTGGTAAATATAGACTTATACTACTTTCAGTCTTCAGATATGGTTTTACAAATATATCTTACATCGGAAGTGACTCCACAACTTTTTAGAAGAATAGAGGCTTTAGAAAGATTGGTGATTGAAAAATGAAGACAAAAGTCATCATATGGAGATAAGTGGTCGACTTTATCACCCTGAAGATTCGTAACAGATTGTGTGACGTTAAATGGAGTGACTGCCTCTACAAGCTCAATCTGATCCACCGTTAATGAAACATCGCTTCCATCTAAATACTTGACCTGCATACAAAAGTAGTATTTTCGATGTCAAAACTGTTTTACATTTAATTGCAATCAATGAACTTGTAAGAAGAGCCGGAAGATTAAAATTATGAAAAGAGAGATCTAACTAACCTTCATTGCCAGTCTTATTTCTGTCTCGGACGGATTCGTGGTTCGTACGTAAACTGTCATTTCGTAGGTTTCTGATGCGGCCAATTTTTCCTTTTCTTTAGTAATCGTCAGCGATCCCGATTCACAGTCGGATAAAATATCTTCAGTTAAAGTTGCTCCTAAAAATTACGAATGTTTTACTTTTGTATTGTCGTCAAAGAAGCATAACATGAATGACCAATGGAATAAATCATAGATGGAGTAAAATATAAACTTTACGTTTTTGATCTGCAACGCCCATGTGGAATGCGAAAGTCAATTTGGTATAGTCGACAGTGTCTGTGTTTTTCCATTTGATTATAACCTTTTGCCACTCATTGATTAGCAGACATTCTTTGCAACTTATTTTAGAAATGAGAAGTTGCTGGGCAGGTTCTACTAAAATGTAGCTCCGCTTGTTGTTAACAGGTCTAGAATCCGG
>Ga0210040_10005009_pt1 | contig 17016 bp, 15 predicted proteins | sample CryGeyCG12114_NA_FD_185462 | JGI IMG/M metagenome (GOLD analysis project Ga0210040, IMG submission 185462) | Groundwater microbial communities from aquifer - Crystal Geyser CG19_WC_8/21/14_NA (SPAdes) (version 2) | ecosystem: Environmental > Aquatic > Deep subsurface > Groundwater | place: USA... | reverse complement strand
CTTATCCTCACCGCAGGTCAGGCCGGCGACATCACGCAGGCACCGGCGCTGCTGGACGGCCAGGCCGGCGATGCCGTGCTCGCCGACAAAGCCTATGGCAGCAATGCTTTGCGCGCGGTGATCGCCGGAATGGGCGCCGAAGCGGTGATCCCGTCGAACCGATCCCGCAAGCTCGCCATCCCGCACGATGCCCTTGCCTATAAACACCGCAACCGAATCGAACGATGCTTCAGCCGCCTCAAGCGCTTCCGCCGCTTCGCCACCCGCTACGATCGGCGAACCATCCACCTCAGCGGCTTCGTCCACCTCGCCGCCGCCATGATCTGGCTCCGCTGAATGTCGATCCGCCCTATAAGATCGTGGCGTAGTAGGACTGCTCGATCGCCCCCGGCTGATCCGCGCCATCTGGCTGGCCCGTGGAGGTGGTGGGGGCTCGCGTCGCGATCGGGTGGCCCGACCGGCCGGGCGGGCGGGCGAGCAGCATCAGGTTGGCGATGGCCGCGCCCAACAGGAACTCCTCCTCGGCGCCGGGTAAACCGCGAAGGTGCAACCGCCCGAGCCCTCGCTTGGCCTTGGCGTCCGCGAACAGCCGCTCGACGCCGCGCCGCAGCCGCATGGAACGCTTGAACAGGCGCGTCTGCATTTCCGCCCGCACCAGCTCGCGCACGTCCTCATACTGGCTGTGCGATAGCGACCGCATGGTGCCGGCCGTGCACTTGCGTTTCAGGTGGCACGCGCGACAGTCGGCCGAGGCGGCGCTGTACCGGCGAAAGCCGGCTTTCTGATCCATGCCGGCATAGTCCAGCACCTTGCCGGCCGGGCACACATGCCGGTCCTGCTCGCGCTCGTAGCGGAAGGCCTCGCGAGGGAACTTGCCCTTGGTCTGCTCGGAGCGTTCCAGCACCGGGATGTGCGGCACCGTGCCGCGATCGTGAACAAAGGCGAGAAAGGCGGCGCTGCCATAGGCCGTGTCGGCCGCGACCCGCTTGGGCCGGTATCCGTGCCGATCGCCGGCACGCGCCAGCATGGCGCGGCCCGCGTCCACTTCCGACGCGAAGCGGGCAGGGCTCGCCTCCACGTCCATCGCGACCCCGCCCGGCGTGTGGATCAGCACGTTGAAGGCATAGCCGAACCGCCCCTTGGCGGTGCGCGCCGCCCATGCCGCCGCAGGATCGGTGCGCGAGATAGCGGCCGGCTTGCCACGGGGCACGCCATGCTACTGCGCCGGAGCGGTCGTCTGATCGGCCAACCATTCCCGCACCGGACGGGCGAGCCGGGGCACGTCCATGTCGCTGTCGCGCATCTTGTGCTGCCAGCTCGCATCGGCCGAGACGAACGAGGCGTCGATCGCCGCGTCCTTGGCGCGGACCAGCCCCGCCTCCACACAGCGCCGCACCGTCTGCTCGAACAGCCGGCGGAAGATGCCGGCGTCGCGAAACCGCCCGTGCCGGTTTCTACTGAACGTGGAGTGGTGCGGCACGCGGGCATCGAGCGGAAGCCGGCAGAACCAACGATAGGCGAGGTTGAAGCGGACTTCCTCGCATAGCCGGCGCTCGGATGTTATGCCGTACAGGCGGCCTATTAACGCCATTCGGATCAACAGCTCGGGCGTGATCGAGGGTCGCCCCTGGCGGCTGTAGTGCGGCGCCAGGGCGTCGCGCAGCTCGGCCATATCGAGCTGTCAATCGATCCGGCGCAGGCTATGATCGGAGGGACCGTCGCCCCAGCGCCCGCCAGCTCGCGTCCTTGCCGCCCTGCTGCTGCTCGCCCATCATGATCGCCGCTCCCGATCTGATTAAGGGCGAAACACACGGCGATAAGCCTGGACTCACCAACTCCGGGCAGGTCGGCTTTTTCAACAGCCTCATTCTTTTTCTGGCAGCTGCCCAAATTGCGTGGCCCGGGAGCGGGCTCGTTCAGGCCATTCGGCGATCTGTGGTTAAAAAGCCGAGACTGTCTGAACGGCAAATATCACCATCGTTGCGCCCGAACCGGTGGGTCAGAAAGCGACCACCCACGCCTTCCCGTCGCCAGACTCCGGCCGATACGGCTTGATGGCTCTACGTCGCCATCGTCATCGACCTGTTCTCCCGCCGGGTGGTGGGCTGGTCGATGAGCGACACCATGACCGCGCAACTCGTGACGGACGCGCTCATGATGGCGATCTGGCGGCGTGGGAAGCCCGACGCCCTGCTGCACCACTCGGACCAGGGCAGCCAATATACGAGCGAGAAGTTCCAGCGGCTGATGACCGACAACGGCGTGACCTGCTCGATGAGTCGATCGGGCAACGTCTGGGACAATGCTGCGATGGAGAGCTTCTTCTCCTCGCTGAAGACCGAGCGGATCGCGCGTAAAACCTACCGCACGCGTAATCACGCAAAGGCAGACGTGTTCGACTACATCGAGCGCTTCTACAATCCGACGCGCCGCCACTCGACCCTGGGCTATCTTAGCCCCATGGACTTCGAGCGGCAGGCGCAGGTAGCCTAACCTCGTGTCCATCGAACCGGCAGCAGCTCAAGTCTTTACTAATAATCACGGGATCTCGCGCGAGGACGCCTCGGATAGATGCAGCGATCTGCTCGATCTACGAAATCGGGTAGCACACCATGAGCCGATATTCTTGATGCCTTTGCCAGCACTCAAAGCTGATATTGACCTCATCCTTGCAGCTATGAACCCTGTTACCGCCGGGTTCATGGCATCTGCATGTTCATTCCCCGCCGTGTGGAAGGCCCGATCTCAGGCACAGGCGGTAGCCGGAATACAGCCGCCTGCGGTAATAGCAGGTTCAAACAGCCTTTCAGAGGGTGCGTCGCAGAACCGGCCTGTTCTGACGACTCGATCACGACCTGCGCCGAGGGAGGCGGACGATCTTACCTAGGCGTTTGGTGCGGTTGCTACCTAATACCGCAGTTCTGGCGGAGACGGAGGGATTCCGGTTTCGCGAGCAAGTGTCTGAAATGCCGTATGATGGGTCCAGCGAATGGGGCTTGATGCCCCCGCCGCTGCCCCCAAGCTCCCGTGGTCTAGCTAGCCGCGGTTGTTCGCGCACAGCAGATCGTCCGGTCGAACAGCCTCTGGACCGAGCGATGGGGGCCCGAGAAGTCGCATGCGGCCTCGGTCATGCTGCTGTGCGTCATGCCGCCAGCAGCCCCGTCAGTGTCAAGGATTGGGAGACTTGCTGCTCGCCAAGCAGCACATAGCGCCAGCGTTTGCCGTCCCCCTGCTCCGCGAATTCGTTCGCGTGGCCGACCCAAGCGCGGGCAGCACGCGCCTTTTCCAGTACCTCAGCATCCTGAAGCTCGTTCTGCGCCTTCACCTCAACGATCAGCTTCACGTCCGTGCATTCGATGACGAAATCGGGATTGTAGCGCCGGCCGCCCTGGTACTCGATGTCGAACTGCCCCGCCGCGGGGCGAAGCCATCTGACGACTCCGGAAAAAGCCATGCTTTCGAGCATCGCCGCAAAACGGCGTTCGGGATCGCTGTGGAAACGGTTGAGCGGATAGGGCGTCTTGTCGCCGCCGGCGAACAGCCAGGACGGCGTGGACGACAATGGCGCCGCTGGCTCCGTCAACGGACGTACGCGCACCGGATCATAGGCGAACTGCTGGGGTTTAAGCAGCCGGAACGATCGCACCCGGCGCGCCCTGTATTCCGCGGCACTCTCGCGATAATGACCCTTCATCTGTTCGAAAATGAGGTCGGCAAGGCGTCGGCCATGCTCCAAGGCGACCGCCTCGACATCGCGCGCGTCGTCGAGATACGCACGCAGCCGCTCGATCACCTGCCCGGCCAGCTTGTAGAGCAGGTCGGCCTGACTGTCGTAATCGATCTCGGGGCGCGCGATCAGGTGCCGCACGATATAATTTTCGGGCCGGCTCTCCTTCGGGCCGTCGAGCGGACGGGCGAGTTCGCGCTGCGCATCGGTGCGCAGGTTGCGGACCAACAGCGTGTCGCCGGTCGGCCGGAGCGCAATCGCCTGCAGCCCGGTCAGGTCAAAATCCTCATACCAGAAGTGCACTGCACGGCTAGGCAGGACGACGATCTCAGGGATCTCGATAGTGTTGTCCGCGACCGACGCCGCCACTTGGGCGACGAGAGCGCCGACATCTAGGTTGGGGACCATGCCAGCCAACTCGCCTTGCGGCTGCGCGGCGATTGTCGCCGCCTTCACCTCCGCCGCGATCCGTTCCTGCACCTCCGGCTTCCTGAGGTCGGCGAGCCCACCTGGCGTGCTCTCATAACGCGCGCGGATCAGCTCCAGCGTGGTGGACGCCACCGCCGCCGCCTCAGCCGAGGGCGGGACATAGCCCGGCGTCGAGGCCGCTTCCGCTACCTTGCCCGTCAGCGCCCCCTCGTTGGCCGGATAGACGATCAGCACCTCGCGCTGGCCCGGCTCAATATCGCCGCCCACGCCGATCGTCACCGTCTTCATCGCGATGAGCGAGCCGTCCTTCTTCGCCTCCGCGATGATTTCGTCGAAGCGCTTGTGCGCGATGACGGTCAGCGTATCGATCATCTCGTTACCAGTGCGCTTGCCATAGGGGAGGCGCAAACCACGCCCCAGCGTCTGTTCAGTCAGGATGTCGGACGCCGATGCGCGCAGCGGCACGATCGTGAAGAGATTGTTGACGTCCCACCCCTCCTTCAGCTTGTTGACATGGATGACGATGTCGGTCGCCGCGTCGTCCTCAAGGCCAACGAGCCGCGCCATCGCCTCGTTCGATTCCTCGCCGGTGAGGTTCGAGTGCACCTCGGCGACGCGACCGCGATATCGACCGCCAAAGAATTCATCGCTCTCGATCAGCGCACGCAACTCGCTGGCGTGCTCGGTCTTGTTGGCGACGACCAGCATGAACGGGTGGACCAAATCTGCGCCCGTCTGACGCGCGTGCAGTTCCAGTTCAATCCGCACCTGCTCGTGATAAGTGATGCCGTCCTCGAGCATGATCCGCTCAAGCTGCTTTTCGTCGTGCCCGGCCGCCTGAAAATTGGCGCGCGTTGCGACCGCAGGTTCCTTGACGAAGCCGTCTGCCATCGCCTCGCCCAAACCATAGCGGTAGATGACATTGCGGAACGGCTTGTTCGTCCCCACCGCCTTCGGCGTGGCGGTCAACTCCAGCCCCAGACGGGGTTTCAGCTCATAGACGGCATTGGCCGCAGCCTTGGCGCGATAGCGGTGCGCCTCGTCCATCAGCATGACGAGGTCCCTCTGCGCCGCCAGATGGTCGAAATAGCTTTCGCCCAGCGTCTCACGGAACGACCGGATGCGTCCCTTTTCCTTATTGATCTTGTCGACGTTGAAGATGTTGATGACGACGTCCGCAAGGCCGAGACCCCCGCGGGCCAGCTCCCAATTCTCACCGGTCACGATCGTCGGCGGGTTCTGCGCGAGCTCGCCAATACCGGGGAAGACATACTTGCGTGACGAGGGCCTCGAGAAATCCTCGATCAGCTTGTCATAGATCGTCGTATTTGGCGCGAGAACAAAGAAGTTGCGCGACCGCCTAGTCAGGAACAGATAGGCGATGAACGCACCCATCAACCGCGTTTTGCCCACCCCCGTCGCCAGCGCGAAACACATTGAGGGAAAGTCGCGCTCGAAACTCTCGACCGATCGGTATGCGGCGCTGATCTCGGCGAGCAATGCCTCCGCATCCTGTTCGCCGGTCCAGTCGATTCGGTCGGCGACATCAGCGAGGATCGCCAACGCCTCCTCCTGCGGTTTGCGCAGCGACAGTCGCTGCGCGACTTGCCGCCTTATTCGCTGCTGCTGAGGCAAGTCAGGCATCCGCCTTCTCCGCCGCTGAACTGGCGAACAAAGGTCCCGCATCAAGATCCCGCTCGACCGCCTCCGGCAGGGCGGCGACGTTGAGCGAATAATCGTCGCGTCCCCATTCGCATTTGGTCAGGATGGTCGAGGGAATCTTGTGACATGTCAGGTTCTCGAAGCCGTCCACGGCGCCAGCGAACGCGCGCGCGCAGATCATCAGCGTCCGCCCCGGCCCGACCGCGTCGGACAACAGCTTCAGCGCGTCATGTGTCAGGCTCTGCGTCGTGACGTACAGGAAGTCGGCCTCGCTCGACTGGCCGTGCCGCCACCATTCCGCCTCGTCCAGACTAGGCGCATAATGGAAGCCTAGGTGCTTGCACATCGCCTCTGCCAGCATCGCCGAGTTGTACGCCTCGGAGATGACGAGATTGCCCCAAGCATCGCGCGCCAGCAGCGACGGCGCCAGTATATAATAACGAAAACCGCCACCCCCTTGCCATTCCATCGCCTTGCTGATCCCACCCTGGTCCGCCCCATCGATCACCTTCCGCAGGCGCGGCACAATATGCGTGTCGGCATGATCGCCGATCTCCACCATAATCCACCGCCGTCCCATCTTCTGCGCGACCGCGCCCGTGGTGCCGGACCCGGCGAACGAATCAAGGACAAGGTCGCCAGGGTTGGTACTGATTAGAATGACACGCTCGAGCAGCTGTTCTGGCTTTGGAGTTGCGAAGGGTTCAATGTCGGGTAACAACTTTCTCAAATGGTCGCGCTTTGCTCCCTGGTTTGAGTTGACTTCCGATGAGGGCCACCACGTTCTTGGTACCAGCCCATTTTGCACATCTGTCAAATATTTCTTAACAATAGGAAGGCTATTTCCATCCTTTCCGAAATATACCCGGTTTTCATCGAGCGCTCGCTGAAATGACGCCGGACTGAATCTCCAAAAGTTTCCGCTAGGAGGGACCACCACTCTTCCAGATGGCAAGATCACTTCGTATCTCAGGCTTTCTGACCCGCTCTTCGCAGTGCTGTCCGCCCCCTGTATCCAGGGGCCACGGGGATCGTTATCAGGGTTTTGATAACGAGCTATCTGATCCTCGTTCCTCGGTAAAAGGTTCCTTGTTCTTCTCCAGACGTTAAGGTCTTTTGCGTACGCAAGAACATGGTCGTGCGAGCTTGAGATGAACGTATCATTCTTCCTGCCTGCCGTTTTTTCCCAAACGATATTAGAGATGAAGTTTTTACGACCAAATATTTCATCGCACACTACTTTCAAATAATGTGCCTCGTTGTCGTCTATCGTGATCCACAGCGACCCGTCTGTCGACAAGAGTCTAGAAATGATCTCAATTCGGTCACGCATTAGCGACAGCCAAATCGAATGTTCGACGCCGTCGTCATAATGCTCGAACGCGCTGCCAGTATTGTACGGCGGGTCGATGAACACGCACTTCACTTGCCCCGCATACTCCTGCTCTAGGGCCTTCAGCGCGAGCAGGTTGTCGCCTTTGATCAGCATGTTATCGAACCGGTCGCCATCCCTGCGGCTGGCCGCATGATAGGATTTCGCCGGATCCTCTATCAGGATGCGCGGTTCCAGGCGGGGACGGTCCTCCTTGCCGGGCCAGGTGAGTTCGAGCTTGGTCTTCTTGGTCATGAAGCCGTCCTAAGCCGCGCGCGCGCGGCGGCAAGATGCGCATCGAGGCGACTGAGGCGGGACAGCATTTCCTGTCGCCGCGCCGCATAAAGCAGGAAGCGGCGCTTGCCGTCCTCCGCTGCTGCCCCCCGCCGTTCATGCGCAGAAAGTGCCGCTGCCAATATCGCGCGCTCCTGCTCCAGCCCGTCGAGAGTCAGCGGAACGGGCGTGGGAGCAGACGGAGATTGAGGAGCCGGCGACAGCACCGGCGTGCGCACAAGCTCCTCGGGCAGTGGCATCTCGGCGTCCCCAAGCAGTCGATTCAATCGCTCTACCTGCTGACGCAGCGCCTGCTGCTCCGCATGGTTCTGCCGGAATTTGGGTGATCCCGGCCGGAATTTGACGCCCTCCAATTTCTTCTCGGCAAGGGACCGGCACAATAGCGCGCGCCGCTTGCGGTGACCGCTCCTCGGATCCGGGTTGACGGGCTTGGCAGGAGGCGGGACAGGTGCTGTACCGGGCGCCGCCGCAGCGACTGGGGCCGTAGTTACCGGACCCGTTGCTGCGTGCAGAACGGCTCTTGCTGCCGGTGGAACCGAGTCGGGCTTGGGTGGCGGCACGATGATCGACGCCATGACCCTTCCCGGTGCGGCGACCGCGCGGCCCGGTGGGACTGGACGGCTGCGGGGGTTACAGCGAGGCGGCGCCTGTCGGCGCGTTCGCAGCACGCCATGCCATTTCACGCACCACATCGGCTCGACTTCGATCAGCACGTCGTCGGTGTTCCACAGCTCCGCCTCACTCCGCGCGACATTCTTCCGCACGATGCGTCGCCGGGCAGCTGCATGCTGCACGGCGGCATCGATGGCGGCCTCCTCCAGCTCGATATCGATCCCCAACGTAATGCGTTCGCCGCCCAGCGGATCGGCCAGACGCCTGCGATGCCGGAGACGTGCAATGCTCTCCTCATGCCGGCGGGTGGTGGCACGCTCCTGAGCGTCGATTGCCCCAAGATCATGCGCTGCGCGCTCATCCAGCGCGCGAAGCGCGGCGTTGCGCTCGCGCTGCCATCGGGCGTGAAAGGCGTCGCGTTCGGCATCGATGAGATCGGTGAGAATATCCGGCACGCATTCTTCACATGCGTCCAGTCCGTCCCAGGAGCATTGCGCCAGATGCACCGCGCGCCACGCCGGGATCGGCATCTCATTTTCGTCGCACGCCGCGTAGAGCTCGGTGCGCGCCAAATCGTTCGCATCCTGGATTGTGGCGCGCGCCGCGATGAGCCAAGCCGAAACCGACCGCCCAATGCGTGGCGCGCCTCCGGAAAGGACCGGCCTCGCAAGGAACGACCCCGAACGCGATAGTGGTGCAGCGCCGGTCGCTGCGCCGATCTTCCGGGCCGCCCACGAACGCCTGCTCCGCCTGCCGGAGGTCAAGTCGCGCACCGGCCTCTCGCGCTCCTCCATCTACTCCAAAATGGCGGTTGGCCATTTCCCGCCCCAGAAGAAGCTCGGAGCAAAGATGGTGGGCTGGTACGAGAGCCAGATCGATGCGTGGGTCGTGGATCCGCGCTGACCGCGTCACTCCTTGTAGCGGCGGCGAGGACCGTCGAGAAGAGTCATCGGATCTCCGAGCCCGTTGAGCAGAAGTTCAGCCCAGTCGACTGCGATCTCGCGACGACGATCCATATAAGCGGCGCGATTGTATATGAGCTCTGTCTCGCTCACCCCCTTGGGGAAATGGGCGAGCATCAGGTCGATCACCAGCCGATTGAACGCCTTGGCTTCCACGGTCCTGAGAGCCGCCGCAGCCCGTTCGTTCTCGATCGTCGAGAAGGCGCTGCGCCACCCGTGCGGGCAATGTCGCCCTTGATAGCCCTCCCGATTGTAAAGATATCCGATGGCATTCTCGCTCATTGGCTCGTGGAAAGAGCGCGAAGACGGGAAGACGTATGGCGCGTTGCCCGTCAGCAGCCGCACGACGCGCAGCGCCGAAACTGCGTGTGGGGCGAGCGGCACAATGTGATCGAACGCCTCGTTCTCCCTCAGGTCGAACTCCTGCTTCATCTCCGCCGATGGAACACGCCACAGCGCCGTGCTTGGATCGGGCGCTTCGACGCTCCAGTCGATTCCCTCGATATGTCCCCAGAGCATCCGCCGCACCATGCCTGGGCGCTGGGCAGTCAGCGCCAGGAAACGGGAGGCTAGCTTAGTAACCGGACTGGCTCCGGCGTGCTCGACCGTTGCGAGAAGCGCCTGCAGTTCGGAAACGACGACCAGCGCTGGCCTCCGACGTGCCTTCGGAACAACCTGCATGACAATGCCTAGATCCGCCGCAGGATTATTGCTCGTGGCCTTCTTGACCTTCGCATAGCGAAAGACCTGCGAAATGCGCTGGCGGAGCCGATGGGCGGTTTCGATGGCTCCACGCGCCTCTACCTTCGCCAGCACCGCATGAACTGCAGTTTCATCGATATCGCCGACATCATGCGTTCCTAGAGCAGGGAAAACGTCGCGCTCCAGACTGCGGATCACGTCGTCAGCGTGGACTGGCTTCCATCGAGGCACCTGACGGGCGTGCCAGTCACGCGCGAACTGCTCAAAGGTGAGCGCGGACGGCGTGGTTCGCGCTAGCTTGCGCCGCTTTTCCACCAAGCCAGGGTCCTTGCCTTCCTTGAGCAGGCGACGTGCGTCGTCGCGACTGTCGCGCGCCTGGCCGAGCGTCATCTCCGGGAAGCTGCCGAGGATCAGACGCCGCTCCTTGCCCCCGAACCGATATTTATACCGCCAACTCTTGTGCGCAGTTTTCGACACGAAGAGGTAGAGCCCCCCGGAGTCGGCCAGCTTGTAGTCTTTCTCCTTGGCGCCCGCGTTCTTCGCGGCAACGACGGTGAGCATTTTCCTTCCTCCAGAAGCATCACCTCGATGCCCCCAGGGTCAGAATCAATGCCCCCTTGAGTGCCCCCGCATGCCGCAGGATGTCGTTGGACAACCACGGACAAGTCTGGACGGAAATTTTATTTTTGTGCTTTGTTTTTAGCCGCTTGCGGAAGCACACAGACCTGCATGGAAAAGCAGCTGGCGGAGACGGAGGGATTCGAACCCTCGATACGGTTTCCCGTATGACGCTTTAGCAAAGCGTTGGTTTCAGCCACTCACCCACGTCTCCGGATGCAGCTTGGCTGCGGGGCTATAGCGGCATGCAGCGGCATCGGCAACCGTGCGTGCGCCCGGCTGGGCGGATTGGCCACAGCAGTGGCTCGCCGTTCATTGCGCGGCAAGGCGAAGCACGGTTAAGCTGTTCCCAATCGGCAGATGGGGTGGTGATGAACAGGATAGTCCGGGTAATCGGCATCGCGGCGATAATGCTTGCTGCTCCGGCGGCCGCGCAGGTGCGCTCGATCGATCCCAACCAGGGAATCGATCGGGACCTTTCTACCGGAGCGCAACGCGGCGTCCGGACGGCACCCTCCGTGCCAATCGAGGAAGAAACCACCGTTCCCTCGGAATATCCGGCGGCAGATGCCCCGCAACAGCCGCGTGCAGCGCCGGCAGAAGCCAGAGCCGAAGCAACGACCCAGGCAGCCGACACGTTCAAGCGCGACGACCTCCTCGCCGCCGGCGAGGGCGTCTTCGGCAAGGGAGCCGAAGGCCTCGCAGGCCTCCTGGAAAAGGTGCTCAAGGACCAGGGCGAGCCCAACGCCTATATCGCCGGACGCGAGGCGTCGGGCGCGCTGGTGGTAGGCCTCCGCTACGGGTCGGGGATCATGACGCACAAGGTAGAAGGGCAGCAACCCGTCTACTGGACCGGGCCGTCGGTGGGGTTCGACGTCGGTGGTGATGCCAACAAGGTGTTCGTTCTCGTCTATAATCTCTACGACACTGCGGACCTGTTTCACCGATTTCCGGGTGCTGAGGGCCGGCTGTACTTCGTGGGCGGCTTCGCAGCGACCTACCTGCGGCGTGGCAACGTGGTGTTGATCCCAATCCGGCTGGGTGTCGGCTGGAGAGCCGGGGTGAACGTCGGCTACATGAACTTCACGCGCAAGGCGAGGTGGCTGCCGTTCTGATAAGGCTAGGGACGGCGGGTTAGCCGAAGTCGACCGCCTCGAAGCGGATCGGACGGCCGGTCGCCTGTGCGGCCAGCTGCCCGTCCCACATCGCGACCTGCCCGCGCACCACCGTGCCCATCGGCTTGCCCGTCAGCGTCGCGCCGGTGAAGGGCGACCACCCAGCGCGGGAGGCGAGCCATGATTCGTCAACCGTCCATCGCGCCTTCAGGTCCACCACGGTCAGGTCGGCATCATACCCCGCCGCGATCCGCCCCTTGCCGACGATGCCGAACACACGCTGGGCGCCGGCACTGGTCAGCTCCACGAGCTGCCGAAGCGTCAGCCGGCCCTGCGCGACATGGTCCAGCAGCAGCGGCAACAGCGTCTGAACGCCCGGCATGCCGCTGGGGCTAGCCGGATAGGCTTGCGCCTTTTCCTCGCGCGTATGGGGCGCGTGATCGGATCCGATTACATCCACCACCCCCTGCCCTAGCCAGTGCCACAGGCCGTCGCGATGCGTGCCCGATCGGATCGGCGGGTTCATCTGCGCCAGCGTCCCCAGGCGGGGGTATGCCTCCTCGCCCGCCAGCGTGAGGTGCTGCGGCGTCACTTCGCAGGTGGCGATGTCCTTGTTCTGCGCCAGCAGTTCGAGTTCCGCAGGCGTAGTGACATGCAGCACGTGGATGCGTCGCCCGGCCGCGCGAGCGAGGCGGAGGATCCGGCGTGTAGCTAGCAAGGCGCTTTCGTCATCGCGCCACACCGGGTGCGACGAAGGATCGCCGGCGATTCGCCGATCGGCGCGCACGTTCATCCGCGCCTCGTCCTCTCCGTGGATCGCAACGCGGCGGTGCCCCGCAGCAAGCACCTGAGCTAGCGGCTCGTCCTCGCTGACCAGGAGGTCGCCGGTCGATGCTCCCATGAAGATCTTGACGCCCGCCGTCCCGGGCAGCCGCTCAAGTTCGGCGAGGTTCGCCGCATTGTGATTGGTGGCGCCGACGTAAAAGGCGTGATCGCACCACATCCGGTCTCGCGCGCGCGCCAGCTTGTCCGCGATGGCCCCGGCACTGTCGGTGTTGGGCTTGGTGTTCGGCATCTCGAACACGGCGGTGACGCCGCCCAGCACGGCGGCGCGGCTGCCGCTTTCCAGATCCTCCTTGTGGACCAGCCCAGGTTCGCGAAAATGCACCTGTGTGTCGATGATGCCCGGCAGGATGTCGAGACCACGGCAGTCGATCGTCTCACCGGCATCGCCGAGCGAACCCATCGCCGCGATGCGTCCGTCGCGGACGCCGAGATCGACCTCCGCCGGCCCTCCGGGCAAATGGACGGTGCCGCCCGCAAGCTTCAGATCGAATGCCATGCGCTGCCCTTTCGCCGTGATCGTCGAGGTCCTACCTTGCTGGCATGATTGAGGCTAGCCCGGGAACCATGTTGGCAGATCGCGCCGTGCTGCGGCTGGCGGGGGAGGACGTTGCGGGATTCCTGCAGGGGCTGGTGACCAACGACATGGCCCTGCTCGCCCCCGATCGCCCGTTGTGGGCCGGCCTGCTCTCTCCCCAAGGCAAGGCGCTGTTCGACTTCATCGTATGGCCAGACGGCGGGGATGTGTTGATCGATGCCGAAGCGGCGCAGGCCGACAATCTGGCGCGCCGCCTGACGCTGTACAGGCTGCGGCGGGCGATCACCATCGGTCGCGATGGAAGGCTTGCAGTGCATTGGAGTCCGACAGGGAGCGAGGGAAAGGCCGACCCGCGCCTGGCCGCACTGGGCCGACGCTGGCTCGGCGCGCCGGGGCCCCACGCCAGCGGCTGGCTGCGTCATCGGCTGATGTTGGGGGTGACCGAGGGCGTGGGCGAACTCGGCAGCGGTGAAACACTGTGGCTGGAGTGCAATGCGCGCGAACTCGGCGGCGTCAGCTTCACCAAGGGCTGCTACATCGGTCAGGAGAATACGGCGCGCATGCACCACCGTGCCAAGGTCAACCGACGGTTGGCGGTGACACCAGGTGGGGAGATGGGGGAGCGAACCCGCGCCATTTATCCCGAGCTGGACTTGTTGGTCGAACACCGTCGGGTGGAGGCACTGGGCGATGCACTTCTGCCGGAATGGCTTCGCGCCGCGTTGGCCGAGGATCAGCGGCCGTCGATGGCATAGAAGATGCCCGCCTCGCCTTGCGCGGCTTCCGATCACCGTGGTCGGTTCGCCGTGAGCTTGTCGAACGGCGTACTCCGGAATCGCGTGCTTGGCCAGCTCAGCACGACCGCCAGGCTGGCCGGATTGGTTTCGAGGCTGCTTTAGCGGGTTACGACCATGCGTCGATGTGTCGCAGGGCTCCCGTTTCCCATGAGCATCGCCACCGGTCGTTGGCCGAAAACGAAGCAAATCGGCCTGACCGACGGGTGAACATTGCCCCGACGCCGCTGGCTGCGGTGACGGTGACGAGGCGCAGCCACTGATTAGGCGGCGTAACGTAGTGGCTCCGGTCGGTTTGCAGGGGCCATGTGTGACGGCGACCGCTTCGCAAGCCTAGCTAAACAAAGAGGGAGGCCAGCTCACGCTGACCTCCCCCTGTGCTGTTCCAGTGGAACGGGTCGGCTTACTGACCCGAACCAGGCCCGTAGGTGACTTCCACGCGGCGGTTCTGAACCTCGCGAACACCGTCGGCCGTCTGCACGCGCAGGTTGGTTTCGCCAAACGCCTGGGTCGAGATGCTGCCATCGCTGATGCCATGCGACGACATGTACGCACGCACCGAGTCGGCGCGACGCTGCGACAGACCAACGTTGTAGCGGGCCGAGCCCGACGTGTCGGTGTAGCCGGCCAGCATGACCTGCGCGTTGCCGCAATTCTGGTACTGCGTAACCGCATTGTCCAGGATCGACCCGGCTTCCGGCGTGATGTCCGAGCGATCCCACTCGAAGAACACGATGAACGGACCAGGCGAGCACACCACGGGCTCAGGCGCAGGAGCGACCGGGGCCGGAGTCGGCATCGGCTCAGGTGCGGGTGCGACGGGCGGCAGCGGCGGCGGAGTAGGCGAACCGAAGTTGTACGTCAGACCACCCAGCAGGCTGTGCGTGCGGAAACGCCCTTCCATGGAGCGACTGCTGACGTCGAGCAGCTTGACGTTGTCGGCCGTGAAGAAGCGATACTTCAGCGTCACGTCGACATGGTTGGTAAGCGGCGCGCGCACACCGGCCAGCCCCTGATAGGCGAACACCGTGTCCGAATCGTCGAGGAAACGACCATAGGTGTTGAGGCCCAGCTTCGCCTTGACGCGAGCGACGCCAACACCGCCGCCGACGAAGCCCTGGACGCCGTCGTCGTCACCGAAGTCGAGCAGGCCGTTCAGCATGAAGCTGAGCGCCGAGGTCGAGCCGCCGGCATAGTCGAAGTTGCCAGCCGCGGACGAGCCCAGACGGCCCGACGCGGTATAGGACGGCGTCGCGACCGAAGAACGGAAACCGTCAACGGTTGCCTTGCGGTAGCCGACCTCGGTTTCGATCCGGAACGCGCCGATATCGTACCCGATCACGCCATCCACATCATATCCATAATCATGGTCGATGGTGGCAGCATTTCGCGCAGCGCCGATATCAAAATCGATGTCTTCGACGATCATCCCGCCGCCTTCAACGCCAACGTACCACGACTTGTCGCGGGCGAGGGCAGGCGAAGCGAGAGCGGTCGAAGCGAGTGCCAGTACTACGGCAAGCTTCCGCATTTTAGTCCCCTTTCTTGAGTGTCACTACGGACAGCGCAAACTCACTACTGGAAGGATGGTTGCCGCGCAAGGCGACAAAAGCCCGGAGCCTGTTGCAGACGGGCAACACCACGGCCTTACGTGCCGAGCAACCCATGCGTCCGCAACACGGCGAGCACGCTGGCCAGCGTGGTCCGGGCCTCCGTATCGACAACCGCGCCGCCTGCGGGTGTGGCGATGGGGGGCTGTTGCATTCCCACTACCTGATGATCGCCGATGACGAGCGAACGGGCATGAACATCCTCCACCAGCCAGCGGCCGCCGCTATGTCGCAGAACTAGGCTGCCGGACTGATCCCAGGCGGCCATGCCGTTGCACGGCACGACGAACCGCCACCCGCCTGCGGTCCACCCCGCGATGCAGCCGGCATAGCCTGCCCACTCGCCCACAGGCGCATCGCCCACGATCCAGCAATCGCCCTCGCTCGGGTCTTCAGGTGGAACCGTCGCGCCAGCGGATCGCACGCTCGCCTGGACGGCGATGTCGATCATCGCCAGCGCTTCGTTGTGAAACAGTTCCTTTTGGGCCTGACCCGGCGCAAGCAGCGGCAGGTCCAGGCGCGCGGTTGCTTCGAAACTCATGATGGTTCCTCCTCCCATTCGATCACAGCCGGCATCGATTCGCCGAAGGTGCCGCGTTGCCGCACCTCCACCCGCACCGGTCCCTGCCCCAGAGTCGCCGCACCAAGGGTGACGGAGGCGCGGTCCACGTCCATGCTGGTCGCGCGGCCATCGCCATCCGTCACGGTCACGCGATAGGCCTCGATTTCTTCGCTCAGGGGCACATCCACCCCGTCCGCCCAGCGCCACCCGCTGCGACTGCGCCGAACCCAGCGCACCCTCGCGCCGCCATCCGCGGCCAACGTCCGCGTCAGGTGAACAGGGGTCGGTGGCGACACCGATGCGCCGCGCACCACCACGCGCGCGTCCCCCTCACGCCCGTGCAGGCGAAAGGGAATGCCGACCAGCGCCCGCGCCCGCGCCGCCACTCGTTCGCCGCTCACCCGCCGGGATATCGCGCCAACAGGTCGATGCCCGGCAGGTAGGGCTCGCCCCGAAAGTTGGCGGCGTTGCCGAACCGTGCCGAACAGGTGCCGATGCTCTTGTCGCACCCCTCGATCACCTCCACCAGCGCCCCCGCCGCGACATCGAATACCGGCGCTGTGCGCAGCGTCACCGTCGTGCCGTCCGACCCGGCGATCGCCACCCGCACCTCGCGCGCCGCGCCGCTCCCGCCGCCGCCCGTCTCGATCCGCCCACTGGCGGTGGGCACGAACAGCTCCGGCCCGCGCTCGCCCACGGTGTACGCCCGCCCCGGCGCCACCGGTCCGCCCGTCGCCCGCCCCGGCGCGCCCAGCAGCCCCGCGAGCAGCGAGCCCAGCGACCCGCCCGCGCTCCGGCCGCCGCCGCCCAGCACCGAATCGATGCCGGAGCGCAGCGCCGCCGAGGCGATGTCGCCCAGCGCCGCCAACGCCGTCTTGCGCAGGTTGTCGAAACCCAGCCGCCCCGTCTCCGCCGCGCGCACCAACGACGTCTCGATCGTCCGCCCGGCACGTGCCGCCCCGTCGCCAAGGCCGCCTTCCAGGCTGCCGCGCATCGCCGCCACGTCGCGTGCGAAGCCGCCGGTGTCGGCGCGCACGCTCACCACCAGCCGTTCGATTTCCTCATCCATCGGGAAACAACTCCTGCATTCGCGCCATCGTCGCCGCGTCCGGCGGGTCCGCGCCCGCCCCCTCACCCGCGCCGGTCAGCGCCGCCACCACGCCCACCAGTTCCGCC
>Ga0210040_10005007_pt1 | contig 17018 bp, 18 predicted proteins | sample CryGeyCG12114_NA_FD_185462 | JGI IMG/M metagenome (GOLD analysis project Ga0210040, IMG submission 185462) | Groundwater microbial communities from aquifer - Crystal Geyser CG19_WC_8/21/14_NA (SPAdes) (version 2) | ecosystem: Environmental > Aquatic > Deep subsurface > Groundwater | place: USA... | reverse complement strand
ATTAATAACAACAAAATGTTTTATAGATATAGATACATCAGTTCAATTAACTGAATGGAACTCAGGAAGGGCGTTGATTTTTTAATGCACTAGCCTATGCTTTTATTCGGTAAAAATTAAAGGTGGGAGTTATTGTCATAGGAGAATTTTTTTTGGCTTTACCAAACGGACAACTATGATCAAAGATGGAAAAAATCTGTTGATCTTTTGGCTCATATTGGGATGGAGGTTAACGTAAAAATATTATGTGCATTCAACATAATGCAGTATAGAAGGCCAATTGACCGATTGTAAACAAATTTTATTGCCTCAAATGCTTAAGAGTGAGCAAGAAAAAGTAGCAGGGACTGAAATGTCAAATGTTTCAATATATTTGTTGCATACGGTTTATTTCTTCACACATAAAATGAATAATACTTCCTGATGAACAAATGTATCGCAATTAGTAATCTATTTAATCTCACGCTAATAGAGCTTTTGGTGTCTGTTGCATGTCAGCAATAATGTAACCAGTAGTTGCCATCACCAAAGCACATTGGTCTAGCATGTCAGGATCAACAGCATCCATCATATCACCTGCAACAGGAAAAAGTGACCTTTACCTTTCTCATTGACCACGCAATTAGAAAGAAGTAAGTTTATTGACTTCGTTAGTCTATTTCAGTTCCGACAACTTTAATATATTCTATAGTTTCTGTATGATGAAAATAAAATACCTTGAGTGTGATGGTACCAAAAATATCTCCCATCATTCCCATTGAACAAAGCCACAGGAATGGAAGTATTCTGAAGATGTTCAGCTAAACCATAGTTGACATTCTGAAAATTCGTATACTTGGTCAATTTCACGTTGGGAATCAATTTGGAAATTTCATGGAGCCAACAGCCGATCCTTGGATCCCTGTTGTAAGTCCAGCCCATAGGTTTATAACATCCCAAGTCTGCTTCCATCATTATTATATGACCTTTCAATTGGTGTGCATATTTTTTCATGTATTCTGGTGGCCCATTGTTTGACATTTCTTCTCCGGTGAAAAAAATAGTTCTTAATGTCCGTTTTGGAACTAAATTTAATGACTTAAGCAGTCTAGAGGCTGTCACTAACGAGTAAAGTCCAACCCCATCATCTTGAACTCCTTGTCCTACATCCCAGCTGTCGATATGACTTGACATTGTTACCACTTCGTTTTCCTTTTCGCAACCTTTTAAATCTCCAACAAGATTCCTGGATTCAGCCATGCTGTTTTTATGGATGATTATCTTCAGCCTAATAGTCATTTTTTTCCCTAAAATTTCCGGACAGAAGTCAATTCAATTAAGTGGGAATTCAATACTGACTGATACGAAAAATCTCATAAATCACAAGGCTATTTGTAGTTTGGAAAATGCACCTCGTGCGCAAAGCCTCGCCAACAAATGAGTATCTTCAATACTAAGGGCAGCGACTGGAATTTTTTTAACTCCATCATCATAACTTTGAATTTTTGTGTGAGCAGTATTCATCGAGACTTTGGTAACTGATTTTGTTAATGCACCTACTGCGCCAAATTTGGCTGCTTCGGTGGCAGCATGTCTCACATCGGACGAAATTTGACTGTAATTTTCGATTGTGAAGTTGAAGACGACAATTTTTCCTTCTATTTCCTACAATTAAAGTCCGTTGTAAGAATATATTTGAACCAGAATACAGAATAATGTTTTTACGCCTCAAGGAAACATACTGATCTGCCTAATTCTTTCAATTCATCAAAGCAATTGGCAACAATCGCAGGGGCAGTTATTCCCTGTTCTGGCGTACCAACAGATGTCCCTAAAGCGCTGATAGTCAGTTTCTTTAAAAACGGAGTCAATAATGTTGCAGATTCCTCTCCTCTGTGAAACAATAAAATCATGCATCCAAACCATTGTCCAAAATTTATTTAATAATGCGTCGGACATGCTTTCTCTGCCTTACCGAACCCAATCACTAACTAAAGAAGGCAGCTCTTCAATATCAGTCAGCCCAACGGACTCAAACTTTCCATGCATATAATCAATGGCTTTTTCTAAAGCCTCAGTTCCGGACATACGTGGTCCAAAAGTGTCTACAAAATCAGCCAACTCGTTCCATGCTTTGTGTTTTAAAGGTCCACGGAGCTGTTCAGACAGTTTTTTCACCACACCTTTGTAAGATCTTATTTCCTTGATGACTGATTTCGGGAGCGCATTGTGACACATCTTTTTGATGTCTACAGGAGCTTCTTCATTTGGAATATCGTATTTGGGGTCGATTGGGTATTCTTTTACTCGGTTTCGGCGGCATGATGCATTCTGGATTAGATTTAATACTAGGATCAATAAGGTCACAGACGATATTAGTTTGAGCGCACCCATGATGATAACGATTTTTGCCTTCGAATGTCAATGCAACGACAAATGGATTAGTTGCTGTTGAAAGGTATAGTCATTTTCATACGACTTGTGTTATCGGGTAATCAGGTATCATTATTGTTTCATTGTTCCCAAATAATAATGACAAACGCAGTACTGGTACACAATGGATACGCATTATTATAAGTAATACACGATATGAAGAGAATTGTTTCTGATGCAGTAACGGCCTCTATTCTTTGAATTAATGTACCGGTTGCTATAATTTTGGTTGGCCAGTTTACACGAGACATCAAATGTTGCATAAAAGCACATCTGAGAGAAAATACATTGCCATTGCCAATGCCAAATCCAAAAGCGTTTACAAATTGCACAATACAAATTTAAACATTTTTTATTCATTTATATTGGCATTTAAAGAAATCACTTTATACACTCTATATACGTTGTTGTACACATGAATATGCTTCAAAAAGCCTACAGTTAGCAAGGTAGCTAAAACTATTGACAATGAAGCCACGATAACGAACACAATGTTGTATATATTATACTATATACATCCCATACATCCATAAAATGTATAATGGAAAGAATTAAAGTTTATAAAACAAAAACTATTTTATTCTGTCTTCCAACGAAGGCACAGGTACATACGTAGCAACATCATTGCGTTGAATTAAAAACAAGTCAACCATACAAGTTAATTGTTTAACCATCAACAAATTTGCTGAACTGCCTCATCTCATCCTCATTCAACTCCACATTGACTGCATCCAAATCTTCCTTCATATGGAGGGCACTGGTAGTGCCAGTCAACGGAGTGATGACCCCAGTTTGCATCAAAAATGCATAAAAACATTGAGCTGGTGTCTTATCGTACTTACCTGCCATTTTTTGCACCGCAGTACTTCCTAAGATATGCTGATTGGCGGTGAGAATCCAAAATGCCTGGTAGAAAATCCCCTTCTCCTTGCAAAACTGGCGGAGCTTTTTATCATAACCCGATTCAGCGTAAAAACGATTTTGCAAAACGGAAGGCTTCACAGTCGCATTATCGTAAATTTTTTTGAAGTATGGGAGACTGTAGCAGTTGCTCATTCCAATTTGTTTCACCTTCCCTTCGTTAATAAACCCTTCCAGAACCTTCCAAGCTTCCAAAGTCCGTTCTTCGGTACGCATAGGTCCATGCAAGACCAAACTATCCACATACGAAGTCCCCAAATTTTTCAATGAAACTTCCAACGATTGCTCAATCTGAGTTTTCAAAGGGGCGTCTTTATCGTAAGGGATGCTTTTGGGGTCTTGCCCCGATATGCCCGTAAACTTCGTTTGAACGAACAATTTTTCTCGAGGAAACCCTTGGTCAGCCAATTTGTTAAGTGCCGCACCCACCCCAGCCTCGCTGTAATGCTTTGGTTGGCATGCCGTATCAATGCCTTTGAAGCCAGCCTTGACCGCTTGGACGACGAGGTCTGTCGTCCTATCTTTCTTCCAAGCTGTCCCATAAATCAATTTGGGCATTTGAATGCCACTCAAAGTTTTGACAAACATTTTGTCAGACTCAGAACTGCTTGTTGTATCTATCATTGCACAAGTCGTACAAGGTATAACTATTGGGAAGAATGATCTAAAATTAAAATATTTCCATCGTTGTTACTGCATTAAAAAATCTTTGGTAGTACTGTTAGTTATTTATGTTAATAATGACAGCTTTCTCAAATTTATTTTTTACTCATGCGAGTATATCTATAGGTTATAAGTTAGCAAAGTGAAGGTAAATAAAACTTACAATCAAATCAGAAGATACAAAAGTTCGAAATGACGATTTTAATTAAGTCACGTCCACAAAATTTCATATAGAAGAACAGGTAGTTTGTTTTTGCTAGTGTTGTTTTTGTTTTGGTTGTTGTGCCGTGCCAGCAAAGCTTTTCTGCGTTGTACTTGCACCTTTTACCGCCCTTGGACTTTGACTTTCCCATAATTCCCATTGCAGATTTCTCCAAGGTTGATAACTGATAACATTAGTGACATTTCGTACAAACTTGTGTATATTCCGTGAAAAGCTGTAAGTAAAGTACTACGGAGCTGGCAAGTAAACAAAAGCAGCTGGTGTATTGGGTGAAAAAATACCACTAATGTCCCCTAATGTCCAACTCTTTCAACATTAAACTAGTGCAGTGACTCCTACTATTCCTCCACTAAATTTAGTTAGTTTTTAAACTATACTAAATAAATAAACTAACTAACTATGCCATTATGTTACCTAAAGTAATGTGAAGTGAATACACTGCCGTAGTGAAACAGCTGATTCCACTCTGTTCCATTTAGTATTTAGTAGTACAGTACAAACAAGTCAAAACTAACTGAAACTAGTAATTTTAATGATTGTAAAATGAATTGATCTATTTGGTTTTAAAAACCACGTATTCCATAGCAGTAGTAGACGAAACTTTTCAAAAAGCCGAGTCTCCATATAAGTGATTCAATGAACTAAAACATTCTAATTCCAAGTATATCAATAACACACATTCCTGATCCAGCTGTGGACGTGTGATGCTGCAAAACAGCTAAGTATGTAACAAGCTCACTCACAAGCTTACAATTGCACGAACTTTCCTTGTCAGTACAGTTAATTGAGTTAATTTCATCTTTAATTGAATGTGGTATTTTCGGCAGTTACTTCCCTATTGAGGTCACGGCCCCATGTCAACCGGGAATAGTGAGCTGGAGATGTTGGCATAGCGAAGATCATACGCTGGAAAAATTGGAAATCGTTTAATTTTTCGTACGAACCGAATCAACACTCAACAGCTTATAGACAGATTGTCGAAACCCCTTACCCCTTACTTAGTAATGGACCAAGCATCCCGCCTACTACGTCTTATCTATTTTAGTATTTGAAATCACACGCAACCACGAAAGAAACCAGCCTCAGACATATACATGTCGTACAGGTATTTTAAGATTGACATTTGCTACTACTGCTACTTACGACGAGACGAAGGGGAATCATCGTATGTGGACTCATCCTAAATCCTCCATTAAATTCCTCATGCACACAAAGCCCCACACCACACGCCACAAAGTTAATATGGAAACATTTGTACGAAAAATGTATTGTTGAAGAAAGCAATTTCTAACTTTACTTTTTTGTTTGTTTTATAGCAAGATGACGCGTTCTAGAATCTTGCCTTCCATATCTCGTCCAAATCCTGCTACTTTGAAACCATTGGGATGGATGCTATTTGTCAATTCTATTTTAATTCTAGTCTATTTTGTGCTATCAATCGGCCTAACTTTTTACCAAAATCATTTATTGAAGGTAATATTGTTTAATATAAAATACCCTCTATAACGAAGCGATTTTTTCAAGGATGAATTCCGTAACATGTAATAAAATCAACTTTTTTGTGTAGAAAATTCGGTACCCGTTGTCCATTGTGGTTTGCCATTTGGTGATAAAGTTTATATTAGCTGGAGTCATGAGATTGTGCTATGAACTATACACAAGAAAAAGTCGTGTTTTGCTCAGCTGTGATAATTGGTGGAGACGCTTATCCCTAATCGGGATATCTGGTGGTTTGGACATCGGATTTTCTAACTGGGGCCAAGAACTCATCACTGTGTCATTGTACACTATGTCAAAATCTACTGCCATCATATTTATTTTAGCTTTTGCAATTTTTTTTAAGTTGGAAGAGAAAGTAAGCAACTTTGGGGAACTGTAAAATATTTTACGTGTTCGAAAAGACAGGAATGATATATTATGCGCTATTTTTTGTAGCACTGGTCTTTAATAGTCATCGTGGGCATGATATCTAGCGGACTGATTATGTTCACATATGAGTCAACCCAGTTTGTACTTACGGGCTTTTTGCTCACAGTCTCAGCTTCTTTCCTAAGGTAGAATTTTTTTTGCATACTGTACGAAGTGGCTTGGGGAAATAGTAACAAAATAATATTTTTCTTTCCTTACTGTTTAGTGGCCTAAGGTGGACTCTGCTGCAATTAGTAGTCCAGAAAACTGCATTAGGATTGAACAATCCGATAGACATGATTTATCACGTTCAACCTTGGATGGTCGTGGCTGTCTTACCATTCGCCTTATATTTTGAAGGTGGTTAAATACATTTTTTAGATATGATTTGATATTTTTGCGACGTTGGGTGAAAGCTTGGTTTAATTTTGTTTAGGGGGTGAGTTGGGGAAAATTTCTCCATTTGGAATTGATGGTGCAGCTCAAAATCCGGAGCTCACGCATACTGTTAACGCTATTGTAATAGGGGCCCTAATGGCCTACTTTATGGAAGTAGCTGAATATTTAGTTGTTACCAACACGTCAAGTTTAACCTTATCTGTCGCCGGGATTTTCAAAGTAATGTTGAGATTGTAAATGGTCATTAATGTATTTGTCAGGAAGCAGAAAGTGATTTTTGCTGTTCTTTGTGTTTCAGGAAATATGTACCTTAACTTTGGCAGTGGTCTTTAATGGAGATTCAATGTCATTTGTAAACTTCATGGGATTAGTTGTATGTCTTACTGGGATAATTGCCCATGTTATTTTCAAATTTACCAAAACGGCAGCCGAACTGGAGCGTAGTGGGCCCAACACACCATCTAATCATTCCACAAATACAAATATACAGCTTAAAGAAACCACCATAGACACTGGAGATAGTCAACCTTTGTTGTATGATGATGAAGCTTAATTTTAAACATAAATATTATTTTCAACATAGTAACTATTTTGTGCCATTCCATCCAAGTTGCTAGTGGAAAGTTGATAGATGCATACAGCATGATTGGTAAGTTTGTAGATAAATAATTCATTAAATTTACATCATTATCTGAAAAAAATCATTCCATGTACATCTATAAGAATGTTCCAATTTTATAAAAAAGAAAAAAAATCGCAAGGATTTGCAAAGAATAAGTTATTTTTGTTAAAAATGTTACTCTTACTAATTGAGTCAATAAAAACTATTTTGAAGTAATGCCAACTTGAAACAAATTTTTTGCATTAATGATGTTTTTGTTTACTCATCAGATAGAAGTCAAAATATTGCCTTTAATAAAGTCTTAATATCACGTTTACCAAAGCAAAATATAGAATCGAGTGCGATATCCGAAAAACTCCGAACGGGGCAGACTCGGAAATGAAGAAGAAATCCATAACAGTTATGTTCTAGTTCCCGCTTGGTTCAGAAATCAAAGCTACCTTCACATTAATACTGCTAAAGTGAAAGTAATTTTTGGTCTGTTAAAATAATGTAGTTTGTCGACAAAAATTTGTTACTTTCAGCCACAGGCACATCTTACAATTAGCTGCATAATGTCAGAAAATAAAACCAAGTTTTTTTTGTTCACAAGTTTTTCGATATTTTTTACTGCCTTGATTTCTTTATGGAACGCTCGAATTATTGGTGCTGACAAGACTAAAATTTTGCACGTGGGTGGAATTTTTCCAATCAAAGGCTCAGGAGGATGGCAAGGAGGCCAAGTATACAATTTACTGTATTTTTCATTTAACATACAAGCCCAACTTCAAGGCTCACAACTTAACATTTTTTGCGAACCGATTTTACAGGCTTGTCAGCCAGCAGCCATGATGGCTTTAGAAGATGTCAATAATAATAAAGATCTCCTTCCTGGCTACAAATTGCATATGCATTGGAATGATAGCGAAGTATGAACGATTTTTTTCAGAACCAAAACTCAACAGAATTTTATAAATCCCTTGGTGTTAAACATGCATGTATAATTTGCATTTATTAATCTGAAGTGTGAGCCAGGATTAGGTGCAGCTGTGATGTACGAGCTTCTTTACAATGATCCAATCAAAGTCATGCTACTCGCAGGCTGCTCAACTGTTTGTACCACCGTAGGAGAAGCCGCAAAAAAATGGAATCTCGTTGTGGTAATAAAGAAGAAAAAATAAGTCAACAAACTGAAAGTTTAGATCTTATAAACCTTAACTCCAAATACTTGAATTTTGACTACATATACAGCTGTGTTATGGTGCTAGCAGTCCTGCGCTGTCAGACAGAAACAGATTTAAAACGCTTTTTAGAACGCATCCCAGTGCAACTGTCCATAATCCGACTCGAATTCAACTGATGAAAAAGTTCGGATGGTCTCGAGTGGCCATATTGCAGCAAGCGGAGGAAGTGTTCATATCGGTAAAGAAATGATTCCAATGAAATCTAACAAATTTTAACAAAGCTTAAAGCATTTCAATTGAAATGTTTATTACAGACTGTGGAAGATTTGGAGGAAAGATGCAAAGAAGAGAAAATTGAGATTGTTACCCGACAAAGTTTTCTTACGGACCCTGCCGAAGCTGTGCGTAATCTGAAAAGGCAAGATGCACGTATTGTCGTCGGATTATTTTATGTGGATGCGGCCAGGCGAGTGCTGTGTGAGATTTACCGTCAACAGCTGTATGGAAAAGCCTACGTTTGGTTTTTCATTGGTTAAAAAATTCTCATAAGATAAGAAACAAATGATTTGATATCAAAATTAAAAACTCTCGCACAAAAACTTGTGAATTTTTGTGGCAGGCTGGTATGAAGACAATTGGTATGAAGTGAACTTAGAAGCCGAAGGAATAAATTGCACCAAAGAAGAGATGAAAATGGCCGCTGAACATCATTTGACTACCGAGGCAGTCATGTGGAATCAAGATACTCGTCGAACTATTTCTGGAATGGTAAATATTCTAAAGCATACATTTCATACTACTTATACTGTAAAAACAAGTTAAATAAAACTTTTTATTTCTTTTTCAACAGACTATAAAACAGTTTGAAAAACGTCTAAACAATGCACTAAAACACCAAGGGTATGATATAGATAGTGGAAGAAAACCTGAAGGGTATCAGGAAGCTCCTTTGGCATATGATGCAGTTTGGTCTCTTGCTTTAGGTTTTAATTTGTGAATAAAATTGCTCACAGGAATCACCAGCTATTTAATTATAGTTTTAACTTATTTTTTTTTGCTCTGTACTCTGTAGCTATAAACAGAACAATCATTAGTTTAGAGAAGCAGGGCACTGGGAAACTGGAAAGTTTTGAGTACACAGATACCCGGATAGCACGCGAGATTTATGAAGCTATGGATGCTACTCAATTTTTAGGAGTTTCGGTACAGTAAAAGTAACCTTGTAAACGTTGTGCTCAATAAAATAAAATTAATCTCACTGCGGTTATTCATATTTCAGGGAAAAGTAGCTTTCAGTGAGCAGGGAGATCGAATAGCGTTGACACAAGTGGAACAAATGATTGACGGAAAATATGTCATGCTGGGCTATTATGACATCGAAAACTTTAATTTCACCTGGCATGATTCAGAAAAATGGATTGGTGAGTTTATTTTTTGTTCAATCACATTAAGGTTGAGCATTTTAAAACCAAAATTGTGCAATTACAGGTGGTAAAGTGCCCCAGGATAGAACAATCGAGAAAACCACATTGCGCAAAGTATCGCTTTCATTGTTCATATCAATGAGTACAATAGCATCAGTCGGAATTGTTTGGGGAATACTTTTGCTTGCTTTCACATACTTCTATAGAGAAAGAAGGTATTTAAAAAATATTGTGTTCCTTTAAAAAGACCAAACGAAGAAAATCAACTGATTATATATTCTTGATGATTATGCAGGGTCATTGAATTATCACATCCAATCACGAATGCACTAATGCTTGCTGGTCACATACTTTGCTTTGCCTCAATTCTTCTTCTGGGATTGGATGGTCAATTCATTCCTTCATCCGCTTTCACTTATATGTGCACATTGCGGAAGTGGGTACTGTCGATCGGATTTTCCCTGGCCTATGGTGCAATGTTTTCCAAAGTGTGGAGAGTTCACAGACTTACTACTAAAAACAAGTCAGCCACTAAGGTATTCGATTTAATCGTTAGAATTGTAAATCATCACAAAAAATTGCCCTTTAATTAAGCAGTACTTACCGCCTACCGCCTTATACCCAGCACAAAATTCAGCCCTGGAAGCTATACCTGGTTGTAGCCTCATTGGTCGGAATTGATTTCGTCTACCTCTCCATTTGGACAATCGTAGATCCAATGCAAAGAGTTGTAGAAAACTTTCAGCCGGAACGTCCCAAGGATTTGACGGAGGATATCAAAATTAGACCACAACTGGAACATTGCGAGTCGGTGAACAACAACGTTTGGCTTGGTGGGTGAAGTTTTTCGTAAAATTTGTTAGTTAGTGGATGATAGTTCAATAGCTAGTAATTCCCATTCTCATGCAATGCAGATTGTCTAAAATATAGTTTTGCTGCATTCATTGTTTTTTACTAGAATTTTAATTCACTTTTCTTCCTGTGACATTTTGAGTACATGAAGTACTACGAAGAGTAGAAAATATGAATTAGTGATCTGATCATCCAATAAGAATCGTTGCAACGAGGATTGAAATCTTGAATGTGCGCATGCTTTACTTTATAGCGTCCTTTTCTTGGTCTTATTGCAACATGGTGTTATCTACGTTTATGTTGTAATGTTGTAAACATTGAAGATTCATCTGCCTGCAAACTGCACATTGATTTTCGATAATATTTTGTTCTTCACTTTACCTGCGAACGGTGTTTAAGTAAAGCAATAGAATATCACAGCAGAAGGAGTTCCATAGGTTATTGTTGCAAGTCAATTAGTAGTATTAGTTTAGTAATAGTTTACTCTCCTACTAATACTACTGCACAGCGGCAGTCAAATTATACAACATGATACAACTAACTAAAAGCATTCATGCATTTGGATTAACAATTTCTGTTTGCCGTTAGGAATCACATACGCATTCAAAGGACTTCTCCTGATATTCGGGCTTTTCCTTGCGTACGAGACCCGAAGTTTAAAAGTCCGGCACATCAATGACTCCCGACTGGTTGCAATGGCTATCTACAATGTGGCCGTGTTGAGTTTGATCACAACGCCAGTGACCATGATAATCTCATCTCAACAAGACGCATCCTTTGCATTTGTGTCGTTGGCTATAATTTTCTCTTCAATGATCACAATGGGTCTAGTATTCATACCGAAAATAATAGAAGTGATTCGAGAAGGGAATGAACGATCGGATCGAAGCTCTGCTCCTGACGGGGGTACCACAAAAGAGGAAGAAGAACGTTATCAGAAACTAATTTCCGAAAATGAGCAACTGCAGAAAATCTTGGAACAAAAAGAGCATAAGTTGAAACAACTTCGACAAAAACTAGAAGAGCGAAATGCAGCTACAAGTGCATTAGACTCTGCCCCTGGAAGTATTACGATCATTGCACCAACCAAAACTGAGCAAGAAGTTGCCAAAATCACTGTGGATTCTATGAAAGGTGCACCAAATGGAACAGATAATGATGGGAATCGTGTTGGTTTGAAAAATAATAATGTGGAACATATTGAAGTACTAGAAACCTGTTACACGGAACCGTCAGATTCTGCCATTGGACATGGATTATCTGTTCATACGAGAACTCCAACGGAATTTGAACTATCGGAGTCGTATTTGTGAAAAAGTATATGATGAAAATAACAGGTGAGGTTTATATTTGCACATTACAAAGAAAATAACAAGAGTTAGTTGACATGAAGGCATAGATCTCAGTCAGTAACTATACGAAAACAACACAGTAGTGAATATGAAAGTAACAAAACAGCGGTTTCAAAAACCCATAACTTATTCCAAAACAATCCAAACCACAATAATAATGTCATTACAGCCAAAATATCCTAGTCGACAATATGGCACCAATAATCAAACAAAAACTAATGCCAGATCTGCTACTACTATTATCCAAACTGTTACTCTTTAAATACTCTACGTTTATAGCTAATTCCAAATCCTCTTCCCAAGGACGATTCAATACTGCCTCCACCTTCTTGTCTTGCATGGATTCTTCGTAAGGCAAAGTAGCTGCACAGATCCCTTTGTAGCAAAATGCTCCTTTCACACATCCAAAGTATCTCCAATCCCCATGTCGGGCAAACAAGTAGCCACAATAATTGCCCATTCGACTGACACACCTCGACCCTTCTAAAACTTGTTTATCTGGAAATTCACATCCACAAATTCCAGTTTTATTGTCACATGTAAAACTCTTTTCCCAATTGCATGGAAACTTGGTTCCCTCCACACTTGAAGCATTACAAGCCTGTCCATAATTCAATTTGCATGTTTGGGACTCTGTGGCTGAATATCCTGATTTGCATTTGCATGTATAAGTATCATCACAATAGGCTTCTGTGATGCAGTCAGCATTGGAACAGCTAGATCCCGCAAGGGCTACACATGTACTAGTGGAGGGGGACCATCTGAACCCTTTTGAGCATTCACAAGCTCGGGTTGAATTTGAGCAATGGAGGAAAGCTTGAGTAGAACACTCTGAATCTGAGGAGCAGGATGCTTTGTGTGCACGGTAGCATTTACGTCCACCTCCTGCTATGTAATCAGGTTTTTGGCATTCACAGCGGTGATTTTCATTGCAAACTGCACCGGTGATGCATTGGCCTGGTTTGCAAGGAAATCCGTCTCGGACTTGGCAATGGGTTCCATTGTATTTACTAGTAATGTCACATCCACATTGTTTCGTCATGATATTTTTATCGACAAGGAAATGAGTGCAGATGGATCTATCTAGGTAGGCACAATCTTCTGGTTTATTACACGGCACTTTGATATTTACTGATTCCTTGTGGCAACGGCAAACTCCTTTCAACGGATTATCTTTCAATGTCAGCTCGTCTGGGACACATTCTAAGTTAAGACTGGGATCGCAATAGTCGCTTATGGAATCACAGAAAGCACCATATCCTACTAGTTCGACTGATCTATCCAATATTGGAATACTGGCAAGTGGTTCTCTGCAGATTTTTTGGATAGAGTCTTCAGGTTTAGGAGTTGGCGGAGGGGGAAGGGCGGGTTTTTGGGTTGATTGGGCATCAACACAGTGAAATCCGGTTTCGTTATTGGGCACGCAAATTGAGAAATTAGTCTCGTTGGGTAGGTTTGTAATTTTGACCATTTTTAAATCGTTAGCGTTACTGATGCTAACGATTTCGGGCTCACTGGAGATCCATTGGAAGGTGGAGGACAAGGTGAACAAAAAAATAATTGGTTTTAGAATATGGTGTAATTGTTTCATTTTGAATCAATTAAAAACTGAGGTATAATTAGCTGGATACAAATTATTCAACGTGTGGTTTCGATGGAATGAGTCAAGTTACTGAATGTGGGAATAATGTTGGCTGGAATTTATTAGAGTGTAGTCAATACTATTTGTTTTTCAATTTAGAGACTAGGTTAATTGCTCTACATTTTTGTATGCACAGTTGGATGGCCATTATGTTTTCAATGAAACATATGCCAACAATGCTACTTTTGTTGAGTTGCGAAGGAGAAAGTAAATTACCTATGCAAAGCTCTATCATATCATTAACAATAACAAGAAAATGTTATTGTTCAAAACTGGATTTCCTTTTACTGCACTGAATTCCTTAAATACTGGACACATTCGTTTTTTATGGCTAATGGCTGGATGTTGTGTTTCCAATCAGTGGATTAATTATTTTAGAAACTCTATGGAAAATGGGATTTGACACAATGGAGTGTTTTCTCTTTCACCATTACTTTCGCTAATGAATTCTCGTGTTACTTCTTACTTCGAATGATTGCAATTAAAAATTTATTGTATTCTAACTATGGATTTTTTTGCAGGTAAACTACTGCCATTTTGATGACGTACGCACTTCGAAGAGAGAAAACTTTTGAAGAGGCGAATATGACGGGATGTTTGCATGTAATTTTTTGTTCCATAATCTGTATGCGCTTTAAACTTTTTAGACGATGGCATGATAAAATTATGAAGGTGCTAATTTAAGTATTCATTCCTTAGGACACGCTATGGCATAAAATACTTTATTTGAAATACAAGGAGCTTGTACTGTGGTTAGTTATTACTTTAAACTGTGAATTTAATCTACTGCAGCCACTCACTGATTAGTGTAAATTGTTGCAGCACATGTTGACATCTGTTCACCACAATATTATTCTTTGTTCAGTTTTAATTTTGATCTAGACATATAAGCTAACTAACTATGAATATAATTTAGCAATTTAATATTTTTTGTCATACAAAATGCATTCACTTGCGTACTATATACTCAACTGATAATGCTTACTTTTAGTTAGTGAATCTTATAACTTAATACTAATGTTAACTAAATGGAGCTGATCATTTAAAACTCATCTATAGTGTGAAACATATGCACGTGTAAACGAGACAATGCTTATTTAAATTTTTTTTGCACAGTAAACTTTAACTTTTTCAAAACTACCCATTAGGTTCACGTGTTTCTTTTCACTGTTCCAATCCAAGCTACCACAATAGCACAACAAATGAAGACCAGCATTCCATGCCATCCCAAATCATGACTCCCTTGTTTCTCATAAAAACTTTTCTTAAACTTGCCTTCATTCTCTATTCGTACGCAAATTCCATGCGCATTCCCAGTACTTGAAGAGTTGCTACAAGGTAAACAAACGGCGCCAGATTCGCATTTAAAAGATGAAGACTCCACCACCATCTTCTTATCACACTTAAAATATCCAGTCTCTTGTACAAGTGTCTCCTTTTTAATTTCATCACTGAAACACTCACAACGGGATCTCTCGGTCATTCTACATTCATCCGCCTCATGGTCATATCTCATCCTACAGTTTTTACAACCACTAAAGTCCCGTCGACATCGACACAAGTTATTCGGGTTGCAAACCAAATTCTTATTCTGGTCGCATTTGTCTCTTTCTCTACATAATCGTACTGCCGTGTAGTTACAACTTTGGAAACATTCTCGATTCCAAGTCACAGCTTTGTAGCCCTCATCACAAACACATTTCCTCGTTCGTTCATCACAATGGGCTTTGGGAGAGCATTGCACTTTTCTAGAGTTGTTGGGATCGCACCAAGTCCCCTCTAATCCTACGCAAGTGCCACCAAACCATTTGAAATATCGGTTTCGATCACAACCACATCTCATTTGTCCATCCCGATCCACAAAATTGCATTGGAGACCGGCATTTCTGTAACATTTGGTCGTTTTATCCCTCCCGCGACCACAAGTTTCGTTGAATCCCAGAAAACAATGACCACTGGATTTATCCAAAATAAAACCTTGGTTGCATGCACATTTACGTTTTATGCAAGAAGAGTTAGGTGCACAAATGTTCTGATTAGTGCAGGATTTGCCAGCCCGAACTATGCATTGCTTTGAGTTGTAATCGTAATACATGTGACGAGGACAAGAACAAATGAAGTCGGCATTGCAAATCAAAGACAAGTTGGAGTCGCATGATCGACATAAATTATTGTGTTGACTTTTGTTTTTTCCAAGCGTGGCATTGTATAAACACTCTTCTCCATATAGTTTAGGTCCTTCGATACAAGGTGTTATAATCTCTTCAATGAAACAATACAAAGAGGTGCGTGGCAGCTCTGTACAATTTTTGTTGTGTCGGTTGTAATACATATATGGTCGGCAAATGCATTTCCCACATGTGCGGCTCGTACATTCAAGGTGTAAGTTGGGATTGCAATCACAGGCAAATGGGTCGTCATCTTCTGGCGTGCACATTTCTCCAAATGATTGCCATAGTGGGGCAGAAGAGTTTTGAACGTTATGGAATTTTGGGGCTTCTGTAGCAGTAGTAGGCAAGGACGTCACTTGAATGATGACGGGGAATAAAATAATGAAAAGTTTGGATAAATTTGGATCCATTTTTGAAACAAGGGTCGGTGATGAAAGTTTAATACTACTGTGGGTTTGATAAACTAAAAATGCCAAGTTTTCTGTTGCTCACTTCGCAGAACCAGTTGATTCCAATATTTATGGCTTCCGCTTTCCAGAAATACCGGATGATCATATTCGGATTTTTCGCTAAATGTTATTTAGAATTTGTAGAAAATGTAAATTTTCTGTTTTTCTCAACTTTCGAACGCTTAAATTTGAAGTGATTTTTTGGAAAACTAATTGTGAAGGGACATGTTTAGACTAGGCTTCAGTTTTTAATTTTATGAATTACGGCTGCTCAAGTCTACAAAGCTCCATTTCTATGCAGTCTTTGCTTAGCGTCAGTGTAAATATTATTAGTACAGTCCTTGTATGTTCTATGTTTGCAAAATGTAAACATAAAATGGTAAAGAACTGCACATTTTTTTTACTTACAAAAACTATTGCGACAGTTAAAAAACTGTTGGGTTGAATAAGATGGTTATATCGGATCCAAGTATGAGGCAGATAGTTTAGCTTGATGAAATTAATTATCAGTTGACCCTCTTAAAATACTTTAATAATTTTTATCACTGTAGTCATTATTTTTTAAATACAGGTCTTGTAATCATAAAGTATACAAACAGATGTTGGATATTTTACATCACCTGCGTCTTGATTAATTGATTGTTTTGAATGGAGTGCTGCTGAAAAGCACTTCAGCATAAGATAAAGCCTTTATTACGAAGCCGAAGGCTGAGTCAGGTAATTACCAACGGGAGCGCCCTATGCTGCACATGTTAAAGCTAAAATCACCTGAAAACGCAAGATGAAATTTGTGTTAGTAAACTCTGTTTGGAACGGG
>Ga0210040_10005006_pt1 | contig 17022 bp, 17 predicted proteins | sample CryGeyCG12114_NA_FD_185462 | JGI IMG/M metagenome (GOLD analysis project Ga0210040, IMG submission 185462) | Groundwater microbial communities from aquifer - Crystal Geyser CG19_WC_8/21/14_NA (SPAdes) (version 2) | ecosystem: Environmental > Aquatic > Deep subsurface > Groundwater | place: USA... | reverse complement strand
AATCATAGTTAATTTTAAAATTCATCAAGTGGCATTGGTTTTGAGAAAATGTAATTGATATTTAACATGGAAAAAATATACATATACTTTAAGAAATTGCACTAATGATGGAATCCAAAGTTTCCTTTATGACTGATTCCTCATCCGTCTTCTCATCATCTACGGGTTTGGCAATATTTTGCTGGCTTGTGTCCATTGTTTCTGATTCCAATTGACAAAATTTATCTAGATGAATTTCAAAAAAATTGTGGTATATTACTTGATTATAAATGTTTCACCCGAAAACAATTAATTTTTTTCTCACTCACCGTTTAACATTTGATCCAAACTCGAATCCATACAGTCAATATCCAAGCTTGTAGTTGTGTCCAACAATTGAAGAAGATCTATAAATTTAAACATGTGAGATCATTCTGGTCAAACTTTTTTTCTTTCTTTATAAGATTTTTTATATTTCACTCACCATCATGAGTTGTCAAAAAAGTACTAATATTTGCAGCATATGATGATCCTGGACTATTTAATCCTTGCTCAGAATCCAAATTTTGCTCGTCGGAAACTGGAACGTAATTTTCAACACCAGCTGAGTCTATCATTTCTTCGTCGACGTTTGAACTGCCTTGTAAATTACTGTCCCTCCCAGCTGTGAATTACAAAGTTTATATGTGATTACAACTAAAAATATTTACTATCATTCTATGTGTGTTGGTTTTACACTATTAAATATAGGAGTGAGATCTCACTCACCTTTTTGTAACTTTGCATATTTTTGAAGAATATCATCCTGAAATTCCTCAAGCGTGAACTTCGGCTCCAATTTGTCGTATAGCTCTCTTATTTTTGAGCCTCCAGCCGCATCCATCTGCTGGTCACGAATTTTTCGCAGCAATGCAAAATGCTTTTGTTTTGCAATGGCATGACGTTGGATGGCGTCATCATGGGCAGCTGCTTTATCTTTCACTTCTTGTTCCAGATCAGCTAAATATTTGCTTGATGCTGGAAGGTCAGCAATCCATTTGCTATACTCCTCCAATTGTTCAGCAGTCTCTTGACTCAATGAATCCACTGGTGCAACTGTAAGAAAAAATGATTTGCAAAAATGTAATATTTGTTTGCTATAAAATATGTACCAAAGAATTGTAATTCTTAAAAAACTTACTTGTTGGTGCTCGATGTTGATCACTATATACCATATGAGCTTCTGGGTATGGTATTGCGTCCGGGAATGTTGCCCGAGGTATTTTGAGAGCATTAAATGGAAGTGTGAATTGTCCATTTGTATTCAGAGCGCAAATACTGTCATTGATATCCCAAATAGTTGAGAAGTTGACAATTTCTCCAGGGATTCGGCTTCTTCCTCCAGTAAGTTTGTACAACGTTACTAGGAATTTGCAAATCACAGCTGCAATTTGGCTCGCATTGGTATCAACCCTCTTGATTCCATAAATCTGAGCCATCTTTCGTCCCATTTTCACAGCAAATTGATGTTGTTTTGCACTGGAGAGACTTTTCAAGACTGGGTTGTTGGACTTCTTGGCTACACGAAGCCAGTTATAGGTGGTATCCAGGTTACCACCTCGTCCCTTCTTGGTCATTGTCTGGTCTTCGCTAGCAAGTGCGAGCCAACGGCCAGGATTGACCTCAGACACATAGAGCACCAAACCCTCCAAGATTGCCGTTATTTCTTCTCGTCCAACAAATTTATCAAGGAATTTTTTGGAGAGGCAATCATAGTAGTCTGCCAGTCCTTTGGTATCCGGATGCAATGGACGACACTCCATACTGCAATTTAAAAAAATTATTAATTTTCACAAGTGTCAGCCAACTTTAAAAAAAATTGGCGTGGAGCTTCGCCGCCCCGAACAAAATTTTCAATTACAGTTAATAGATCATTTAAAAGCCAAGTAAGTATCAAATAGCAACGTACAGCAATTAACATTTTCATTTAAAGCCTGGATGGTTTTTTCTTACCTTAAGTTGAAAAGTTTCTGTAACAACAACACAAACAACAAGCACTGAACCTGAGCACACTTTTTCTCACTTTAAATCACGGTTTTTTAATTGTTTGATTTAATTTTAATCACAAGAAAATAATTGGAACTTTGCGATTCCAAATTCCACACGGTTTGATTTTTCCCTATTCAAATTTCCCGCAAGTCTATTACATCCATAGAGTAATATGCGTACGCTTGTTTAATACCATAGGGGTGATTTGTGACTTGCCTTTTTTTCGTTATTCACTTACTTATGCTTGTCTAGTGATTATAATTAAGAAATAAACTCACTCGTTTTTCATATTTCTGATACAGATTGACCATTTAGTTTATTTCGTGAAAAAGTTCATCCATTATGAGTATAAGAAATCATAGTTAATTTTAAAATTCATCAAGTGGCATTGGTTTTGAGAAAATGTAATTGATATTTAACATGGAAAAAATATACATATACTTTAAGAAATTGCACTAATGATGGAATCCAAAGTTTCCTTCGTGACTGTTTACACATCTATATCCCCATTTTTATAGCATTTTTCCGAGATTTGCCAGCTCTTGTCTATTGTTTGAGACGTACAAACACACATTCTCTGAATTCAAGCTTCCCGCAAATCAGGTGCATGTGAAGCAAAAGAGGATTGTGTCACTCATACCAATGTCGCATATATAAGAATGAAGCTGAGTGGAAAAAATATTTGCAACCGATTTTTTCGTATCCTGCATGCTATCACTTAGTTATCATTAACCGATTTAAAATGAGGATTTTTTCGTCAAGATGTCTGTTGTGAAATACCCGTTTAAATTTGAATTTTATCTTATAACAATTTTATATTTATAACTACATGATTGGAAGTTGGAAATAGATAGGAAAGGATCTATTTGTGGATGAATTAAAGTTAATTGCCTGCGTTTTTAAGAAAAAAAGAATGGTACTCATTGTTGGCATTCATGACCTACACAGTCTACATTATGTATTCAGGATAAATACATACATGTTGTTTGAAATCATTCACTGATAGACTAAGTTCATTCTAACATAAATCGAGTTAATCCTACTGTACTGTAACTGATAACTATTTTCACTGCGAAAATACATCTCTTATCTCAATGATAGTGTCATTTCATCCGTTTCAATAAAAAGTTGTTCATAAAAATGGAATCGAAACATTCATCTAACTATTCAAAATTCATCCTAACGAAAGTGACAAAAAAATTGAAAACAAACAGATGAATAATCAATCGCACTTTTGTTCATTAAATTTCAATGGTCGAAGAATTATTCGCGGTAAATAAGGATCAGAGGGACATTTAGCCAACCACGATTCGATTTTGCGTCGCAAATTTCTCCTAGACTCCTGAAACAAATATTATCATAAAGTTTTTTCAAAAATTCAAATAACAAAAAAAAATTTTTGCGCATACCTCTGGAATAAGTCCCAATATAGCTGTTAATGGCCTTTCTGTGTACATCTGCGCAAAAAAAAATTCTGTATGACATATGCTCTAAAACTACGCCCAGTAAAATTTTTACAACAGTTTTTGGGCATTCATCATAGCAATCATGAGAGCTAATCTAGTCTCTTTAAAATTTTTTTGTTTGTTTGAAACAAAAAGGGGCGTAGTTTTAGCACACAGCCTCTCATATCTTATTTACACTACGTTTCAGAACTTGCACAATCGAGCTTTTTAATCAAAAAACCTAAATCAAAAATTATTCTCTGCTTTCGCTCTCTACATGGCTTCAGATAAGCTTTTGTGCTCTCTCCCACATTTATCACTGACTCTAAATCAGTTTTGTTACCAAAACTTACATGAATGTTTGTGAAATGGGTATACATTGCATCGTCACTTCTACAATCAATGTCACATGTAAAACAGTAGTAGCGTGGAGGTCTGGGCTCAAAAGAATCAAAATGTTCCCATTTGTCTCCGAGAAGCTCATTTTGATATAAGTAAATTGCATATTCGCTTGAATTTGAGCAGTCTGACCCAAGTTGTGGGCCTGTCGTCTCGAACGACGATCCGGATGTTGACTGTTTCATCCTCTTAGACGCTGGCGAATCTGAGGATACGGATGTTTTTTTTTCTTCTTGCATGCTCACCTTTAAAATATATATACACTCACGATCAAATTGGAATTTACATGAAAATTTACCATCAGTATTACCGTACTGACTAAAACCTAATTACAATAATTTAAAAACTAAAAACCTTTTCAACATTTCTACCTTTCAAAATTAATATTCCTTCTGTTTTTCAACCACTGACTTAGATTAAGGTATGTGTATGAAGAATAGAGCAGTCAAGAAGATTCTGACGTTTATTGACGTTGTTTTGGTCTTTTAAAATTGTTCTAGAATGTCGGGAGTTGAAACTTGGTTTTTCACATGCATTTGATTATTTAAAGATTTTCGTTGTCTGCACACAAAGTTCAGTGAACTATAATTTATTTTCACAAGTTTCAGCTATTGAAAAATATGATTACAAAAATTATAAAGGCAGGTCAAGTTGTCCAATTTTTTTTAAAAAATTCATCAATCAGTTTGAACACTCGTTCTACAAGTTTTTCATTTATTGTACAACAAATGATAAAATAAATTTGATTCATCATCATTTTAAAAAGATTTTTTTATCAGTATTTAGTCAATCCTTGAGAAATTCCCATTTTTCTTATTTCTTCCGCTTCCAGCTCCCAGTTGGCAATAAACTTTTTTCTCATCTCCTAGAATAAAAAAACTTTTATTTTTGATTTTAAATTGAAAGAAAGTTTTGCGATATTTCAGTCAAAATTGCACAAAACTTACGAAGTATTTTTTGTAAAACTCGGGATTATCCTTCAAGTTTCTTTTGAATTGAACGTTTGGGCGATTCTTAATTGTAGACGGTCCAAAGTAACTACCTTTTGGTGTGTCGAGTATGCTCCATGTTTTTGTTGCCCTGGGAACTGAATCAAATTTGGATCCAGCATTCATAACATCAGTCTCAATGAAACAAATAACTTCTTTGTACTCTATCCATTTGGAATGGTTCCATTCAGCAAACTTTTGCTGCCAAAGGGGTCCAGCCATTGTGTCTTGAAAAAAAAATAGGTCTCATTCATTCCATTGAATAACAATTTGAACTATTGTACGAATGGTTCTTTAAAATCTCATAAATTTTCATTTAAGAATCATGAATTAAAATAAATATAAAGTTTCAAAACTCACTTTCTTTGTGACTTCGCAAGAATCCTTCAAATTTTTCAATGCTCTATTCATCAACAAATTCAGGATCTAACCTAAACCATTTATTTCTCACACATACTCGCGAAAAGTGTTGTGATTCACGCGATTATAAATCCTCTAATAGTTTTAGCAACTAAAAATTTGATAAAATAGTTCAATAATTTGTTTATTCAAGTTTTAAACCATAAATTTCATCCAACATGATCATGAAACTCCAAGTAAGAATAATATAATTTGATAAAAGATTGAAATGAAAAAGTATAATACAAAAAAAATATAAATAATTAGTTTCTATAGAATCTTATTGCATTGTCAAATACGTTCTGATTTTGTCGAATGCAATACAAATAGGCATCCGCCATGTCTAGTGAAAAAATGGTCAGCCAAGGGAAACCAGGCCTCCAATATTTCTTATCCAAGGCTCCTGCAAATGCAACGTTTTTCACGCACAAATGAGTCTCAAATTGTATTGTTTCCTATCTTGAAGTTTTCAAGTAATTACCTTTTTCAATACGTGCAAAGTGTATACAAATTGCTTTAAGAACAGCCGCAAAAATATCTAATCTTCCAGCAATGTTAATATAATCTGCTTTGGTGATAATTGCCTGCAGAATCCTAACGAACAATTCTTCATGCATGCCACAATGACTGCAGATATTCCAAAGGTCGGATTTTCTCGGTCGCCTGTAGCCACGGTTGTGGAACACACCTCTCAATGACGTCGAGTAGTACCGTACTATCTATTTTTATTTGAAGGTAAAAATTATATTCATAACAATATTTGTACATTTATTTTTTTTGTTTTTATTTCTTGACCTGTATCCAGGAGCGCAAACAAAAGTCGTTTTCGAATTTCGGGTCATTTTCAACATGCGAAATACAGTTATTTCGAATAGCATTTAAAACAGTCAAGACAGTTTCCTAGTTTGTGAAAAAAAAGTTAAAACGTCAACAATTTATTTAACAATTTATTACTTATTTGGATTTTGCTTAACCTCATGAAACATTCGCTCCCATTGATAGAAAGGTGTTGTGACTGAAAAATGCTCCAGGCTTAACAAAAAAAAGTCGAAATCAATTTTATAGTGCGACAGACTTCTTTGCTTATACCAAGCACATTTAAAAGCTTGCTTCAAGTTTTTGGCTTCTCTTAACGGTCTATTTATCCACTTGGAATTAAACATTTTAGCTGCAAAATAAAGACAAATATCCTATTTGATTTTTTGAGTTTTTATTCACAAGCACTTAAGACAACATACATTTATAAGCGAATGACAACACTAAATTATAATTGAGTACATGAAAAATAGAAAAAACCACAAGATCAATTAATTATTCGACAGATTATAGTAAATTAAACAATTACGCATTTGAATAAAATAGCTTATGACAAAAAATTTATGTTCAGTTAGTTCATTTTGTTTCAGGAGATTTCAGTACATTTTTGTAAATGATTGGAACATTTTATTAATAACATTCGAGATGCTATGTTTTGAGATTTTTTCTTTCCTGACTTTGCTTTTCATATCAACTAAGAGTAGTTTTAGTTTGTCTTGTTCTTTTTTTGTGTTTTTGAATTTTTTATATTTTTTAAAAACTTTAGGAAAAATAATGTCAAAAAAAAACTCGTTACTTTCAAAAGGTAAAATTATATAGTTTTTAGACTCTTTCGCCGACGGAAAGACTAAAAAAGTTTGTTCTTCTCGCAGTGCTTGATGAAAATAACTATTGAAATAAGTTACGAAACCTTCAAAATTGTGACCCAATTTTTGCCTCAAAATATTAGAAAGCCACCACAGACCAACTGCAGATTTGCTATTGAATATTTTAACAAATATTTGGTTTTCAAGAAAGAAATCATCAGTTACAATCTCGTAAGCATCGCAACTATTGAAATACTTATTTGTTGCGGACGCTTTCAATTGACTTATTGTTGTCGTGAAGCCAAAATGATTTAGACAATGAGACAAAATAGCTTGAAATAAGGCTAAACTAAGATTTTTTAGAGAAATACTCTCGTTATTCAGTGTAGTACATTCTTTCAGTATTGGTGAAATTGTTATCTGATTCCTTTCCTGTTTGGTGGACAATAAAATGTTCACAACATCGAAAGATTTGGCTTTATAAGTGAAATTAGGTCTTGTTTTTACAACCCCTTTGCCAATCAATGGAATGATGTGTTTTTTTGTTTTAAAGTTTGCTCGAGTCAATCCAAGCTCTCTACACAGGTGATTGTTATGGAATTTTTCATCTGTCGAACATGCAGATCCATAAATGAAGAATGACACGATTGCTTCTGCTGCAATGATATTCTGATAATCATCTAAGAATAAAGACAGAAATGAGTCTTAATTGTAGTTTTTATTCAAAAAAGGCATGAAATTAAAAATACCAACCTAGATTTATTCCCAAATAGGGTTTTCCCACATATAAAAATTCATTAAGGTTGTTTAGGTGCTGGAGTAGGATTTGATGTATTGGTTCAAAGTATTGTTGTAAACGATGAGAAACCACGTCTTTACTCACCAAACTGACGCACGGAACTTCAAAAACTTTTTTTTTCAAAGTGAAAATTAGGGCTTGTTTGATAGACTCACAAACTATATTCATATTAGGATTTCTCAAGGAGATGACGAATTCGAGTCTGCAATAGTAAGGATGTGAATCCAAGTTCTGCAGTCTTTTAAGGAGTTCGGTTTGGCGTAAAAAACGTGAACAAAGACTTTTTGCAATTTTTTGATTGGGCTTGAACTTTGTCTGCAAAAGGTTTTGTGATTCCGACCACAAGAAATCACCAATCGAGGAACGTTTGAATGGTTGAATCTTGTGATTGTGAACGTGCTTGTTAATCTCATTATAAAATTTGATAGATGAGATAACACGGTTACCAGCTGGTTTCATTGGATTCGTAAAGTAAAAGTTTCCGTGTCCGGGAATAGCAGTTGGAAAGTATTCATAACTTGGATTTCTATTCATCACTTTCACAAGCTCTTCTCTGTTCCAAAATTTTATATGATTAGAATTCAGTGAATCCATTGCTAAATGAATGATGACTTCGTTTGCTTTATTCACATTCAATGAATGTTCGAGGTGGAATAAAAAACTGCTTAATTTTGCGCACTGTCCAAACGAATAGCCATGGAAAAAATAACTCAATGCTTCTTCTTCGCAAAGTAAATGAAGATAATGCGAAAATTTTCTTCCCACAATATCGAAGTCACAAACATATATGCATTTGTTTACGCTTTCTCCTTTTGTGTTGAACTCACAATCAATGTTTTGAATGTTTTGCCGGCATGTTTCAGTCCCGCAAACATTTTCAAATGTCTGTGCTAATGCTTTTGCAACAATACCGGTGATTGTTGTGTAGGATTCAAATCGGTTATTTGACAGAAAAATTAAACTCAAAACCATGTCATTGACATCAAACAATTTAACTTTGTAGGCTGCTTTATTTTTCACTTGCACAACAGATCCATTAAACTCTTTCACAGGATTCACATACTCCACAAATTGAGGAAATTTTATATAGACGTTTTTTAATGGTTTGAGAAAGTTCCAATTGTCTGAAAAAATACTCAGGCCGTCAATTTTAGTGTACACTTTGTCTTGCTGAACGATCAAATTCTCAGCAAGCACTTCCAAGATTTTTCGACTCATTTTGTTTCAACAGCGCATGGTACTTATGCAATGTGTTTAGTGTTCTGGGAAAATATCGGATGGTTAAAATTAAAACAGGTTCGATTTTTTAGGCTCCTTGTTATAAAAATTATGTTCACTCACTTGATTGTTGCGAAAACACAGTCCTTTATATTTTCATCATCACTTTCAACGTTGCTCAGCAGAATTTCCATGCACTTATGTATGCCTGCTTTTTTTTTCTCACTTAAAGACTTTCCAATTTTCTGAAACGTGAAAATTTTAATCAGTTTGTAAGGCTCAAATATCTTTGAAAAAATGTAATAAAAACTAATGAAAGTTTTGAACATACCTCTGAATCATTTTGATTTTTGTCCAAATTGTTTTCAAATTCTTTTTTTGAAATTGATCCGATAACGTAAAGGTAAGCAGAAAATTTAGTTCCTCCCAATGTTTTTTTCACCTGATCAGGATTTTTTTTGATGTGCTGAATATAAAAGCCTCTCAAAGCCTGCCAAGTTCTGCCATTTTGCTCAAAAATCGGAATCTGCGGAAATCGAAGTTTATTTGAAATCTCAAACAGTGATAAGAGGGGCAATTTTTCTGAAAATAAAATATCTTTTTAATCACCTGTTTAGCAGCTATGTCTTTCCAAAATTTGTTGCCATTCACAGCCAAGGGTATTTTACCCTCATAAGCTATAATTTCCTCAAGAATTTTTACGATCTCGTCTTGTCGATGTTTTAAACGTCTTGGGGTTAATGGAATCATTGATTGTTGAGAATCATCAAAATGATCCAATTTCTCACTTCCGTCTTCAATGCTGAATAATTGTTTTTGAACAGATTCACTTTTTTGTCCATTATCGGAATCTTCTGATTCGCTCTCAAACTCAAGCATAATTTTAATTTTTAGCTTCTAACTTTTTCGCTTTTTCGATACGTATGATTTGTTTAACTGCTTGTCTAAGTACTCTGCAATCCGGAAACGATAGTTTATATTAATACTGAATAGAATATCAGGCGACACGAAAGTTGACGAAATCAAAATGAGAAATTTTTTATGAAAAGAAATTACTCTAATGTGGTGTCACCGATGTTTTTCAAGTCCTCGTTTTCCGAAAGGCAAAGATCAGCCAAAGCGTTAACACGTTCTGAAAGTGTCTGTTTTTCTGCTTGATCCATTTAACTCTTCAAAAATTGGAATCCCGGTTTAAGAAACATGCACCAGTAGCACTTAACTAACTGTATCCAAATAATTGAATGACAACAAACTATGGATGACATTCTTTTATACAATTTAATTTTTATTTTCGACTATTTGTTCAAATTTCATGAATTTTCTATCATTTCAATACATAAATTACATTGGCATTGTCAATCATTTAAATATTCAAAAATACAGTCTCTTATACAGCTGAGTCATGAAGATACTTGTGGGCGTTGAAAATTGCAGAATCTCTGTGCAATTGCGGGCAGTATTTTCGTTTTCTCCTTCTCATCAACAAGTATGCCAATTTTTTGTATGTTTGGAACCTTCAATCGTACTACCTTAACAAACTGGTTTTTCACATTTGCTTTTATCAAATCCCAAACGGACATCACGCTTCCAGAAATGAAAACAAGCTTTTGAACTCGTATTCCAATGCCACAGTCTTTTTTTGGACAAACTCCGTTTCTGCAAACGGAACAATTGTAAAAATTATGGGTTTGAATAAATGCTTACGTTTTATTATGAATATCCTGGCTTACAAATAGACATGAGAACATTTGCCACTGGCAGTGCTCGAATACCAAGCTTTCCAGAGAGACATGGCGTTTGATAAAGATTCACATTTTTTAAAGTGTTCAGCTAAATACGTCTGTGAGACCGTCATCTGTAATTTGAAATGTCTGAGCAATAAAATTTTAACCCAACTGAGAAAATACACTTTAACGGTTGGTTAATCAAACGAGTAAACTTACCGCTGTTCTTTTTGTGGGTTGATAGGTGATTACGTCATTCTTATTACTAGAGCTAGAAGAATCAGTACTGAAAGCAACAATGATTTCACGTTCAGTATCTGCCAATCGTCCCGTATAGTAGCTAGGATACTGATTATGATTTAGTGACACCCTCATGCAGAGTTCTTCCCAACTCAAGCCATAATTTACTGTTAAATAGGTGAAGTGGATTATGAAATGAGGGCTCGACAAAGTTTCTTCATCTTTGCGGACGCTTAGTACTGCTGAATCATCTTTAGGAAAATCTGTGCAGATTTTAATTCTTTTTCAGAAATTTTCTCATAATTCATTTGTTTTTCAAATTGTTTAGTAACTTGCCTGTGATTCCCAAGTCCAAAACACCTTGGTTTTTGTCCCTGTTCATGAGCTCCTCAATTGTCATTGCAAACATTGCCGTCAACTTGAATTGTACGTTAATCGGAAGACCAAGTACTCGGTTTTGAAAACTTTGTACATCTTTTCCTTCTTTTCTCACTGTAATTTTGTTTTCACTGCTGTTTATTTTTTGTGATATCACGTCAACACTCACAAGAGAGTTGAACAAGTCGGACTTTGTTAAATTGCAGTACGGGTCGTTAAAATAATTGACTGCAGGGGTTGCTTTGTCTGATATGAATTTCATCAACATGTCCAGAGCGCATTTGCTGTATTTCGGATTGTAGGAGCAATCAATATCAATAGGACATTCAATCCCATTTCTGTCTCCTTTTGTCAGGGCACCCTAACATTGTCAAACACTGAAAATTACTTATTCACACACATTTCCGAATCATTATCAACGACACTTACCAACATTTGGATTCTGTTTGTAACTGCTGATACGAATCTGTTTTCACCTGGTACATTCGATATAATTGTATAGTACTCAGGTAAATGCAGCTGATTTGAACGATGAGTACGGCCTGCACAAAAATGTTCCGGGTGAAAGGTTGAATAAAGAGCTTTCAAACTGATTAGTTGTGTTTTTCTTACCAAGCTGTTGAATAGCTTTGTCCGCTGACCAAGGCAATTCCATAGTGATGTGCACTCTGGGTTTACGATTCTTACTTTTTTTATCGCTATGCAATGAAAAACCTGTGGATGCGGCATCAGATATGATGACAACAGACTTTTCCCCATCAGTGAACGCTCTCATTTCTGATTAAAACATAATCGCGATTCACAATGGTGTGATTCAAAGAATTGACTAACATTTATTTTACCTTCATCATTTGCCGAAGTTGATCGATGATCGATCCTTAAAGATCCACGAATCCTTACTTCTCTCAAAGTTCGACTGGTAAGCTAAACAATTTGTATACAGGATTACTTAACTTAGAAAATTGATTTATGAATATCGTTTTTGAATTTACCTCGGCGACAAAATTGGGTCCACCTAACTCTTCAATTAACTCATCTAAGCTGTTCCTGGGCAACATATACCGCAAGCGGAAATAAAAAAGCTTTATCTGTTTAAGAAGTTCTGTAGCTTCCGAACTCTCAATGTCGGATTCATTCCCTTGATCGATTGAGCTTTCAGAATCATCCGAGCTTGTTATTTCTTCACTCGAATCATTCGTTCGTTTACAACCAGCAAAAGAAAGGTCAACATCTGCTTCGAAATCTTTCATCTCAATCTTCAATGCCGAAATCATGCAGTCCAAAAGTATCGCTCTAATCAATTATTAAGTGTGTCAATGTCCAGCTTTTTACAACGATTTTATACAATAGAACACAAACCTCGACAATGAGAATGGAATAGTGTCGTTGATAAGCTTTAGTTCTCGAAATTTCCGAAACCGAGAGTCTCCTGTTGACTGAACGCCAATAACCACAGCTTTATTTTTTGAAAGCTCGGACCTTTCAACAATCACAAACAAAAAAAATCAATATAAGACCAAAAACCTACAAGAACTAACCTAGCCTAACCTAAATAATTAGATATTCATACTTTGTTAGGGAGACCACTTCAGTAACTTTCGATCCTATGATAAGGCTTCTAAAAAACCGTTGGTGTGCAGCCCAATATAATTGAAGACTTCTCGCTATCGGTTCACTGCCGATTTTTACCTTCAAATACTTCAACATCACGCACCACTGAAAAATGGCATACATATATGAGCATCTAACAAACTTCGCGTATTTTTCACTGACAATTTGATAAAAAAGAAGATATTTACCATCTCCGAACATTCTTTGTACATGGCATTGAATTGTTCATTTTTCTCTACCGTAATAGTATGAAAATCGACGCCTTCATATGAGATTTGGCGGGAAATATAATATCCCCGTTCCTTCATTTCTACAGCCAAAAGTTCCATTGCACCCACTCCTCTGTGATAATATACATTATTAAATCTATTATCAACTAATCTGTAGTCATTAAAATTTTTCCAGGGTATATAGATATGTATTCAAAATGTGTTATTGCAAAACCTTTTATCCATCTCATTAATGAACGCTTCAGAGTCAAAAAAACACGTTCCTTCCCCCCAAAGATGAAGACGAGTCATATATCCCAAATGCGATGGCTGTGAGGCACCCGTAGCTGATGAATAGACTACCCTAGCATTTTTTAGATCATTCTGAAGATCAACTACTAACCGTCCACAAACAGAAGACGTCGCTTTCGGACCAAATCGTTTGGCGCGGTGACACTCATCAAAAGCAAGCTGCATAATTTTGAAAAAAGCTATTGAAAAGCGTCAAAAATAAGTCAAAGTATTCAGTATATATGATTCCAATATTTACAATGCCATTGAAGTCTTTTCCTGCCCAGTCTATAATTTGCTGATAATGGGTTTGACCATTTTTCGTGCTTCCGCCGCAAAGTGCGGTATATGTGCAAAATAAGACTCCTTGTTCGTGATGAATAGTGCCAAAGCCATATGTGCTCAACTTTATGAGTGGAAGCTTAGCAAGGTTAACACCAACATTGGTCAGATCTCGTTCAGCATCATTTGCCAAAAAACCCGAAGAAGATATCCATATTGCTTTTGGTTTCTTAAAAAGAAAATGACATGCGACAATCAATCCAGCAATTTCTCGTCCTTTCCCTACACCAGCTCCATCCCCTGAAAAAGAAGAGTGATTGATTCGAATGGATAAGACAGTTTATTGATTTGCATTTCTTGGTTGTTTTAATTATTCACCGATAAAAAATCCCGCTCTATGTCCATTAGGAAGCAATTCTTGATGCTTTTGAAACGCATAAGAGATTGCTTCCATTTGAGCTCCAGACAAAAATTTTCTCATCATAGGTGGGAAATCAGGAGTAAATTTTAACTCAGGCAAAGGTGTAAACGCCATTGAAGGTGATTCACATAATTTGGCTGGATGTGAGCTCGGTTTCTTCACTGTGTGTTGAAAAAAGTATTGACTTGTGTGTTGACTAAACAATCATAGAGATAGATTATATTCTTATGAGCAAATCTTACTTGAACACTTATATTCAACAAACGAGCTCGTCAAGGTGCCTTCTTCTTCACTGTATTCCTATTGCAGATCAAACCCGTTAAAAGATGCGTCAAATAATTCAAAAATATAAAAAGGGGTCTTTTTTACCTCAAACTCTTCCAGAAGGTTCATCTTGCAGTCTTTAAAATTCCGGTTCTCTGAATTTGTACAAAAAAGCATGTAAGCAAGCGAAATCAACAAAAATTGAATAGTGCCGAATCAAATATCTAGCAGTTGTTCTAGTTTTTTAACTCTTTCCACATTAGATTATTAGAGTATTATAATAGAGATATTTTAATTATTAGACACGTATAGATTAATTTGCTGTCCCTCACTTTTCTCGATCAGGATCTTTATTATCGCTACCTTTTTCTAGTGAAACCAACTTCGCTCTAGTTAACTCGTATGTTTCACTGTTCTCGTAAGTTTCACTATTTTCCAATAAAAGCTACTAATGTTCCGGTGATTTAAACAAATTTTCGGGTGAAACTACCAATGTTTAGGTAAGTTTCACTGTTTTCCTATAAAAACCACCAAAAGTTTAGTGAGTTTCACGGTTTTTCAATCACAACTACCAATGTAACGGTAAGTTCTACTGTTTTTTAATAGAAACTACCAATGTTCTCGTGAGTTTCACTGTTTTCCAATAAAAATTACCAATGTTTTCGTAAGTTTCACTCTTTTTCAATGAAAGCTGCCAATGTTCCGGTGATTTTAACAATTTTTTAGTTGAAACTACCAATGTTTTGGTGGGTTTCACTATTTTCCTATTAAAACTACCAATTTTCTCGTGAGTTTCACTGTTTTCTAATAAAACCACCAATTTGCTTGTAAGTTTCACTATTATTCAAAAAAACTACCATCAATCCGGTGGGTTTTACTGTTTTCAATAAAAACTACCAATGTTTCGGTGAGTTTCACTGTTTTCCAATAAAACCTACCGATGTTCCAGTGATTTAACCAGTTTTTAGGTGAAATTACCAATTTTTTGGTAAGTTTCACTGTTCTCCAAAAAAAACTACCCATTTTTCGGTGAGTTTTACTGTTTTTCTGGTAAAATTACCCATTTTCTGGTAAGTTTCACTGTTTTTTAATCAAAACTACCAATGTTCCGGTAAGTTTTACTGTTTTTTAATAGAAACTATCAATGTTCTCGTGAGTTTCACTGTTTTTCAATAAAAATTACCAATGTTTTTGTTAGTTTCACTCTTTTTTAATGAAACCTGCCAATGTTCCGGTGATTTTAACAATTTTTTAGGTGAAACTACCAATGTTTCGATGGGTTTCACTGTTTTCCTATAAAAACTACAAATTTTTTGGTGAGTTTCACTGTTTTTCTGGTGAAATTACCAATGTTCCGGTAAGTTTCACTATTTTTCAATAAAAACTACCAATGTATCGGTGATATTAACAATTTTTAAGGTTAAACTACCAGTGTCCCTGTAAGTTTCACAGTTGTCCATTAAAAACTAATAATGTTTCGGTGAGTTTAACAGTTATTCAGGTAAAACTACTAATTTCCCAGTGAGTTTTACTGTTTTCCAAAAAACACTACCAATGTTCCGGTGATTTTACCAGTTTTTGTAAGTTTCACTATTATTCAAAAAAACTACCATCAATCCGGTTGGTTTTACTGTTTTCAATAAAAACTACCAATGTTCCGGTGAGTTTCACAGTTTTTCAATAAAAACATCTAATGTTCCGGTGAGTTTCACAGTTTTTCATTAAAAACTACCAATGTTCCAGTGAGTTCCACAGTTTTTCAATAAAAACTACCAATGTTCCGGAAAGTTTCACTGTTTCTTATAAAAACTACCCATTTTCCGGTGCTTTCAACAGTTTTTCAGGTAAAACTATCAATGTTCCGGTGAGTTTCACTGTTTTCCAATAAAAACTACCCATTTCCCGGGAAGTTTTACTGTTTCCCAATTGAAACTATAAAGGTCCTGTAAAATTCACTGATTTTCAATTAAAACTGCCAATGTTCCAGTGAGTTTCACAGTTTTTTAATAGAAACTTCCAATTTTCCGGTGAGTTTCACAGTTTTTCAATAGAAACTACCACTGTTCCGGTAAGTTTCACTGTTTTTCAATAGGAACTACTAATGTTCTCTTGAGTTTCCCTGTTTTCCTATAAAAACTATTAATTTTCCTGTAAGCTTCACTGTTTTCCAATAAAAACTATCAATGTTTTTGTAAGTTTCACAGTTTTTCAATAAAAACAAACAATGTCCCGGGAAGTTTCACTGTTTTTCAATAAAAACTACCAATGTTCCGATGAGTTTCATTGTTTCCAATAGAACCTACCAATGTGCCGGTAAGTTTCATTGTTTCCGATAAAAACTATTAATTTTTCGGTGATTTTAACAGTTTTTCAGGTAAAACTACCAATGTTTCGGTGAGTTTCACTGTTTCCCAAAAAAAACTACCAATGTTCTCGTGAGTCTTACTGTTTTGCAATAAAAACTACCAATGTTCCTGTAAGTTTCACTGTTTTCCAATAAAAACTACCAATGTATCGGTGATTTTAACAATTTTAAAGGTAAAACTACCAATGTTCCTGTAAGTTTCACAGTTTTCTATTAAAAACTAATAATGTTCCGGTGAGTTTAACAGTTATTCAGGTAAAACTACTAATTTTCCGGTGAGTTTCACTGTTTTTCAATAAAAACCACCAATGTTTTGGTGAATTTCACTGTTTTCCAATAAAAACCACCAATGTTTCGGT